>Ga0116177_10000945_pt1 | contig 21526 bp, 15 predicted proteins | sample AD_STIC10_MetaG_FD_89750 | JGI IMG/M metagenome (GOLD analysis project Ga0116177, IMG submission 89750) | Active sludge microbial communities of municipal wastewater-treating anaerobic digesters from USA - AD_STIC10_MetaG | ecosystem: Engineered > Bioreactor > Anaerobic > Digestate | place: USA... | reverse complement strand
GGGGTACGAGACCAAGGAAGTGACCGAGCCGGTGCGCGAGGTCTCGGTTCCGCTCAACCAGCTCGCCTCGGCGCAGGTGCGCCCAGCGCGCCTGTTCGCGGCCCCTCGCCTGGTCCTCACGGCAAGCGACCTGCGCACCTTCGAAGCGGTGGCCGGTCCAACCGGGCTCTCGGTGGAGCACCCGGGGGAGTTGGTGCTGACGATCGACAAGCGGCACGGCGACGCGGCGCGCGAGTTTGCGGGAGAGCTGGAGTTGGCCATCAGCGAGCGCTTGATGCGACTGGCCGAGGGCGAGTCTCGCCCGCGCCTGGCGCCCTAAGCACGACGGGCGAACGCCCGCCGTGCTCAGGGGCAGGCAGCAGCCCGCCGGGCGCCAGTGCCCGCGGCTACGCCGCCTTCACCTCCGCGGTTTCGGGGGCGACTGCCCCCGCCGACTCGCCGGCACCCGCCCGTGTTCCCCGGCGCGCCACCACCGTGGCGGTCCGCCACGCCGCCATCCATTCGGCGTTAGGCGCCTGTCTCGGCACCACCAGCGACGACACGATGCGCAGCTGACGGAGCGCCTCGCGCGTGACCTCGCGCGCGCCGCTGGTGGCCGCCGTCCGCTTGCCCTGCTGGAGGCCGCGGGCGTTGATGGCCAGCCGCAACTCGCCCGCCGCCTGGGTGAGCCGCTTGGCGTGGCCCGCCGGGAGCCCGTGCTCGGCAAACTGCGCCTCATGCTCCGCCACCAGCCGCGCCATCCCCTCGGCGGCGGCCATGAGTCCCTCGTAGTCGCTCGCGCGGCGCTTCACGAGGGCCGCGCGAATCCCTTCCGCCTCCGGGCCGGAGGTGGGAAGGAACGTTCTCCCCACGCGAATGATGGGGTCCATCAACTCGGTGCGCAGTTGCGCCACCAGCAGGCGCGAGCGCTGCGTCGCGGCGATGGTGAGGCGCCCCTGGTGTTCCTGCTGCACCGCCAGCTCGGTGAGCCGCTCGATCGACGCCTCGAACCTGGCCAGGCTCTTCTCCACCTCCGGTGCTACGGGTCCCGACCGCAGGAGATCGCGAACGCGACGGAACATCTGCAGGCTGTTCTTGTCCTTGGCATGCATGGGACACGCTCCGTGAGAAGGTTGGACGCAGGGAAACGGAACACGCCGAGCGCTGCGTCCTGCCGTTCGGCGTGACATGAGGGCGTTGACCGTGCGGGTGCCGCGAGTGGTGTCTTCTACATGAAAGCGATAGCGACTTGACCGGTCCCTGCTGCGAGGTGCCTCGTTAGGTTCGACCGGGACACGTTCGGCGTTGCATCGTCGTCGGTCCGGACCAACACGTCGACGGTGCGGATTGCATCCTCTGCGGACCGTGCGCACGCGTCGACGGACCACGCGACCTCGTCGACGGACCGACCCGACACGCGCGCGTTCACAGCGGTACAGCGGACGTTCCGAGCTGACACGTCGACGGTGCGACGCGACGAGTGCGCGGACGGGCCGTCATGGTCGACGACCCCAGCGACGGCGTGGGCGGACCGGGCGACGCGGTGGACGGTTCGTGTTGCGTCGTGCACGAACGGGACGGACACCGTGACGGACCAACTGGCGCGATGAACGGACCGAGCGTCGTCGTCGCCGGACCGGCCGACGCGCCGCTGGATTGCAGGTGGCGAGTCGACGGTCCGCGCGTCGTCGTCGACGGTGCGAACAACGATGTGGGCGCTACGACCGACATCGTCGACGGACCGAGCCGACACGTCCACGTGCCGACCCGACAGGTGCACGGACCGAGCGCGGGTGTACTCGGACCGAGTGCGTGTGCGCACGGACCGAGCGCGGGTGCGTGCGGCCCGAGCGCGAGCGCGCACGGACTGCGGCTCGATCATGGCGTTACAGCAGGCGTTGGGAGGTATTCACCGGTGGCCGGACACGGTCGACGGCCGCCTGCGCGCGTTTTTTCGACGCGAGCCCCCCTACCCTTTCCCCCGGCACCCCTTTTCTTGTCAAGTGGGTCGGGCGCGTGAACGAGCGTTCAGGGCACCACGGAGCGGGCGTCAGGGCGCGGCGCAGGTACACATCGCGCGGTCGCCTGTCGAAGGGGAGCTTCATGAGCCGCGGCCCGCGCTGCCGCGTCGACGGGCGTTCGCGACAAGCGCGTCGGCGGCGCGGCGCCGGCAGCGCGCTTTCGGCGACGTACCGCAGGAGCGCCAGCATCGACAGTCCGCGGCGATCCGGATAGGCGGGCACAGCCGGTCGCGCTACGAGCGACCGGCGGATGTGTCAAGCGAATCCCACGCCCTGCGGCCTTGTGCCGAGCAACTGTGAGAGTTACTATCACAGTTGCTATGTCCGTCGCATCGCCCCCGTGGCTCCTTCTGGTGCACGCGATTCCCCCCAAGCCGGACTACCTCCGGGCGAAGGTGGGGAAGCGGCTGGCGCGCGCGGGAGCGATCGCGCTCAAGAACTCCGTGTACGTCCTGCCGCGACGGGACGACGCGATGGAGGACTTTGCGTGGGTCCGCCGAGAGGTCGAGGCGGGGGGCGGAGAGTGCACGATCCTCGAGGCGTCCGTCGTCGCTGGGATGTCCAACGACGATCTCGTGGCGCGCTTCAAGGGGGCGCGTGATACCGACTACGCGGCCGTCGCAATCGACGGGGATCGGCTGCGGCTGACGCTCTCCACTCCCCCGCCGCTTGAGGCCGCGGATCGGGAGCGCGTGGCCGTCGAATTGGGGCGACTGCAGCGGCGATTGGACGAGATACGGGCGATCGACTGGTTCGATGCCGAGGGGGGGCCGGCGGCCAGGGAGTCCGTGCGCGGGGTCGAGCTCGCGCTGCGCGCGCTGTCTGGACCGGCGGGCGATGCGCCGGACGGGAGCGCGGAGACGCGAGGGCGCGGCGCCCTCTGGGTCACGCGTCGCGATCTTCACGTCGATCGCCTGGCCAGCGCCTGGCTCATTCGGCGGTTCATCGACCCGGCGGCGCGCTTCCTGTTTGTCGAGGCCGGCGCCTACACGCACGCCGAGCCGCAGCGTCGCTTCGACATGTTCGAGGGCGAATACACGCATGAAGGGGCCGATTGCACGTTCGAGACGCTGCTGCGCCGCTTTGCGCTGGCCGATCCGGCACTGGTGGCGTTAGGCGAGATCGTGCACGACCTCGACCTCAAGGAGCGCGCGTTCGCTCGCCCCGAAACCGACGGGGTGGCGCGCCTGATCGATGGGCTCGTGCGATCGCATGCCACCGACGAGGCGCGACTCGAGCACGGGTTGGCCGTCTTCGACGCGCTGTACGCGGGATTTCGCCCGAGCGGCCCGTGAGGCACACGCGGGCGGCGCACCAACGGCGCTTGGCATCGCGCAACCGCAGGCGCACGCACGATTGCCTGCGCCCAATCATTTCTCGTCCACTTGTGAGGAGTTCAGGCACATGACCATCTCTCTTCCCGTGCTTTCGGCGCGTCGTTCGTCCTCACGCCAGCGCCTCACACGCCCATGGCGGCTTGTCTTGCTCGCGCTGCCGTTGTTGCTGGCGCCGCGCGGAGGGAGCGCGCAGGGCGCGGCCGCGACCTGGGGCGAGGTCGCCCGCATCCTGCAGACCCCCGCCGTCGCCACCGGTGGCTATCAACGGTTCAACTTTCCGCGCCGCGACGTCACGATGCGCATGGGCGACGTGACGGTGTCACCGATGCTGGCGTTAGGCGGCTGGGCCGGCTTCAGCGGCGAGCCTTCGGACGCCATGCTCATGGGCGACCTGGTGGTCACGCGCGATGAACTCCAACCGGTGCTGGCCGAGCTGGCACGACAAGAGATCGGCGTCACGTCGATCCACAACCACCTGGCGGGCGAGAGCCCGAGCATCACGTACATCCACTTTCATGGCGAGGGGGATGCCGTGACGCTGGCGCGCAGGCTCGACCGCGCCGTCGCGCTCACGAAGGCACCGCGCCCCGTCACGAACAGTGCGCCTCCCCCAGTCACGATCGACACGGCGCTGGTGCACCGCACGATGGGGGTCACCGGGCGCGCGTCGGGGGCGGTGTCGCAGCTTGCCTTCCAGCTGGTCCCCGGGACGGTGACGATGCACGGCAAGGTGCTGGTGCCGGCGCTGGCGTACGGGAGCCCGGTGAATATCCAGATGGTCGATGCCACGCGCGCCGTGGCAACGGGCGACTTTGCGGTGGGGGAGCATCACGTCGACCCGGTGGTGCGCGCGCTCGCGACCAACGGGATCACGGCGACCGCGGTGCATTCGCACCTGGTGGGCGAGTCGCCGCGGATCTACTACATCCACTTCTGGGCCGACGGGGCGCTGCCGGAGGTGCTGAAGGGGCTGAGGGCGGCGGTAGACGCTGGACGCTGAGCCCGGCTAGGTTGCGCGACATGCTTCTTCGGACAATGCCTCTCGCCGCACGTCGACATCGCCTAACGACGCCCGTCACGCTCCTGGCGATCGCGGCGGGGATGTGTCGCGCCCCGTCGCTCGGCGCACAGCTCCCCACCACCAACGTCCCGGCGCTGCGCGTGGGGACGGTGCGCGGCGTGGTGCACCTCGACGGTCGCCTTGACGAAGCCATGTGGGCCGGCGCCGACTCGATCGCGGCGCTCACGCAGATCGAACCGGTGCAGGGGGTGAGACCGGCGGGGCGCACGGTGGTACGCATCCTGGCCAGCGCCGACGCGATCGTGATCGGCGTGCGTGCCGACGATCCTGATCCCGCCCGAATCGTGGCCTTTGCCCGCGAGCGCGATGCGAACCTGAGCAACGAAGATCACATCAAGCTCGTGCTCGACACGTACCGCGACGGACGGTCAGGGTACGTGTTTGCCGTGAACCCCAATGCGGCACGCTACGACGCGTTGGTGTCCAACCAGGGAGAGAGCGAGAACGCCAACTGGGACGCCGCGTGGGAGGCGGTGACGGCGCGCACGGCGACGGGGTGGTCGGCCGAGATCCGCATCCCGGTGCTGAGCCTGCAATTCAAGCAGGGGGCGAGCGAGTGGGGGTTCAACGTGCAACGCCGCATCCAGCGCCTGCTCGAGACCGACCGCTGGGCGAGCCCCGAGCGCAACTTCCAGGTGACGCAGACCTTTCGCGCCGGCCGGCTGACCGACGTCCCGCCCTTCTCGCTGGGGCTGGGATTGAGCGTGCGCCCATCGCTCACCGCGGGCGGCGGCGTCCCGGCGCCCAAGGCGGGCTTCGAGGAGGCGCACGACGCGAGCCTCGACATCACCAAGACGTTAGGCGCGAACACGCTGGCCGCGTTCACGGTCAACACCGACTTCGCCGAGACGGAGGTCGACACGCGCCGCACCAACCTCACGCGCTTTCCCATCGTCTTCCCCGAGAAGCGGACCTTCTTCCTGCAGGGGGCCGACATCTTCGATTTCGGCCTGGGGACCGGAGACGACGTGCGCCCCTTCTTCAGCCGGCGCATCGGGCTCCTGAGCGGGAACGAGGTCCCGATCCAGGCGGGGCTCAAGGTCAGCGGACGCGGGCGCGGGGCCAATGTCGGCGCCCTCGTGCTGCACACCGGTGACATCGATGATCGGGAGGCGTTGGGCCTGCCGCAGACGTCCAGTACCATGGGTGTCCTGCGCGTGCGGCAGAATGCGCTGCGCGAGTCGAGCGTGGGGATGCTGGCCACGTTCGGTGACCCGTTGGGGCGCGCCGGGAGCTGGACCGCGGGAGGCGACGCGACCTTTCAGACGTCACGGCTGTTCGGCAACAAGAACTTCCTCGCCGGCGTGTGGGGGCTCGCCATGGGACGCGAGGGGCTCGGCGACGGCGAACGCACCGCCGTCGGTGGGAAGCTCGACTACCCCAATGACCTCTGGGATGTCGCGCTCACCTTTCGACGCGTCGGCGACGCCTTCGATCCCTCGTTAGGGTTCATTCCCCGCCCCGCCGTGCAGGCGCTCAACCTCAGCATGACCTACAAGCCGCGCCCCAAGGGGAACGTGCTGGGACTGGACGTGCGGCAGATGATGAACGAGCTGTTCTTCACCCTGGTGGGCGACCTCGACGACCGGTGGGAGAGCTATCGCGTCTTCTTTGCCCCGGTCAACTGGCGGCTGGAGAGCGGCGATCGCTTCGAGTTCAACGCCAATCCAACCGGGGAGCGCCTGGCGTTACCCTTCGAGATCGCCAAAGGGGTCGTGATCCCCGCGGGGTCGCACCACTGGATGCGCTACCGCTTCGAAGCGGGCTTTGCCCCCAAGCGACGCCTGAGCGGGCAGGCCACCTGGTGGACCGGGGGCTTCTACACGGGGCGCCTGGACGAGCTGGTGCTGACCGGGGCGTGGAAGCCGTCGCCCCTGTTCATCGTCGAGCTCAACTCGACGCGCAATGTGGGGCGCTTGCCGGAGGGCAACTTCACGCAGGACCTGGTGGGGACGCGCGTGCGCGTGAACGTCTCCTCCAACCTGCAGCTCAACAGCTACCTGCAGTACGACAACAGCTCCGACAGCTTTGGCGCCAACACGCGCCTGCGCTGGACCTTTGCCCCGTTAGGCGACCTGTTCGTGGTGTACAACCACAACCTGCGCCACGACATCGACCCGGAGACCGGGCGCCCGATCGACATGGGGTTGGTGACCGATCCGACCCGGCGCCTGGACCGGCGCTGGGGGTTCGGGTCGAACCAGTTGCTGGTGAAGGTGCAGTACGCGGTGCGGTACTGAGCGGCGATCACCCGCCAAGGTGCGGTGCTGGTAGGCAAAACCGGGGCGAAGCCGTAGATTCGGGCGTGCGTTTCTCCCTTCGGACCCGACTCGTCGCGCTGGCGACGGCACTGCTCGCCGGCACGAGCGCCCCGCTTCAGGCGCTGGCGCACGGCGAGGTGCATGAGCACCTCAGCAGGGCGCACGGGGCGGCGCACGAGGATGCGCATGCGGCAGCGCACAAGGATGCGCATGAGGCGGCGCACGACGATGCGCATCCAGTGGCGCACCGAGCCGGAGACGGGGACGAGCATGCTCCGACGACGCCCGGCGCATCAGGCCACACACGCACCGTGTCGAATGAACGAGGCACCGTCTCAACGCCTCGCGATTCGCACGGACACCAGCACGCGACGCTCGCCGCCGTCGTGGGACCGCGCGATGCGACGCGGGTCGCATCCTCGGTGGCGACCCCGGCGATACTCCCCAATCCGATCGCCGTGATCGGTGACCGGACCTGCAGCACGGTGGCACCGTGCGAAGAACGCGCCCTGTTGGCGCGTCCCGGTCCCGAGTACCAGCTCCCGCCCGCCCCGAGGGGCCCACCCCTCAGCTGACCGACGCCCGGCCACCGCCCTACGCGCTCGCGACCTCGCGAGGCGCCAGGGGGGAGTGGCTCGGGCGTGTCGTGCTGGCCGTCTCCCACGTCGCACTCGACGTGGGCTGTCCTGGTCCCCCTCTTCGCTCCAGTCGCGCGGCGCACTCTGCCGACAGCTGCAGCGGGACGCTGGACCTCACGCCACTCCGGTCACCCGTGTCACGCCACTCATTCAATAGACGGTCCCTCGTCACGTCGCTGCACCCGCGCCCCAACGCGCCCCCGCGCCGAGGCGCGCGGGCGCTCGTCGCCGGCGTCGTGTGTGCAATCGCGATCACCCCCGCGATAGGCGCCGCACAGCTCACGCTCGATTCGGCGCGACGTGTTGCGCAGGCGGCCAGCCCCGACCTTCGCGCCCAGCGCGAAGCCGTGCTTGCCGCCCAGGCGCGCGAGCGCCAGGCGGGGGCGCTGCTCAACCCCGTGCTCGTCTACGGGCGCGAGCAGACCTCGCGCGGCGACCAGACCAACGCGCAGAACATCACGCAGCTCGAGCAGTCGATCGAGGTGGGCGGTCAACGCGCCGCACGTCGTGCGGTCGCGCGCGTACGCGTGTCGCTGGCGATGGCACGCCTCGACAGCGTGGCGACGACGCTCGACTACGAGGTCGCCACGACCTTCGCGCGCGTCGTGACGGCCGACCAGCGCGCGCGCCTTGCCGACGAAACCGCCGCGGCCTTTGCCGAAGCACAGCGCGTGAGCGATCGCCGCCTCGCCGCGGGCGACGTCTCGGGCTACGCCGCGCGCCGCCTGCGACTGGAAGGGGCACGCTTCGCGGCGGTGCGCAGCGCGGCGGCGCTGGAACGTCGCACCGCGCGGGTGGCGCTTGCGACGCTGATGGGGCTGCCGATGATCGGAGCCGATTCGCTGGCCATTTCGACACGCATTGCGTCTGACGGCACCACCCTGGAACAGCTCCCGCTCGACTCGTTGTTGCAGTTGGCGCAACGCGACCGCGCCGAGGCGCGCCTCATCATGCTGGACACGGAGGCGGCCAGGGCCGACGCCCACCTCGTCGCACGCGAGCGCATCCCCACGCCGGTGCTCTCGGCGGGCTACAAGGGGGAGCGCGTGGCCGATCCCACCGCAGGATCGCTCACCGGCTTTCGCGGCGTTGTCGCTGGGCTCACGGTACCGCTGCCACTGTTTGACCGGCGCGCCGGTGCCATCGAGGCCGCCGCGGCCGATACGCGCCGCGTCGAGGCGGCGCGGGATGCGGTGCGGCGGCGAGTGGCCCGCGAAGTGGCCGACGCGCTGGACAACCTGCGCGCTGTCGAGGCGCAGCGCGCCGCCCTGGCACCACAACTCGGCGAGGAGGGGCGCGCCGCCATTCGCGCCATTCAAGCCTCGTACGCCGAAGGCGAGGTGACGCTGGTGGAGTGGCTCGACGCGATGCGCGCCTACCAGGAAGCCGAATCGACCCTCGTCACGCTCCAGGGTGAAGTGGCCGTTCGCCGCGCCGCATTGGCGCGCGCCGTGGGCGCTTCACTCTTCCCCGCGGCCACGCCCCTTCGATGATCCCGATGACTAGAGATATTCTGCAGCGCCGCCGCGCCACGCGCTTCCTGATTGCGTGCGCGTCGCTGGCCGCGCTGGCGGCGTGTGCTCGTGACAAGGGCGCCGAGGCGCCGGCGACCCCCGAAGGGGGTGAGCCGGCCGGTGGCGCCATCACGCTCTGGACCGACTCGACCGAACTTTTCATGGAGCATCCGGCGCTGATCGTCGGGGCGCCGGACAAGTTTGCGGTGCACCTTACCGACCTCACCGACTTCGCCCCGCTGCGCAGCGGGCGCATCACCCTCACCTTCCGCCCGCAAGGCGGAGGCGCGCCGGTGGTAGTGGTGCAGGAAACGCCGCGCGCCCCCGGCATCTACGGGCCGGCGCCGACGTTTACCGCGGCCGGCACGTACGACCTCACCATCCTGGTCGACTCGCCTCAAGCGAAGGACAGCATCTCGGTGCCGGGGTTGAGGGTGTACGCCACGGCCGCCGAGGCACCGCGCGAGGGCGACGGGGGAGACAGCGGTATCAGCTTCCTCAAGGAACAGCAATGGAAGACGCCGGGCTTCGCGACCGCGTTCGCGCGTAAGGGAGACGTGGCGGGATCATTCGAGGCATCGGGGGTGATCGAGCCGCAGGCGGGGCGCTGGGCGCAGGTGAGCGCGCCGGTGGGAGGACTGGTCGATGCGGCGGGGGTGGCGACTTCGCCCGTCCCCGGCCAGCGCGTGTCGCGCGGGCAGGTGCTGGCCACGCTCACGCCGTCGTTAGGCGAAGGGGGCGGAGCGGCGATCGCAGAAGCGCGCGCCCGGTTGCGTGAGGCGGAGGATGAGTACGAACGGGCCAAGCGGTTGCTTGCTGTCGAGGCGGTGCCCGAGCGCCGCGTGCACGAGGCCGAGATTCGCCTGACGGCGGCGCGCGAGGCGCTGGCGGGGTATGGCGCCGACGTCGGCGGGCGCGTGACGGTGACGTCGCCGATAGCCGGCGTCGTCGCGGAGCGTCGGGTGACGCCGGGGAGCCGCGTGGAAGGGGGAGCGCCGCTCTTCACCATCGTCGATCCGTCGGTGGTGTGGCTGCGCGTCAACGTGCCGGCGGCGATGGCGCCGCAGGTGTCGCGCAGCGCGGGGGTGGACTTCGAGGTGGAAGGGTCGACGCGCCGCTACACGGCGCGGCGCGTGGTGTCGATCGGGAGCGTGATCGACTCGATGTCGCGCACCGTGCCGGTCTTGTTCGAGGTGGCCAATGGCGATGGCTCCATCAAGGTGGGGGCCAACGCGCGCGTGGCGGTGCGTACCGGGCAGCGGGAGCGCGGCGTGGCGATCGCGGCGGCGGCGGTGCTGGAGGAAGACGGGCGCCCGATCGCCTTCGTGCAGCCCGAAGGGGAGACGTTCGAGCGGCGCGAGCTGGTGGTGGTGGGGCGCGAGGGCGACGTGATCCTCGTGCGCGCGGGCGTGAAGGCGGGTGAGCGCGTCGTCACGGGTGCCGCGTATCAGGTGCGCCTGGCGTCGCTCTCGACGAGCGTCCCGGCGCACGGCCACGAGCACTAGCGCCGGAGAGCGAACCGATGCTGAATGCACTCATCGCGCTCTCATTGCGCAACCGCGTCGTGGTCCTCGCCATCGCGGCGTTGATGCTGGTGGGCGGAGCGTGGACGGCGTGGCGCATGCCGGTCGACGTCTTTCCCGACCTCACCGCCCCGACCGTGACGGTCCTCACCGAGGCGCACGGGATGGCGCCGGAGGAGGTCGAGGCGCTGGTCACCTTCCCCATCGAGACGGCGGTGAATGGCGCCACCGGCGTGAGGCGCGTGCGCTCGTCGACCGCGCAGGGGATCTCCGTCGTCTGGGTCGAGTTCGACTGGGGGACGGAGATCTTCCGCGACCGGCAGATCGTGGCCGAAAAGCTGCAAACCGTGGCGGCCTCGCTCCCCGAAGGGATCGCGGCGCCGGTGCTCGCCCCCGTGTCGAGCGTGATGGGGGAGATCATGATGATTGGCCTCACGGGCCCAACTCCCGGCAGCGACAGCATGGCGCGCGAGCTGCGCACCATCGCCGACTGGACGGTGCGTCGTCGGCTGCTGGCTGTCCCGGGCGTGGCACAGGTGATCCCGATTGGCGGGGCGGTCAAGCAGTACCAGGTACTCCCCGATCCGGCACGCATGCTCGCCGCCGGCGTGACACTCGACGAGGTGGTGCGCGCGGCGCGCGGCTCCAATGCCAATGCCTCCGGCGGCGTGTACATGGACAAGGGGCAGGAGTACGTGATTCGTGGCATCGGGCGCGTGCAAACGGTGGACGACATCGCGCGCACCGTGGTCGCGGTGCATGGCGGTGTGCCGGTGCTGCTGTCGCAAGTGGCCGAGGTGCACATTGGCAGTGCGCCCAAGTACGGCGACGGTTCGGTGGACGCGGCCCCTGGCGTGGTGCTGGCGGTGCAGAAACAGCCGGGCGCCAACACGTTGGAGCTGACGGCGCGCATCGAGCGCGAACTCGCCACCATCCAGCCCATGCTGCCCAAGGGGGTGGCAATCAACGCGCAGCTCTTCCGGCAGTCCGACTTCATCTCGGTCGCCATCGGAAACGTGGTGACTGCGCTGCGCGACGGGGCGGTGCTGGTGGTCATCGTCCTCTTCCTCTTCCTGTGGAACCTGCGGGCAACGGCGATCTCGCTGGTGGCCATCCCGCTGTCGCTGGTGGTGGCGATCTTCGCCATGCAGCTGCTGGGGATCACGGTGAACACGATGACGCTGGGGGGGATGGCGATCGCGATCGGTGCGCTGGTGGACGACGCGATTATCGACGTGGAGAACGTCTTTCGGCGGCTCAAGGAAAACCACCATCGCCCCGAGGGGGAGCGTCGCGGGGCGCTGGCGGTGGTGTACGAGGCGTCGAAGGAGATTCGCTCCAGCATCGTGAATGCGACGATGATCATCATCGTCGTCTTCCTCCCGCTCTTCTTTCTGGGTGGGGTGGAGGGGCGGTTGCTGCGCCCGCTGGGCTTTGCGTACGTCGTCTCGATCCTGGCCTCGCTGCTGGTAGCGGTGACGGTGACGCCGGTGCTGTGCGCCTACCTGCTGCCGAACGCCGGTGCGGTGCAGCGCGAGGAGGAGAGCGCGCTGGTGCGGTGGCTCAAGGGGCGGTACGCCGGGACGCTGGAGTGGGTCATCGCGCGCCCCAAGGCGGTGCTCGGCGGCGCCTTGCTCGGATTGCTGCTGACGGTAGCCGCGGTCCCCGGGCTGGGCTCGGCCTTCCTCCCGGAGTTCAACGAGGGGGCGCTCACCGTGTCGGTGGTCACGGTGCCCGGGACGTCGCTCGAGGAATCGAATGGCATCGGGCGCCGGGTCGAAGAGATGCTCAAGGCCAATGCCGCGGTGGTGCACACCGACCGGCGGCAGGGGCGCGCCGAACTGGACGAACACGCGCAGGGGGTGAATGCCGCCGAGATCGACGTGACGATGAAGGACGGGATCGACAAGGAGCGCGTGTTCGAGGAACTGCGCACCGCCTTCTCGGCCATTCCCGGGACCAACGTCACCATCGGGCAGCCGATCGGACACCGCATCGACCACATGCTGTCAGGGACGCGGGCCAACATCGCGGTGAAGATCTTCGGCCCCGACCTGTACCAGCTGCGCCAGGTGGGGACGGCGGTGCGCGACGTGATGCAGGGCGTACCCGGCATCGCCGACTTGCAGCTGGAGCAGCAGGCCGACGTGCCGCAGCTTCGCATTCGCGCCGACCGCACCGCGCTGGCGCGCTACGGGATGAGCGTTGGGCAGCTGGCCGAGGCGATCGACGTCGCGCTCAATGGTGAGGTGGTGTCGCAGGTGCTGGAGCAGGGGCGCAGCGTCGACCTCGTCGTGCGCTTTCCCGATGCGCTGCGCGCCAACGCCTCAGCCATCGCCGCCGTCCCGTTCGATACGCCCACAGGGCAGCGGGTTCCACTGTCGCAACTGGCGACGGTGACGGTGGAGCGCGGCCCCAACACCGTGTCGCGCGAGAACGTGCAGCGAAAGATCGTCGTGCAGGCCAACGTGGCGGGGCGCGACCTGGGGAGCACGGTGAACGACATCCGGCGGGCGGTGACTCAACAGGTCACGCTTCCCCCCGGCTACTTCGTGGAGTATGGCGGACAGTTCGAAGCGCAGGGGGAGGCGACGCGCGTGTTGTCGGCGCTCTCGTTGCTGGCGGTGGCGGCGATCTTCGTGATCCTCTTTGCCGAGTTTCGTTCGGCGCGTACGGCGGCGCTGGTGATGGCCAACCTGCCGCTGGCGCTCATTGGTGGAGTGGCGGCGGTGTACCTCACGGGGCGCGTGGTGAGCATTGCCTCACTGGTAGGCTTCGTGACGCTCTTCGGCGTCGCCACGCGCAACGGCATCCTGCTGGTGGCGCACTACCGCCAGCTGCTCTCCGAAGGGGTGGCGTTCCGGGAGGCGGTGGTGCGGGGTTCGCTGGAGCGACTGTCGCCCATCCTCATGACGGCGCTCACCGCTGGGCTGGCGCTCATTCCGCTGGCGATGGGAGGCGGAGAGCCCGGCAACGAGCTGCAGACGCCGATGGCGATCGTGATCCTGGGCGGGCTGCTCTCGGCGACCGCGCTCAACATGCTGGTGGTGCCGGCGCTGTACTGGTTGTTTGGCGAACGCACGGTGGCGGTCGCTTCGGTGGACGTCCTGGATCCACGACGCGCGGACGACGGGGCATACGTCGTCGCGGCGCTCCCCTCCCCCTCCAACTCCTAGGCGTTGCATGCGTTCAGTGCCTTCGTTGCATCCACAACCACCACGCAGTCCCGGCGACCGTGTGGTGCCGCTTCGGTTGCTGCTGCTTGCGCTGTTGATGGTCCCGCTGGTGCCCGGCGTGGCACTCGCGCATGGCGTAGCGAGCGGCGACAAGGGGTACCTGCAGGAGGTGTCGGGGGTGCTCATGATCCCCTTTGCCTACCTCGGCGCCAAGCACATGGTGACCGGGTACGATCACCTGCTCTTTCTGCTTGGGGTGATCTTCTTCCTGTACCGGCTCAAGGACGTGGCGTTGTACGTCACGCTGTTTGCGGTGGGGCACTCGGTCACGCTCATCAGCGGGGTGCTGGCCGGGGTATCGGTCAACGCCTTCGTGATCGACGCCATCATCGGGCTGTCGGTGGTCTACAAGGCGCTCGACAACCTGCGGGCGTTCGAGCGATGGTTCGGTCGGGCGCCTAACGCGCGGGTGGCGACGCTCCTCTTCGGGCTCTTTCACGGGCTGGGGCTGGCGACCAAGATCCAGGACTTCCAGGTGTCGCCCGAGGGGCTGCTCCCCAACCTGGTGGCGTTCAACGTGGGGGTAGAGCTCGGGCAGGTGCTGGCACTGAGCATGATCCTCATCGCCATGTCGTACTGGCGGCGCCTGCCGAGCTTTGGCCGCCGGGCGTGGGGGGCCAACGTTGCCATCATGGCGGCGGGCTTTGTCCTCATGGGCTACCAGATGGTCGGCTACTTCATCACGCGTTCCTTCACCGCCTGACACCATGACTTCTCCGACTCCGCCGTCCCCGTCTGCCCCCGAGCTCCCCTCCACTCGTGCGCTGGTGCGTTCGACACTCGCGGCGCTGGCACTGGCCGGAGCGTTGCTACTGACGGTGGTCCTTCCCGCCGAGTACGGCATCGATCCCACCGGAGTGGGGCGACTGCTGGGTCTCACGCAAATGGGTGAGATCAAGGTGCGCCTGGCGCGCGAAGCGGCGGAGGACGCGGCCGCCGACGAAGCAGCGATGGATGCCGCCGAGGCCGAAGCCGCCAAGGCCAGCGACGCGGCGGCGAGCGCCGCCGACACCAGCGCCGTCGATTCGACCAGCGCCGCCGACACCACCGCGACTTCCTGAGTTGTTGCAGCTGCACCTGATGGACCTGCAGGCTCCCGTTCCCATCTTCTTCCCACGGAGTACGACGATGACCGTCCGTTTGACCCGCACCCGCCGCACCGCCGCCATTGCGCTCGGCCTACTCCTCGCCTCGGTAACGCTGGCCGCCGCGCACGACATGTTCGTGAAGCCCACGCGCTTCTTCGCACCGGAGAACGCCGAGGTGCGCGTGCGCCTGCTCAACGGGACCTTCTCCAAGAGCGAGAACTCCATCGCCCGCAATCGCCTGGCCGATGCCAGCGTCCTCACGCCGCGCGGGCGCATCAAGCTCGACACCGCCGAGTGGGGGGTGAAGGGCGACACGAGCACGTTCCACATCCACACGCGCGGGGCGGGGACATACGTGATCGGCGTCTCGACCAGGCCCAACGAACTCGACCTCTCGGCCGACGACTTCAACCTGTACCTACAGGACGACGGGATTCCCGACGCCCTGGAGGCGCGCAAGAAGAATGGCGAACTGGCCAAGCCCGTGCGCGAGCGCTACCACAAGCACGTGAAGGCGCTGGTACAGGTGGGGACCGAGCGCAGCGATGCCTATGCCACGGTGATGGGATATCCGGCCGAGATCATCCCGACGGTGAACCCCTACACGTTGAAAGCTGGTGCCACGCTGCAGGTGAAGACGCTGGTGGATGGCAAGCCGGCCGGCAACCAGTTCGTGCTGTACGGCGGCGAGGTGTCCGGGAAGGGGGCGATGGAGCAGAAGAGCACGCGCTCCAACGCCGAGGGGATTGCCAGCATCCCGCTGACGACGGCAGGGGTGTACTACATCAAGTTCATCAACATGACCAAGCTGCCGAGCGGCCCGGTGAACTACGAATCGAAGTGGGCGACGCTGACGTTTGAGGTGCGGTAGCGAAACGCAGGTACACGGCCGGCGCGACGGCGCTCGACTCGGCGGCGCGTCGGCCTCGTGGCTTGGTCGCCAGAATTGACGGGTTCTGTTCCAGACGGTTCAGGGGGTCGGCGCCACCCGCACGCTATCCACCACGCTGCGCACCGCCTTGATGACCACGTCGGGGCGATCGAACTGGACGTAGTGGGACGCGTCGTCGAGCGACACGTGCTGGCTGCGCGTCGACCACGACGCCTCCTCGTCGTGCATCGCCTTCCACAACGCCTTGAAGTCCTTCCCCTTCTCGGGGGTGAGCTTGAGCGCGGTCAACTCGGCCGCGCCCAGCGGGCGCATGGCGGTGAGCACGTACAGCGGCCGATCGCCGAGCTGGCGAAAGGTCCCCGCCTCATCGAAGATGGCGCCGAGCGCCATCATCTCCTTGAGGGCGCCAGGAAGCGACTGCGTGGAATAGGCGCTCGACGCCTGCGCGCTGGCCTCGCTCTGGTTCGGCATGCGCGGGGTGAGGCTGGTGGCGAGCCGTGCCACGCCCGCCCACGACAGGGCGGAGGCGATCTTGATGGGACCTAACGCGGACTCCGGATCGCCCGCTGCTGGCGCAATCTTGGCCATGCGTTGCATCTGCTCGGGATGCGACGCGTCGACCATCACCAGTCCGGCCACTTCATCGCCGTAGTACTTGGTGTAGGTCATGATGTACGGCCCGCCCAGCGAGTGCCCGACCATGACGAAGGGCGCCTGCTCGCCGGCCTTGGTGAGGGCAGCGTGGAGATCGTCCGCGACCCCCTTGCCGGTGACCGGATCGGGCGACGGATCGCTCCACATGATGCCGGCGCGACTGTACGCGCAGGTGCGCGACGTGGCCGCGAGGGAGTCATGCACCGCCGACCAGGCGAGCGCCCCGTTGATGTCGAGCCCCGACACCAGGACGACCGTCGGCGATCCCGCCCCGCGACAATCGACGTGAATGCGCCGTCCGCCGATGTCGACCAGCGCCCCCGGCGGCGGGAAGTCACGCGTGGCGCTGCGACGGCCGAGGAACTCGTACCCCGCTCCCGCGACCACCACGGCGAGCAAGAGGGCCACGACCGAGAGCGCGATACGACGCAGCCATTTTTTCATGGTCGGAAGAGCTGGAGGTGTCGGAGGGGGACGATGCGCCGACGAAGATGCTGCGCGTGAGCGATCGAGGCGAGGGCCAGCCCCCCGCGCACGCCGGGAAGTCGGCAAGCTATCGCGAAGGCCACGCCCATCTATCCCTCACATGACCCATGTCGTGGCGACGCTCCGCCGTCAGTCCTTCATCCAGAGCGAGTACGTCGTCGCGCGCCCGGTGCGCGCGTCGATCACGACGAGGATCGGCTCGGGGACCTTGTCGGGGATACGGGGGCGCTCGCCCACGAAGGCGGGCGACTCCGGATCCGGGAGGACGTCGAGCAGCTTCCCGATCCCCAGGTCCGTACGCCACGTGAGACTCCCGTCGGCGGCGACGCGTGCGGCGAAGACGACACCCGCGCGTCGAGGCTTGGTCTCGTAGGTGAGTAGCGCCCCACCACCCGTCAGTTCGAGCAGCGCCGAGTCGCGGGCGGTGCGCACGAGCGCTCCGTTGTAGAACTCGTCGCCCCCGACGGGCGCCAGCGCCCCCAGTCGTTTCGTCGTGCCATCCTGCTCGAGCGGTCCGACGTACATCCCCCGCGGGTCGTTCGATGGCTCGAAGTCCGCGGCGACCGGGGCGCGGAACCCGTCCTTGAAGTTGGCATCGCGGTCGCGGGGCGAGTGGACGCCTAACCACCGATTGCCCGCCACGTGACCGCCGGCGGCGAGCCAGCGCAGCATGATCCGATCGCCGGTGGCGAGGTCGGACAGGGCAAAGCGCCGCTCCGGCGGCTGCAACGACGGGTCGCGCTCGACCTCCTCGGCACTGGTCACTCGCCCGCTCTCCACGTCGACGAGCATCGTCGCCGGCGTCTCGACCCAGACGCGCGTCCCCCTGACGGCGAGGAGGCGGGCGCGCGTGAGTTCGTTTCCACCGCGCCCGCGCGCCAGCTCCACGTAACGGCGCGACCCGTCCGCTGCATCGTGCAGGAGCACTCCGACGGTGTAGCGATCGTTGCCGTGGTTGCGATTGAGCGACGGGACGTACGGCTCGAGGCGCGTCATCAGCGTGATGACCGTGCGCCCCGCGCGCATCGACGCCCCCCATGGTGCCCCCGTGGTCCGGATCTGCAGGGCCGAGCGCCCGGCCCAGGCGACGGCGGCGAGGACGAGAATGGCGAAGCCGAAAATGCTCACGAGACGCGCGCGTGTGGCCGACATGGCGAAGTACTGTCGGGCAGCACTCGCCTGTCGCGCTTGGGGGGAATCAGCGCCGCTGGCGCCCGACGCGCCGGACGGCGTGGACGAACGAGAGGGAGCGCTTGAGGATGGGCCGCTCGTTGTCCCCGACCTGCCCGAAGCCCCCGCATCGGGCAGGAGGGTGATCCAGCCATCGTCACCGATGACCGCCTTGCAGCTGGGGGCCTTCTGGCGCACGGCCTCGTCGGCGACGCGCCGCGCGATCTCGTCGCGACGCTGGGCGGCCCAGGGCTCGCGCTGGGCCCACTCGCGCGCCGTCCCGATGTTGATGAGGGCGACCGCCTCGCCCCCGCCAAACTCCCACCAGAAGCGCAGCTCCTTCCCCCGCTCTCGATAGGCGATCGCCCCACCCCGCCCGCCTTCCTCGATGCGGACCTCCCAGTCGCGCGCGCTCACCCGGGCGCCACCGGCGTACGGGAGCCCATCGCGACGATGGCGCGCGTCAGGACGGTGAGTGCCGGTCGGTGCGCGCCGGAACGGGAACCGGTTGCAGGTGGGCGCATGGGGTGCGGAGGATGGCGGCGTTCGTGCGCGCGTCGGTGCGCGACAGATCCAACGAAGAAACTGCGCGTCGGTTTCGCGACCGTCGAGATGCCGTCACCACGCGCCAAGCGGCAGGCCGAACCCGACGTCGCTCTTGTGGTGCGCGCAATCGCGCGGATCTTCTGTCTCACATCGCCCGTCCCCACCCCCGTCTTTCCGGAGCGTCTCCGCATGTTCGCCTCCCTCGGTCGCCGCGCGCTGTCAGCGGGCGCGCTCCTGCTCTTCGTTGCTTCGCCGGCCTCTGGCCAGAAGAAGGGCGACCCGCTCGCCGGGCTCGACGCCTCCATCGAGAAGGTGCGCGAGTCATTTCACATCGCCGGGCTCGCGGTCGGCATCGTGCGGAACGATTCGCTGATCTACGCCAAGGGGTTCGGGGAGAAGGAAATCGGCAAGGGCGACCGCGTCACCCCCACGACGGTCTTCGCGATCGGCTCCAACACCAAGTCGTTCACCGCGACCGCTGCGGCGATGCTGGTCGACGACGGCAAGCTGCGGTGGGACGACAAGGTCACGCGCTGGCTCCCCGGCTTCCAGCTGTACGATCCGTACGTCACGCGCGAGCTCACGATGCGCGACGTGCTGTCGCATCGCTCGGGGCTGGGACGGCGTGGCGACGCCCTGTGGTATGGGACCAGCTACTCACGGCGCGAGATCCTCCGCCGCATCCGCTTCCTGCCGCCTAACGCCGGCTTCCGGACGGAGATGGGGTACCAGAACGTCATGGTGATGGCGGCGGGCGAAGCGAGCGGCGAAGCGGCGGGGATGAGCTACGACGACCTGGTGCGCGCGCGCATCTTCAAGCCGCTCGGCATGACGAGCAGCAGCATGAGCGTGACCGAACTCGGCGCCCAGGGCGACGTATCGACGCCGCACGACCTCAGCGGCGGCACGCCGGTGGCCATCCCCTGGCGCAACATCGACAACATCGCGCCCGCCGGTTCCATCAACTCCAACATCGTCGACATGTCGCACTACGTGCGCATGCAGCTGGCGGGCGGGACCTTCGGCGGGACGCGGCTCGTCTCGGCGGCCAACCTCGACGTGACCAAGACGCCGCACATCAGCATGGGCGGGGTGGGCGACAGCCTCACGCACTTCGTGGCTTACGGGCTGGGGTGGGTGGTGCAGGACTATCGCGGGCGGCGCGTCGCCTGGCACAACGGCGGGATCGACGGGATGCTCTCGGAGATGTGGACGGTCCCCGAGGAGAGACTCGGCGTCATCGTGCTCACCAACAGCTCGCCGCACGTCGCAGGCCCCACGATCGTGCGCGATATCCTCGACCGTTTCCTCATCGGCAAGCCGGCCAAGGACTACCTGGCCGAATCGGTGACCCTCATGCAGCGCATGAGCCTCGGCGCCGCGGCACAGGCCAAGGCCGCCGAAGCGGCGCGCCTCAAGGACACGCGCCCCTCGCTGCCACTCGATCGGTATGTCGGGACCTACACCGACTCGCTGTACGGCGACGTGGGGATCGTGAAGCAGGGCGACGCGTTGGCGTTCACATGGCAGTCAATGACGCAGCCGCTCACGCACTGGCACCTGGACCAGTTCCGCGGGAAGTTCGTCCTGGGGCAGGATCTGCAGCTGAACTTCCGGATCGACGGCGCCGGCAAGGTCGCGGGAGTCGATGTGGAGGGGTTGGGCACGTTCAACCGGAAACGCTCTTCTCCGTGAGCCCCCGTGTTACCTCCGTGAGCCCCCGTGTCGTGCTTTTGGCAGCGTGACACAGAGGTTCACGGAGGAATCACAGAGGTTCACAGAGGTGCCGTCTCAGAACTTCCAGCTATACCCCACGCGCACGACCTGCGTCTCCAGGTAGTCGGTGCTCACGAGCCGGAAGTTGGTCCCCCGAATCGTGCGCTCCGCCTGGTTGGTGTTGAGCAGGTCGGTCGCGTTCACGACCAGCTCTCCCCTCCCCCGCTGCACGCTCTTCTTGGCGCCCACATCCAGCGAATAGCGACTCCCGAGGCGCCCCTGCGGGAGCAGGTCGGGGGCGAGGTAGACGTTCGAGAGTTGCAGCTGCCAGTCGCTGGGTAGGGTAATGGTCGCGTTGAGCTTGACGTTGCCTGACGTGAGCTGCTCGCGCGGCGCGTCATAGGTGACGGGGAAGGGATACTTGTTGACCACCGAGAACGCATCGACCGTGCGGCGATAGATGTTGGCGTTGGCGTTGAGCAGGAGGTTGGCGGCGAACGACTGCTGCCAGACCACCTCGCCCCCCGTGCTCCAGCTCCGCCCCGCGTTCTGGAAGACGTTGTACAGCAGCACGCTCCCCGGTGCCTGCGTGGCGATGCGCGTGATGGTGCCGTCGACGATGCGGTGGAAGGCGGCGGCGTACAGGCTCCCCTTGGGCCAGCTGGTCTTGTAGCCAAGCTCGGTGGAGGTGGAGTACTGCGGCTGCAACGCCGGGTTGCCGACCTTAATCAGCTCGGGCTCGTCGTACTTGGGGAAGATGCGGATGTCGACCTCGTTAGGCCTGTCGACGCGCCGGTTGAAGAAGAGCGAGAGCTTGTTGGCGTCGTCGAACTTCCAGGCCGCCCGCACGTTGGGGAACGGCTGGAAGTAGCGATAGCCATCGCTCTTGTAGGTGTTGTGGTTGGGGTTGACGTCGTAGTCCACCTGCACTCCTTCGAAACGAACACCGCCTTCGAGTTCGAGGCGCTGGCTCTCGAAGACGTAGTTGCCGTAGATCGCCGGGATCTTCTCGCGATACGTCGCCTTGCCGCCGGCCCCGGTGTCGATCGGGGTGTTCTGCCCCGGGAAGAAGCGCATGTTCACCGGGATCGAACGATAGCGCCCCTTGAAGCCTCCCTCGAAGCGCCCCTGCCGCAGCGGCTTGACGTAGTCGGCGTTGAAGTCCACCACGTGCTCGTCGGACAACAGCTTGAAGGCATCCTTCCCGACGAAGCTCGTGAGGGTGTTGGTGAAGAAGTACTGCTCGTCCTCTCGATGGAACGAGTAGTTGGACGTGAAGGTGAGCGTGTGCCCCGCCTGCGGGAACTTGTGCACCAGCGCCGCGGCGCTGGTGCACAAGTTCCCGCAGGCGGGGCACACGCTCACCTTCACGTCCAACTACTCG
>Ga0116177_10000944_pt1 | contig 21526 bp, 20 predicted proteins | sample AD_STIC10_MetaG_FD_89750 | JGI IMG/M metagenome (GOLD analysis project Ga0116177, IMG submission 89750) | Active sludge microbial communities of municipal wastewater-treating anaerobic digesters from USA - AD_STIC10_MetaG | ecosystem: Engineered > Bioreactor > Anaerobic > Digestate | place: USA... | reverse complement strand
GGAAATAGCTCGGCGTGCAGCAGATGGCGGTGACGCCGAAATCCTTGAGCACGGTTATCTGACGCTCGGTATTGCCGCCGCTGATGGGGATGACCGTGGCGCCCAGGGCCTCGGCGCCGTAGTGGGCGCCCAGGCCGCCGGTGAACAGGCCGTAGCCGTAGGCCACGTGCACGATGTCGCCGGCGCGGCCGCCGGCGGCGCGGATCGAGCGCGCCACCAGGTCGGCCCAGTGGTCGATGTCGTTCTTCGTGTAGCCCACGACGGTGGGCTTGCCGGTCGTGCCCGACGAGGCGTGCACCCGTGCGACCTGGGTGCGCGGCACCGCGAACAGGCCGAAGGGGTAGTTGTCGCGCAGGTCCTTCTTGGTCGTGAACGGGAACTTCGCCAGGTCGGCCAGCGAGCGCAGGTCGTCCGGGTGCACGCCCTTCTCGTCGAAGGCGCGGCGGTAGTGCGGCACGTTCTCGTAGGCCCGCGCCAGCGTCGCCTTCAGGCGCTGCAGCTGCAGCGCGGCGATCTGGTCGCGGCTGGCGGTCTCGATGGGCTCGAGTTCGCCGGGGGCGGGACGTTTCACGGGCATGGGCATCGTCTCCTGCTGCGGGCTCAAGCGCCGATGACCGGCTTGCCCTTCATCGTGTACGAGCGCCCGCGGAAGACCGCGATGCGCTCGCCGCGCTGGTTCACGACCTCGGTGTCGTAGACGCCGGTGCGGCCGGCCTTCGAGACCTCGGTGCAACGCGCGCTCAGCGTGTCGCCCAGGCGCGCCGGCGCGATCAGGTCGATCGCGAAGCCCGACGCCACGGTCAGCTCGTCGTAGGCGTTGCAGGCGTAGGCGAAGGCCGAGTCGGCGAGTGTCGCGATCAGGCCGCCGTGGCAGATCTCGTGGCCGTTGAGCATGTCGCGGCGCACCGCCATCTCGACCGTGGCCGCCCCCGGCGACACCGCCGTGACGCGCATGCCCAGCGCCTGGCAGGCGTGGTCGTCGGCCCACATCGCGTCGCGCACGCGCTCGGCGGTCTGCTGTGCACTCGTCTCGCTCATCGGCGGCTCCGGGCTCGGTTCAACGGTCGGTGAAGACGGGGGTGCGCTTCGCGCCGAAGGCGGCCACGCCCTCGAGGAAGTCGTGGCCCGCGCCGAGCCTGCGCTGTGCGGCGGCCTCGCCGGCCAGCGCCTCGTCCAGCGTCAGGTGCTGCGCGGCGTCGATCGCGGCGCGGGTGGCGACCAGCGCGCGCGTGGGCATCGCCGCCAGGCGCTGCGCGAGCGCGGCCACCGTGTCGGCCAGCGCCGCGTCGTCGACGCATTTCCAGATCAGGCCGAAACGTTCGGCCTCGTCGGCCGACAGCTTGTCGCCCAGCAGCGCCAGCCCCAGCGCACGCTGCCGGCCCACCAGGCGAGGCAGCAGCCAGGTGCCGCCGGTGTCGGGCAGCAGGCCGATCTTCGCGAAGGCCTGGATGAAGCTCGCCGAGCGCGCGGCGAGCACGAGGTCGCAGTTCAGTGCGAGGTTGGCACCGGCCCCCGCGGCCACGCCGTTGACCGCGGCGATCACCGGCACCGGCATCGATTGCAGGCGCTCGACCAGCGGCCGGTAGTGGCGGTCGATGAGCGCGCCCAGGTCCTGCCCGGGGGCGGCGCTCGGGTCGGCGAGGTCCTGGCCGGCACAGAAGCCGCGCCCCGCGCCGGTGATCACCACGCAGCGCACCGTCGTGTCGTCGGCGGCCGCGTTCAAGGCCGCCAGCAGCTGCGCGTGCAGCGCCGTCGTGAAGCTGTTCAGCGCCTGCGGGCGGTTCAGCGTCAGCGTGACCACCGGCCCCAGTCGGGCGGCGAGCACGGTCTCGTCGGGTTGCGGGTCGGGCATCGGGGCTCCTGCCATCACGGGGGGATTTCGGCCTTGACGTCACGCAGACATTTATTGACCGACCGTTCGGTAGATTTTATGATCCGACCCGCGGCTGACGCAAGTCAAAGCCACCCCGCGTTAACCCTGAGCTGCCCCGAGGACTCCCATGCCGAGCTATGCCATCGAGGGCGTCGTGCCCGTCGTGCACCCCAGCGCCCACGTGCACCCGACCGCGGTGCTGATCGGCGACGTGATCGTCGGCCCCGACTGCTACATCGGCCCGAACGCCAGCCTGCGCGGCGACTTCGGGCGCATCCGCATCGAGCGCGGCGCGAACGTGCAGGACACCTGCGTGATCCACGGCTTTCCGGCGCAGGACACGGTGGTCGAGGAGAACGGCCACATCGGCCACGGCGCGGTGCTGCACAGCTGCGTCGTGCAGCGCGACGCACTGGTCGGCATGAACGCGGTGGTGATGGACGAGGCGGTCGTCGGCGAGCGCAGCATCGTCGCCGCCTGTGCGTTCGTGCCCGCCGGCATGGTCATCCCGCCGCGCAGCCTGGTCGCCGGCATGCCGGCCAAGGTGAAGCGCGAACTCAGCGAGGCGGAGATCGCCTGGAAGCTCGAAGGCACCCGCACCTACCAGGAGCTGACGCGCCGCTGCCACGCGAGCCTGCGCGAGGTGGTGCCGCTGTCCGCGCCCGAGGCCGACCGGCCGCGCGTGCAGTGCACGGTCGTCGAGCCGCTGATCGCGACGAAGCGCCGCTGAGCCGCGACGCGCCGGCTGCGAGCCGCCCCCGATGGGCCACGTCCACGACGTCGCGATCGTCGGCGCCGGCATCGCCGGCGCCTCGCTCGCGTACCGCCTGGCCGGCCGCGCCGACGTGCTGCTGCTCGAGGCCGAAGACCAGCCCGGCGCCCACGCCACCGGCCGCTCGGCGGCGATGTTCATGGAAAGCTACGGGCCGCCGCAGGCCCGGGCGCTGACGCGCGCGAGCCGCGCCTTCTTCGAGGCGCCTCCTGCGGGTTTTGCCGACCGGCCACTGCTCGCGCCGCGTGGCGCGCTCTACCTCGCGGCACCCGGCCAGCAGGCCGCACTCGACACGCTGCACGCGGCGCTGGCCGCCACCACCGCCGTCGACCGGCTCGCGCCCGCCGAGGTGCTCGCGCGCGTGCCCTGCCTGCGGCGCCAGGCCGTGCTCGGCGCGCTGTACGAGGCGGCGGCCACCGACATCGACACGCACGCGCTGCTGCAGGGCTGTCTGCGTGGCCACCGCCGGCAAGGCGGCGAACTGCTGGCGCGCGCCCGCGTGGTCGCGGCCCGGCACGAGGGCAGCGCCTGGCGGCTGGGCCTGGCCGACGGCCGCAGCGTGCGCGCGCGTCGCGTCGTCGACGCCGCCGGGGCCTGGGCCGACGAGGTGGCGGCGCTGTTCGGCGCGGCGCCGGTGCGCCTGCAGCCGAAGCGGCGCTCGGCCTTCACCTTCGCGCCGCCGGCCGGCACCGACGTGTCGCACTGGCCGCTGGTCGCCGCCGTCGACGAAGGCTGGTACTTCAAGCCCGACGCCGGTCGGCTGCTGGGCTCGCCGGCGAACGCCGACCCGATGCCGGCGCACGACGTGCGGCCCGAGGACCTCGACATCGCGCTCGCCATCGACCGCATCGAGTCGGTCTCGACGCTGGCGATCCGCCGGCCGCAGGCCACCTGGGCGGGCCTGCGTTCGTTCGTCGCCGACGGCGAACTCGTCATCGGCGACGACGGTGCCGTGCCCGGCTTCTTCTGGCTCGCCGGCCAGGGCGGCTACGGGCTGCAGAGCGCGCCCGGCGCCAGCGCGCTGGCCGCGGCGCTGCTGCTCGGCGAGGCGCTGCCCGAGGCGCTGCGCGCCGAAGGCGTGGCGCCCGAGGCGATGTCGCCGCGGCGCCTGCCGCGCTGAGCACGCCGGCACGCGGGGCGCGGGCTCAGCGTCCGCGGGTGGCCAGCCAGATGCTGGGCAGGATCAGCATCGCGCCGACCGCGTGGTAGGCCTTCGGCGGCTCGTTCAGCACCGCCCAGCCGGTGAAGGCGGCGTACAGCGGCCCGAGGTAGAGCGTGAGCGCCGCCTTCGACGCGCCGAGCTCGCGCTGCATGTACGAATAGGCCTGGTACGACAGCACGCCCGGCACCACCGCGGCCAGCACCACCAGCCCGAGCGCCAGCAGGCTGAACGGGTAGCGCGGCTCGATCGCGTATTCGAGCAGCGTGAACGGCAGCAGCACCACCAGCCCGCCGCCGGAGATCGCCACCAGGCGTTCGGCCGTGCCCAGGCGCGACGGCCAGTGGCGCAGCAGCACCGAGTACGCCGCCCACGAGAACGCGGCCACCAGGATCCAGGCGTCGCCGCGGTTGAAGCGCACCGCGAGCAGGTTCGCCGCGTCGCCCTTGGCGATGACGTAGAGCGCGCCGGTCAGCGCCAGCGCCACGCCGGCGCGCTGCGACCACGACATGCGCTCGTGCAGCATCCGCGTGCCGGCCACGGCGATCAGGATCGGCGTCAGCGCATAGATCAGGCCGATGTTGATGGCCGTCGTCGATTGGCCGCCGAGGTAGACGAAGGCGCCGCAGATCCACATGCCCAGGCCGCCGAGCACCAGCCAGTGCAGGCCCTCCTCGCGCCACGGCAGGCCGTCGCGCGTCAGGCCGCGCCAGGCGAAGGGCAGCATCAGCGCGAAGGCCAGCGACCAGCGCCCGAGCGCCAGCACGTGCGGCGCGATCACGCCCGGGGCCAGGCGCGCGATCAGGTAGTTCGACGACCACAGCAGCGGCGTGAGCCACAGCAGCGCCAGCGCGATGCGCAGCCGGCGCGCGGCCGCCGCGTCGGTGCCCGTCACGCCGCACAGCTGCGGAAGCCGCAGAACAGGTCGTCGCGCTCGGGCCGATGGAAGCGGCGCAACTTCGGGTGGCGGGCGCGGCCGCGCGTGGCGAACGAGGCGCCGCGCAGCACCTTGTGGGTGCCGAAACAGGGCTGCGAGTGGTCGCGGTCCGGGTCGGGCGCGAAGCCCGGCCAGGGGCGGAAGGTCGACGCCGTCCACTCCCACACGTCGCCCCAGCGCCAGCCGCGGCTCGCCCCCTGGTGCGCCGCGGCCTCCCACTCCACCTCGGTGGGCAGGCGTCGCCCGGCCCAGCGGCACCAGGCGTCGGCCTCGTGCCAGCTGACGTGCAGCACCGGCTGCGCCATCGGCACGCGCATCAGCCTGCCCAGGCGCTGCTGCAGCACGCCGTGGCGCAGCTGGTCGACATGCCGCGGCGAGCGCCGGCCCAGGCGCTGCACCCAGTCCCACCCGGCCGCGCCCCAGAGCTCGGCGCGGTCGTAGCCGCCGTCCTCGACGAACTCGGCGTACTGCGCCCAGCTCACCGGCTGCGCGTCGATCTCGAACTCCGGCACCGCCACCTCGTGCGCCCACTTCTCGTTGTCGTAGACGAAGCCCGCGCCGGGTTCGCTGCCCAGTCGCCAGCGCGTGGCCGGGAAGTACAGCGCCGGGCGCGGGTTCACCGCGGCGATCGCCGGCAGCAGCCCGGCATCGAAGCCCAGCGTCTGCGACAGCCGCGCGAAGGTCTCGCACAGGGCGTCCTCATGGAACAGCGCGAGCCGGTAGAAGTACAGCGCGTCGTCGCTTTCGTGCGCGGTGTAGAGCAGCTCGAGCGTCATCTCGAGCGTGTCGACCAGGTACTGGCGGGTGGCCTGCGCGTCGGGCAGGTCGTGCACCCAGCGTTCGTCGTGCGTCCCGCGCGCGGGGTCGTACCAGTCGTCCGCCTGCGGCAGCAGCGAGGCCAGTCGCGGCAGCGTCGGGTCGCAGCCGGTGCCGCGGTGGCGCTGCACGTTGCGCGCGATCCAGCGCTCCTGGTACCAGCCGGCGTGCCCGAGCAGCCACAGCGGCGGCTCGAGCTCGTCGGCCAGCGGCACCTCCAGCGCGGTGAGCTCGAGCGCGCGCTCGAAGGCCGCGAACCAGCGCAGCGTGTGGTTGCGCGCATCCATCAGCGCGAGCGAGAGCAGCTCCTTGCCGGCCCGGCGCATGTGGGCGGAATCCACGTCCGGGGCTTCGATGTCGAACACGCCGATGCTTCCTTCGGCCCGAGGGGCGGGCCGGTGTCGAAAACATTGTCGCACCGGGCCTCGGCGGCCGCGGCCGGACGGCTCAGCCCGGGGCGTCGTGCACCAGCGCCGCGTGGTGGTGCGCGAGGTGGTCGTCAATGAAGGTCGAGATGAAGTAGTAGCCGTGGTCGTAGCCGGCATGCCGGCGCAGCGTCAGCGGTTGCCCGACCGCCGCGCACGCGGCCTCGAACAGCTGCGGGTTCAGCTGCACCGGCAGGAACTTGTCGGCCAGCCCCTGGTCGACGAGGATGCCCTGCGGGTACGGCACCGAGGTCTGCGACTGCATCAGCGCGCTGGCGTCGTGCGCCCGCCAGAGGCTGCGGTCGGCGCCGAGGTAGCCGGTGAACGCCTTCTCGCCCCATGGGCACTGCGTGGGCGCGCAGATCGGTGCGAACGCCGACACCGACCGGAAGCGGCCCGGGTGCCGCAAGGCCAGCGTCAGCGCGCCGTGGCCGCCCATCGAATGGCCGAACACGCCCAGCCGCCGCGCATCGATCGGCATCGCCAGCAGCACCGCCGGCAGCAGCTCGTCGAGCAGGTAGCTCTCCATGCGCCAGTGCGTGGACCAGGGCGCCTCGGTCGCGTCGAGGTAGAAGCCGGCACCGACGCCGAAGTCCCAGCTCTCGCTCTCGCCCGCGACGCCGGCGCCGCGCGGGCTCGTGTCGGGGCAGATCAGCGCCAGGCCGAGGCGCGCCGCCTCGCGTTGCGCGCCGGCCTTGACCATGAAGGTCTCTTCGGTGCAGGTCAGCCCGGCCAGGTAGACCAGCGCCGGCACCGGGCCGGCCTCGGCCTGCGGCGGCAGGAAGACCGAGAAGCGCATCGGCAGGCCGATCACGCCCGAGGCGTGCTCGTGGAAGCGCTGGACGCCGCCGAAGCAGCGGTGCTCGCTCAGCGTCTGCAGCGCGGCCATCAGTACAGCACCACGCCGCGGATCGACTCGCCACGCTTCATCAGGTCGAAGCCCCGGTTGATGTCGGCCAGCGGCATCGTGTGGGTGATCAGGTCGTCGATGTTGATCTTGCCCTCCATGTACCAGTCGACGATCTTCGGCACGTCGGTGCGGCCGCGTGCGCCGCCGAAGGCCGAGCCTTCCCACTTGCGGCCGGTGACGAGCTGGAACGGCCGCGTGCTGATCTCGGCGCCGGCCTCGGCCACGCCGATGATGATGCTGCGGCCCCAGCCCTTGTGCGTGCACTCGAGCGCCTGGCGCATCACCTTGGTGTTGCCGATGCACTCGAAGCTGTAGTCGGCGCCGCCGTCGGTGAGCTGCACGATCGCGTCGACGATGTTCTCGTGGTCCTTCGGGTTCAGGAAATGCGTCATGCCGAACTTCCGGGCCATCGCCTCGCGCGCCGGGTTCAGGTCGACGCCGATGATCTTGTCGGCGCCGACCATCCGGGCGCCCTGGATCACGTTCAGCCCGATGCCGCCGAGGCCGAAGACGACGACGTTCGCGCCCGCCTCGACCTTGGCCGTGAAGATGACCGCGCCGATGCCGGTGGTGACGCCGCAGCCGATGTAGCAGACCTTGTCGAAGGGCGCGTCCTCGCGGATCTTCGCGAGCGAGATCTCCGGCGCGACGGTGTAGTTGCTGAACGTGCTCGTGCCCATGTAGTGGAACAGCGGCTTGCCGTCGAGGCTGAAGCGGCTCGTCGCGTCGGGCATCAGGCCCTTGCCCTGCGTGCCGCGGATCAGCTGGCACAGGTTGGTCTTGCGGCTCAGGCAGAACTTGCACTGCCGGCATTCCGGCGTGTACAGCGGGATGACGTGGTCGCCCTTCTTCAGCGAGCTCACGCCCGGGCCGACGTCGACGACGATGCCGGCGCCCTCGTGGCCGAGGATCGCCGGGAAGAGGCCTTCCGGGTCGGCGCCCGACAGGGTGTAGTAGTCGGTGTGGCAGATGCCGGTGGCCTTGATCTCGACCAGCACTTCGCCGAATTTCGGGCCTTCGAGGTCGACGGTCTCGATCGACAGCGGGCTGCCGGCCTTCCAGGCGACGGCGGCTTGGGTCTTCATGGGGACTCCCTGGGTTCGTGTTCGGTTCAGTTCCGGGCGGCCGACGCGGCGACGACCTCGTCCCAGACGCGGCGCACATGATCGCGCATCAGCAGCGATTCCTGCCAGCGGTCCGACAGGTCGTTGCCGTCGGGCCCGACGATCGCATAGGGCTTCGGGCCGAGTTCGCAGACGAAGACCAGCGCGTCGTCCGCCGGGGCACGCCGGCGCCAGCTCTCGAAGCCGTAGCGCCACCAGCCGAGGAACAGGTCGAGCCAGGGCCGGTGCACCGGGAACGAGATCTCGACCTGCACCTGCTCGCGGCTGGCCACACGGCCGTGAAAGGCCCAGCAGTTGTCGATCACCCGGCGCATGTAGGCGTGGTTCTCCTCCGACACCGGCCAGGCGAACTCGCGGCCGACGAGGAAGTGCGACAGGTCGCCCAGCAGCTTCAGGTCGGGGAAGCAGTCGAGCAGGTCGAGCGTGGCGTAGAGGTCGGTCGTGAGACGGTCGCGGTGCGTCTCGATGTAGACCGGCAGGCGGGTCTGCGCGGCCAGGCGGCGCCAGCCGTCGACGAGGCGCACGGCCTCCTTCAGGTCGCGCGGTCGCACGTCGGGCTGCACGTCGAGGTGGCGCACCCCGTGGCGCGCTGCGATCTCGATGACCGGCGCCAGGTCGTCGACGGTCTTCGGGAAGGTCTGCCATTCCATCTGCAGGCCGTGGGCATGGCAGAACTCGGCGACCTGCGCGGCCGTCGCAGGGTCGGCGTACGAATAGCTGATGCCGTCGAAGCCGGCCTGGTGGATCTTGTTCAGCTTCTCCTCGAGGGTCAGCTCGTGGCCGTCGGTGTGGCGGCGTTCCATGGCCCACATCGACTGGAAGATCAGGAGTTGCTGCATGGCGTGGCTCGGGGGGTGGGCCGCCTGCCGGGCGGCCAGGGTGGAGAAGTCCGACGATGATAGAAGATTTTTTCTCTTAAGTACATTGTTCGGAATTGTCTTTTCATTTGTACCGGCGGCGAAGTCCGCCCGGGCCCGAGGCCCCGGAACGCACTGCCGGCCGGCAAGGCGCGGATCAGACCTCGATGTAGATCGTGCCGCCCTCGACCTTGGCCGGATGCGTCCTGAGCGCCACGCATACCGGCGCGCCCAGCGGGCGGCCATCGCGGATGTCGAAGCGCCCGTTGTGCTTCGGGCATTCGATCACGTGCTCCATCACCAGGCCGTCGCACAGGTGCACCTTCTCGTGCGTGCACAGGCCGTCGCTGGCGTAGACCGCGTCGTCGACGCGGTAGATTGCGAAGGTCCTTCCGCCGTGGTCGAAGCGGGCGACGTCCTCGTCGTCGATGGCGTCGAAGGCGAGGGTGGGGATCCATTGGGTCATGAGGGCTCCTTGGCAGGGGTTCAACGGGCCGGAAGGCCGGGGGAGAGGGACATCGGGGGCGACGGGCCGTCGACGGGGGCGAGCGCAGCCGCCAGGGCCTCGCACAGCGCCAGGGCAAACATCAGGCCGTGCGCGGCGGCACCGCCGACCGGCAGCAGCGTCACGCCGGCTTCCGCGTCCGCGCGCGTCGAGGGCGCATGCACGGGGCCGGGCACGAGGCGCAGGGCCCGGGCCGTGCCGGGCGCGCGCCAGGCCGGCACGGCGTCGGGCGCGGGCTCGGCCGACACCACCACCTGCACCCACCACAGGCCATCACCGGCGTCGTCCGGGTCGGCGGCATCGACCTGCAGGCAGCCCACGGCGCGCAGGCGCGCCCGCAGGTGCAGGGCGACGACGTGATCGGCTTCGCTGGCCCCTTCGAAGCGGATCCGCCGGGCCGAACGCAGGCCCTGCACGGCGTGCCGGAACGCGGCGCCGCGCACGACGGCGTCCAGGCGCTCGACGCCGAGGGCCACCGCTTCGATCGCGCGCGCGGCCTCAGCGCACCCGGGGCCCGCCGGCGGCGGCCCCGGCTGCGTCCGCGGCGCCGGCAGGCAGGCCGGATCGCCTACGAAGGCCAGCTTCAGGTCCTGGAAGCCGGCGAGGCCGAAGCGCTGCGCCAGCCGCACGATCGAGGCCGGCACGGTGCCGCAGGCGTCGGCCACGTCGTGGATGCGGTAGCGGTGCAGCGTCGACGCATGCTGCAGGCAGAACTGCGCGACGCCGCGCAGCTTGGGGCTCAGCACCGGAAGCTCGTCGCGCAGCGCCGCCAGCAGGCGCGGCCCGTCGATCGCGGTCGGCGCCGGCACGAGGCTGGCTTCGCGGACGTGGACGGGGTCCATGGCGGCGGCGGCAGGCGCAGGCCAGCGGCTACAGTCGGCGCATGCCGACGTGAACCGCCCCCCGACGATGGCCCGAGACAAGTCCACGAGCAAGAAGATCACCGCGACCGACGTGGCCGAGCGCGTGGGCGTGTCCAAGTGGACGGTGTCGCGCGCCTTCACCGACGGCGCGTCGATCGCGCCCGAGGTGCGCGAGCGCGTCCTCGCGGTCGCGGCCGAGATGGGCTACTCGCCCAATTTGCTGGCGCGCAGCCTGACCACCCACAGCACGCGGCTGATTGCGCTGGTGGTGGACGAACTCGGCAACCCCAATCAGTTGTACATGCTCAACGAGGCCACCCGGCAACTGCAAGCACAAGGGTTCAGCACGCTGCTGCTGAACCTGAGCCCGGAATATGGTCCGGCTGCGGCCTTGCGGCTGGCCGACCAATTCCAGGTCGACGGCATCATGTTCATGGGCACCACGCTCGATCAGGATCTCATCGAACTGGCCCAGAAGATCCGACATGTTCCTTTGGTGGTGGTGAGCCGCCACAGTGCCGTGGCGAACATTCCCTATGTCACCACCGATGGCTATGCCGCCGGGTCGGAGATCGCCGACCTCTTCCTGGCCCAAGGCTATCGGCGCATCGGTCACATGGCGGGCCCGCCCTCGGAGCGCACCGAGTTGCGCCGGCTCGACGGTTTCCGCGATCGTCTGAAGGAGCGGGGAACGCCCTTGGCCTGCGTGTTGGAAACATCGCACTACCGTCGAGAATTGGGACTGCAGTCCTTGTCGCGGTACTTGGCCGCAACGCCGCGCGAACAACGCCTTGAAGCCCTGTTTTGCGAGAGCGACATCCTGGCGATCGGTGCCCTGGATGCACTGGCCCTCGCGGGCCTCCAGCACCGGATTGCCGTCGTCGGCTTCGACGACATCGAGATGGCTTCCGCGCCGCCCTATGACCTGACCACCTTCCGCCAGCCGGCGGACTTCCTCGTGGCCGAGGCGATCCGCCGCATCCTCGAGCCGGACACGGTGGAGACCCCCTCGCTGCTGGCGCCGGGAACCCTGGTGCTGAGGACGTCTCACCGCCGCCTCGCGTGATCGTCTGGCGGCGGCCTACGCCGCCACCGGCCGCCCGTCCTTCAGGCGCACGGTCTGGCCGGTCCGGCACGACAGCGTGGCCGCCTCGGCCACGGCGAGCGCATTGACGCCGTCCTGCAGCGTCACGGGGTAGCCCGTGCCGGCCTGGACCGCGTCGACGAAGGCGCGCCATTCGGCCTCGTAGGCCTTCATGTACCGCTCGAGGAAGAAGTACTCCGGCTTGGCGCTGAGCGCACCCGCCGTGGTCACCTTGCTGACCGTGTTCTCGAGCACGTTGCCGGCCTGCAGCAGGCCGGTGGCGCCGAGCAGTTCGATGCGCTGGTCGTAGCCGTAGACGGCGCGGCGGCTGTTCTTGATCACCGCGATGCGGCCGTCGGCGTAGTGCAGCGTGATGACGGCGGTGTCCACGTCGCCCGCGGCGCCGATGGCCGGATCGACGATGCTGGAGCCGACCGCGGTGACCGCCTCGGGCACGCCGCCGAAGACCCAGCAGGCCATGTCGAAGTCGTGGATGGCCATGTCGCGGAACAGGCCGCCGGAGACCTTGATGTAGCTCACCGGGGGCGGCGAAGGGTCGAAGGACGTGACCGACAGCAACTCGCCCTTGCCGATCTCGCCGTTGTCGAAGGCGCGCTTCAGCGCCGCGAAGTTCGGGTCGAAGCGGCGGTTGAAGCCGATCATCACCGGCTTGCCGGTGCGCGCCACGGCGGCCTGGCAGGCGAGCGCGCGCTCGAGGCTCAGGTCCACCGGCTTCTCGCACAGCACGGCCTTGCCGGCGGCCGCGGCGGCCTCGATCAGGCCGGCGTGGGTGTCGGTCGAGGTGGCGATGAGCACCGCGTCGATCGACGGGTCGCGCAGGATGTCCTGCGAGCTGCGCGCCTGGGCACCGCAGGCCGCGGCGAGCTTCTCGGCCGAGGCCGGGTTCACGTCCGACACGGCCACCAGGCGGCTGTCCGCGTTGGCGGCGATGCTCTTGGCGTGCACGTTGCCGATTCGGCCTGCGCCGAGCAATCCGACATGGATCATGGGAGTTTCTCCAGGGTGAGGTTCAGGCGCGCCCGCGCGCCGGGGGAAGGGAGCCGGCGTCTTCAGACGCCGACGGTGAATGCGCTGCGGAAGGCTTCGAGCGCCGCCTCGGGCGCGCCGGAGGCGTAGGCCTCCATGCAGACCGTGCCGCGGTAGCCCATGGCCGCCAGGTGGCGTGCCACGGCGGCGTAGTGGATCTCGCCGGTGCCGGGCTCCATGCGCCCGGGCACGTCGGCAACCTGCACCTCGCCGATCCAGGGCAGGCAGCGCCGGCACAGTTCGATCAGGTTGCCCTCGCCGATCTGCGCGTGGTAGAGGTCCAGGTTCAGCTTCAGCCCGGGCCGGTCGATGCTGGAGACCAGCGCCAGGGTGTCCTCGGCGCGCGCGAAGGGCACGCCGGGGTGGTCCACCGGCAGGTTCAGGTTCTCGATCATGAAGGTCACGCCGTGCTTCTCGGCGAGGTCGGCGATGCGCTGCAGCGTGTCGCGCGCCTTGAGCCACATCGCACCGGTGACGGTCTCGCAGGGCGTGACCGGCAGGCCGCGGTCGCCCAGGCCCGTGCCGTGCAGGTTCAGGCGCGCCACGTTCAGCCGCTGGCCCACGGCGATGGACTCGGCGGCGGTGGCCAGCAGTTCGGCCGCACCTTCGTCGTCGGCCAGGCGCCCGCGCAGGTAGCCGGTCATCGACGAAAAGCGCGCCCCCGACGTCTCGAGCATCGCCAGGTCGTGGTTCGGCCAGTTCCAGAGGCCGACCTCGAAGCCCATCTCGGTCAGTCGCGCGAGGCGCCAGGACAGGGGTCGGTCGGTCCACAGCATCTCGGCGCAGGCGGCCAGCACAAAGGGGGAGTTCACGGAGGCGTCCTTCAGGTCGTCGGGTCGAAATCGAACGCCACCGCCACGGTGACGCACAGGCCATCGGAGTCCCTGCACCGGCGCCGGTCGCGGCGCTGCCGACCGGCGGCGCCCACGGCCCGACGAGGGGTCCGGAAGTCAGTGTAGAAAAGTTTGCACCCGAGTGCAAGAAATTCAGAAAGGTTTTTCTCATCCAGGGCGATCGCCCGGGCTGAACGAGGCCCGACGCACTCGTCGCGACTCGCGTCAGTTGACCGGCGCCCGCTGGCCCGGCGCCATCCCACCGCGCCGCACACGGCCTCGATCCAGAGAGATGCCCAGGGCCGCGCCCGCGCCGACCTCGGACCTGGCGCGGCCTCCGACCGGCCATGAAATCTCGCTTTCGTCCGGGTTATTACTCAGAACAAACTTTCTACGTTTGGCCTAAAGTCGAATGCACTCGGGTGCAATTCAGTGCCCTCGCAAGGTCCCCGGCCCGGGCATCCGGGCCCGCGACCCGCACCCATCGACTTGAACGGAAGGACCCTCCATGGCCATCGACGACTCGCTCCACGGCGTGCGCAACAAGCGCGGCGACTGGGCGCCGAACGCGCGCAGCGAGATCGCGCCGTTCTGGGCCTGGCCGCCGCAGGCGCTGAAGATCCTGAAGTGGCTGCCCGGCTACGTGTGGCCGTGGAACGCCTTCCACATGGCGACCGCGCTGCTGTGGTGGACCGTCGTCGTGCCCGACGTCGAGACCCTGAAGGTGCTGTCCTGGGGCTGGGTCGCCTACCTGCTGGGCGTCAACTGGCTGGCCTGCCTGGCCTACTACGGGTTCTTCGAGTGGCGCTACTACGTCCGCAAGGTCCAGGGCCGGCAGTTCAAGTTCCACCACAAGTTCCCGTCGGAGCAGCCGGCCGACGTGTTCTGGTTCAAGAGCCAGAACATCGACAACTTCCTGCGCAGCTTCCTCGTCTCGATCCCGCTGTGGACGCTGGTGCAGGTGATCTTCCTGTGGTGCTATGCCACCGGCGCGGTGCCCTGGCTGCGCTGGGCGGACCACCCCGTCTACCTGGCCGCGCTGGTCTTCGTGGCCCCTGCGATCCACGAAGTTCACTTCTTCGTGATCCACCGCGCGATCCACACGCCGTGGCTGTACCGGTGGATCCATTCGATCCACCACAACTCGGTCAATCCGAGCCCGTGGTCGTCGCTGAGCATGCACCCGGTCGAGGCCTTCCTGTACCACGCGGTCGCGCTGTGGCACCTCGTCATCCCGTCGAACCCGATCGTCGCGATGTTCCAGTTGCACATGGCCGGCTTCGGCGCGGTCAACGGGCACCTCGGGTTCGAGAAGCTGGCGCTGGCCGGCGACACCACGCTCGACAGCCACGCCTACCTGCACTACCTGCACCACAAGCACTTCGAGGTGAACTTCGGCGGCGACGGCCTGGTGCCGCTCGACAAGTGGCTGGGCACCTGGCACGACGGCAGCAAGGAAGGCGACCGGCAGATGCAGGCGCGCTACCAGAAGAAGCTCGAACGGATCAATGGCCGAAAGGAGGCGCCGCCATCCCCCAGGCCGTAGACCCCCGCCCCACCCCCCGCAGACGCATTTCAGAACCGGGTGCACGTCGAACGACGGCACCGCCCACGAGGAGCACGACATGTACGCAGTCCCCAAGACGTTCAAGGCCCTGGCCGTCACCCTGGCCTTCGCCGCCGCCTCCAGCGCCGCGCTGGCCGCCGGCCCCCGGATCTTCGTGATCGGCGGCAAGGCCGACGATCCGTTCTGGTCGAAGGTGAAGAAGGGCGCGGACGACGCGGCGCTGGTCGTCAAGGCGTCGGGCGGCAGCGTGACCTGGCTCGGCCCGCAGAACTACGACAACCTCGGCCCCGACGCCGCCAAGCTGATCCGCACCGCGCTGAGCCAGAAGCCCGACGCCATCGTCGGCCCCGACTGGGTGCCCGAGGCGATGGACGCGGCCTTCAAGGAGGTGGTTGCCGCCGGTGTGCCGCTGATCATCTACAACTCGGGTGGCATGGACGCGGTCAAGCGCCTGGGCGCCCAGAACTATGTGGGCAACGAAGAGTACCCGGCGGGCGTCGGGGGTGGCGAATACTTCGGCACCCATGGCGCCAAGAACGTGCTGTGCGTGAACACGCTGCCCGGTGCGAACAACACCGAAGCGCGCTGCAAGGGCATCGCCGACGGTATCGCCAAGAACGGTGGAAAGTCCACCCAGTTGCCACTACCCTCGTCCAATTTCGGCAACCCGACGGCCGTGGCCCAGGCCATCAAGGCCGCTTTGCAGAAGGACAAGGCCATCGACGGTGTGATCACTATCAGCGCGGGTGACGCCAACAGTGCAGCGACCGGCATCGCCCAGGCCGGCTTGGTCAAACAGGTCAAGCTGGCCGCCTTCGACATGGATTCGACCAATCTGCAGCGCATCAAGGACGGCACGCAGCTCTTCTGCATCGACCAGCAACCCTACCTGCAGGGCTACCTGGCGGTGTCGATGCTCAACGGCTACGTGCAGTACGGCCTGAAGGTGGCAACGTCGCCGATCCTGACCGGCCCCGGCATCGTCGACGCCTCCAACGTGGCGGCCACGCTCGCCGGCGCTGCGGCCGGCGCTCGCTGACGCTGCCCGATCCGCCCGCCGGCCGCCACCCGCGGCGGGCCGGTCCCCACCCCCACCGGCGTGCCCCACGCCCGAACCGATGAACACCACCACCATGTCCGCCCCTGCTCCAGCGGCCTCGACCCCTGCCCCGGTCGTCGCGCCCACGATCTCCCTGGGCACCCTGTTCCGACGGCCGGAGACGGGCTCCTTCATCGGCCTCGTGTCCGTGTTCGCCTTCTTCGCCGTCTTCGGCGGCCAGACCTTCCTCAGCGCCAGCGGCGCAGCGAGCTGGCTCAACGTCGCTGCCGAACTCGGCATCATCGCGCTGCCCGTCGGGCTGCTGATGATCGCCGGGCACCTCGACCTCTCGGTCGGCAGCGTGGTCCCGGCCAGCTCGATGACCGTGGCCATCGTCTCCGGCCACTACGGCCTGCCGATGCCGGTGGGCATCGCGGCCGCGCTGGGCCTGGGCCTGGCGATCGGCTTCCTGAACGGCTACCTCGTCGTGCGCACCGACCTGCCCTCGTTCGTGGTGACGCTGGCGACCCTGTTCGCGGTGGCGGGCCTGACGCTCGGCCTGTCGGTGATCGTCGCCGGCAGCACCAGCGTGGCGCTGAAGGCCGACCCGATCACGAAGACGATCTTCGGCGACTTCATCGACGGCAAGTTCGAGGTGATCCTGCTGTGGTGGATCGCGGCGATGCTCGTCGTCGGCTTCATCCTCGGCCGCACGAAGTACGGCAACTGGATCCTCGCCCTCGGCGGCGACAAGGTCAGCGCGCGCAATGCCGGCATCCCGACCGACCGGCTGAACCTCGCGCTGTACATGGGCAGCGGCCTGTGCGCCTCGTTCGTCGGCATGTGCCAGGCGATCCTCTACAACAGCGCGCAGGTCTCGGCCGGGCAGTCGTTCATCTTCAACTCGATCATCGCGGTGGTGATCGGCGGGGTGATCCTGACCGGCGGCTACGGCTCGGTGATCGGCATCGTGCTCGGCACGATGACCTTCTCGATCGTCAACCAGGGCATCTACTACACCGGGTTCGACGCCAACTGGGCGAGCCTGATCATCGGCGTGCTGCTGCTGGCCGCCGTGCTGCTGAACAACACCTTCCGCAGCATGGCCCTGACCCACGCCTCCCCCCGCGCCAAAGGGAAGACCGCGAAATGAACACGCCCCTGCTCCAGCTCGACGGCATCAACAAGTCGTTCGGCCCGATCGACGTGCTGCACGACATTTCCCTGACCGTCCAGCGCGGCGAGATCCTCTGCCTGCTCGGCGACAACGGCGCCGGCAAGTCGACGCTGATCCGCATCCTCTCCGGCGTGCACAAGCCCAGCTCGGGCGAGATGCGCATGCACGGCAAGGCGGTGGCCTTCGACACGCCGCGCGACGCCAGCGACCACGGCATCGCCACCGTGCACCAGTTCGGCGGCACCTTCCCGCTGATGAGCATCGGCCGCTCGTTCTTCGTTGGCGCCGAGCCGACGAAGCCCTGGGGGCCGTTCGAGGTCTTCGACCGCCGCAAGGCCAACGAGATCGCGGTGCGCGAGATGCGCCAGCTCGGCATCACCCGCATCGACGACGGCAACCGGCTGGTGGGCGGGCTGTCCGGCGGCGAGCGCCAGGCCCTGGCGATCGCCCGCGCGGTGCACTTCGGCGCCAGCGTGCTGATCCTCGACGAGCCCACTGCCGCGCTCGGCGTGAAGGAGGCGGCGCACGTGCTGCGCATCATCCTGCAGGCGCGCAAGAAGGGCGTGGCGGTGATCTTCATCACCCACAACGTCGTGCACGCGCTGACCGTCGGCGACCACTTCGCGGTGCTGATCCGCGGCGCGAAGGCCGCCGACTTCCGCAAGGGCGAGAAGACCCGCGAGGAGATCACCGACCTGATGGCCGGCGGCGAGGCGATGGCCGAGCTCGAGGCGGAGATCGAGAGCTACATGAGCAGCCACGACGGGCACCCGCCGCAGCCGGCCTGAGAGCGTGCGCGCCGGCTCAGCCGTGCGCGGCGGCCGCGCCCTTCGGGCCGCCGCGCTGCGGCGCCGCACCGTGCGACGCGCCGGCGGCCGCGCTCAGCACCTGCGCGACCATCGCCTGCGCCAGCGTCTCCTCGCCGACGAAGACGCTGGCGCCGAACTCCTTCTCGAGCCAGCGCGCCTCGTCGTCGCTGCGCGCACGCACGACGACGGCCACGCCCGGGTTCAGCGTGCGGGCCGTCTCGATCATCTGGCGCGCGCCCAGCGAGTCGGGCGTGGCGATCACCAGCAGCTTCGCCTCGGCGATGTGCGCCTGGATCAGCGTGGCCGGGTCGGCCGCGTTGCCCGACACCGACGGCAGGCCGGCGGCCCGCAGCGCCTCGACCCGCTCGCGGTTCTGGTCGGCCACGACGAAGGGCACGCCGCGTTCGTGCAGCGCCTGCGCGATGCGCTGGCCGACGCGGCCATGGCCCACCAGCACGACCTGGCGCGCGAGGTACTTCTCTTCCGTCGCTGCGGGCAGTTCGGCGAGCGGGTCGTCGCGCTGCTCGAGGCGCCGGGCCAGCGCCGAGCGCGCCAGCACCCAGCGCTGCAGGGGCTCGATGGCGCGGAACACCAGCGGGTTGACCGCGATCGAGATCAGCGCGCCGGCCAGGATCAGGCTCTGGCCCTCGGGCGGCAGCAGCTGCAGCGAGACGCCCAGCGCCGCCAGGATGAACGAGAACTCGCCGATCTGCGCGAGGCTGGCCGACACCGTCAGCGCGGTGTTCAGCGGGTAGCCGAACAGCAGCACCACCGCGCCGGCGGCGAGCGTCTTGCCGAGCACGATGATGGCGACGACGGCCAGCACCTGCCAGGGGCTGTCGACCAGCACCTGCGGGTCGAACAGCATGCCCACCGAGACGAAGAAGAGCACCGAGAACGCATCGCGCAGCGGCAGCGACTCCTCGGCGGCGCGGTGGCTGAACTCCGACTCGCGCAGCACCATGCCGGCGAAGAAGGCGCCGAGCGCGAACGACACGCCGAACAGCGCCGCCGACCCCCAAGCGATGGTCACGGCCGCGGCCACGACGCCGAGCGTGAACAGCTCGCGCGAGCCGGTCTTCGTGACCTGCCACAGCAGCCACGGGAAGACGCGCCGCCCCAGCGCGAGCATCAGCCCGACGAAGGCCGCAACCTGCAGCAGCGTGCGCCCGAGCGTCAGCCACAGCTCGCCGGGGGCGGTCGCGTCGGGCCCGCCGCGCAGCATCGGGGCGAGCGCGGGCAGCAGCACCAGCACCAGCACCATCGCCAGGTCCTCGACGATCAGCCAGCCCACGGCGATGCGGCCGTTCATGGTCTCGACCACGCCGCGCGCCTCGAGCGCCTTCAGCAGCACCACGGTGCTCGCCACCGACAGCGCCAGCCCGAACACGAGTGCCGCGCCGAGCGTCCATCCCCAGGCCAGCGCCACCGCGGCGCCGAGCGCGGTGGCCGCGGCCATCTGCGCCACCGCGCCCGGCAGCGCGATGCGGCGCACGGCCAGCAGGTCGTCGAGCGAGAAGTGCAGGCCCACGCCGAACATCAGCAGCATCACGCCGATCTCGGCCAGCTGTCCGGCCAGGCCGATGTCGGCGACGAAGCCCGGCGTGGCCGGGCCGATGGCGATGCCGGCGAGCAGGTAGCCCACCAGCGCCGGCAGCTTCAGGCGCGCGGCGATGAAGCCGAACACCAGGGCAACCCCGAGCGCCGCAGCGATGGTGGTGATCAGAGCGACGTCATGCGGCATCGGTGCGGCCCGGCAGGAAAAAGTGGTCCACCCTGGCAGAGGCCGCGCGGGCCGCAAAGTTCAACCCGCGTGTACGGATCGGCTCAGCTGCAGGGCACGATGCGGAACTCGACGCGCCGGTCGAGTGCGTCGACCACGTCGTCGGTGCCGCTGCCCACGAGGTTCTGGCGGAAGCCCATGCCCTCGGTGCGTGTGCGTCCCGCCAGGTCGGCCGATTCTGCGCCCAGGCGCTGGCGGATGTAGGCCGCGCGACGCAGCGACAGGCCGTCGTTGTAGGCCTCGGGGCCGGTCTTGCTGGTGTGGCCGACGATGTTCATGCAGACCTTGGCGGCCGCGCCTTCCCGGGCGATCTGGCGCAGCCACATCGCGTAGGCGCCGCTGACCTTGGGGTCGGACCAGAACTCGGTGCCGCCCGGGTTGAACAGGAACTTCACCCCGAGCTCGCGCGCGGCGATGCCGAAGGTCACGACGCGGCCGAAGGCGGCCTCGGCCTCGGCGGGTCGGCCGAGCTTCCAGTTCGTCAGGTAGATGCCGTTGAGCACGCGGATCTGGTCGCCGGCCGGCGTGGCCAGCGCGCTGCGGTACTGGCCCAGCGCCTCTTCGTAGCGCTCGGCGTTGTACAGCAGCATGGCCTCGTTGACGACGGTCGCGGTGGCGATGCGCTCGAGGTAGACCGCATCGGCACGCTGGCCGGCGGCGGTGGACGCGGTGCGCACGTAGCCGTCGATGACCTTGTCCTTCACCAGGATCGGGCTGTCGCGGTAGTAGGCCAGCGGGCTCATGTCGACGCTGTCGTCGCGCGCCAGGGCGCCCGCCTGCGCGACCACGCTGCCGGTCTTCAGGTCGGTGAGGGCCAGGTCGATGCGGTAGGCCTTCGCGGCGCGCGTCAGCGTGCCCACCAGCAGCCACTGCGCCTTCGACAGGTTGGCGGCACGGAACGGCAGCACCTCGAAGCCGCCATGGGCCGTCAGGCGCTCGGCGAGGCGCTTGTCGAGCTGTTGCGTCGCGCTCGTCTGCTGGCCGCTGCCGGCATCGAGCGAGGGGTCGAGCACGACGGTGTGCTTGTTCAGCTTGGCCAGCAGCGCAGGCCCGCCGTGGGCCTGGGCCACGAGCGCATCGCTGGCCGCGGCAATGGCCTGCTCGAAGGGCACGGCCCCGGTCGGCGCGGCGGGCGGCGGCGCGGCGCAGCCGGCCAGCACGAACGCGACGACGAAGGCCCAGGCTGCGGTGGCCCACCGGTGCCGCGGCGGCGGCAGGGTGGCATGGATGGAGGAGTGGTGCGCATTCATCGGCAGTGGTTCCTGAGGAAGTCGGCCTCTTCGGCGGTCAGGGACTCGAGCGAGCCCTTCTGCAGGATATCCGTGCACCGGGGCGACCGCCCTCCCACGGGCTGGGGAGCCTCGGCGGGACGGGTCGGCGCGACGCGCGGCTCGGGGCGCGGCTCGGGGCGCGGCGTGGCGGCGCGGGGCGGCTCGGGCCGAGGCTCGGGCGTCGTCCGTCCGACGGGGGCCGGCGGTGCGTCGACCGCCGCCGGGGCCGGGGCCGGCGCGGTCGTCTCCGCAGCAGGCTCCACGGACGGCTTCGGCGCGGTCGCGGGTGGCGCGGCCGGCGGCTCGACCGGTGACGCGGCCGGCGCGGCCGGACCCGGCACCGGCGCCTCGACCCCGGGCCGCGGCGGGTCGGGGGCGACGGACGCCGCTGGTGCCGGTTCGCCCGGTTCGCCGGGTTCGCGGGTGGCGTACCACGCCAGTCCCGCCGCGACAGCGAACAGCGCGGCCCCCGCCCACAGCCACGCCGTGGGGCGCGGCGCGTCGGGACGTTCCGGTGCCGCCCGGGCGGCTGCGCCGACGGGAGCGGCCTGAGCCGGCAGCGGCGCAGGCTTCGCCGCCGGCGGAGTGGCCGGGGACGCGGCAGGCGGGGGCAGTGGAGGAGGTGGCGGCGGCGGCGGCGGTGGCGGTGGCGGTGGCGGCGGCGGCGGCGGCGGT
>Ga0116177_10000940_pt1 | contig 21558 bp, 14 predicted proteins | sample AD_STIC10_MetaG_FD_89750 | JGI IMG/M metagenome (GOLD analysis project Ga0116177, IMG submission 89750) | Active sludge microbial communities of municipal wastewater-treating anaerobic digesters from USA - AD_STIC10_MetaG | ecosystem: Engineered > Bioreactor > Anaerobic > Digestate | place: USA... | reverse complement strand
GTATTTATTCCAACTCCAACCAGCAGTCCTTTTAGTAGCATTTCTTATATCGTTTATGTAACCGATGCATCAGGTTGCGTTGGTTCTGATACAGTAGATATTATTGTAAATGCCGTTCCGGATATAATTGCCTCTGATGATGTGATTATTTGTCGCGGCGATACAACAACCTTAACCGTAAGCGGAGGCGTGGAATATACCTGGTCACCGGATCCATTAATACCATGTGTTGATTGCTCTTCCGTCGAAGTATCACCAAGCACCACCACCAACTATTTGGTTATGGGCACCGATGCAAATGGTTGTTCGGCTACGGATGAAGTTCTAGTAACCGTTGATATTTGTAATAGTCTGGAAAATCTTTGGGCAAATACATGCACAATTTATCCCAACCCGACAACAGGCAATGTAACAATAACCCTTCCGGAAGGTGTTTCGGATGTAGATGTCATAGTGCGCACTGTATCCGGTGAACTGATATCCCATCAAGCGCTCCGTCAGGATAATACGATTCAATTGCGTATTGATTCGGATGTTGAGCAGCTTTTGTATATCACGTTGGTTGCAGATAAAGTACAATATACCCGGCCAATAAGTCTGATTAGAGATAAATAAATAAGGAATTGCGCTGAAAAGCAATATTATGTGACAAATGTCAAGTGGGTTTATGTGTATCTTTGGTATACCTAAACCTATTTTGCGTTATGCGCACCTTTCAAGTAATAACACTTGGCGTTTTGATATGCTTATCAGGTTACGCCTTTGCACAAAATCCATTATCCCTTCATGTGGCTGAAAAACTTCAGGCCTACACACCTGTTCCATTTTCACCATGCACGCAATCACCCTCCGTACATCCGGAACATGATGGCATCGTTTCAGACCGGTACTACTTTACGGTAACGAACGAACAGCTTGCAAGTATGATTGCTGCGCATTATCCAATGATTGCATTTTCAATTCCGGTTGGAGATGAAATCATTCACACGGTGCTTTATCAGGCCGATATTTTTGCAGAGGGTTTTAGTGTGCAATCACCTTCGGGAAATATTCCTTACAATCCATATACAGGCAGTGTACAATACAGGGGAATTATTGAGGGTGATGTAAATAGCCTTGTGGCCTTAAGTATTTTTCCCGACCATATTGAAGGAATTATTGCTAATCAGGAAAAAGGAAATCTCGTTTTCGCTCCACTCGATGGTCAGGTAGAGCATGTTGTATATTATGACCGCATGCTTACCATTGAAAATCCAATACAGTGTGCAACGGAAGATCCTGCCTTCATAGAAATGCCAGAAACACATACCGATGCAGAAGCAATTGCTTTAGATCCCTGCGTAAAAGTTTATATCGAAGCAGATTATGAAATGTTTCAGGATGAAGGTGGTGCTACTCAGACTGCTGATTATATTGTGAGTTTTTTTAATGTGGTTTCAACACTTTATACTAATGAAAGCATCAACGCTGTCATTTCTGAAATATTTGTCTGGAACACCAGCGATCCGTATCCAACCTCTTCATCTTTTGATGCACTGGATGAGTTTTTAACTGTTCGTACAGAATTTAATGGCGACATTGCACATCTGGTTACATATGATGATGAAAATTTAGGTGGAGTAGCCTGGGTGGATATTTTATGTTATGATCCATTGTCTTATGCATACAGTAACATTTATAGTTCATTTAATGCGTTTCCAACATATAGCTGGACGGTTGAAGTATTTACGCATGAAATGGGTCATAATCTCGGATCACCGCATACACAAAATTGCAGCTGGCCCGGTGGAGCCATTGATAATTGTTACACAACAGAAGGTGGTTGCGATCCCGGACCTGCACCTGTTGATGGCGGCACCATCATGAGTTATTGTCACCTCACCGGATACGGTATCAATTTTGCAAACGGATTTGGTCCGTTGCCTGGAGATTTAATCAGAGACAAAGTTGATGAAGCCGTTTGTTTAGGTGCTTGTGATTTACCTCCTGCAAACGACTGGCCATGTTCCGCTATTGAAATTCCTGTAAATGGAAATTGCATATTTACTGAAGCTACAAATATCGGCGCTATTAATTCTGTAGTACCTGAAGTAACCTGTGATGGTATTAGTGAAGGCGACGTATGGTTTACATGCACAGTAGGCCCTGAAGAATATGTGATTATTGAAATGGATAATGGAGATGTCATTTCGGATATGGGTATGAAATTATATGTAGGCACTTGCACCGATTTATCCAACGTACCTGACGGATGTGTTGCAGATGGAAGCACCTATGGTGAAGATATGCCGGGCTTTGTAGTAGAAGCACCTGAAGGCACTGTTATATTTATTCGAGTTTGGGAAGTGAACAACGACGCTTTTGGCGATTTTTCTATTTGCGCCTATACCACCTGTGCGGCATCCATTGCTCCAGATGCAATTCTTGCTGATGACTATATTATTTGCGCTGGCGAATCAGCAAATCTTTCACTTGACGGTGGAAGCTTAGGTTCACTTGCACAATGGAATTGGTATGCAACATCTTGCACAGGTACACCACTTTCGCATGATGCCTCTTTAACAGTTACTCCGTCTGAAACAACAACCTATTATGTTCAGGCTACAGGCGAATGTGGTGTAACAGATTGTATTGCCGTTACAATAGAAGTTGCCCCACTACCTGAAACACCTGTAATTACCATCGGCGACTGTATTTTAGAAACACCATTTGTGGCAGATGCCGTGTATACCTGGTTTTACAATGGAACAGAAATTATCGGTGAAACAGAAAATACATTGAACTTTACTGCTGATGGCGACTATCAGGTACAGATATCCACCTATGGCGATTGCAGTGCCATGAGCACTACTGTAGAAGCTGTCTGTGAACAATTAGACATCGCTAACCTGTCAGATAAAACTATCACCCTGCAACCTAACCCAGCCCATGATCATTATATAATTGGCTTATCTGATTACACTGGTGCATTTACAGTGACCATGAGCACGATTACAGGGCAAACACTTATCGCACAACAATTCGTATCAAATGCGAATGGAACTTATACAATGGCTGTAAATCAACCCGCAGGCGTCTACCTGATTCAGGTTGAGGGAGAGGGAATTTCTCTTGAAGCACTTTTAGTGATTGAATAAGCGTGTTTATCGGCTCAACTGTTATTCATCCTAAATAAAATAAAAGCGCCTGCATACTGAATAGATATGCAGGCGCTTTTTCGTGTACCAATATTATTTACCAAAAGGCCACCAATCAATTTGTTTTTTAGCCTTCTTCTCAAAGCGAATATTAAATGTCCAGTCATTGCCAAAAACAAAATGACCGTTTCCAAAGTGAACAATATAAGGTTGTTCCGCTACCTGGTAATAATCGCCGCCCTTGCTGTTGATTTGATATTCAACAAAAGGAAATGGGTGAATAGTTAGCTCATCTTCGCGAGAAAAATATTGAATGCGCAATTTTTTATCATAGGCTGCACAATAATATTTGCCCTGATACTTGTTGTAGTTAACAGGTGTTTCAGTGTCAATTTTATAATACACGCGATTTGTAACAAAATAAGTGCCTTCTGCCCATACCAGATCATGCGGTTTGCCGCCGCTATATTGAATCACAACACTATGACCAGTGGTATCCATAAACGCCTGATTTCCATTAAATCCGCCTACATATTTCAATGGATAGGCGGTAGTATCACCTTCAGAAATCCGTGCAATAAACAATTCACCTTTTTTCTCGTAGATATATCGGATTAAATTATTTTCGGCAGCATAACCTCCTTGAATTTCTTTCTTCAAATCTTCAGGAACAACTGGCTGAACCAGCATATGTACATTTTTGAATTGAAACAGCGTGTTTGAAACATTGTCGGCCATTTCAAAAGGAGAAATCAGATACGCATTCACACAAATAATAATGGAAACATGTTCGTCCGGAAAACGGCGATACTGAGTCAGGTACTCACCCCATCCACCGCTATGTTCCTGCACCTGCATATTCCGATATGTTTTCAATAAAAATCCGCCGCCATAATTCACCTCTGTGCCATCTACTGTTACACCGCTGGTAAACATTTTTTTAGGTAAGGCATTGCTACCATTTCCAAGTTTATTGTTACTAAAATTATTATCCCAAAGCACCATATCCTCCAAAGTAGAAATAACCCCAACGGCACCCAAGGCATTCATAACAGTTTCAGCTCGTTTTGCTTTCGTCTGTTTAAAATTAATTTCATAGTGCGTTGTTCTGTCTTTATGATATTTTTCTTTCTTGTCCTCAACATACGTGTTTTTCATGCCGAGTGGTGTGAAAATATTATCCTGTAAATATTGCGCATACGACTGGCCTGACAAACGTTCAATTACAACCGCGAGCAACATGTAATTCGTGTTTGAATAGGCAAAGTATGTTCCGGGTGGTGTATTTAATTCAGGATATTTTATCACCCAATCCAGCATACCATCCAATGTGCTATATTTTTCTTTGTAGCGACTTAATAATATCGCAACTTCTAAATGGTCGCGTATACCTGAAGTATGATGCAACAACATTTCAATGGTAATCGGTGTAGGATATGTTGGAAATTCAGGTATATATTTTTGTACCGGATCCTGCAAGGATAGTTTCCCTTGCTCTTCCAATAAATATATGGCTGCAGCGGTAAACTGTTTGGTTACCGAACCAATATTGAATTGAGTAGTAAGCGACATTTTAATATCATCGCGCACATTCGCCTTTCCACGTAATCCGGAATATACAATTTCACCATCCTTTACAATACACATAGCATAACCCGGCATGCGTGTGCTGAAATATTGTAATTCCAACACAGAATCTATTGCTTCCTTATCTAAATTCCATCCGTTCTGTGCCTGAAGGGGTGAAGTTCCATAGAGAACCATGCACAGCATCCACATAAGTATGCCCGGTTGTACTCGCGTTTTCATCTGCTCAAAATTACGATGTGTAAAGCAATTCCACCGCATACAATGGGATTTAGGAAGATTGGTTATACATCTCCATCATCGAGGTAGTTCAGGCACTGCATTGCAGGCACTCTCTACTCGTAAACACAATCAACGAAAAGCACCCTGAATCCCTGTTACTTAACCAGTTTAATTTTTGTGCCCGACTTCAAGGTTTCGCCTTGCGACATTCCGTTTAAACTGCGGATATCATCAATTGTATTTTGGGGATACTGTTGTGAAATACTCCATAACGTATCACCAGGTTTAACTGTATAGTAAATTACCTGTGGGTCAGCTGTTTTTCCAGAAACAGGTGCTGCTGAAATAAGGGTTATATCTGTCAGTTTTTGCTTTTGCGCCAGGGTCATATCATTTATCTGGGCATATTGCAATTCATATTTGGCCGCAACGGTAATTTTCAAATTTTGTCCCGGGTGTATTTGTGTTGAACTCAGCTTATTCCATTTTTTAATGTCAGCTACCGTGCAATCAAACCAATCAGAAATATAACCCAGGTTATCCCCTTTTTTCACTGTATAGGTAATGGTTACAGGTGCATCCGGATTGGCTAAAGTTGTATCCGGTTGCAGGGTATTGATAGGGGTGGCAGTCGACGTTGTGGCTGTAGTTTCGGCGGTTGTATTCGTTTTAGTGGTGGTGGCTGTTTTTTGTTTAGCCGCATTCACTTCAGCCACATTTGCAGCCAATTCGGCTGATTTCACTGTTTCCTTTTTTTCAAGAGAAGCATACAATGAATCCTTATTGGCATAAAATTGTGCTACCGCTTTTTGTGGCAAAATAAGGGGATATGGAATTGGTGATCCGGGTATTGTTTTCGTTTTCAATGCCGGGTTATTCAGTGCAATTTCTTCAGCAGAAAGTCCCACAAATGGTGCCAGCTGATCAATGGTCATTTTTTTAGTGATCATGAGCGTGTCCGACATGGAGAAGTCATATCCAAACTTAGCCGGACGAATATTGTGTTCCTTATGGTATTCAAACGTATAGGTTGCGGCTATAAAAATGGGCACATAAGCCTTGGTTTCCTTTGGCAAATACATCTCAATATCCCAAAAATCCTTGTCACCACCGCCTGCTTTTCGTAATGCTTTATTCACATTTCCGGGTCCGCAGTTATAGGCAGCGATGGCTAATAGCCAGTCGCCATAAATTGCATACAAATCCTGCAGATAGGCACATCCGGCAATAGTAGCCAAACGCGGATCGCGACGTTCATCCACATAACTGTCGATGCGCAAGCCTTTCAACTTACCTGTACCCAGCATAAACTGCCACAAACCGGTTGCACCCGCTTTAGAAACGGCGTTTGTATTCAGGGCAGATTCAATTACGGGCAGGTATTTGAGCTCCATAGGCATGCCTCTTCTGTCGAGCTCCGCTTCAAAAAGTGGAAAATACACCTGACTCAGTGCCAGCATATTGCTTACCTGTGTGCGGCGTTTTAAGGTATACAGGTCAATAAAGGCCTGCACCTGTTTATTATACGTATACTCAATCGGTGAGTTAATATTACTGATACGGTCGGCAAACACTTCAGGCGTGAACCTGGGTGTATCTGCTGCGGCAAAGCCGTACATGTCATAATCCTGCTGTGAGAAGGCCCAGGCAGGATTTGAATCATAAAATACTTCTAGCAGGCTGTCCAGTACATCCACGCTCGCGTCTGACGGTGACAGAGCGGGAGAATTAGAGACCTGTGCTTTTGCTACACCCCATAGCAAAAGGCAGCATACGGTAATTCTCAATATTTGCATTCGATTTCCCTCGTTTTCTCGTTGTTAGGCTGTTATTCAGGGCTATAAAACTATAAAATTAGCGTTTTATTGCACTGACTGTCACTAAAATGCTTATCAACAGGAAAATTTTAATAAAACTTTAGCACATGGTCTGTCACAGAAAGCAGCAGATCTTCACGGTTCAAATCGCCCATGAATTGGACGCCGAAGGGCATTCCGTTGCTATGTCTAAATAAAGGGACAGATATAGCGGGTAGTCCGGTAATATTTGCTTGAACGGTAAAAATATCGGCCAGGTACATTTCAATCGGATCGGTGGTTTTTTCACCGAGCCTGAACGCGGTAGTAGGTGTAGTGGGTAACAGGATAAGATCGTAATCAGCTAATGTAGCCGCAGTATCATCGCGAATTATCCGACGAACCTTTTGGGCACGTGTATAATAGGCGTCGTAATATCCGGAGCTCAGCACGAAAGTGCCCAGCATAATGCGCCGCTGCACTTCTTTCCCAAATCCTTTTGAGCGTGAGCGTCGGACAACGGACTCCATATCTTCGGCCTCCATATCTCTGAAACCATAATGAATACCAGAGAACCGGCTCAGGTTAGAGCTGGCTTCAGCGGTGGTGAGCACATAATAGGTTGGTACCAGATAATCGAGATACTTCAGGTCATTCGCTTCAACGGTATGGCCATCGGCACGGAGTTTATCAATGAGGGTATAAACAGCAGCACTAATTTCAGGGTCTATCTTAGGATTGTCGAGGGTTTGCGGGTAATAGGCGATGCGCAGTTTACGGTTCAAAGGCAAACCTGCAGCATATGCGGGAACGGCCTCTTGTGAACTGGTACTGTCTTTTTCGTCAGAACCGGCCATCACCTCCATCATGAGCGCCATATCTTCTACATTATTGGTGATAGGACCAATCTGATCGAAAGAGGAGGCAAAGGCGATTAAACCATAGCGCGAAAGTCTTCCATACGTGGGTTTCAGCCCGATGGTGCCGGTAAAGGAAGCCGGTTGGCGGATAGAACCACCTGTTTCCGAACCCAGGGTAGTCATGCATAATCCGGCCTGAACAGCCACAGCCGAGCCGCCGGAGCTTCCGCCTGAAACGCGTGTATTGTCCAGATGATTCAGCACCGGACCAAAAGCACTATTCTCATTACTACTTCCCATGGCAAACTCATCGCAATTACATCTGCCTAATATAACGGCATCAGCATGTAAGAGTCTGTCGGTTACCGTAGCATGATATAAGGATTCGAAACCGTCGAGTATTTTGCTGGAAGCTGTAAGGCGCTTGCCTTTGATGGCAATTACATCTTTCAAACCCACCACCATACCGAACAGTTTACCCATCGGTTTTCCGGAACGCAGGCGGGCGTCCAGTTCATCGGCGCGATGCAGGGCATCCTGCTCAAAAATTTCCAGAAAGGCATTCAGATGCTGATAATCGCGATTTACCTGCAGGTAATGCTCCACTATTTGGCGCACTGTAAGGGTACCGGCATGTAATTCGGACTGTACGGCGCTCAGACCGGAGCGCAGTAAGGCATCAGTTACATTAGACATTCCGAGGAAAGGAGGTTACTTTTCTTCAGATTTTTTGGGCTCATCGTTCATGCTGTCGCGGATTTCACGGCTCACGTTGTTTTTAGCGTCGTTGAATTCGCGAATGCCTTTACCGATGCCGCGCATCAGTTCAGGGATCTTTTTACCGCCGAACAGTAACAAGATTGCTAATATAATGATGACCCATTCCATTCCTTGTGGCATTGAAAGCAATAATACGTTGCTCATCTCTATACTTGATTAAGAATACAAAGGTAGGAATTAATTATGCAAATGCGGGTTATTTCCTGACCTATATTTCCTGAGGGGTGGTGCGGAGGTGCGGACGTGCGGAGGTGCGGAGGTGCGGAGGTGGAATACAGAAGGTGTCGACGTGTCGACGTGTCGACGTTCCGACGTGTCGACGTTTGAAACGCATAACAAGCCCCAGGGGGCTCCTCCATCACCCCTCACCCCTCACCACTCACCACTCACCCCTCTCCCCCTCACCATTTGGATATCTGCCAGCAGCGTCCTATCTTTGCATCACTCGGAAGAGGGGACACCAAAAAGTCCCCTCTTTTGTTTCTGTAACCATGGGTAACCGTGAGCAAATAGAACAATGGCTTGGGCCTAAACTGGAAGAACTTGGGTGTTTTCTGGTTGATATCCGCATTAATCTGGCATCCTGCAAGTATGAAGTGTATATCGATACCCCGGAAGGCGTAACCATTGAGCAGTGCGAAAAGGTAAGCCGATTCCTTTCATTTATGATTGAAAACGGATCAGGTTTCCCGGAAAAATATAGTCTGGATGTTTCCAGTCCGGGAATGGAAAACCCATTTAAGGTGCAGCAACAGTACGATAAACATATCGGCAAGCATATAGAAGTGTTATTATTAAGTGGAGTAAAGCTGGAAGGTGTATTAAAAAAAGCAGATGGTAAGGTCTTGCATCTTGAAGAGCATCACGCACCTAAAAAAAAGGGAATGGCACCAGAAACCACCTTGCACACTTTTGATTTTGCCGAAATTAAATACGTTAAAAAGAAATTTCATTTTTAAACACTTATACAACCTGATTGCCGAAAGCAGTCATTAAAAAAAACGTGCTATGAACAGCGTAGAATTAGTTGAATCCTTTTCGGAGTTTAAGGACATCAAGAATATCGATCGTCCTACACTGATGAAAGTGCTGGAAGATATTTTCCGCACATTACTGCGTAAAAAATACGAGAGCGATGAAAATTTCGACATCATCGTTAACACGGAAAAAGGCGACCTTGAAATTTGGCATCGTCGGGAGATTGTTGAGGATGGTATGGTTGAAAATCCGGTAACGCAAATTGCTTTATCAGATGCCTTAAAAATAGAGCCCGATTTTTCCGTAGGCGAAGAAACCTACGAAGAAGTAGGCATCGAAAGCTTCGGTCGCCGCTCTATCCTGGCAGCCCGCCAAGCCTTGGTACAGCGCATTATGGAGCTGGAGAAGGATGAAGTGTACAAAAAATATAAAGACCGTGAAGGCGAAATCATCACCGGTGAAGTATATCAGGTTTGGAAAAAAGAAATTCTGTTATTGGACGACGATAACAATGAATTGATTTTACCAAAAAGTGAACTTATTCAATCAGACAGTTACAAAAAAGGTGATGCAATTCGCGGTGTGGTGAAAAAAGTAGATTTCCGCAACAGCAGTCCTGTAGTAATCGTATCGCGCACAGATCCGAAGTTTCTTGAAAAATTATTGGAGCAGGAAGTTCCGGAAGTGTTTGATGGTTTGATTGTAATTCGCCGTATTGTTCGTGCTCCGGGTGAGCGCGCAAAAGTTGCTGTTGAATCGTATGACGACCGGATTGATCCTGTAGGTGCCTGTGTGGGTATGAAAGGTTCACGTATTCACGGTATCGTTCGCGAATTACGCAATGAAAATATAGATATCATCAACTGGACAAATAACAATCAATTACTTATTCAACGTGCATTAAGTCCTGCGAAAATTACATCCATCGAGTTAGATAACGAACGCAAAAAAGCAGCCGTTTATCTGGCACAGGATCAGGTGTCACTGGCAATCGGAAAAGGCGGTCTGAATATCAAACTTGCCTGTCAGCTTACCGGATACGACATTGATGTGTTCCGCGATACTGAAGAAGAAGATGTAGACATTGATTTGGATGAATTTGCAGATGAGATCGACGAATGGATTATAGATGAACTCAAGGCCATTGGTTGTGATACAGCCAAGAGCGTGTTAGAGCTGCATGTAGATGAGCTGGTTCGACGCACCGACCTTGAGGAAGAAACAATTAAAGAGATTATCAGAATATTAAAAGCCGAGTTCGATGAGGATTAATACAGCTGAACGTATCTATGCGTCAGATGTACACCTTATCTTTGTAACTCAACCACTGCATGTCAGAAGAAAAATCAATACGAATTGCCAAGGCCGCGAGCGAGTTTAACGTATCACTTGCCCATATTGTTGACCTGCTGAAAACAAAAGGGTTTTCTGTAGAGGCGAAGCCTACCTCCAAAATTACGGAGGAGATGTATACGATTTTGCTCAAGGAATTTGGACGTGATAAAGATCTGAAAGACAAAGCCGACTCATTGAACATCGGCATTGGCCGTAAACTTGAGAAGGAGCAAAAAGAGAAGGAAGATGCTGAGGTGGTGGTAAAACCTGAACCTGAGCCTGTGGTTGAAGCGCCTAAAAAAGCCGCAGAGAAAAAAGAAAAAGAAAAGGAAAAAGAACAGGAAGAACCCGTTGCTCCACCTGTGGAAGAAACACCAGTTGTGGAACCTGTTGCTGAAGAAGAGGTGATAAAAGCCGGTAAATCAAAAGTAGGCTTAACCGTTGTCGATAAAATTGACCTGAATAAAAAGAAGGCCAAGAAAACCGAAACGGAAAAGCCCGCCACTGAAGAACCGGTTAAGAAAACCGCGAAAAAAGAACGCGAACCGGAAGTTGAGAAAAAGGTTGTACCGACACAAAAACCGGTTGCAGAAGTTTCCGATAAAAAAGTGGAACCGGAACGCGAAATGATTGAAACCAAAAAGGTAACACTGGAAGGTCCGAAAATCATTGGTAAGATTGAAATTAAGGAAGAGAAGAAACCGGAAAAACGTGGTCCGGATCCGGGTGCAGAGAAAAAGAAACGCAAACGTATTGTTAAGCACGAGCGAATTAACGTAGAAAAAGTACGCGAAGAGGAACGTCAGCGCGACAATCGTCATCGCGATAATCGTGGTGGAACAGGAGTGCGTAAACCGGAAGTTGATTCTGAAGAGGCACAACGTCAAATCCAGGAACAAATTCGTCAGACACTTGCCAAGCTAACAGGTGGTCAGGGCAATAAAGGCCGTGGCTCGCGCATGGCTAAACAAATGAAGCGTGAACGTCGCGAAGCTGCAGAAATTGAAGCAGCAGAAGCGGCTACCAACAGCGCCTTACAAGTTGCCGAATTCACATCCCTGTCAGAATTGGCCAGCCTGATGAACGTTTCACCAACCGCATTGGTGCAAAGCTGTTTTAACCTGGGGATGATGGTTTCTATTAACCAGCGATTAGATGCAGAGATTATTGAATTATTAGCAGAAGAAAACGGATTCAAAGTTCAGTTTATCAATGCTAATGAAGAAGATATTGATGAGGAGGAAGAAATTGATGATCCGGAAAGCCTCGAACATCGCCCTCCTATCGTTACCATCATGGGTCACGTTGACCACGGTAAAACATCCTTACTGGATTATATCCGTGAAACCAACGTTGTTGCCGGCGAAAAGGGTGGAATCACACAGCACATCGGTGCATACGAAGTTGATTTACCAAATGGTAAACGCATAGCCTTTTTAGATACTCCTGGTCACGAAGCCTTTACGGCGATGCGTGCCCGTGGTGCCAAACTGACTGACATTGCTGTAATTGTTGTTGCTGCCGATGATCAGGTGATGCCTCAAACGAAAGAAGCAATCAGTCACGCACAGGCTGCCAGCGTGCCAATGGTATTTGCCATTAATAAAATTGATAAAGCAGGTGCAAATCCGGATAAAATAAAAGAACAATTAAGCCAGATGAATATTCTGGTGGAAGATTGGGGTGGAAAATTCCAGAGTCAGGAAATTTCTGCAAAATCAGGATTGAACGTAGAAAACCTGCTGGAAAAAATTCTGTTAGAAGCTGAATTACTCGAATTAAAAGCAAATCCGGATAAACCGGCTATTGGAACTATCATTGAAGCCTCCCTGGATAAAGGTCGCGGATATGTATCCAATATCATGGTGCAGGAAGGTACTTTACACGTTGGAGATATGATGGTTGCCGGACCGTTTTTTGGAAAGGTAAAAGCCATGTTCAACGAACGTAATCAGCGCGTAACAGAAGCCGGACCATCAACACCGGTGTTGGTATTAGGATTAAATGGTGCACCTCAGGCAGGTGAGAAATTTAAAATTTACGAGGACGAAACCCAGGCAAAATCCGTAGCGAATAAACGCAGCCAGATTTTACGTGAACAAGGTATTCGCACGAAAAAACATATTACGCTTGAAGAAATCGGACGCAGAAAAGCGTTGGGTAACTTCCGCGAGTTGAATATTATTATTAAAGCAGACGTTGACGGCTCTACTGAAGCCTTGACCGACAGCTTACAAAAACTGTCGACCAAAGAGGTTCAGGTAAATGTGATTTACAAAGGGGTTGGTCAGATTACAGAAAGCGATATTATGCTCGCCTCTGCATCCGATGCCCTGATTGTTGGTTTCCAGGTGCGACCAAGCAGCAGCGTGCGTAAACTGGCTGAAAAAGAAGGTGTTGAAATCCGCTTATATAGTATTATTTACAACGCTATAGAAGAAATTAAAGCGGCCATGGAAGGTTTATTGGCGCCGAAGATGGAAGAAAAAATCATCTGTATGGTGGAAGTGCGCGATACCTTCAAAATCTCGAAAGTGGGTACAATTGCCGGATGTTATGTTACGGAAGGTAAAATTACACGTAACACCAAAATACGTCTCATTCGCGATGGCATCGTGATTCATACCGGAACACTCAGCTCGCTCAAACGTTTCAAAGATGATGCGAAAGAAGTTACAACCAGTATGGAATGTGGTCTTACCATCAACAACTACAACGACATCCAACCGGGTGATATGATTGAAGGTTATGAAGAAGTGGAAGTAAAGCGCTCCCTCTAAACTAATAAAAGCTAAAAAAACCGCGAACAGACATTCGCGGTTTTTTTTATGCAGAACTTTTCGCAGCCTGATCTTACCCGCATAAAAAAAAGGCGACATGGAGCGGTCGCCTTTTAATGATGGGGTGTTGTTCACCCTAAATCATCAACCCGAATTTTCCCTAACCGGAATGATGTTGTTTTCACAGGGTTGCATTTTCATGAGAAGCATTGCCATGGGGGGAAGCAATGCTTTATAATTTGGTAGTGCTTTCCTGATGATTCTCCAAAAGAAGCCTGAATTTGCGCACCAAACAACCCGGTTTGAGCAAAATAGGCTGATGATTGCGTGAAATGCCTATATAATTGAGCGAAGCATAGGAGAGTCCAGGGCGAAATGGCCCCTTATACATGTAAAATACACTTATATGAACCGTATTTCGGCAAGTGTACCGTGCTCAGTGGCCGAAATTGTTGAGCGGTCGCGGATGGTAAGGCTTGCCTTATAGCCACTCAGCCGGTTGAGGAGTTCGAGGCGCTCATGAATCATTTGGATGCCCAGCGAGTTATGGCCGGATTTTTTCCGGCGACGGCTTTCTTCAATGCCGATACCGTCATCCTGCACAGTTACGCCGATGGTACCATTGATCCGGGTAAACTTCAATTGCAGATGACCGGGGCGGTTTGCCGGCAGGATACCATGCCAAAGTGCATTTTCTACGATTGGCTGAATAATCATATTGGGGATTTCTACCGGGCTGTTTCGGAGCTCGGGGTCAACTTCGATGGTATAGTTTAGCTTGTCTCCAAAGCGCACTTTTTCCAATTCCAGATAATATTCGAGTCGCTCCAATTCGTCTTTTAATGGAATATAGGTTCTACCACCATAGTCGAGCATCATACGTATCAGGCGGGCGAATTTTCCTAAATAATCTGTTGCTTCTTCCGTATTATGCGCATTAATAAAATGCTGAATACTGTTTAAAGCATTAAAAATAAAATGCGGATTCATACTGGCAGCCAATGCCTGATGTCGGAGCTCAGCAACTTTGCTCTGCAGTTCCAATCGTTCCTGTTGTTTTTTACGCAATACTTCAAATCGTTTGCGCAGCACCATATACGCCAGCAACGCAATCATTAATCCAATTAAACCTTTAAACCAGGTAGTTGCCCAAAAAGGCGTGGCAACAAAAATAGTAAGACGGGCAACCGGCCCCTCCACCCCTCGTTCACCCACTGATTTTAATTCAATAGTATGCTCTCCATATGGTATGGAGGCGAATTCAATCTGACGACCAACTGTCGGCTCCCATTCTCCACCATCAAAGGTGTAGTAAAACTTAATTCCCTCCGGAGCTGAAAATTGAATTGCACTAAATCGCACAATCAGATTTTTAGATGTGTAAGGTAATTCAAGTCGACTATCAACACCTAAATCTCTGTAAATGGAATCTGCTGCGCGCAATGTTTTAAAAATAGCAGCAGGCGCACGAACAGGTGTTTTATCAAACATGCTAACATCAATTTTGGAAAGACCAAACGTGGTGCCTATCCAAATTGCGTTTTGCCTTGCATCATATGCTATGGCATTAATTTCATCAGACAACAAGGTATTTCTTGCATCAAACTGAATCAGATTACCATCTTCAATCAGATACAAACCATTGAGTGTGCTCATCCAAATTCTCTTATCAGCATCATACGTAAGTCCTGTAATATTCTCCACACTCTTACCCATCAATTCACGGTGAAAACGCCATTTACCCTGCTGGTAAACAGCAAGTCCATTATCGCAACCAACAAATATTTCACCATCCGCTCCCTGTAAAAAACAATTGATATTCGTGTACAAAAAGCCGGTATCACATCTTTGCTCAACCACCTGATTATTAAGCACTAGTACACCACGTGACGTGCCAACCCACAACCTGCCGGTTTTGTCGTATAAAAACGCATTGGCGCGTTTCCAATGCGCATCAGTATCATTATACCAAACTTCAGTGCGGCTCAGGCCCTGATCAGAAACATCCGCGCGATAAATTGAAGCAGACCAGTGATTAAAGTAAGCTGTATTACCCTGAATATAACTGGAAGGCACGTGTAAAAACTGTACCGGCATGCCGGAGATATTGGATCTCTTAATATCTACTCTATCAGCTTTAATACCGGAAATATTGATATAACAGGTATTATTATCAATTTCCATACCCCGTATATATTCCAGTTGGCCAGGGAAAAATTTATATTGAGTTATTTTCTCATTATGTAAAACATGAAGGCCATCATAGGTGCCGATAAATACACCATTATCAAATGGGAGTAAAGAGGTAATATATTCATTTGATAGTCCGTCACGCGCCGTATAGTTTGCTATGTATCTATGGTGCAGACAAAATACACCTTTACCATAAGTAGCAATCCAGATATTACCTTCATGGTCTTCCAGGATTTTATTTATTGAAATGCCATTGATATTTAAACTGTTTGACAAATCTGTAACCCTGCCTTTGCTGATGTATAATAAAGTGTTCTGAGGAAATCCTGCACACCACACATTTCCATCAGAATCAACAAGCAATCGCTTTATGGATAAGGGTGTGTCAACTTTAGCAATTTCTTCAGGTTGCTTTTTATGTATGTAATACACTTTGCTGTCACTGCCCACATACAATTTACCCTTTGACACATATATACTGTAACAGGGAAAATCAAAATCAGCGTATCGTTTTGCCTGTTTGCCTTTTACGCTATAATAAATGCCTTTGCTGGTGCCAATAAATACCGTATCACCTGATCCGGATTGCACACTATATGGTGCTATATCTGAAGATGGAAATACTACCGAAATTTCCTGTGATGCGAGATTAACAGCGGCAACCATTCGATTATCATCCAGCGAATACAAATAATTTCCGGCGATAGCTATTTGTTCGTTTGCAAGACGAGCGTTATCCTGAATAATTTTGGTAAAATTTCCATTTAGTCTGTAAATACCATCCTGACGTGTTGCTGCAAATAAGTGTTGTTTTTTATCCTGTGCCAGTCCATATACCATAGCACCTTCCAAACCCTCCTTGAAGAGGTAATTGGTAAACTTATATCCGTCGAAGCGACTTAATCCACGTTCGGTGGCAAACCAGAGATATCCTTTCTCATCATGCGAAATATCATATACATTGCTATTTGCCAGTTCATCGGCAGTGGTATATTGACGGGCAGGGAAAACCTGAGCCCTGAGCGTGGCTGAGATTAAAAACAAACCTGTCAGGAGTAAAATACGCATACTATCAGATAGAGATAGAAAGTTTTCGCATCGCTTCCAGAAAATCGTTGTAACGTGCCTTTGGCAATTGAATGCGGGCGTCATCGAGCATAACAATTACGCCTCCATCTTCCCGCAAAAATTCTTTCACGTGATTCAGATTAATAATATACGATCTATGCACGCGGAAAAACACATTATCCTTCAAACTATCTTCAAACACTTTGAGCGGCTTGCTCACAAAATAATTTTTTCGTCCCGTAACATGCACACGCGTATAATTGCTTTCGGCTTCCAATCTTACGATATCTTTCATTTCAACCACGCTAAAACCGCCGGTATGTCCAAGAGTAATACGTTCGGGTTTGTGATCTGCATTTGATGGTTCTGGTTTTTTTTGACTCAGTACATCAACAACCTTATTCACGGCTTGTTGCAATTCTTTTATCACAATTGGCTTGAGTAAATAATCAACAGCGCCTGCCCGAACTGCCTGAATACCATAGTCGCGATGAGCCGTTACAAATACGACAGCAAAATCTTTTTTATTGAGCGATTCAAGCAAATCAAATCCATTTAATTCCGGCATATTGATATCCAGAAATAATACCTGCGGATGCATTTCTAAAATGCGTTCCTTTGCTTCAGCGGCATGACCTGCTTCGGCAATGATGTCAATTTCAGGGCAATATTTTTCGATAAGTGAGCGGAGGTTTTTTCTGCCCGGCTCTTCATCATCAATCAGAATAGCGGTGTATCGTTGCATACAGGTTGTTTTTGCGTGAGGATGTGTATACAACCAAAGTTAATTAAATCTGTAACAACCTAAAGCAATGACAGGGTATGGCGTGCGGTGTTCTGCCTATAGAAAGCGCATGATGTCTTCAAGATAGGTGCGGTCGTTGCTCAGGCGCGGTATTTTATGTTGCCCGCCCAATTTACCTTTCGAACGCAACCAGTCATAAAAAGTGCCGCTTCGGGCAACATGCACAACAGGGAGTTTTAAGGCAAGATCCTTATGACGCTTAGCTTCATAATCGCTATTGATAGCCTTTAAGGTATTGTCCAATACATGCACAAACCTTTCCAGATTATCCGGCGCCTTGGTAAATTCAATTATCCATTCGTGTCCGCCCTTTTCGTTGCCTACTATATAAATAGGAGCGGCGGTATATTCAGTAACCCTGGCACCTGTTTGCGCGCAGGCTTCGGCTATGGCTTTATCACTATTATCTACGATAACTTCTTCACCAAACGCATTAATAAAATGTTTTACACGGCCACTTACCTGCACCCGATGCGGAAACAGGGAAGTAAATCTGATGGTGTCACCAATTTTATATCTCCACAAACCTGCATTTGAAGAAATGACAACAGCATATTGTTTATTTAATTCAACTTGCGCCCAGGTGAGTGTTTTGGGGTCAGGTTTATCAAATTCCTCAATAGGAATAAATTCATAATATAAACCATAATCAGGCATCAGCAACATTTCATCCGAACGCAACCTATCCTGAAACGCAAAGAAACCTTCGCTTGCATTATATGTTTCCACGTAATACATAGGTTCTTTTTGAATCAGCTGATTGAATTGTTCCTGATACGGTTTAAAGCTAACGCCGCCGTGGATATATAATTCCAAATTGGGCCATACATCTTTTAAATCTGCAACGCCACGCTTTTCAAATAAACGACGAATCAATACAATGGTCCACGTAGGCACACCCGCAATAGAAGTTACATCTTTATCGAGTGTATGTTGCGCCATGGCCTCAATTTTACTCTCCCACTCGTCCATCAAAGCAATATCGAGCGATGGTGTCATGGCATATTTAGCCGTCCATGGAAGATTTTGCATCATCACTGCACTTACATCACCATATTTTGAATGCTGATTCAATTGATTAATCTGGTGACTGCCGCCCATCAATAATGTTTTGCCACTAAACAATCTTGATTCGGGATTATTATGCAGGTACATCGCCAGCACATCCTTTCCACCTTTAAAATGGCATTCCTCGAGCGACATGGTGCTTACCGGGATAAATTTACTTTTATCGCTGGTTGTGCCCGATGATTTCGCGAACCAGGAAATAGGCGTGTTCCATAACACTTTTTGTTCGCCTTGCAGTATACGATCAATCCAGGGCTTCAGGGTATCGTAATCCTGAACCGGAAATCGTGCTTTGAGGTCTTCGATGCGCTGAACAGAGGCATAATCATACCGTTTACCCCAATCGGTATCACGACCGGCTTGAATCAGGCTGCGAAAGGTATTTTCCTGGGCCTGCACCGGATCTTCCACAACAGCCTGAATACGGCTAACATGCCGGGTAATCACTTTGGATGCTATGGCGTGAATGATATACATGCGTCAACAAAAATACAAGCAGCCGTGAAATATTTGCTATGAATTATTCCACAGGCTTATTAGGGTCTGTAATAGTTGGGCGGTTTCGGCGTAAAACAAAGTTCTGACCGAGGTAGACTTTCCGCACTTGCGGGTCGTCAGCTAGGTCTTCAGCAGAACCTTGTTTCAATATTTTTCCTTCAAATAATAAGTATGCCCGGTCAGTAATCGATAATGTTTCCTGCACATTATGGTCGGTAATCAGAACCCCGATTTTTTTATACTTCAGTTTTTCAACAATTTGCTGAATATCTTCCACTGCAATCGGGTCAATTCCGGCAAAGGGCTCATCCAATAAAATAAATTTTGGGTCGGTGGCCAGTGCACGTGCAATTTCAGTACGGCGACGTTCGCCCCCGCTCAGTACATCGCCATTGCTTTTGCGCACATGTTGCAGTCCAAATTCATCGATTAATGATTCGAGTTTCTTTTTTTGCTCTGCACTTGAAAGGTCAGTCATTTGCAATACGCTGGCAATATTATTTTCTACAGACATCTTGCGGAAGATACTCGCTTCCTGCGGCAGATAACCCACACCTAACTGAGCTCTTTTATACATAGGATAGTCCGTAATGTCCATCGTATCTAAAAACACTTTCCCTGACAGGGGTCGGATAAGTCCTACAATCATATAAAATGATGTTGTTTTTCCGGCACCATTCGGCCCGAGCAAACCTACGATTTCGCCCTGGTTCACCTCGACACTTACAGAATTAACTACCGTGCGTTGCTTATATTTCTTAACCAGTTGTTCTGAGCGTAATTTCATATACTGTACATTGATGCAAAGTTCAATTTTGCATGTTAAATCCTGATATCCTTAACCAACATTTGCAAATTGGTCATATCTCTGAATGTATTTTCCTCTAAGGTATAGCAAATATCGAAAGGAGAACCGGTTGCAATGCGATCAAAATGATGTCCTTTTTGCCAGGCTATACCGTCGGCAATGGCTTTTGAAACATCTTTGACAGACACTTTCAGATGTCCATCGCCAACAATTTTCGATCTACCTGTATTTCTAACCTGCTCTGTCATAAATACAGGTTCCATATTATTTGGCCCGAATGGTGCAAATTGTTTCAAAATTTTATAAAACGGCTGATTGATATCACTGAGTGTAACAACAGCATCAATTTCAATTTCCGGAATTAACTGTTCGGGTTTTATTCTTGCCCGCACCACCTCATCAAAGCGGTCGCGAAACTTTTCAAAATTATCTTTCTGCATGGTTAAACCAGCAGCATACATATGACCACCAAATTGCTCCAGCAGATCGCTGCAGGATTTAATGGCTTCATAAATATCAAAGTTTTTAACAGAGCGGGCACTGCCATGCAACATGCCATTACTTTCAGCCAACAAAATAGTTGGGCGATAAAAATGATCTAATAAACGCGACGCTACAATTCCAATAACACCTTTATGCCAATCACCGCCATGTAACACGGTTGACACACGTTGTTCTGTAAGCGGATCTTGTTGCAGCATATTGAGTGCGTCAGCTGTAATACGCTTATCTACTGCTTTTCGGTCGACATTTTTATCCTGTAATTCACCAGCCCCATCACGTGCATCCGACACCGAGTCAGAAATAAGCATGCGAACTGCTTTATTGGCATCGTCCATTCTTCCGGCGGCGTTAATGCGCGGTCCGAGACCAAACACAATACTGGAAATATTTAACGGTGGTGTATAGCCTGCAATTTCAATGAGCGCTTTTAAACCCGGGCGTGGGTTTTTATTGAGTTGCTCTAAACCGTAGTAAGCTAAAATTCTGTTTTCGCCCATAATCGGAACGATATCGCTGGCGATACTCACCACAACTAAATCGAGATAAGAAATTATTTGCTCAACCGGAATTCCGTGGTATAAGGCATAGGCATGTATTAATTTAAATCCGATGCCACATCCACTTAAATCTTTATACGGATAAGTGCAATCGGGTCGGTGCGGATCGAGCAATGCATAACAATCCGGTAAGGCATCACCAGGTATATGGTGATCGCAAACAATTAAATCAATATCTAAACTTTTCGCGTAAGCTGCTTTATCAATAGCCTTAATTCCACAATCAAGGGCAATCATCACTGTGCAATTATTTGCTTTCGCATAATCTATTCCCTGATAGGAGATACCATAGCCTTCTTTATAGCGATCCGGAATATAAAAATCGATATTTCTATAACGCGTATAAAAGAAGGCATACATCAATGCCACAGCTGTGGTTCCATCAACATCATAATCACCAAAAATGAGAATGCGCTCATTATTATTAATCGCATCTGTAATACGCAACACGGCCTTCTCCATATCACGCATTAAAAATGGATCATGCAAATCGCTCAGTGAAGGTCTGAAAAATTGTTTTGCAGCATCATACGTATAAATACCTCTTTGAATTAATAATGAACAGATTACAGGATGCACTTT
>Ga0116177_10000930_pt1 | contig 21695 bp, 19 predicted proteins | sample AD_STIC10_MetaG_FD_89750 | JGI IMG/M metagenome (GOLD analysis project Ga0116177, IMG submission 89750) | Active sludge microbial communities of municipal wastewater-treating anaerobic digesters from USA - AD_STIC10_MetaG | ecosystem: Engineered > Bioreactor > Anaerobic > Digestate | place: USA... | reverse complement strand
GCCGGGGCCGGACCCGCAGCATCCGCAGACGCCGCCATCCCGCCAGACGACGTCGTCGTCTCACACGCGCCAAGCGCAGCCGCCAACGCAACTATCGATACGAGCTTCTTCATAATTCCTCCCGGTGGAACTTTCCGCCGTCCCGTTCAGGATCGGCTCAAGTTCGAAACGCTCGCCGCTTCGGGCGCCTTGTTTGCGGATGGCCTCCCTGCCCTCCGCCTGATCGCGGCCACGGTAACGCGGCAGACGTCAGCGCCCGGTGTCTAACGTTTGTTTGGTCTGGCGTCGAGGCACAAACCGGCCGTCCACGCCTTTGTGAGATTGCGAGCGCGACGTTATTCAACAGCGCTGCAGCGCACAATGAAGTCGCATAACGCAAGGTCAGCTCGCATCGCCAAAAAAGCTAGAACCTGACCAGCCAGAAAATCTGCTGTGCGATCTGCTTGGGCGAAAGCTTCCCCGCGCGATACCAGTTGGCCACCGAGTTTAGCTGGGAGAGCACAAACAGCCGATACACAGTGCGATCAATGCGGGCGGGAATCGGAAGGTCATCGATAAGACGCCTGTAGATACGCTCAAAGCGATCACGGTCCTTGATAAGTTCCGGCCGCATGTCGCTCATCATCGCCGACGAGTCACCCATCAGGGGCTGCGTAAGCGAAGCGGGATCAAGGTAGATCGTCATGTGCGCCAACATGGCGGCTTCAAATCGTTCCCATGGATCGGACTTGTTCGCGATCGCGTCTTCTATCCCTGCAACCGCACGCGTAAGCGCGCGGCGATGCACCTCGATGAAAAGGTCTCGCTTTGACGGGAAATAATAATAGAGCGACCCCCCCAGGATTCCGGCGGAATCAGCAATCTCGCGAATGGCGACGCCGGCATATCCGCGCTTGCTGAACAGCTGCCCCGCCGCCAGGAGAATTCTCTCGCGGCGCGCCGACTCGTCATCCGTCGCAACGGCAGCTTCACGGCGAACAGCGGTTTTGCCGGCCCGTGCTCGCTTCACCGCCGGTTTGGAGGCCGGTTTTGAAGCCGGTTTGGATGACAGTCTTTTCGTCAACTTCCGCAATCGCCTTCCGCGCTTGTTCAGGCCTGATGCTCACGCCGGGCATCGCGGCGTTGTTCTACCCGACTCCAACACGCTAATGCAGGACGGCATATCCAGTTAGTCAATTCCGCGCCACTCATAACCGTGGGTTCCGTGAAGTGAACGCGCGAGTACGCACGAGCGAAGTGACTCACATAGCAACCATCAGTATGGTGCAGCACACTTCACAAACGGTGCGGATGTGTTTGGCGACAAGCGCGGCAAGGCTGTGGACGCGATCGTGGATGGCCTGAAGCCGGTGATACGCTTCTCGGCGATGCATGGCGGACTGCCGACAGGCTATTGGCAGGACCCCTACGTACTGGGATTCATTCAGGGCTGCGTTTTCAAGATCGGCGAGCATGCCGGCCTCAAGACCGACTCGGCGTCCGCATGGATCGAAGCCTACGAGCAGCTGAGCGATGGACAGGGCAAGGCTGTGGTGACCCGCATCCGCGAACTCAATCGCCCGCCCCGCGACAAGGACTTGCTGCTTGGCATGGGCAACGCCGTCTTATGCGTCTCCTACGCGCTGGGCCTCGAAGACTATCCTGACGAGCCCGTGATACTCAGGGCACGAAAGGCTGGCAGCTACTACACCACCGTCTTCGGCCACACGGACCGGAAGAACCCGGAACGAACCCGGACAGCAGGCGCACTGGTCCACATCCTCTTCCACAACATCGTCAGCGAACGCCTCGGCCACTGACGGCGCCTACCGGGCGCAGCCGTGAACATTGCCTGCGTTCAGCGGAGAATGGTGGAGCCGAGGGGAATCGAACCCCTGACCTCGTCATTGCGAACGACGCGCTCTCCCAACTGAGCTACGGCCCCGTTTCCGGATACCCGGGCTGGCCAGGTATTTGGGAGCCGGTTTGCTAGTCCCTGCCCGCTTGCTCGTCAAGGATGGCTAATGGCAAGGGCCTGGCGCCCTAAAGCGGACGTTAAACCTTGGGGTGCAGTGTCCCCGCCATGCGCAAGGCTCTCGCCCTTCTTCTCGCTTCTTCGCTGGCCGCCGGCCGTGCGTCGGCCTCGCCGCCCGCGCCTCCGACCAAGCCGGAGATTGACCCGCAGGCCAAGCGGATCACGGGATCGGAAAAGTACGTGCCCACCTTCGGCTTGCGCGCGTCGATCTCGCGCGGCTTCAAGGTGCATGGCGTGCTGGCGGTGGACGCTGGCCTGGATGTTCCCGAGGAGCAGGTCCGCAAGACGGCGGAAGCCATCCGTCCGCGCCTCATGAGCGCGATGCGCGATGCGGTGCTGAACTATGCCTCCCTGTCCTACGTCGTCGGCGAGAAGCCGGACGCAGACATGCTGCGCGCCCGCCTGCAAAAGGCCGTCGATCAGGTGCTGGGCAAGAGCAAGGCCCGCGTCGCGCTGGCCAGCGTCATCGTGTTCAAGCAATAACGAACCACAAGCGCCTTCCCAACTTTGCTTCTCCAGCCGAGGCAGCTAAGCTTTTTCGCTGAGCCGAAACTCGGGGGGAACACCATGACGCAAGCAGATACGAAGACCGAACGGCTTATCGTATTTGGCTTCATTATCGCTGCCGTCGCAATCCGGTTCGCTTTCTGGATCTACACGTCGCGCCTGTGGGAAGATTCCCTTATCACCGTCCTGCACGCTGAAAATTTGTGGCAGGGACTTGGTCTATCTCACCTGCGTGACGACGGTGTGCCAGTGCATGGCTTTACCAGCCCGATCAGCGTGCTGGTTCCAGTGATTGGCGGAGCCATAGATCTGCATGGCACGTATGCGATGCCGTTCATTCAGTTCGTTTCGGCCATAATGGGACCAGCAACAGTCTGGCTGGCGTGGCAGATTGTTCGCGAAAGCGTTCAGGACACGCGCCTGCGTATTGGTTGGCTTGTCTTCTCATTGTCCTATCTTGCGATCGAACATCATCAGATCCTGTGGGGCATGGCCGGCATGGAGACCCAGATGGTGGTCGCGTCCGTCATGTTTGCGGGTTGGGCCTGCGCACGTCCAACAACACTTCGTCTCGGGATCGCGCTGGCGCTGGCGCTGTATGCTCGCCCCGACTTCGCGTTCTTGAACCTTGCCGTCTGCGCCTACGCATTCTTTTTCGTAGGGCGAATGACGACGCTGAAGGCAATCGGTATTGGCGCCGCCCTTTACGCTCCCTGGCTTATCTTCACCTTTCTCTATTATGGGTCGCCCATTCCGAACACCATCTTCGCCAAGGCCTACGGATACGGAGAAGGACGCACGGACTGGCCGATGGAGTTCCTCAGCCTTTGGGTTCCTCTGGGCCCTTCGTATGCAGGCAACGGTTCCGGATACTATCCGCTGTTCGACAACGGGATCATCTCGTATCTCGTCGCGGCTTTAGTCGCCTTCGGCGGCGTCATGACGGTCGTTGATCGCAAGAAACCACTTTTCGTGCCGCTCGCGTTTGTTGTGATTTACACGCTCTATTACGTGTTCTTCGTGGCTGGCGTGTTCGGCTGGTACGTCGTCCCACTTTCGGCTGCGAACGTACTGATTGCAGGGTACGGCCTTATCAGACTGGCAGAGCTGATAGGAGGGCGCGCGCCAGCGCTCGCGGTCATTCCGGCTTCTGCGTATGCGACCTGCTTCGTGGCGGTAACACCCATGACTGCGCAGGGCGAGAGAGACGTTCAGAAATTTGTCGAGGCGCCGGTCCGTCGACAAATGGGTGAATACCTCGCCAAGATCATGAAGGACGGCGAACGCATCGGCCTCGAGCCGTTGGGGTATGTCGGCTACTATTCGCGCAATCGCGTGCTGGATTATCCGGGGCTCGTGAACCCCGAAGTCGTGGAGCTAAATCACGAAAAGGGAGCACAGGGACTGTGTGGAATGCTGGCGCACTTCGAACCTGAATACGTCGCGCTCAGACCGCACGAATGCCGCGATGATTCCTGGCTGGGCGAATACCGCAAGATCGGTGATTTTCAGGCGCATCCCAAAGTCGGCACTATGCTTATGGCCGACAAGAACATCGATCTCCACTTCGTCCTTTATCAGCGCAGCGACCTGCCGCCGCCTTCGATCGATCCGGAGGGGCGTCTACGAAAGCCTGAGAGCTTCGCCAGCCGCTTGGTCACTCTGCAGAATACAGGAGCAATCCTGCCGACGACGAATCTGCAACTCGGCGCTGCCTTTTCAGCTGGCGGATGGTCTGCGCCGCCCACAGGCCCCGGCGAGCCGCCAACCGGCCCTGAAGGTTGGGCGTCCTACGCGCCACTTGGCGACGCAGGTCAGGGCGAGATGTCAGTTGAGTTCACGGCGCCAGCGGGGACAACATCGGTTGTCATTCCGATTGTAACTGGCCCCCAACCCTCTCGCGCTACAATTGTGGTTAGCGACACCGCGGGCGTTGTTGTGGCGACCGTTGCGGGTCCCGACGCTGCAAAGTGGCAGCTCTGGCTGGTTGATTTGCCCGCGTCAGTATCGAACACTGTGTATCGCATTACTGCGACCGACGGAGGGGTTGGCTGGGGAGAATGGGTTGGGATTGGCGCGCCACATCTATCCCTTCCCTGATGGCGTAGTCGCACGCACTAGCCCGCCGCCCCGTCCATGAACTTCGCCAGCGCGACATCCTTGTCCGTTACCCCGCCCGCGTCATGCGTGGTGAGTACGACTTCGACCTTGTTGTAGATGTTGGACCATTCGGGGTGGTGGTCCATCTTGTCGGCCTTGAGGGCGACGCGGGTCATGAAGCCGAAGGCGGCGTTGAAATCCGCAAACTTGTAGGTCTTGGCGATGGCGTCACGGCCGGGCGTTTCCGTCCATCCGGAAAGCTGCGCCAGGGCCTTCGCCGCGCCGATCTTCTGGGTCATGTCGCTGTTCCTTGGCAGTTCGTTAACTGCAACTTAGTGCGAAACCTGAGCTCGCCCCGCAACGGTCCGTCAGCACATTTGAGCGATAGTGCAGGCGAAATCGGGGAGAACAACGTGACTCATTTCCTGCGTTCCGAGAAGAAACCGGAAGGCCACAAGCTTGAAGACCTGCTGATGCAGCTTCGGGCTGACATCCTGCACCGCTGCGAGGTCATCGCGTCCGACACGCGCCCGGAAGCGCTGCATGTCATGTCGAACAACATGAAAATCCTCGCGCACCTCAGCGATTCGATCACGCTGGCGCTGGATTCCACCCGCGTGCTCGACCGCGCCTTCGGCCCGTCGCAAGCCGCGCAAGGCGGCCCGCCGCGCATCGGCAAGGCCGAAGCAGCCTAACCAGACCCGGAAACGAAATAGAGCCACGTGCCGTCCTCGGCGATGCCGAGGACGTAGCCCGGCCATACGCCGCCGCGGCGCAGGGCTTCGGCCTGCCCGCCTCCGAGCAGCCGGGCGATGTCGCGTTCGGCTGCCGGCGTGATGGCCGCCGGCTTCAGCGTGGCCATCCATGGCCAGATGAACACCCTGCCCCGACGCGTATCGGCCACGGTATAGCGATAGCCGAGCAGCTTCTCGGCCTGCGCCATGGGCCAGTCGCCGGCGCGCATCTTGAGATACCAGTAGTCCCGGTGAGACATGCTCGCATTGTTGGACCTGAAGCCCGGCGTTGCATCGGCAAGGGCCGCCATGTCGCGATAGGTGCCGCTCGCGGCAATCTCGTGCAGTTTGCGCACTGTTTCGACAACAGCATCAGGCAGCGGCTCCTGCGCAGGCGGCAGGTCAACCTCCGCCGCTCCGACGGGACGGGCATCGGGCGGCGCGTCACATCCTGACGCGACCAGCACAGCACCGCAAAGCAGAAACAAGAAGGCGCGCACGCGCCGGCCCCTCACAACAGACACCCACAGCACTTTCGCTTGCGGCAAGGCGAGCGCAAGTGGCGGCTTCCGGATTCTTTGGGCAGGCGTCGCCAATTAAGCGAACGTGATTCCGACAGCGCGCGAAAGATCGGCCAGAAGCTGATCCTCGCTGGTGACCTTGATCGTGACCATGCCCATCTCGCGCGCAGGCTTCAGGTTGATGCCGAGATCGTCGAGATAGACGCAAGCCTCGGGCTTCACCCCGAGCGCATCGCACATCATCGCATAGATGCGCGGGTCGGGCTTGCGCACGCCAGCTTTCGAACTTTCGATCACATGTTCGAACAGCGAGAACACCTCGGCGATCTGACGGGCCTTGTCGCTCGACGACGACATGCCTGCGCCCTTCCCCGTGGGCGCATTGTTCGTGATGCAACCGACCTTGAACTTCGCCTTGCAGGCCTTGAAGGCGCTTACAACGCGCGGACGCAGGTCACCCGACAGAAGCGCAAGCACGTCCCGCCCCGGGATCGCATGGCCGAGTTGCTTTGCCTCGTCCTCGAACAACCTGTCGAATGTGGCGGCGTCGATCTCGGAGCGCTCAATGCGCGCCCAGGCGTTCGTGTCCGGGTTCACCGAATTGATACGTCGAATGATGTCGTTGGGCAGGCCGCGCTCGTTCTCATAACGATTGAAGGCGTCGAACGGGGACGTGGTGAAGACCCCGCCGAAATCCCAGAGAACGGCCTCGATGGCCATCAGGCGTTGACCACGGGCTTGTCGCTGCGCGGGCCCCACTCAAGGCCAAGCGTGTCGAGCAGTTGCTCGTCCTCGTTGGCTTCCGGGTTGGCGGTCGTCAGCAACCGCGCCCCGACGAAGATCGAGTTGGCGCCCGCAGCGAGGCAAAGCGCCTGCCCTTCCTCGGTCATGTTCTCGCGCCCCGCCGACAGACGCACCCAGCTTGCCGGCATGACGATACGGGCGACCGCGATCGCACGCGCAAGCTCCACCGCCGTGATCGGCTCCGACTTGTCCAGCGGCGTGCCCGCGATCGGCACCAGCGCGTTGATCGTCACGCTCTCCGGATGCGGCGCGATCATCGACAGTTCGTGGATCAGCCCAACCCGATCGGCCCGGCTCTCGCCCATGCCGAGAATGCCGCCGCAGCACAGCGACACGCCGGCCTTGCGCGCACGGTCTAGCGTTTCGATACGGTCTTCATAGGTCCGCGTGGACGTGACCTTGCCGTAGTATTCGCGGGAGGTGTCGAGGTTGTGGTTATAGTAATCCAGACCCGCGTCCTTGAGCTTTTCGGCCTGCCCTTCCTCGAGCATGCCAAGCGTCACGCAGGTCTCGAGGCCTTCGGCCTTCACCGCGGAGATCATCTCGCACACCTTCGGAAGGTCGCGGTCCTTGAGCGAGCGCCAGGCTGCGCCCATGCAGAAGCGGTCTGCGCCATTGGCTTTCGCGCGGCGGGCTTCGGCCAGAACGGCGTCGACTTCCATCAGCTTGGAAGCGGCAAGACCCGTCTTGAAATGCGCGGACTGGCTGCAATAGCCGCAGTCTTCCGGGCAACCGCCGGTCTTGATCGAAAGAAGCTGGGATTTCTGGATGCGCCCTTCCGGCCAGTTCGCTTCGCGAACCTTCAGGGCACGGAGCATCAGGTCCGGCAGGGGCAAGTCGAACAGGGCCGCGATCTCTTCGCGCGTCCAGTCCTGACGTGGCGCAATCGCTGCTTGGGTCATCAACAACTCCCGGTTCGATAGCGCGACGGGATAGCTGTGCATTCCAGATAACGCAACGGCGCCCCCTGATAGGGAGCGCCGTCTTGTTTCCAGGCCAGATTAACTGCGCCTAGCGCTCTTTCGTCTGATCCGGCTGCTGACCGGTGATGCCGAGATCCGGCACCGGCTCGTGACCTGTCACCACGATGCCCTTGGCAAGCTTCGAGTTCCACATGCCGTAGGCGAAGTAGAACAGCGTGCCGATGGCGAGATACGGGATGAAGAAGTTCCGCGTGGCTTCATGGGACATGAGCGACATGACCAGCAGGAAGCACATCACCGCGCCAAGAATGGCGATCGTGACGATCAGCCAGGTCGGCATCTTGAACGGACGATGCAGGTCAGGCCGCTTGAAGCGGAGGTAGATCACCGTGATGCAGATGAACATGAAGGCGATGAGCGTGCCCATGTTCGTGGTGTTGCCGAGGAAGTCGAGCCCGGTGAAGCCGGCGAAGCCAGCCGCAACAATGCCGACGACGATCGTGTTCACCCACGGCGTCTTGTACTTCGAGTGAATGCTAGCGAACACGGGCGGCAGCAGGCCATCGCGCGCCATCGTGTAGAAGATGCGGGTCTGGCCGTAGAGCAGAACCAGCATGACCGACGAGAGGCCGGCGAAGGCGCCGACTTTCACCAGGATGGCGAACCAGGGCAGGCCCATGCGGTCGACTGCGAGGGCAAGCGGCGCCGGCACGTTGAGCTCTTTGTAAGGCACGATGCCGACCAGCACGGCGCAGGTCAGGATGTAGAGGATCGTGCAGATGACGAGCGAACCGAGGATGCCGATCGGCATGTCCTTGGCCGGGTTCTTCGCTTCTGCGCCGGCGGTCGAGACAGCCTCGAAGCCGATATAGGCGAAGAAGATGACAGAGGCGCCGGCGATCAGGCCGCCAATGCCGTATTGCGCGGTGTTCTGGCCACTGACGACGTTGCCAAGGGCTGTCCAGATCTGGTTGCCCATCGACATGTCGGTGCCCGGCGGCGGCGCGGGAACCTGTTCTGGGATCAGCGGCGACCAGAGTGCCGGGTTCACATAGAACGCGCCGATGATGATGAAGGCGATGACGACGGTCACCTTGATGGCGACGACGACGTTGTTGACCTTCGCCGATTCCGACACGCCCAGGATGAGCAACGAAGTTACGGCGACGATGCCGAGCAGAGCCGGCAGGTTGACGACGCCCATCACGGTCGCGCCCGTTACCGGATCAATGACCGAGACACCGGGAGCCGCTGTCAGCGCAGCTGGAATGTTGATCCCGAGATCGTGCATCAGGCTGACGGTGTAACCCGACCAGCCGACTGCCACGGTCGAGGCGGCGACGCCGTATTCGAGCAGCAGAAGCACGCCCATGATCCAGGCAACGAACTCGCCCAGCGAGGCATATGTGTAGGAATACGCCGAGCCCGAAACGGGAATGGCGGCGGCAAGTTCGGAATAAGCCAGCGCAACGAAGGCGCAGAGAACGCCCGTGATGACGAAGGAAATCATGATGCCGGGGCCGGCAAACTGAGCGGCCGCGCTGCCGGTCAGAACGAAGATACCGGTGCCGATGATGCAACCGATGCCCAGCAGAACGAGGTTGATGGCGCCCAGCGACCGCTTGAGCTCTCCCCCCTGATGCTCGGCGTGCATTTGCTCGACCGACTTCCGGGCGAATAGCTGCCCAATCCCTTTAGCCATACAAATCCCTCCGCCACGGTGTCCAACGGACCCGCCGATTGTGGACGGGACGTTAGCCAGACAAGCTCACGGCCGCAACCGTTCCTGTTTGGCCAAGCGTAAAGCAAGGTTTTCTGCGCCTGCGGCGGCTTTTGGACAGATCGTGCTCAGATATCAATCGTACCGGGGTCGGCAGAGCGTCGCCAGGGGCCCCGGTGCCGGGGATCGTCGCGGCGGCGGCGGTCGGGACCGAAATATCCCGCAACTTCCACGAAGGAGCGTCGGCGCTCGATCACGGCATTCACGCGGTTGGCGACATCCACCGCACGAATCGGCTTCACCAGGAACTCGTCGACGCCGGCATTGATGGCGTCGATCACCCGGCGGCGCTCAGAATAGGCGGTGATCATGACGATCGGAAGGTAACGGCTGGGGCTATGTGGATCGAGCCGGATGCGCCGGCAGAACTCGATGCCGTCAAGGCCGCCAAGCTTGAAATCGACGAAAGCGATATCGATGTCGCCGCTGGCGACAATGCCCACCGCCTCGTTGCAATCGTGCGCTTCCTCGATACGCCGCATGCCAAAGCTGGCGAGAATCACCCGCACCAGTCCTCGCATGTGGGCGTTGTCGTCCAGGATCAGCGCGGAAACGCTTTCCAGAGCCATTCGACCGATGTCCCTCGCCGCCCGTGGCGGCCTGCCATGGGGCGGGCATGCCTTAGTCCAGGCGAGCAATCCCGTCTATTGGGTTGTAAGCCTCTGGACTGGGTACAAGTCAAGACAAGCGCAATCCAGAGCAAATTACGTCAAGTCCAGAGTGCCTTCGCGGCAATGTTGTTCAGGGTGATTGTTATTAGAAGCACTCTGATTGTCTGGAATCGCGGTTTGCATTCCGGGGGGCCTGACGCGATGCCAACCTTTGGCTACAGAGATGCGCGGCCCGCCTGCCGGCCCAACGGAAAGACCCTGTGAGCCCCACCAAGGACCAGATCGCACAACTCGCCGCCGGCCGCGTTCTGGTGGTCGGCGATGTCATGGTCGATCATTATGTGTCGGGCCGCGTCTCGCGTGTGTCCGACGAAGCGCCGGTGCCGATCATCCACGTCGCCGATGAACGGTGGACGGCAGGGGGCGCAGCCAACGTGGCCGCCAACGTTGCAGCGCTCGGCGGCAAGGCGATGCTGGTCGGCGTCACGGGGGGCGATGCAGCCGCTTCGACGCTCGCCGGCATCCTGTCGGACCTGTCCCGCTCGATCGAGACGCATCTGGTGACCGAACCGGGCCGGCCGACGACGATCAAGACACGTTACATGGGCGGTCAGCACCAGATTGTGCGCGTGGACCGCGAACATCCCGGCGCGATCGGTAAGGCGACCGAAGACAGGATCATGGCCGCCGTCGACATGCTCGCAGGCGACTGCGATGCGATCATGATCTCTGACTATGCCAAGGGCGTGCTGACCGATCGCGTGCTCGCTGCCGTATTCGCAGCCGGCCGGAAAGCCGGTGTTCCCGTCATCGTTGACCCCAAGCGCAACGACTGGCTGGCCTATCGTGGCGCCGCCATCATCACGCCGAACCGCAAGGAACTGCAGCTTGCGACACATGCATCCTGCGGGTCCGATGCCGAATGCGCGAATGCTGCGGATCAGGCCATCTCGACGGTCGGCGCCGCCATCCTGCTCACGCGGTCGGAGCACGGCATGTCGCTGTTCCGCGCCGGTGCACAGCCGCTTCATCTCGCTGCCAAGGCGCGAGAAGTGTTCGACGTTTCGGGCGCCGGCGATACGGTCGCAGCAGCGGTGTCGCTTGGCGTCGCAAGCGGACTGCCGATCGAAACCGCCATGCAGCTCGCAAATATTGCGGCCGGCATCGTCGTGGCCAAGCGGGGCACCGCGATCGCAACTCCGGCGGAATTGCTGGCAGAGATCGGCGCAGGCAGGCGGGGCGCAGGCAGCGCCCCCGGCGCCCTGCCCCTCGCAGAGGCCCGCAAGCTGCGCGAAGACTGGGGCCGCCAGGGCATGACGGTCGGCTTCACGAACGGCTGTTTCGATATCCTCCACGCCGGCCACATCTCGCTGCTACGCCAGGCGGCAGAAGGATGTGACCGTCTGATCGTTGCGTTGAATACGGATGCATCCGTGCGTGTGCTGAAGGGACCCGAGCGGCCCGTCCAGTCGGAAGACGTGCGCGCCTCGGTCATGGCGTCCATAAAAGGCGTCGACGCCGTGATCCTCTTTGGCGAACAGACGCCGCTCGAAGTCATCCGCGAACTCCAGCCGGACGTGCTGATCAAGGGCGCCGATTACAGCGAAGACCAGATCGTCGGCGCAGACCTTGTCCGCGCACGCGGGGGGCGCATCCTCCGGGTGACGCTGGTCGACGGCCAATCGACCACCAAGGTCATCGAAAAATCGCGCAAGCCGTCAAAAGGCTGAGCCTGGGATGCGGCTTCGGCGCCCGGTTGCGACAATCCTGAAGTTCCATTGCGGCAATCGACTTGACTTTGAGGCCCCTCCCCGCGCTAACCAACCCTGACAAGACTCTCCGTTCGGAACGACAAGAGGTTCGCCATGCGCGTGACAATGATCGGGGCCGGCTATGTCGGCCTGGTGTCAGGAGCCTGCTTCGCGGACTTCGGCCATACGGTCACCTGCGTGGACAAGGATCCCGGCAAGATCGAACGCCTGGAAAAGGGCGTGATGCCCATCTTCGAACCGGGCCTCGCCGAACTGGTGGCGACCAACGTGAAGGAAGGCCGCCTGTTCTTCTCGCTCGATGCGCGTGAAGCCATCCGGCAGGCGGACGCGATCTTCATTGCTGTTGGTACGCCGTCGCGCCGTGGCGACGGTCATGCGGATCTCTCCTATGTCTATGCCGCGGCGAAGGAGATCGCCGAGCACATGGACGGCTTCACCGTCGTGGTGACCAAGTCGACCGTTCCGGTTGGCACTGGCGACGAGGTCGAAGAAATCATCCGCAAGACCAATCCGGATGCAAAATTCGCCGTCGTTTCAAACCCGGAATTCCTGCGCGAAGGCGCCGCCATCAGCGACTTCAAGCGGCCCGACCGCGTGGTGGTCGGCACCGACAATGAAGAAGCGCGCGAGCGCATGCGCGAACTCTATCGCCCGCTCTTCCTGAACGAGACGCCGATGCTCTTCACCGAGCGGCGCACGTCGGAACTGATCAAGTATGCCGCGAACGCCTTCCTCGCCGTGAAGATCACCTTCATCAACGAGATGGCCGACCTCTGCGAAAAAGTCGGCGCCAACGTGCAGGACGTCTCGAAAGGCATCGGCCTCGACAATCGCATCGGGAAAAAATTCCTGCATGCAGGTCCCGGGTATGGCGGCTCGTGCTTCCCGAAGGACACGCTGGCGCTGACCAAGACCGCGAATGATGTCGGCAGCCCGGTGCGCATAGTGGATACGGTCGTGCAGGTAAACGACGCCCGCAAGAAGGCGATGGCGGACCGCATCATCAAGGCGATGGGCGGCGACGTGAAAGGCAAGACCATCGGCATCCTCGGCCTCGCCTTCAAACCCAACACCGACGACATGCGCGACGCGCCCTCGCTGGACATCATCCCGGCACTGCAAGCGGCAGGCGCGCGCGTAAAGGCCTACGACCCGGAAAGCATGCATGAAGCCGGCAAGATGCTGACCGGGGTGGATTTCTGCGACGGCCCCTATCACGCCGTCGATGGCGCCGACGCCATGGTCCTCATCACGGAATGGGACCAGTTCCGCGCGATCGATTTCGGCCGGGTCAAGAAACTGCTGAAGACCCCCACCGTAATCGATCTCCGCAACGTCTATCAGCCTGCTGACATGCAGAAGCGCGGCTTCAACTATACCAGCGTCGGACGCCCCTAGGGCCGCCAAGCTTTACAATACGGGCAACCCCCCGCATCACTCGCGCAGGGCGATCAACCGCGCGAGGGACAATGGCCAGAGCTAGCTCTCTTCTCGAGAACCGGGCGCTTGTTTCCGGCGGGTCCGGCTTCCTCGGCTCTCACCTCTGCGACCGGCTGCTTGCGCGCGGACAGGAAGTGCTCTGCGTGGACAACCTGTTCACCGGCCAGAAGCGGAACGTGGCCCACCTGCATGGCAACCCGAAATTCGAATTCCTGCGCCACGACGTGACGTTCCCGCTGTTCGTCGAGGTCGACCAGATCTGGAATCTCGCCTGCCCCGCCAGCCCGATCCACTATCAGCACGATCCCGTGCAGACGACGAAGACGTCAGTGCATGGCGCGATCAACATGCTCGGCCTCGCCAAACGCCTTGGCGCCAAAATCCTTCAGGCTTCCACCTCGGAAGTTTATGGCGACCCCGCCGTGCATCCGCAGACCGAAGAATACTGGGGCAACGTCAATCCGATCGGGCCACGCTCCTGCTATGACGAGGGCAAGCGCTGCGCAGAGACGCTGTTCTTCGACTACTACCGGCAGCACAGCCTGCGCATCAAGGTGATCCGGATCTTCAACACCTATGGCCCGCGCATGCATCCAAACGACGGGCGCGTGGTGTCCAACTTCATCGTGCAGGCGTTGAAGGGGCAGGACATCACCATCTATGGAGACGGGCTGCAGACGCGCTCGTTCTGCTATGTCGATGATCTGGTGGATGGAATGATCCGGCTGATGGATTCACCGGACGACGTGACCGGCCCGATCAATGTCGGCAATCCGGGCGAGTTCACGATGATCGAACTGGCCGAAACGGTCCTCAAGCTGGTCGGCTCGAAATCCAAACTCGTTCGCCAGCCCCTGCCCGCTGACGACCCCAAGCAGCGCAAGCCGGACATCACCCGCGCGCGCAATACGCTGGGCTGGGAGCCGAAAGTTCAGCTTGAGGATGGTCTTGGCGAAACCATCGCCTATTTCCGGAAGCTCCTTAACGAGTAACGGAGACCGGCTTGGCGTTTTCCCACAGCGGCCAGATTCACGACTGGATGTTCAACGCGGCCCTGCCCTGGTGGGCGGAGCACGGCGTCGATCGCGTGAATGGCGGCTTCGTGGAACAGGTGACGCCGGATGGAGCGGATGCCGGCATCGCGTTCAAACGCACGCGCGTCACGGCGCGACAGATCTACGTGTTTTCGCACGCTCACATGCTGGGCTTCAAACCCGGCCTCGCCCTTGCGGGGCATGGCGTCGATTTCCTTCTGGGAAAAACATGGAATGGCCCGGCCAATGGTTTCGCCCGCAAACTGACCCTCGATGGCGGCGCGCTCGATCCGACCCCGGATCTGTATGACCACGCCTTCGTCCTGTTCGCGCTCGCATGGCATCACAAGGCAAGCGGCGACCAGAACACCCGCGACTGGATGCATCGCACGCTGGACTATATCGAGACGCACATGCGCGTCAGCGGCGGCGAAGGCTTCTGGCACGAATTGCCGCCAAAAGGCTGGCGCCAGCAGAACCCGCACATGCACCTGACCGAAGCCTGCCTCGCGGCTTTCGAAGCCACAGGCGAAGCACGCTTCTCGACACTGGCCAAGGACATCATCGAGGTCTTCAAGGCACGCTTCTTCGATGTTGAAACGCAGACGCTGGCAGAGTTCTTCACCGAAGACCTCGCACGCGCGCCCGGCGATGACGGGCGCATCGTCGAACCCGGCCACCAGTTCGAATGGGCGTGGATACTGAATTCCTGCCGCAAGCTCCTGGGCGTTCAACTCGCGCCGCAGATCCGCGCCCTCGCCAGCTTTGCGGAAACGCACGGCGTCGACCGCACGACGAAGATCACATTCAACAGCGTTCGCGACGATGGCGCGCCGATCGACCGCGCTTCCCGCACCTGGCCCAACACCGAACGCATCAAGGCGGCGATCGCCCTGCACGAGCTGGACGGCATCGACCCCTCGCCGGTAATTGCGTCATCCGCAGCGCTGCTGTTCGACCGCTACCTGGGACGTACGCTTCCGGGAACCTGGGTCGATCTTGTCGATGCATCGGGAAAATCTGTCCCCGGCAACGCGCCTGCTTCGACTTTCTACCATGTCTTCCTGTCGTTCGCGGAAGTGCTGCGCGTCAGTTGACAAGCCGCCGTCGAACTTCTTCCGCGATCGCCAGCGAACTGGTGAGACCGGGAGATTCAATGCCGAACAGGTTCACCAGCCCCGCATGCCCATGCAGCTCAGGCCCATCGATACGGAAATCCGCCGCCGGCTCGCCCGGCCCTGAAATCTTGGGGCGGCAGCCCGAATAGTCCGGCGTGATGGCGTCGTCCGGCAAGCCCGGCCAGTAGCGCCGAATAGCGTCATAGAACGCAGCCGACCGAGCGGGATCGACGCGATAGTCGATAGCGTCCGGATCTGCGTTCGACAGCCATTCCACATCGGGGCCGAACCGCATCCGCCCGGCCAGATCGAGCGTGACGTGAACACCAAGACCGCCATCGATAGGCGCCGGATAGATCAGGCGACTGAAGGCCGGCTTCCCGGAACAGCCGAAATAATTCCCCTTCGCAAGAACCAGCTTCGGGATCAGATCGGCGCGATAGCCCTCAATGCCGCCAGCGACACGCTGCGCATACAGGCCGGCGCTGTTCACCAGCCGCCGGCATGTGATGACGCTGGCTTCGACCCCGCCGGTCCTCACGCGAAACCCGCCAGCGTCTAGCGTCTCAATGCGAACGACCGGCGTGTTGAACGCCAGCATGCCGCCATGATCCTCGATCTCGCCCTGCAGGGCGAGCATGTAGCCATGGCTGTCGACCACACCTGTTTCCGGCGACCACAGAGCCGCCGTGCATGTCAGCGCGGGCTCCCACGCCATCGCCTTGGCGCCAGAGACAAGCTCAAGCTTCTCGACGCCATTGGTCAGGCCGGTCGCATGAATGGCTTCGATCTTCCGCGTCTCGCTGTCGGATGTCGCGACGATCAGCTTGCCGCGCTTGAGATGTGGCACGCCCCGCGCCTCGAGATAATCATAAAGCTTCCGCCTGCCCTCGACGCACATGCGATGGCGCAGGCTGTCGGTCGGGTAATACATGCCGCCATGGATGACCTCGGAATTGCGCGAGGATGTCTGCGTGCCGATCCCGTCGCAGGCTTCGAGCACGATGACATCCCGCCCCGAGCGAGCGAACTCGGCGGCTATCGCCAGCCCTACCGCGCCGGCGCCTATGACGAGGACATCAACGTCCATTAACCTTTGGCTCCCTGAGCGCCGCATGGGTCAAGCAAGTTCGACGCCGCCGAAAGGCGGCTGGAAAGGCAGTTTCCGGATAATTACCTAAGACGGCGTAGAGCCTGCATTGAGACGTGTTGGCGGCAGTGATAGGCGCTAGAGGCGATGGCCGAGTTCGACAACATATACATGCACGGCTTTGTCAGGGCGGCGGCAGCCAGCCCGCGCGTGCATCTTGCCGACCCCGCCTCCAACGCTCGCGAGACGATCGAGCTGATGCGCAAGGCCGACAAGGCCGGCGCGGCGCTCGTCATTTTCCCGGAACTCGGGTTGTCGGGCTACACGATCGACGACCTGCACCTGCAATCCACCCTCCTCTCAGCCGTTCTCGACGCCATCACCCGCGTGAAGGACGCCAGCAAGTCGCTGGCGCCCGTGGTCGTGGTCGGCGCGCCGATCCAGGTCGGGCCGTCCGTTCACGGTTGCGCGGTGGTGATGCATCGCGGCGCCATCCTCGGCGTCGTGCCCAAGACCTACCTGCCCAACTATCGCGAGTTCTACGAGAAGCGTCAGTTCGCCATGTCGACCGACGCGGTGGTCGACCAGATCACGCTTGCCGGCGAAACCGTGCCGTTCGGCGCCGATCTCTCCTTCGAAGCCAGCGATGTCCCTGGCTTCACCCTCGCCGTCGAGATCTGCGAGGACATGTGGGCCCCGATCCCGCCTTCGACCTACGCCGCCCTCGCAGGCGCCAACATCATCGCGAACCTTTCGGCTTCCAACATCACGATCGGCAAGGCGGCAGAGCGCGACATGCTGTGCCTGTCGCAATCGGCGCGGGCATCATGCGGCTACATCTACGCCGCCGCCGGCTATGGCGAGTCCACGACCGACACCGCCTGGGACGGCCAGCTGGCAGTCTATGAGCTCGGCAGCAAGATTGCCGAGTCCGACAGGTTTGCAGATGAATCCGCGCTTCTCCTCGCCGACATGGATGTCGGCCGGATCGGCCAGGACCGCATCCGCAACGGCACTTTCCGCGATACGGCGCGCAATCACCGCGACGACCTGAAACGCCGCCGCATCAGCTTCGCCGCCGCGCCGGACCTGAACGCGAAGCTTCCGCTTTCACGCAAGGTCGACCGTTTTCCGTTCGTGCCGGATGATGAAGCCCTGCTCGATCAGGACTGCTTCGAGGCTTATAACATACAGGTTCAGGGCCTTCGCCGCCGTCTCGAATCCTCGGGCGTCAAGAAAGCCGTGATCGGCGTTTCGGGCGGCCTCGACTCGACGCAGGCCCTGCTCGTCACTGTGCGCGCGTTCGACCTGATGGGCCGCAAGCGCTCCGATATCATCGGCGTCACCATGCCGGGCTTCGCCACCACCGATGGCACGAAGTCCAAGGCGCATGCCCTGATGAAGGAGCTGGGCATCGACGCCCGCGAGATCGACATCAGGCCCATGGCCAACCAGATGCTGGCCGATCTCGATCATCCCTTCGCCACGGGAAAGAAGGTTTACGACATCACGTTCGAAAACGTGCAGGCCGGCCTGCGCACCGACTACCTCTTCCGCCTCGCCAACAAGGAAGGCGGCCTTGTCGTCGGCACGGGCGACCTGTCGGAGCTGGCGCTCGGCTGGTGCACCTATGGTGTCGGCGATCACATGAGCCACTACAACGTCAACGGCGCAGTGGCGAAGACGCTGATCCAGCACCTGATCCGCTGGAGCGCTGCAAGCGGCCTTTATTCGGCCGGCGCGGCTGACGTGATGCGCGCCATCCTCGATCAGGAAATCTCGCCCGAACTCGTGCCCGCCGGCGCGGACGGCAAGATCCAGTCAACCGAAGACACGATCGGCCCCTACAACCTCCACGACTTCTTCCTGAACCAGACGATCCGCTGGGGCGCCTCCCCCACCCGCATTGGCTTCCTCGCTTATGCTGCCTGGGGTGATGCGAAGTCCGGCGACTGGCCCGCCCATGTCGCTGAGAAAGACCGCGTGGCCTACGAAATGGCGACCATCGTCAAATGGCTGGAGGTGTTCGCAAAACGCTTCTTCCAGACCAGCCAGTTCAAGCGTTCGGCCGTCCCGAACGGCCCCAAAGTCACCTCCGGCGGCTCCCTCTCCCCCCGCGGCGACTGGCGAATGCCCAGCGATTCCAGCCCCGCGCCCTGGCTCGATGACATCGCAAAACTCAAGGCGCAGCTCGGTTTAAAGGCCTGACAGCCGCTAAACCTTGCCTTTTCAGGCCCCCTGATACATGAGGGGCCAGCTTGCACTCGTAGCTCAGCTGGATAGAGCGCTGCCCTCCGAAGGCAGAGGTCACAGGTTCGACTCCTGTCGAGTGCGCCAGCCTTCCCCGAAACCCATGAATTTGACGGCGTGACGGCGCCTGCGCGATCTGCGAGTTATAGCGACGCGCCCGGGCCGGGCCGCCAATTGGATCGCGCGATGACTTACTGGAAAGCTGCCGTCCTTGCCTTGGCGACATTGACGGCTTGCAGCGATGAGAAGCCGGCCGCCCAGATCGCAATACCCCAGGTCGAAGCCCCGCCGAAGCCGGCCATCTGGAAGATCTCGGACGCCGACACCACCGTTTACATGTTCGGCACCGTCCACGTCCTGCCGCCGACGCTGACTTGGCATTCGCCGGCCGTCGACAAGGCGATGGAGGAAGCGAAGGCTGTTTACTTCGAGACGGATACCGAGGGCGATCCGATGATGTTCCGCGAGATCGTGGAACGGCTCGGCAAGTATGAACCGTCGCAGCGCCTGTCCGACCGGCTGAGCCTTGAAGACCTCGAAAAGCTCAAGGCTGCGCTCGGCAAGCTTGATCTGCCGCTGATCGCGCTGGAATCGATGCGCCCCTGGTATGCCGGCATCGTCATCAGCGAAGCGGTGGTTCGCCGCGCCGGATATGATGTGACGTCCGGCGTTGAAAGCGTGCTGCGGCCTGCGGCTGAAGCCGAGGGCAAGGAGATCCGCTTCCTGGAGACGATCGAGGAGCAGATGGCCTCATTCGCCACCCTGCCCGAGAATGTTCAGGTGCGCTTCCTTACCGGAGGCATCGAGCAGATCGACAGCGCGACCGAGGAGCTGGGCAATCTGGTTAACGCTTGGAAGGCCGGTGATGTCGATGCGCTCACCCGGCTGCTGATCGACGACGACCTCGCCGTCATTCCAGAACTGTATGATGCTCTGCTGAAGCACCGGAACGCCAACTGGACGCCTGAAATCGACGCCCTGATGAAATCGGAGACGGGCACATTCCTGATCGCCGTTGGTGCGGCCCACCTGATTGGCAAGGACAGCGTCATCGCCATGCTGGAGCCGCTGGGTTACCGCGCGGAACGGATTCAGTAGGCTCTCGGGCTGGCCTGCCCCCGGGGTCCGGTCGATCCCGGATTCCCCTTCCAGGCGCCTCGTGCGTCTCGGTTTCGCACATCAGGCGAAAAGGCTGTGCCGTGCCTTTCCCAAGGGTTAAGGGCCGTTAACCATAAAATTGATCGCGCGACGGGGGAATTGCGGCGCCGCACCTCAATCGGCTCCGGGCGGAACCCGGCCCTTTCCTTGCTGACCGTAACCGCAAACGGACGCTTGGAGACCATCAAATGCCAATTTCGGACAGCGTGAAGCTGCATGGGAAGGTAACCATCTTCCATCCGACCCTGGTGAACCTTTACGGGTGCGAGGTCGGTGACGGCTCGCGCATCGGCGCCTTTGTCGAGATCCAGAAGGGCGCCTTCATCGGCGAACGCTGCAAGATTTCCTCGCACACCTTCGTCTGCGAAGGCGTGACGATCGAGGACGAGTGCTTCATCGGTCACGGCGTCATGTTTACCAATGACCGCTTCCCGCGCGCCACCAACCCGGATGGCTCGCCGCAGTCTGACGCTGACTGGACCCTCGAACTGACGCGCGTGAAGCGTCAGGTCTCCATCGGCTCAAACGCAACCATCGTCTGCGGCATCACGATCGGCGAAGGCGCCCTGATCGCGGCCGGCGCGGTGGTGACGAAAGACGATCCCGATTTCGCGGTCGTCGCGGGTTGCCCGGCCAAGGTGCTGGGCGATGTCCGCACCATGGCGGCCGACAAGAAAACTCAAGCTTTGAATGGCGTTGTTGAAAAGGTAGTGGGCTAATGACCGCCAATACTGAAAAGAAAGCGGCCAAACCCCGCAAGAAGACGATCGCCGCGAACGGTCCGGCGACCGAGGTCCTGTCGGGCCCGCGCGTCGAACCGAAGCGCGAGACCCTGAACATCGGCGTCATCGGCTACGGCTACTGGGGCCCCAACCTGGTCCGCAACTTCGCGGAACTCTCGGACGCCCGCGTCCACACCGTCGCCGACCTGAACCCGAAATCGCTGGAAGTCGTCAAGAAGCGCTTCCCCGCCACGAACGTCACGACCGACGCGCAGGCGATGATCCGCGACCCGGAAATCGACGCCGTCGCCATCGCGACCCCGGTCTCGACCCACTTCTCGCTCGCCATGGCCGCCCTGAAAGCCGGCAAGCACGTCTGGCTCGAAAAGCCGATGACGGAAACCTCTATGCAGGCCCGCGCGCTGATCGAGGAAGCCAACAAGCGTGGCCTCACCCTGCACGTCGACCACACTTTCGTTTACACCGGCCCGGTGAAGAAGATGCGCGAGATGGTCCAGAACGGCGATCTCGGCAAGACGCTCTACTACGACTCAACCCGCATCAATCTCGGCCTCTTCCAGCGAGACGTTAACGTGATCGCGGACCTCGCCGTCCACGACTTCTCGATCCTGGACTACGTGTTCGAGCAGCACCCCGTCGCCGTTTCCGCCTCGGGCATCAATCACTACCCGGGAACGCCGGAAAACCTGGCCTTCATCACTCTGTTCTATGAAACCGGCTTCATCGCCCACGTTAACGTCTCGTGGCTGGCGCCCGTCAAAGTGCGCTCAATCCTGATCGGCGGCACCGAAAAGATGATCACTTTCGACGAACTTCAACCGTCCGAGAAACTGAAAATCTACGACAAGGGCGTATCGTTCACGGATGACCCGGCAAAGATCAACGAAATGCGCGTCGGCTATCGCGCCGGCGACATGTGGGCGCCGAAAGTCGACGGCTCCGAAGCGCTGCTCGTCGAGGGCAAGCACTTCGTCGACTGCATCCGCACCGGCAAGACCCCGATCTCGAATGGCGAGTTCGGGTTCCGCATGGTCGAGCTGATCGAAGCCGCCACTGCCTCCATGCGGGGCCGCGGCGAAACCATCCACCTCCCCCG
>Ga0116177_10000924_pt1 | contig 21786 bp, 19 predicted proteins | sample AD_STIC10_MetaG_FD_89750 | JGI IMG/M metagenome (GOLD analysis project Ga0116177, IMG submission 89750) | Active sludge microbial communities of municipal wastewater-treating anaerobic digesters from USA - AD_STIC10_MetaG | ecosystem: Engineered > Bioreactor > Anaerobic > Digestate | place: USA... | reverse complement strand
TCTCCGAATGTGCCGGTCATGATGCCTTTATACGTAGCCCCAAGGCTTTCGGTTGCATCTTCTATGATTTTAAGATTATGTTTATCTGCAATTTCTTTTATCTTATCCATATCGCATGGATTTTGCAGTTTGTCTGATGGGATAACTACTATATATAGTGTTTTTGTCCTTCGCAGCGGTCGCCAACTACTATATATTGATTTGTCAGATGGGCAAAATAGTCCGATCACCCCATTTGACGGTTGGGCTAAATCCCGTCATTGCCGTTTGTCAGATGGGCTAAATGCCGAAACACGCAAAAAAGCAGCCCGCTGGGTGAGCTTCCTCGTTACGATCTTCCTCGTAAGTTGGAAACAAACCCAGTGGGCTGCTTTTTATTCTGTTATCCGCGCTCTTATCTTATTCTGAAAAAACTATGCGCCGTTTTGTTTTGCTACGTATTCCCGGAACACCTGCTCTATATCAAGTTCCAGAGCTTCGAGCACTCCGCATGCAATATCAAATGACGCTGTACGGAGTTTCCGTTCCCCGCTCTCAAACTTCTGATATTGCTGGAGCATGATTCCAGCGCGATTAGCAGTCTCCTGCTGTGTAAGTCGCAGTTCTTTTCTATGGTTCTGGAGGACTTCATGCGGTACTTCATTCATGTTCTTTTCATCCGTCCCTCGTGGATCTCATAAGCTTTTCTCAAATCGAAAACCACCAACCCGCTGTCCGGGGCATACTTCTCCCCTGGTATACGGTAGGTAAGTTTCTTCTCCCAGCCACATTTTTTGTAGATGAACCGAACCAGCTTGATGCTCTTGATGTCGTAGTGATCTCGAGTGATTTCGTCCGGCAGCCGTTTTGCCCCTTCATCATCGATACCACAAGGTTCAATGCCGAAAAACATATCCTCCGGGCTAAACCGGAACCGGAAATACTCCGGATAGCCCATCGCCACCAGAGTCGTTTTGAATATGTTTATCCGGCCACTTTCAACGTTGAAGGATATGCCCGGAGACATGTTATCCCAATTCACATACTCTTCCAATGCTCTCCCTCCATCATAAGGGCGTAGCTCACCCTTTCCTAACTCCAGTCAGACCGGCGATCTCCACATAGCCATCCATGTCTGTGATCTCCATCTCTTTCTTGTACTGCGCCATCGGTACGCCGAAGGTATTAGCGATATCGTCCGGGTAGAATCCCGTCCTGGTATCAACCTCTACAAACTCACCATTCTCATCAAGTTCCTCTTCGCCCTTCTTCGGCTTTTCGTTGAAAATCTGAGGAACATTGAGGTCGAAGACATAGTAAGGCTTATCCTCGAAGTCAATCTTGTACCCCAGCATCTTATACCGGCATTTTTCGGTCCAACCCAGCTGTTTGTCATCGCCGGGCTATAATTGACGCATAGCGCCGGAAAGAAATTGACCCACCCCAAACCATAAGCTACCATTGGGATTGACAAGATCTCCAAGGGGGTAGCGCCATGATAAGGAGTGGGCTGATTCTCATGATAAGACAAAAAGCGCAATCTGGTCAATCATCATATTCAATTGGCAAACAATTAGGTATCTCGAAAAACACAGCCAAGAAGTACGTCGTCGATCATCCCAAACCGCATGCCCTAAAAGGGCGAACACGTCCATCAAAATTGGATCCCTATAAGGCAGACCTTGATGAGATGATAAGCAACGGTATCTTCAACTGCGTGGCAATTCTCGAACGACTGCAAAAGAACGGCTACGCCGGTGGTATCACGATCATTAAGGATTACGTGCAAAGATTCAGGCCGGCCAAAAGCACTCCTGCCGTCCGGCGGTATGAAACACCGCCTGGCAAGCAGGCCCAAATGGATTGGGGCATCGTTCACTACATAGACGGGCGCGGCAGGATTCACAAGGCGCCGGCTTTTGTTATGATTCTGGGCAACTCCAGAACCAAATATGTAGAATTCACCAAGCGATGTGACTTCTACAGCCTGCTGCGCTGCATGGTGAATGCCTTTGAATATTTTGGCGGTGTTCCCCAAGTTGTGCTGACCGACAGGATGAAGACCGTCATTGACGGCAGCGAAGCGGGCAAACCGCTGTGGAATAAGCGATTTGAGGATTTCGCCGCTGACATGGGTTTTATACCGAAAGTCTGCAGGGCAAGACGCCCGCAAACAAAAGGCAAGGTCGAACGACTTGTTGAGTACGTAAAAGACAACTTTTTGCCCGGCAGACAGTTTGTCGACCTGGACAACTTGAACCGCCAGGCGCTTGAGTGGTGCCAGCGAGTGGACAGCAAGCCGCACGGCACTACGGGTGAAGTTCCGTTGGACACCCTGCAAAACGAACAACTTTTGACGTTGCCCGCCCAAGAAGTACGAGACAAGCATCGCTGGGAGACAAGAAAGGTAACGCGCGATGGTTTCATTAGCTTCGACGGCGCGAAGTATGGCGTGCCATGGCAATATAGCGGTCGTGAACTGCGAGTCCGCATTTGCAGCGAGTGCTTTGAAGCCTACGATGGCGAAGTGCGTATTGTACAGCACAAAATTGAGTATGCGTCAGGCAAAATCGTTTGGCTCAAAGGCCAGTATGAAGGACTCGCCGAGCGAAACGGCATTGCATCCCCGTTCTCTTACGCCCGACAAAGCGAGATCTCTGCAGTCGAAGTTCGCCCGCTCAGCCTCTACGACAAGATGGCGGGAGTGATATAAATGCTGGAGTTAGAGCACACACGCGAGTTGCTTATTGAAATGGGCCTTGTTTCGGCCGCTGCGCTGCTGGATGCCAGGCTGGAAGCAGCGGCAAAAGGTGAGTTGACCTATTTGTCATTCTTGTCGGGCTTATTGGATGCTTAAAGACAAGAAAGAAGACGGCGCAGCGAAGAAGTGCGGATAAAACTTTCGCGCCTGCCGCATCGGAAAACGCTGGAGGAATTCGACTTCACTTTTCAGCCCAGCATTGACGCTCGACAGGTTAAGGAACTATCCACGTTGGCATTTGCGGCAAGGAAAGAAAACGTAATCCTGCTGGGGCCACCGGGCGTTGGCAAAACACATTTAGCCGTTGGTTTGTCCATGCAAGCGCTGAGAGCTGGCCTGACAGTTTATTATGCGACATTGCCGCAACTGATTGCCGATTTAAAGAAAGCCGAACAGACTGGAAAGCTGGAGCGCAGAATGAAGGCTTATCTTCGAACAAACATCCTTGTTGTAGATGAAGTCGGCTACATGCAGTTAGACCGGCAAGCTGCGGAACTTTTGTTTCGTATAGTGTGCACGAGGTATGAAACAGGCAGCATTATCCTGACCAGCAACAAGTTTTTCACCAACTGGGGCGAATTGATGAGCGACGCAGTGATTGCAACGGCGATGCTGGATCGCCTGTTGCACCACGCTCATGTTATTAATATTCGAGGAGAAACTTATCGTTTGAAAGACAGAGCAAAAGCCGGATTTGTGACTGTGCCACCGGCGGCAATTCACCCGGCGGTGCTCTAAACCGGCGTTTTTATCCCGGCGGTTGGTCAATTCTCAACCGGCGATTAGGTCAAATTGATTCCGGCGTTGACATGTTCAAAAAGAGGACCTGTAAAATCAGGGCAGCGCATCTTCCGGCTCTTCCTCTTATCCGCCCCTGCCACGCACCAACGCAGGGCGTGCTTGTCGTTCTCATCACATTCCGTGACGGAGAGGAATTTGAGCTGTTTATCATAGAGCAGCCTGACATAGACCACACCTTCAAAATCTCTGATGCAGGCGGTATTGAAGGTGATGTTGCCGTTCCGGATCGTAACAGCAGGATCGCGCAGACTGGCAAATAGCTCTTTACGGATAACCTGGCAGTTGTCAGGGTTGAACACCCGCTGGATCTCCTGCCGCCGCTCCTCCTTCTCGGATATGTTATTCTGCACTTCACTCATGCCGTTTTCTTCCATCCTTCCATAATCGTTTCTGCTTCCTTCATCAGCGCGGCAAGCCTGTCCGCTGTGAGAGGACTCATTTCTTCCAGCTCTTTTGCCGGGCGCAGGACATCCCAGTCGCCAGAGTAATGGCGCTGTTCCAGATAAGAAACAGGCACGCCAAATGAAGTCGTCCAGGACGGAGGGTTGACCCGCACCTTCTCCCGGATGACGATTTCTTCCTGCCGCTCTTCCTCTTCAGCCTCATCAGGCTGCTCCGGCACAACAATCTGCTCTACCGTTTTTGTGATCACCGGCTCACCCAGTTCGAAGAGAAGGAGCTTATTCTCCCCCTGAGCCTTGAACTCGCCGCTGAATCTGTACTGTCCTTCATCCTCCCAGCTCATCATGTCGAAGAGCGTTCTAGCAAGGCCCCGGCAGCTCAGTGTAGACACAGCCCAGCGTTCCTCACGCAGATGGCCCCAGTGGATAGCATTGGGGTTATCCTTTTCGCACGGACGGATCGCGATGCAGTTCTTCACCGTGTTCAGGAGAAGCTCTACATACTCCACGTCCTCAAATTTCTTCAGGCAGGCGGTATTGAAACGCAGCTTTCCGTTGGTGATCGTCATGGCTGGCCGCTCATGCGAGGGGAAGAAATCTCCACGCACAACCTCATAACCGCCCATATAGAGACGTTTGCCCTCAACGACCTCATCATCAGATGTCGTCGTGATACTCTCACAAGCCGCCTGATACTCCTCTGCGGAAAATCCGGTCCAGTTCTTGTCAATCGGAACATAACCGGAAAGGATGCCGCCGTCGATAACGCTGAGAACAGGTAGCGGACGGCTCTTTGACGTATAAATATGTGAGGACCGCATCATATTCGCAGCGTTGTAGACATCCCGGTCAACAATCGCCTCATGATGGTTCCGCTGGATGTACTGCTTCCGCTTCAGATTTGCCCCTTCGTTTTTCACGGATTTATGGGTCTTGAAATCGGGCGTGTAGGTCTTCCTTGCGCGGACATCGCCGCAATGACGCTCGTTCTCAATCACACCGTTGATGGAGCCCGGATTCCACACTTCGTTACCCAGTTTGGTGGGTCTCCCATAGCTGGTAAGCAAGTCAGCAATCTCCGTCGCCGACCAGCCGTTTATGTACAGGTCATAGATAACCTTGACCGTTTCTGCCTCATCTGGGTTTACTACCAGTTCGCCTTCCTCATCCACATCGTAGCCAAGCAGTTTCGGTGTCAGGAAAATGCCCTTGGAAAACCGCCGCTCGATGGACCAGTTCATGATAAAGGACTTTGACCTGGATTCCTCTTCCGCAACAGTAGCAAGAATGGTAAGGACAAGGGCACCAGTGGAATCAAGCGTGTACAGATTGTTTTCATCGAAATGGACACCCACTCCCAGCTTCCGCAGTTCGTCGATGATGGACAGGCAGTCTACAACATTCCGAGCAAAACGGGCTATCGACTTGGCCAGAATGTGATCGATCTTTCCTGCCCTGGCATCCTCGATCATCTGCAACATGCCCTTACGATGGGACAGCTCCGTGCCAGAGATACCTTCATCGCTGTAAATATCCACAAACTCCCAGTTCGGATTCGCCTTGATCCGCTCTGTGAAATCATTCACCTGCAGCTCATAGGAGGAGGTCTGCTCGTCATTCTCAGTGGAAACACGGACATATGCCGCGACCTTCAGCTTACGGTTTTCCAGAGCGACCTCATCTGAGGCGATTGGCATAATGACCTCAAGCTCCGAAGGGTCGACACCCTTATAGCGATTTCGGATTTTTTCTTTGCTGTCAACAGCAGCCTTTTCTCCTGCGATCATTACCAGTTACTCCTCCTGTGGCTTTATGCTCCAGTACCACTGTTTCATTTTTCGGTAGCAGCGGATCCCCATGCTTTTTCTTGTATCCTCCGCTGTGCGATGGCTGATCCCCTCTGCCGCCAGCTTTTCATACATTTCATTGGCGGCCACATCTCCCTGAGATAGCGCCGCTTTAATCAGATATGCCGCCTTGTCCATTTTTGTTTGGAAGGTTGGAGGATCTGTTTTCTTTTCCGCCATCGGAACGGTATCCACACTGAGCCAGGAAAATCCAGCCTGCGGTCTTATCTCAAATCGAATCACAGCGTTTGATGGACCAAGGCTGTTTTTTATTTGTGTCACTATACGAATGTCCGAATTCTCCGGATCACGTTCAACCTGCAGGACGCTCCGCGCTGCGGCAACTACGTCTATGCTGCCCAGACTGCGGTACAATCCTTTGCTGCTCTCCTTTTTGTTAAGGTGACCGATCAACACCACAGCACAGTCATATGTTGAAGCCCACAATGAAAGCCGGTGCATCAGCTTACGTGCTCTTCCGGCAATCTGCAGATCGGAATCACTGCCAAGATATGCCTGGATAGGGTCTATGACAACAAGCCGGGGTTGGAAGTTATGAATTGCTTCTCTGATACGCTCATCATCCAGCGTGAGACCGCTGTGTACTTCTTCGTTGATGAAGGCAATGTTCTGGCAGTCCGCACCGTACTTTTCCAGCCTGGGCTTGATGGTATCAGATACACCATCTTCAGAACACTGGTAGATAACACGCTGCGGTCTGCCGAAGGCCTGCCCGTTTGGTGAAGCACCTCCGGTTGACAGCTCTGCTATAAGATTCATCATCATGGTGGATTTGCCATCCCCCGGATCACCTTGCAGGAGCGTGATCTTGCCGATAGCAATGAACGGATACCACAGCCATCTGACATTTGTGGTCTTTACAGTACTGTAGAGCGTGAGAAGCTCTGTTCCCTCCATTTCTGGCATGATCATGGCACCCCCTGCAATCCATAGCATGATACTGGCGATCGTACATTAAATATTATACTTTTTTGAATGTGGTTTTACTGTGACCTACCAGGTCACATTTTCAGAAAAATGTGATCCAGCGGGTCACAAAAAGCCCTTAGACAACAGCGTAGATGGGAGTGTTTTGTGTTGTGGTCTAAGCGTTGTCCTTTCAGAAAAAAGTCACACCTCATACATAAAAAATAAGTTGCTATGTGCAAAATTCAGAGTTAATAGTATCCATGCTTATGCGGGCAGATGAAAGGAGGCCCAAATGCCCGTAGATTACACAAAACTTGGTGATCGAATCAGGATCATCAGATCTCAACAAGGAATGTCACAAGAAAAGCTGGCAGAGATTGTTAATTTGGCTCGTGAAAATATAAATCGGTTTGAAAACGCATCAAAAGGTCCGAGTCTTGACAGTCTGGTCGACATTACCAACGCCCTTCACGTTTCCGTGGACGACCTGCTTGTAGATAGTCTTCAGTACCCGATTTCCACAGCAGATTCCGATCTGCACCGTCTGCTCTTGGACTGCAACAAAATCGAAGAGCAAATAATAACCATGAACGCGCAGGAACTCAAGAAGATCCTGTACGCTCTGGGAATCTAACGACAAAAACTGCCCGCATAGGTGGCAGCGGCATCCTGGAGTTTCCTCTTGGGTGCTTCTGTCCTCTACACGGGCAGTATTGTTTTGTTCCCTCTATTATTCTGTCGCCCAGTCCTCAATAAATCTCAAGAACTGCTTCGGCGGGTTTTTTATGTACTCTGTTCCATCTACGGCGGGAAGCGTCTCCCGGATGAAATCCAGCGTCTTCTGGTAGATGCCCTCCCCCTGTGACCAAGCCTCAGAATCTATCATCGCAGCGGCCTTGGCGGACTCGATCAGTGTGGCAAGCTCCGGTCCATCGATCACAGTCTCCGCACCATTCTGTCGGATCACCCCTGCCAGCGTCTCCTTCCTTGCCGCTGGCTTCAGATTTTTCAGATAGGCATTCACCGCAGTCACTACCACCAGATCGGACGGTTCAAACCTGTACTTTTCTATGTTCATGTTCGCGCCTCCTTCACAATGTATCCCGGCAGCAATGTGTGTCTGCCGCCTTATTTCAGAGGGTAAATCAAAGTTTTGCACATAGCAAGTAGGTAGCGGAAAGATTGTCAGGAGTTGACAAAAAGGAGCCCACTTACTTCGTTTTCAGCTGGGAAAGATGCTCCAAGCGGAAAAGGAAGTAGGTGGGCTATTCTTTATCTGTAATATTCTGCGTACCACTCTGCAAAGGCTCTTAACCCTTCCCGAATGCCAATTTTCGGAGTGAAACCGTAGTCACGCTCCAGCGCCTCTGAATCAGCATAGGTAACCGGCACATCACCAGCCTGCATGCCAACCAGCTCCCGGTGGCCTTCAAAGTCGTAGTCAGCAGGAAGGACTCCTGCTCTCACCAGTTCCTCCTGGAGGGTACTAATGTAATCGAGCAGATTTTCCGGTTGACCGCCGCCGATGTTATACACAGCATAAGGCGGGATCGGAAGACCATCTTCTCCGTTTTTCTTCTCCGGCGCACCCTGCATCACGCGGATTATGCCTTCCACGATATCATCGATGTAGGTGAAATCCCTGCGCATATCGCCGTAGTTGAAGATCTGGATGGTCTTACCTGCAACCAGTTTCTGTGTGGCAGAGTAATAGAACATATCCGGCCGCCCTGCTGGTCCGTACACCGTGAAGAAGCGAAGGCCCGTGGAGGGAATGTTGTAAAGCTTGGAATAGGCATGCGCCAGCAGCTCGTCGCTTTTCTTAGTCGCCGCATAGAGGCTCACCGGGTTATCCACCTTATCCTCCGTGCTGAACGGCACCTTCTTGTTGCCACCGTACACACTGCTGCTCGATGCATATACCAGATGCTCCACAGGATTGTGACGGCAGGCTTCTAGCAGATTATAGAAGCCGATAATGTTGGATTCAATATAGATGTCCGGGTGGTCGATGGAATACCGTACGCCTGCCTGCGCCGCAAGGTTTACCACGATATCGAAGTGGTAATCGGCGAACAACTTATCCACCAGTTCCTTATCTCCTATGGATCCCTTGATGAACACATGCTTGACCGGGCTTTTCTCCGCTGCCTTTTCCACAAGCCCAAGGCGATATTCCTTGAGCTTTGGATCATAGTAGTCGTTCATATTGTCGAGGCTGACCACTGTACCGGATGCCAACTCCTTCAGCAGACGCATCACGAGATTTGCCCCGATGAATCCCGGGGAACCGGTCACCAGAATGGTCTTCCCATTTAAATCTATCTTCTGCATTCTTAATCCCTCCGGAAGAGGTCTCTCGTGTAGACCTTTTCTTCAACATCGTCCAGTACCGCATCATAGCGGTTTGCAATAATGCAGCCGCACATTCTCTTGAACTTCTTCAGATCATTGACCACAACAGAACCGAAGAATGTTGTTCCGTCTTCCAGCGTCGGCTCATAGATAACCACGGTCGCGCCCTTCGCTTTGATCCGTTTCATGACGCCCTGGATTGAGGACTGGCGGAAGTTATCGCTATTAGATTTCATGGTCAGGCGATAGACACCGACCACGACTTCTTTTTGCCGCGTCTCCTTTGCCACTGAGTAGGATTCACTGTTGCCGTAGGTTCCAGCGATCTCCAGTACCCGGTCTGCAATGAAATCCTTCCTGGTGCGGTTACTCTCCACGATAGCCTGGATCAAGTTTTCCGGCACATCCCGGTAGTTTGCCAGAAGCTGTTTCGTGTCTTTCGGCAGACAATAGCCGCCGTAACCGAAGGACGGGTTGTTATAGTAATCTCCAACACGCGGATCCAGACACACGCCCTTGATGATTGGTGCAGTCTTCAGCCCCTTAACCTCGGCATAGGTATCCAGTTCATTGAAGTAGGATACGCGGAGTGCAAGGTAAGTGTTCACGAAGAGCTTTGTCGCCTCCGCCTCTGTGGTCTCCATGAAGAGTACAGGAATCGAAGTCTTAATAGCCCCCTGCTGAAGCATCGCGGCAAAGGTCTGTGCTGCAGGCATATTGGCCTCATCACTTCCCACAATGATACGGCTGGGATAGAGATTATCGTACAGAGCCTTGGATTCCCTCAGAAATTCCGGACTGAAGATGATATTGTCCATGCTCATCTTTTCACGAATATGAACTGTGTATCCAACTGGAATCGTAGACTTGATCACAACGGTCGGCTTCACTTCCCGCTCTGCTGTTACCTCTTTGATAAGGCCCAGAACACTTTCCACTGCAGAGCAATCAAAGAAATTTGTTTTCGGATCATAGTTGGTAGGCGCGGATACGATAACGAAATCTGCATCAGCATAAGCAGAGACAGCATCCGTAGTTGCACGAAGATTTAGTCCCCTCTCCCTATGCTCCGCCATATATTTCTCTATGTATTCATCCTGAATCGGGCTCTTCCAGTTGTTGATCTTATCAACCTTCTCAGGGATGATGTCCACAGCGGTTACATCGTGGTGCTGGGACAGCAGGACGGCAAGGGAAAGACCGACATAGCCTGTACCAGCTACAGCAATCTTCTTCCGCTCAACGGCTACCAGTTCTGCTTCATCATCCACAATGACATCTGTGGGCTGGAATCCAAGGGCAGCAGAAAGCGAAAGAAGCTGATCCACAGAGGGACTGTAATCTCCCGACTCAAGACGTGACAGAATAGAACGATTTATGTTTGCTTTCTCCGATAGAGCAGCCTGAGAAAGCTTGAGGGTCTTCCTCCTGCTGACCACGGTTTCGGCCAGTAGTTTCAGAGATAAATGTTTCATCGAGACCTCCTGTTGCTAATAGCGTCAATCTAATCAGCTACGAAACGAAGGTATTATAGCAATTATCGTCCTCGAAATCAATAGATTTGTTGCTGTTTTGTGTAAATATTTTTAGATTCAGGTACTTTATCAAGATATATTGTTGCTATCTGCGTCAATCGGTTTTGTTCGAATGTCGCTGTTAACGACAAAAAATCCACCCGCTTCATCTTCAGCCGAGGAATCCTCATCTCCCAGTCTTGAAAACAAAGCAGGTGGGCAATATGCTCACCCCACCTCCAACCCATCGTCTTTAACCACGATTCGCTCTCCGGCAAACTTCAGCAGTTCCTCTTCCTTTACGTTCCTGCCCTTGCAGCCGTGTCCGTTCCGCTTCTCCCTGCAGATCCAAGTCTTGATCTTCTCCCCGCCTGGCCCGTTGACCGTTCTGCGCGTCATCGGCGCTCCGCATTCGCCACAGAAGACTTTTCCATATAAAAAATGTGGCTGACCACCTCTGTGACCAACCACTTCTGTGAGTTCCTTATTCTTTTTCAGCTTGGCTGCTGCCGCGTCCCACACATCCCGTTCCACGATCGCCTCATGATCATTTTCCAGGTAGTTGCTTTCGTACTTCGCATCCGGGTCTGGCTTCTTGGTGATGAAGTTCTTCGGCGGCTGCTTCTGGAGCAGCTTATCGCCCTTGTAGGTTTCATTATTCAGAATGTACAGGATGGTGCTGCGGCTGAGCGGTTTTCCGTTCCTGCTCGTCACTCCGAGATCCGTCAGCGTCCGGATGATCTCATCCACGTTTCTATCCTGTAGGAACAGGGTGTAGATAAGCCGGATGACATCTGCGTCCTTGTTGGGAACCAACTTCCCGTCCACGGAGTCGTAACCGAGGATACGATTATTCCCGAGGTTGTATTCGCCGCGCTTGAACCGTTCCTGGTACCCCCAGCGGATATTCTCTGAAATGCTTCGGCTCTCGTTCTCCGCGATTGCCGACATCAGGGAGAAGATAAAGGAGCTGGTGGGATCGTCCGTTCTGAGGTGCTCTTTCTCGAATTCAACCGTGACGTTCTTGAGCCGCAGCATATCCGTGTACTTCTTGCATTCTGCAACGTTTCTGGAAAAGCGGGAGACGCTCTTGCAGAGGATCCGGTCGATGTTTCCCGCCATAGCCTCTCCGATCATTTTCATGAACTCAGGCCGCTTCTCCGCACTTAAGCCTGAAAGACTATCTGCATACACACCCGCGAGTTCCCAGTCGGAACGGAGGCTGATAAGCTTTTTGTAGGCTTCTTGCTGCTCCTCCAAGCTATCCTCTTGCGTCTCCAGCTTTTTACTCACGCGGCAGTACACCGCGACCCGTACCTTCCTGTCCTCCTGATGTGCACGAATCCTTGTTATCCGCATGTCTTACGCCTCCCTCAGTCCCATCAGGTTCTTGTACTTGTTTTTCTTCTCCCCGCTCCTGATCCGGTCAAGAAAAGCGTTGTAGAAATTGGAATAGCTGGTGGGCTTAAATCCCTCACCAGCATACTCCATCTCCACGACGCTTGTCCCACCATCCTGCCAATGGATGGTCACTGTGTCTTCTCCCAGCTCGATGCTCTCAACATTGTCATCCAGCCAGTAGAAATCCACGTGTTCTTTCCGCTCACCGTACTTTCCCTCGTAGGCTTCGATCATAGCCGCGTCTAGGTTGTTCTGAATGAGCAGGTACTCTCCGCAGCCACCTTCGCCATAACAGCCCCAGCCGCCGTTTTGAATCTTGATTCCATCATAGTAGAAGTTGTTCAGGCTTCCATGCATCAAAGGCTTTCCGCAGTGCGGGCAGCGAAGCATCTCTCCGTAAGGATATGTGCAGTTCCCGTCCTTCACCTTTCGCATCGCCGTAATTTGCTGTGCCTGGTTGAAAATGTGCCGGTCGACAATGGCGGCGTGCGCGTTTTCTACACGGAATCTGGGAAGGTCGCCCCGGTTGCGAATCTGCTTGTGGGTAAGGTGGTTTTCAATGTAGGTCTTCTGCAAAACCACGTCGCCTGCGTACTTTTCGTTTTTAATCATCCGGTCGAGCTGGAGTCGTTTCCAGCAGTCTCCGGCGGGCGGCTTGACGCCTCTTGCAATCATGTCGTTCAAGATGCTCTGCGGCATCTCGCCATGTACATACCGTTCAAAAACTTCCCGCACAATCTCCGCTTCCTCCGGCTGTACCAGGAAGAGTTCATCGTCCGTATGGTAGAACCCGTAGAGCGGAACCTTGACCTCATCGCCCGCTTCAAATCGCTTCCGGATACCCCATTTGACGTTCTCGGAAATGCTCCGGCTCTCCTCCTGGGCGAAGGACGCCATGATAGTCAAAACCATTTCCGACAGGGAGTCCGCTGTGTCGATTCCCTCCTTGTCGAAGAAAAGCTGTACACCGTAGCTCTGCAGCTCCCGCACAGTCGTAAGAGCATCGACCGTGTTGCGGGCAAAGCGGCTGACGCTCTTGGTCAAAATGTAGTCGATCTTTCCGGCCTTGCAGTCCTCAATCATTTCCAGGAACTTGACCCTATGCTTCATGGAAGTCCCGCTCAGGCCTTCGTCCGCATAAACATTTATCAGATCCCAGTCCCCGTGCTGCGCGGCCCGGAAGCGGAACGCCTCCATCTGGTTTTCCAGGCTTTCGATCTGGGCATCTTTGTCCGTGCTCACACGGCAGTAGGCTGCGACGCGCTTTCTGGTTGCCGCCTTCGGCAGTTCAATCTTCGTTACTGTTCTTTGCACTATGCGCTCCTCCTTCTGTAGCTTATGAGGTCGCCCCTCTCCACGATCTCCTGCACCCGGTCAAAAAGCTCTGGCGCGACAATCGGTTCGTGGTGACCTGTTATGTAGAACCGATCCCGGTGTCCGTTGTTCCTGACCTGCTTTCCCGGAACAATACATACCGTTGCGTGGGTGAAGTAATCACCCTTGTAGGCAACGTTAGTCAACATGTATTTTACCCGAGCCTGGCTCCATTTCTCTTCGCCCATCGCTCCGAGCGCCTTCCGGATTTCCGTATATGATCTTCCCTGGGCTGCCATCTGGAAGGCCTTTCGTACCAGAGGCGCTTGTTCCTCGTTGATGATCCATTTGTGATCCCCGCCATTCTTGTAACCGTAGGAAATCTGGCCGAAGGGTCTGCCTTCAAGGGCGTACTGCTCATGAGCTTGTATCGCGTGCTGGCTAATGCTGTGGCTCTCTTCCTCCGCAATAGCGGCAAAAATGTTCAGGGCAAGGGCGCATTTTTCGTCCTGCGAATTCAAATTCTGTTCCTCGAAAATGATGTTCACACCGAGGGTTTTCAATTCCCTGATCATCTCTGCGCATTCCGCCATATTGCGTGCGAAGCGGGAAATGGACTTTGTAAGAATCAGTTTGATCTTACCCGCCCTGCAATCTTCCAGGAGGCGCTGCAGTCCAGGTCGACCGGATGTCTTCAATCCGCTCTTGCCCTTGTCGCCGTAAATACCTACAAGCTCCATGGAAGGATTGGAACTGATGAGGTCGGTGAAGTACTTCTCTTGCATCTCATAGGAGCCATCCTGTTCTTCTTTATCTGTACTGACGCGGCAGTAGGCTGCCGTTTTTATCTTCTCCATCGGATCCTCCTTTCCAGCGGCTTCCCGCAGTTTCCCTCCTTTAAGTGAGTCTATTCATCACTCTTATGGGCACACATAGCAACCGTTTTATCGAAGTTTCTACCTTATATAAGCGGGTCTTTTTTAACAAAGATTTCGGCAGAAATGTGCTCTGAAATCGTGTAGTATGGCCCGGAATTTTCAATGTAATAAAGCGAGAGGGAGCAGTTAAACTCCCTCTCAGATAGGTCAGATTCTCTTGGCATACGCGAGGCTGATCCAACCGTTGCGCTCCTTGGCGTAAGCCTTCAATAAGCCCCAGCCGTTCTCTTCATCCACGATGGTGTAAACACCCACAGGGATGTAACCATACGACGGATAGGAAGTGGATGGGCCTTTTCTGTAGTTCAGGTCAGTAATGGAAACCTTGACAAGATAAGGCGTAAAGGTCTCCGGCTGTAAACTCGGGTACACCTGGTTGCCGTTGTCATCGAAAGCCGCATAGCCTGGATTCGCGTCTACGCAGTTCTTCGCATTCTGGAATACTGTGAAGGCTCCGATCTGGCTTCCCTTGTCGCTCCAGCTTTTCCTTACCCGGTAATACTTCGTCGTAGTTACAGGCTGGCCAGGTGTCGCCGGAGACGTTCCCGTCCCGTCAGCATCATAAGCAGGACGGCCATAGCCGAGGATGCGGCTGTTGGAGAGCGCATAGCTTCTCCGAGCCACCTGGTCACTGGTGTTACCTTCGATGGTATAGACCTTGCTGCCGTCCACCTTCTCGACAATACCTGTATGAGTGCTGTTGTCGATACTCGTTCCAAAGAAAATCTGGTCACCAGGCTTCGGGCCGCTGGTATGGAACTGTCCCTTGTTCTTGTAATACCGCAGAGAATAAGTGCATCCGGCACCGGCGCTCTTCTCCGGCTGACAGGTCAGGCGCAATGCGTTCTCATAGCCAAAAGCGGTCAGGAAGCACCAGTCCACAAACATATCACACCAGGCATACCCGTTCTTTTTCCCGTTGTACCAGTTGGGATATTTCTGGTCGAAATCGCGGGCGTACTTGGTGTAGTTGGCAGACCCGGCGTTGGCAGTTTTATCGTCCAAGTTGGCGTTGCTGGCCTTTTCCTTGTAGCCCAGCTCTGCGACAGCCACAGCGATGAGCTTATCGGCGGTACAGCCGGTCTTATAATCCTGCGTATCTTCCACCGGGGTAGGCGGAGCGTCCATACCATATTTCTTGAGGAACTCCTCTCCGTAGGCTGCCCTCTTCTCCTGCGCCTTCTCGCTCTGATCGGCGGGACGCTCGAATTTCAGCAAGACGGCATCGGAAGCTTCCCGGACGGTTTTTGCCGTGGTCAGAGTCTTCCAGACGGAGGTGTACTCTTCCTTCATCATCTTGAGGAAGTGATCAACCTGCATATCCCGGTCGCCGATGGAAGTTCCTCTCTCCTTCGCATAGTTGAGCAGGCTTTCCTTGATCGACCAGAATGTGGCCTGGTACAGACCGTAGCCAGCTTTATCGTGAACGAAATTGGTATAGGAGCCGTTGTCCACTGCCGCCGTGTATTGCTCGTCCGTCATGCCAAGCGACTTCTCGTAGGTGTTCTGGAGATTGTTAGCGCGGAGGCTGCTCTCAGCCATAAAGTTCCCCATCACGCCAGCCACACCGAAGGGATTCTGAATAGCAGCATACAGTCGGTCCCAGATTTCCTTTTCGGTGTTAATGGCAATGGTCGGCTGGGGGATGGATGGCGTAGTATCAGCTGCAAGGATCGCCGCCACATCATTCCGCACCGTCTCCATGGTCACTCCATACTTCCGGCTCCAATGCTGGATATCACCGTGATTGGATCCCAACCCAAGAGAGTGGCTTCCCGTGTGGTCAATAATGGTAGGGACCTTTTGGCCTTTGTAGTCAATGGTGCCTTTCGGATCGATCCCGAACATCTTACACAGATAGGCTGTCATCTCGCAGGCTTCCTTGTAGACAGACTCCCAGTAGCTCCTGTTACTCAGTCCGTCCTCGCAGATCTCGAACTGGATATGCGTATCGTTGCAGCTTCCCTTGCTACCGGAACCACAGCCCCAAGGGCGGTAATCCCAAGGCATGGTCTGAACTGCCGCCACTGTCCCATCTGCAAGCTTTCCGATCCAGAAGTTCAACCCTGCCTGGCGGTCAATATGGTTCCAGTCATTGCTGTACTGGTTCTTTCCGAGGCGGCTCAACCATTCTGCTCTGTCAGCAGCATTGTCATCCGGCTGGACGTATCGTTTGAGATTGGGGTTATTGGCTCCCGTGGAGTGCCAGAGCACACCCTTTGGGGTGAACTTCCGGGTTCCCTTATAGCAGGTGCTCTGCGTCATCATGCAGACCAGAGGCTTGTTATTCTCGTTATATTTCATGGATTTCTCCTTTCTCCCGACTTTCCTCGGGGGGTCAAGGCAAAAAAGAAAGAGCAGAGGTTGTGAGCCCCTGCCCTTCAAGCTCCCTCTATCTTTCCACGGACACTTATCCGGGGTTTGACAACCGGGATATCAGTTTTTCTTTGCGTTTTTTCCATCCTCATAGAGGATGAAGCTACCGTCCGTCAAATAGAGCCAATCATCTTTGATCTCCTCGACCTCCACAACAGCCCCGGCATTCAGTACTTTCAGCCTGTCTGCCTTAAGGGATGGAGTCTTGCGAACGTTCATCTTACGGAGCAGTGTGTACTTCGCTGGCTCCGGCTTTACCGACTCCTGTTCAGGAGACTGGACAGTATCCAGAGCACCCTGGTAGACACACTCACCCTCGCAGAGCACTTCTCCGCCTTCGGCATCAACCAGTTTCTTCGCAGCTGCCAGCGTCTTCAGTTCCTTGATGATCTTGCCGTCCTTCACGACGGTATAAGTCTTGTTAGCCATTCGCATTTCCCTCCTTGATCCTTGCAATCAGCGCCTCGCCAGCGCCGGTCACGATTGCGTTGATGTCCACATTAGCCGCCTTCAGCACACCGATGCCGGATTCCGACATCTTAGCCAGCGTACCCTCCAGCAGCAGCTTTCCAAGCCTGGTGATTTCCTCCTGGGTCAGTTTGCCATCAGCGGAAGCTTCCTTCAGGCCGTCTACTACCGTCTGCTGAAGCTCCCACACCGTCTGCTCGGCAGCGTTGGTCAGCTCTCCGACAGCGGTATTGATGGTCTTGAGTTGCTGGCTTTTTCCGATCTGGGCAACAAGCCATGCGCCTGCCACGCCGATCAGGGTGATAGCAAGATTGGCCAGTACGCTCACAATGGTCTCGATGATAACGGTATTCATAGATTCCTCTCTTTCTGCCGCTTAACGCCCGGCCCGGCAAGTTCAACCCTCGACAGAGGGCAAAATAAAAACACGGTCTCCCGTGCTTCTTTCCTTCTGCTCCGCAAATCTGCTCTTTTTGCGGATAGTTTTTCAAATCCGATGATCCCGGCTCAATTCCTGATACAGCTTGCGGATATACTCCGTATCCTGTGTCACGATACCGTTCGTGATCTTCTTCTCATTGACGTACTTCTCATATTCCTCCGCCACATTGAGTACGTTCGTCCATTCGTCTGAGGAGTGATCAATCCCGGCTCTCGTCTCCCTGGCGAATGTCAGGATGCACTGTCGATGGCTGTTGACCCACATATCGCGGATCTGCTTCTCGACAGCTTCCAGCCTCTTCTCCGTCGACCCGTTGACCTTCTTCCCGATCCAGCCGAAAAGCTTATCCCAGGGATTCAGTTTCAACGGGCTGATCTGGATCAGCGACAGCAGAATCACAATGCCTGCTGCCACATATCCCGCATTCAGTTGTGAAATGATTTCCTTCAGATTCATTCTTTACTCCCTTCCCGCCCTCCATGGGCGTGTTACTCCTTCTTCAGTGATACTTTTGCTATCTGGAGCGGCTTGTTGCTGTACAGCTTCAGATGGAAGCCATAATTGTACATGCCACCCGTCAGTTCAATCGGGAACTGTACGACCTTCCAGTGAGTGTTGACACGCTCTTTCAGCGTGACGTATGACGTAGGCCGGTTGTTCATGCCGGTTTCCGCTTTCAGCACCGCATAGTCGTAGCTGTCCTCGGTGATCTGATTTCCGCTGCCATCGGTGTATTCTTCCGGGAAATACCTCGCCCACACTTCAAGGATTGCCGTACCGGATTTGAACTTGTTGTTCAAGCCCAACACCACATCATTCAATGTGAGTGAGATGCTGTTCTCCGGATCCACCTCCACGAGTGAGGAGCATCCAAGCGGATAACAGCCATCGGATGCCGTAGTCGGTATAACATGCCAGAAAGCGTCCTCCTGCCCGGCTTCCCCAAAGGTCGGCTGCCCGATCCACTCGTCCGTTTCCCTTGCCAGGTTGGAAAGGAAATTCAGTTCTTTCCTGATATAGATCTTGCTCTGGGAGCCGTACCAGTCCGCTTCGATGTGCGTGAGGTTAAATGCCTTCTCCGCCACAATCAGGAAGTCCACCCGGTCGCGGAAGATGCAGGTTGAAAGCTGGGCGTCGGACAGCTTGTATTCACCATCTGCCTGGGTCAATTCTGTCCAGCCGCCGAGCTCCTGCGCTGTCAGGTCGTCAGCGCGATACCCCACAGACTTATAGGTAAACTCGATGGTGTCGTCACCGCTGCCGCTGCGCTTGGTGAGCGTGCCGCCATGGTTGTCATAGCTGTTGTTGCCGGAAACACCGGAGCAGAGGATGTAGCCGATGGCATCCCCGTCGCCCTGTCCCATCACAATCTCTGCGACCGTCAGGTTGGTGTTGCCGAAATCTGCGCAGCGATACACATCACCCACCGCAGGGATATTGGTCACGGAGGCAGTGAAATCGAAACGGACGTGTCTGCGCGGACGGACATAGCTTCCCGCGCTGATGTCCTTCGCATATACCCGCACAGCCTTGTCAGCTGTTAGTTTCAGGCCGAGAGACTTCGTGCTCCGATAGTCGCCGGGGATCACAACGGAAGCCAGCGCCACTTTTGGGAAAGCGACCGCCGTGCCTTTCATTAGCTTAGCGTATTCGCTGTTCTCGCGGGTGGTCTGGGCGCTGGTGCAGTTGTCGACCATCGCCGGATCGGCGAGCATTGTATGGCCCACGCAGATCTCCCGGAAGAGCTGCGCCCGTTCCTCATTGGTGTGGAACATGAGGTCGGCGATATCCGTCTCCGCGTAACTGTCCCGAAGACGGAACAGCTTGATGGAATGATGCGGACGCTCCAGTGTTTCTAGGAACTTTTCATAGTTGTCCGATTGCAGGGCGTTGGGCCTCGTGCCCGCGTGGCTGCCGCCCCAGTATGGCGCATGATCCGTCCCGCGCACGATCTGTACGATGGATGCAATATCCCAGCAGGGACAGCCGTATTCCCGCGCCACCTGCTCGTTCACCGACACGATGTTCGGGACATTTCCGACAGCATGATACTCGGTGCAGATGATGGGGATCACGCCTCTGCCGATGACTTCCTCGCAGGCCCGGCGCAGGGCGTCGGCATACTGGTCAGCGGTCAGGGTCTTGATATCGTTGGTGAAGCAGCACATCATGGCGAACTTCGGACGGGCTTCCTCAAAGCTCAGGCCATACTGCTGGGCTCCCGTGCGGATGCGGTCGATATTGCCGTAGTAGATATCACCGGACAGGGCCATATTCTCAAAAGCGTAATCGCTGAACAGCGACAGTTTGTTGATATACGCCTTGCCCCGGACCGTGAAGCTGGACTCCGTATAGCTGTCGCCGAGAAGCATGATGCGGTCGGAATTCTGCGGGGTGATCGCCACCTTCTCGAAGGCTTCCGTCAGATATCCGGCGTCGTTTGCCAGGGCGGAAACGGGATCGCCGGTCTTCACAAATCCCACATCGTCGATGAGTTCGCTGGTCTTATAGCCGGGAATGTACTCGGACTTGATCAGGTAATACGGTTCGAAGTAATCCTCCCACAGGCTTTCCTTATAGTTTTCAGCGTCTGCAAGGTACCAGCCCTTCGCATCCTGCGTTGCAAACCCGCTCTTGTAAATCCATAAACGGATAAACTTGAACCTGTCGGAAATTCCGGAGAGATCATAGACCTGACCCGGATACCCTTCCGTCTGGCTGCTCGTCACAGCTGTCGTCTCAGGGCAAACCCGTGATCTGTCCTCTGGAGTGCCTTCATAAGCGATTTCATCTTCATTGGTGTACGCAGACAAGCCGCGGAACCGGAAATTCGTGATAATCTTCCGACTTTCCGGGATCCTGATCAGTTTTGTGCCACAATACAAATCGCTGATTTGCCACTGGCTTCCATATGCCCACAGCGGGGTAATGCCATCATCAGCGCGGTTGAACAGGTTAGTAGACGATACCATCCGGAAGAAAGAAGCTTTTTCAGGGGGAAGCTCATGCTTCCGGATTTGTTCTACAACATCGCTGATCACGATGCCTTCCGGTGCGACCACCTTCACAGCGTACTCATCAACATCAAATGCTGCATAAGGCGTTTTCTCGGACATATAGAACGGGTTTTCTCCGCCGAAGAGCGCACAGTTTTCCCAATACTGAATAGTGAAATTCAGGTACGGGAATTCATTCTCGTCAAACTCCGGCAGTTGAATATCCGTTCCTTTAGCCGCACCGCCAGTTGTCGTCAGAATTGTGATACATTCCCCAACCTGTCTGTTGAGATTTCCTGGGCTGAGTGGGGTCTTTGTAAGGGAAAGGAATCGAATGCTGTAATTGCAAACAATGCTTTTCCCGGAAAGCCCTAGGCCACGGATATCCCAGTTGCCGCAAAAGGCGTACATGTCTGTTGCAGAAGATCCGCTGATCGTTCCAGTCGGATTCACGGAAACATAGTGGCCTTTATAATCCTCCGGGAACCAGGAATCCTGATCCAGGCGTTCCGGATCCATGAAATTATTGGAGACCTGTACCTCCACCAGCATCCGGTCAAGCTTGCCTTCGAGTTTGTTCCGCTTCTGATTCTGGTCCGTTACCAATGAACGAATGTGTGTTCCAAGGGAATCGTAGGTGTGGCCGTTTCCATCCACGCGAGCATCCGCGATTTCTGTTGAGCCATCACCGGTACCCGCCGACAGCACCTCATCCATACGGGTATTGAGCTGCTGCGCAGTCTGATCGAACTCTGCTTTTTGGGCTGTCATCGCAGATCGTGCATTGTTGACCGTTCCTGTCAATTCCTCCGTTGTTTGCACCAGGCTGGAATCGATGTGTTCCTTTGTTGCCCGATTGTCCTCCCGGATTGCCTGCACCGTTGCGTTATTGTCTGCCACGATCCGTTGTTCCGTTGCCGCCAGCTGATCTGACATATCCTTGATTTGCTGTGAGTAAAGGCTGTGGAGCATCCAGTAGTGTGTGTCCGTGATAGCCGTACCAACTGGCACAGCCCGCCTTGCTATATAGCTGTCGCCACTGGTCTCATCCAACACGATGGACAGCATTTCATAGGCTTTCGCCATGTCCCATTTTCCGCAGTGGACAGGTACGATTCTTTTTCCGATATAAGTTGCCATAATGAAATTCTCCTCTCGTAGTGTTATTCATTCACATGGTTTCGTGGACGAATACACTACGGAGGAGAATCCGCATAAGGCCTTATTTTACAGGGAAGGAGTACCCCCCCCCCCCCCCCCCCC
>Ga0116177_10000922_pt1 | contig 21817 bp, 16 predicted proteins | sample AD_STIC10_MetaG_FD_89750 | JGI IMG/M metagenome (GOLD analysis project Ga0116177, IMG submission 89750) | Active sludge microbial communities of municipal wastewater-treating anaerobic digesters from USA - AD_STIC10_MetaG | ecosystem: Engineered > Bioreactor > Anaerobic > Digestate | place: USA... | reverse complement strand
CTGTTCCAGCGCCGCATCGGGCCAGCGGATGTGCACGCCGCCTGGAGGCATCACAAAGTCGGTCGGGATTCTGATCTGCACCCGGTCCGGGTCGATCATGGCTGTGGCGCTGCTTTCCACAATCTCCTGAATCGTCTTCATACCGGCCCAGACGCCCGAGAAGCGGCTCATGGCAAAGGCGTGGATGCCCAGGTCCAGAATCTCCTGAACATTCGCCGGAAAGAACACCGGCGTGCCGCAGGCCTTGAAGATGTGGTCGCTCTGGTGGGCCGCCGTGGAACTCTTGGAAATGTGATCATCCCCTGCCACCGCAATCACGCCACCCCAGGGCGTGGTGCCTGCCATATTGGCGTGCTTGAACACGTCGGAGCATCGGTCCACGCCGGGCCCCTTGCCGTACCAGATACCGAACACGCCATCGTACTTGTTGGACCCCGGGGGCGCAAAACCGAGTTGCTGTGTGCCCCAGATGGCAGTGGCAGCCAGTTCCTCATTCACCCCGGGCTGGAACACGACGTGATGGGCCTTCAAGAACTTCTCAGCCTTTTGCAGGGACTGGTCATATGTACCCAATGGCGAACCACGGTAGCCGCTGATGAAGCCCGCCGTGTTCTTGCCCGCACGCTGGTCCCGAAGGCGCTGCAGCATGGGCAGCTTCACCAGGGCTTGCACCCCGCTCATAAAGGCGTGGCCGTAGTCCAGCGCGTACTTGTCGTCCAGGGTGACGGTTTGGAGCGCCTTGAGAACGTGATCGGGCAAAGGGGCATTCATGGTGCGCGTCTCCGGTGCAAACAGTTGCGGGAGCGCGTCACTATGATTTCAATAGCGCACCACCCATATTCCAAGAGGGCTAAGCCCGATATTTATTAGCGCGCCAGCACTTGGCGAATGGTGGCACCGAGCTCTTCAGCCACGAACTTGGCGATGTAGGCGTCAGCACCCACGCTCTTCACATGGCCTTCGTTGGCCGTGCCAGTGAGTGACGAGTGGATGATCACCGGAATACCCTTGAAGCGCCCGTCCTGCTTGATATTGCGGGTAAGCGTAAAGCCGTCCATCACCGGCATTTCCAGGTCGGTCAGCACCAGGGCGACCTTGTCCTGGACTGTCTTGCCCTCGGCCTCGGCCTTGGCTCGAATGGAATCCAGCATGTCCCAGGCTTCCTTGCCAGTCTTGGTCATGACATAGGGCACGCCCATGGCCTTGAGCCCCTGCTCGATCATCATGCGGGCAACGGCAGAGTCATCGGCGGCCAGCACCACGGTTCCCGGTGGAATCTTGACCGCGCCCACTGCCTGCTCATCCACTTCCGACGCATGCTCATGCGGCATCACGTCACGCAGAATCTGCTCCACATCCAGCACCTGGGCCAGGCGGGTGTTCTCTGCACTCCCGTCCAACCGGGCAATGCTGGTGACCAGCCCGCCGCCGCTGTGTTCGGCCGACAGCACATGCTTCCACTCCAGCCGCACAATTTCATTAACCTCTTCCACCGCAAACGCCTGCGTGGTACGAGCAAATTCGGTCACCAACAAGATGCCAAGTCCTTGTTTCGGGGTGCAGCCCACTACCGCGGGCAGGTTGATGACGGTGATCATCTGACCGCGGATATTGGCCACGCCCATCACGGTGGGAGGCATGTTGACCATGGCAGTAATCTCGGGCATGACCAGGATCTCACGCACCTTGAACACGTTGATGCCAAAAAGTTCGCGCCGCGTCGTGCCAGGCGCCTCGCCCAAGCGGAACAGCAGCAATTCAAACATGCTGTTGGCAGCCAGGTTGGTGCGCTCGTCGATGTCCCGCATGGATGTGTTCATGGCTAGTTCCGCGAAAAAGGGTTTGAAACGAATATACCGATCATAGTAACGTTATCTGGCCTGTTTTGGCCACAAAACCCACATCTGAAGCGGCTGGCGCAGCCGCCCGGCCAACTCGCCGGCCTGCGGCCCACCGCCCACAAAGTAGTCGGCGCGCACGGCACCGGTAATGGCAATGCCCGTATCCTGCGCCAGCACCAGCCTTTGCAGGTTGGTCTGCACACCATTGGAGGCCAGCCAGACCGGCGTACCGTAGGGAATGCTGCCAGGATCCACCGCAATAGAGCGGCCCGGCGTCAGCGCGACACCCTGGGCTCCACGTGGCCCCTCCGCGTGGTCTCGCTCGGCGATAGCTTCTTCGCGGAAAAACGTCACCCGGGGGTTGGCCCAGAGCAGCTCCTGCTGGCGCTGCGGGTTTTGTACCAACCAGGCCTTGATGCCGGGCCATGATGCATCCTTGACCAGCCCTTGGTCCAAGAGCCAGCGCCCAACGCTGCGGTAAGGGTGATCATTGGTTCCCCCATACGACAGGCGAGCCCAGCGCACGCTGCCGTCGCTCTGTGTGATGCGCAGGCGCCCGGATCCTTGAATCTGCAGACTGAGCGCGTCAATCGGATCCGACACATAGGCAATGGCACGGCCCCGCAGGGCGGACTGCGCCTCAGGTCTGGTGTCCATTTCCTGCCGGGTGAACCAGGGTTTGCGCTGTGCCAATCCCACCGGTGGCTGGTACAAGGGGATGGAAAAGGCGGCGCTAGGTTGCCGGCTGGCTTCCAGAACCGGTTCAAAGTAGGCGGTCAGCAAACCCGTGGCATCGCCCTGGGTCGACTCCACCCGATAGGGCTGCAGCCGTTCCAGAATCCAGGCACGCTGCTCATCGGCGCTGCCAATGCTCAGGCGTCGAACATCAGGACACAGTGGCGCCAGCGCACCCGTGGGCCGCTCGCAGCTTTTGAGCCAGGCATTCCAGGCCTCAAACAAGCTGTCGTCGGCAAATCCCGTCAGTTCGCTCCAGTCAACCGGCACCCAGCGGCCAACACCCCGGTTCAGTGTGCCTGCAACGTCCCTGACCACCGGAGATGAAACAGAGTCGCTGGTCTGCCGCGCCACGTCTGACGACTGAGTCGGGATCGGCGGCGCGTTGCCGCAGGCCACCAGACTTGCTACGACCCCCCCCAGCCAGATCCATCGCAGCAAACGGAGCGCGGGAGCAACCTGACCTCCAAACCAACCTAACAGCCAATTTTCAGGCCGAAAAAGCCACTCAGCCCTCATAGAATATACACATAAAGCTATCTTTTTAATAGCAGATTCCCATCGCAAGCACACGACACTACAGCACCCGGTGCTGCAAGGCTGGTAACTGCGAACGCCGCTGAACCAGGCTGGCTGGGTTCAACTCGGCACACACCACGGCAGGGTCCTGCGCTTGCTGCGCCAGAACCTCGCCCCAAGGGTCGATGAGTATGGATTGACCCCAAGTCCGTCGCCCGTTGGGATGCACACCGCCTTGGGCCGCAGCGGCGACAAAACCCAGGTTCTCAATGGCCCGGGCTCGCAACAAAACCTCCCAGTGTGCCTGCCCGGTGGTGTGGGTGAAGGCACTGGGCACCAAAATCAGGTCCACGCCATCGCGCGCGTAGGCCCTGTACAACTCGGGAAAACGCAAGTCATAGCAAACGCTCAGGCCGATCTGCCAGATATGGCCGTCTTTGGAAGGCAGCGCAAAGCGGGTGGGCTGGCCACCGCGGTCCAGCACACGGGATTCGTCGTAGGCCTCAGTGCCATTGTCGAACCGGAACAGGTGAATCTTGTCGTAACGCGCCACACACTCGCCCTGCGGGTTGAAGACAAGCGAACTATTGAAAACCCGGTCGGGGCTTGAAGCCGCCAGCGGCAGCGTTCCACCCACTAGCCACACACCCAGTGCGCGGGCAGTGTCGGCCAGAAACTGCTGGATGGGACCCCTGCCAAAGGGCTCCTGAATCGCCAGTTTGTCCGCATCATGCTGGCCGATCAGGCAAAAATACTCCGGCAACACCGCCAGTTCGGCGCCTTCCTGAGCAGCCTGCTCCAGCAGCGTGCGCGCCTGCCGCAGGTTGTCCGACAACACCCCGGTGGACACCATTTGAATTGCAGCTACTTTCATGGGGTTTCCTTTGCATTCTCTGGAACGGGTGCGACTCCCGACTTGTGTGGCACCTCGGTAACCCGTGGCTCAATCCAGGTGCCATCGACCACAAACTCCTTGGTAACTGCATCCAGCAGCGGACGGCGCAGGATCAACTGGGCAAGGAAACTGCCGATGCCCCATACCGGATTGATATAGGACGCCAGCAGCGAAGCACTTCCCGCATTAAGCTCAGGGACCACCACCACCTTGATGTTCTGGGTTTCCTTGGCAATGTCGGCTTCGCCCTCCATCAGGGCAGCAGCATTGACGCCCTTCATCTGCAGGTTGTTGGTGCGGGCAATACCCTGAGCAATGGCCACGTCGCCACGCAGGAAATCAAACGCAAAGCCTTCGCTGAACACGTCCCGAAAATCCAGCAGCAGGCGCCTTGGCAGCGACTGCAGGCTCAACACGCCCAGTAGTTTGGCAATGCCGGGGTCGGCTTTGAGAAACTGCCCGTTCTCCACATTGATGTTAAAACTGCCGCCCATACTGGGGTAATCGAGCGTAATGGGGGAGCCCATCCAGGTCACCTGCCCCTCCACCTTGCCGTGGCCTTTGCGAACCACCTCTTTCATGCCAAAGCGGGTCAGCAATTCGCCCGCGTCGGCAATGTCGAGTTTGAACTTCATCGCAGTGCGCCGTCTATCCTTGATGCTGCCACCAACACCGGCGGCGGCCGTCGGGCTGGCAATGTTGAGCCAGTTGCCACTGGCGGTCAACACGGCCTCGGGCGTGGTGATGTTGAATCGGTTCAGGCGCCATTCGCGCGGCATGTCGCGCGCTGCCGACGATGCCGAGGCACCCAGATTCACCGCGTCAATTTCTATGCGCCCGAGCTTCTTACCGCGCAGCTCCAGGTCTTCAACCACAATGTCCAGAGCCGGAATGCTGGCCGGTTGCTCATCAAGCACACTTTCTACATCCTGTGCGGCACTGGGAGCTACATCCAGACGGGCCAAGCGGGCATACAGGCGACCGCCAACCGCACCAGAAGGCTGGCGGTACTCCACATAGCCATTGAGTTCAGCCGCATCCAGGTTGGTGCGCCATAGCAAGCCTTCGCGTGCGCCACCAACCACCAGGTTGTGCAATTTGCGCCCTCCAACCGTGATCTCCTGCGCCCGCATGGCCAGACTGGTCGGCAGATAGCCCATACCGACCGATGCCCCGGATGTAGCCGCGCCTGGCGCGAGATCGGCACCCGCCGCACGGGACAACACATCGGTCCATGCATCAACGTCAATGCTGCCCAGATTCACATTGGCCTGAACACCCTCAGCGGGCAAAGGAGCGATCTCGTCGCCAGCCAAGCCCACAGCAATCGAACCGCGCAAGGCGCGTGCATCCACGCCAGAAACATCGCGCACATAGGTGATGCTGACCACCTTGCCCACATCAAACTGCAACTGGTCTTGCGCGCGCAACACGCCGTCTGCGCCCGGCACCAGAGACGCCCGTACGGCGGCGGTTTCCAGACGCACCGGCAAGGCGACATCGGCCGCTTTGGCAAACGGCGCGGGAAGGGTCAGTGCCATACCCACCAGATTACTGGTGACCGACAACTCCGGCACCCCACCGCGCACGCCCAGTGTGGCGGTGTAGGCTGCTGAGCCGTTGGCATGCTGCGCCAACCGCGCGCCAAAACCCAACTCCGCCGCCTGGCGCAACCCGTCCGATGTAGCCGTGCCCTGCAATCGCAGCACCTGGGGTGGGGACGCTTTGGCCGCAACCGCGGGCGATGCGGGAGCCCACGAAGTGAGACCGCCGTCGATCCGCACATCACCACCCAGCGAGCGGGCCTGCGCGCCGACAACCGAGAAGCCGGTTTCAGAAAAATTGACAACACCGCGTGCGCGCGTCATCTTGGGCGTCTGTGGCGTGACCTGCAGGTCATTGCCCGCCAGCGTGATGGAGCCCCGTACCGTGGCCTTGTCTACTGCCGCGATGGGCAGCGCCAGTTTGAATCGGTAGTCGGCAGCGCCGCTTGCGGTTGCATGCTCCAGTGCCCTTCCCATCATGGGACCCAATGGGGAGCCATTGACCACTCCCAATACATCGGTCAACGGACCCTGCGCCTCTGCAATGACCGTTACGCTCGCTCCGGCGTAGAGGTTGTTGATGACCGCATCGGCTTTGGCGATGCGCAATCCCGGCATGGCCGCCACCGTAGCGCGCGCGCCCTTGATTTGCAGGACCGTATGGTCAATCACCAGTTCACCAGTGAGCTGCGTCAGCGCGGGCCACTGCGGGCTGTCTTTGGGCAACAAGCCCGGCGGTGCATACGCGTAAGTCACGTCATGCAAATCCGCAGAAATGCGGAAATCGCCCTGCTTGCTGGACTCAAATGGAAAATCGCGCAGATTGCCTTTCACCTTGAATTTGACATTGGACGCGGAACCCGCCGCCACCGCGTCGCGAACGTAGTCCCGCACCTCCTTGTGCATGCCCAGCGGCAAATAGCGGTACACGCGTGCACCATCCGCCCGACTGAGATGACCCTGCAGGTCGAGCAGACCAGGAGAGAGTCTGGTGCTTTGCTGCGCAGAACCATTGCCAAGCGCCGCAGCAGTATCGGTGGATGTCTGCCATTTCACTTGCACGTCGCCCTGCGCGTCGGCATTGCTGAAACGCAGGTTGGGCAGTGTCACACTGATCTTGTCCCCTTGGGTCTTCCACTGCACATCGGTACCCAAGTGGTCCATTGCAACATGGGCGTCATCAAAAATACCCGGCAGGTCGATGGCGCCGGATTGCATGGCAAGTCGCGCCTGGCCACCCGACTGGTTGAAGTCAAAGTCGATATCAGCGCCGTGAAACCCAGGGCGTGCACCGGCTTCAACTGAGCGGGCCGCGATTTCCAACTGACGGCCTTGCCCTTTAGCGGTGAAGCTGGTGGGCTTCTCCAGTGGACCCTGCCAACTCACTTGCACCTGGTCCAACAAGCCTTTGGGCGCCAACTCTGACAGGGTCTTGCGCAGCTCGTCGTCCAACGGCAACCGCCCGGCGATTTGGGCCATGGCTGCAAGGTCGAGTTTGTCGCCCACGAACTCGCCACGGGCGGGCATACGGGCATCGCTGTCAAACACCGAGACTCGCACATTGCCACCTGGCCATCGCAGGCCATCCCGTGTTTCAAACTGCAGTGCCTGCGTGGAAAACTCCATACCCGCGTCGCGCCTTCTGGCTCCCAATCGCCCGGTTACGCCATGCAGGGCCAGCGCTTCGAGCCTGGGGTTGGCTGTGAGTTTGACGTTGTCCAGCGCCAAGTCTGCTGTTGCCCCAATGGGTTCGCCACGGACCACATCAACCCAGGCGCGCACCGAACCCGACCCTTCCGCCAGCTCCACGCCCAGATCGGCGTAACGTCGCAACTGCGCAAGGTCCACCTGCGAGAAATTGGCGTACAGCTGCCCCTGCCACTCTCGCCATAAACTGGCCCGACGCGACAGCAGAGGCTGTTTGAATATCCCCGACACACTCAGGCGCGCACCCCAATGCTCGGGCGGATTGGCATCCAATCGCATGGAGTGGGTGCGGTGCTGGTTTCGAAGCACCCAATCGACCCCGGTCAGAGTCAGGGGAGGCTCCGTTCGCATCTCGTCGGTCCAGGTCACCGTGCCATCGCGGATAACCAGTTCGGGCTGGCTGAAGATCCAGTCCGCACCGGCGCCGCCCGTGCTGTCCTCGGCAGTGAGAGGCAAACCCGCAACCCACATGCGTCCATCCTGGGAGCGACGCACATCCAGCGCGGGCCGGTCTATGGTGAGCTGCTCCAGCCCCATCCCCAGAATCGAGCGCGCCGATAGCGCCGCCAGCACCGACGGCAGCTTCAGTGCTTCGCGCCCGTGGCCATCGAGCAGACGCACATCGGTCATTTCCACGGAAGGAATCAGGCCATTGGATCGGGCCACGATGGTGCCAATGCGCACTGTCGCCCCCAGTACGCGTGAGACCTGTTGCTCCAGCGCAGGACGGAACTCTTCGATTCGCGGCACAATAACGAAATGCAGCACACCCCAAACCATGACCAAGGCCAACCAGGCTGAAGCCACCAACCAAAAAGCGGCACGAATGGTAAATGCAACCGCCCGCCGTATGGGGGAGAAATTGGGGGTCAAGTCAGTCATCGATATCGGAGCACCATGTCAGGAATTATGACCCGCAATGGACACCTGGACCTGGCCGGGGACTCCCGGTTTGGTCAGCGCATTCGCAGGCGCTACGCCCAGCAACTGGACCAACTGGCGCCTGGAGCACCGAATCGACAAACGATGCAGATGCTGTATGAGGCTCTGCGAACCAGTGGTCTGGACACGGGTGGCGCATTGCGCACCGTGCGACAACTGGTGGTCGAGCGGCTGCTTTGTCTGGACTGCAACGAAGGCGCAAGCCTTGCCACCGTAACCGTGGCCATGACCGAACTGGCCGAAGTAGCCCTAGACATCGCCTGTGTCGAAGCCGCAAAGACTCTGGATCATACGCACGGCATGCCACTCACGCCTCAGGGTGGACGGGCCGATCTGTGTATCGTGGGCATGGGCAAACTGGGCGCACGGGAACTGAATGTTTCTAGCGATATTGACCTGATCTATATCTACGACCAGGATGGAGACACTGCAGGTGATGCCAATGGCCGCGGGAAAATCTCCAATCAGGAATATTTCGGCAAGATGGTTCGGGCCATATTTGCCCTGGTAGGCGACTCGACCGAGCATGGTTTTGTGTTTCGGGTCGACCTGGCTTTGCGCCCCAATGGCAACTCGGGGCCCCCCGCGGTTTCACTGGATGCGCTACAGGAGTACTTTCACGTTCAGGGGCGGGAGTGGGAGCGTTTTGCGTGGCTCAAGAGTCGCGTGGTGGCACCCACGCACGCCATAGGTTCAGCTTGCGCACAAAGCCTGAGGGGTGTGGTGGTGCCATTCGTGTTCAGGCGCTACCTGGACTACAACGTGTTCGACTCGCTTCGGGTGCTGCACCGTCAGATCCGCGACCATGCCACCAAGCGCAGTGCGGGCAAGCCCGAGCGCGCCAACGACGTCAAGTTGTCACGTGGCGGCATTCGCGAGATTGAGTTCACGGTGCAGTTGCTGCAGGTCGTGCGAGGCGGACAGTTCCCCGAGCTGCGCACCCGTCCCACGCAAAGTGCGCTACAAAAGCTGGCGATTGCCGGACTCATGCCCCAGACCACGGCGGACGCATTGTCCAAGGCCTATGTTTTTCTGCGGCAGGTCGAACACCGGATCCAATACCTGGACGACCAGCAAACCCACATCTTGCCCACTGCGGACGCGGACCTCGAATGGATTGCAAAAACCATGGGCTTTGAGGGCATTTGTCCCTTCCTGAGCGAACTCGACCGCCAGCGGGAACTGGTAGCGCAGGAATTTGATGCGCTGCTGGGCGGTGAACAAAAGGAATGCAAGGGCTGTGCAGGCGCCGCATCCACGCCGAGAATCAATGACTTTGACGAAATGCTGGCACAGCTCAGTGGACAGTTCCGCGAGCGGGTGGCCAGCTGGCGAGAACACCCCCGCGTGCTGGCTCTGCGCGAAGAATCCCGCGCCCGTCTGGTACGCCTGGTCTTGCGAACTTCCCAATGGGTTGCTGATGGCAAGGTTTCAGAAGAGTCTGCCGTTCGCATCGCCGACTGGATAGAGCCGCTGCTTCGACGCGAAAGTTACCTGGCGCTGTTGCTGGAGCGCCCGAGCGTGCATCAACGTTTGCTGCACATGCTGGGTGCGGCGCGCTGGCCTGCGCGCTACCTGCTCAAACACCCTGGCGTCATTGACGAACTGGCCGGTGGCACCCTGTTTGACGAGCGCTTTGACCCGGCAGATTTTGAGCGTGAACTGGAGCGCCGGCGAGAAGCCCTCAAGAGCAGCGGTGAGGACGATGACGAGTCGCTGCTGAACCTGCTGCGCCGGGCTCACCATGCCGAGGTGTTCCGCACCCTGGCTCGCGACATTGAAGGCCGTCTGACGGTGGAGCAGGTCGCAGACGACCTGAGCGCATTGGCGGAAGCCGTGCTACGCACCACGACCCGCTGGTGCTGGGACCGGTTGAAAAATCGCCATCGCCCGGACTGTCACTTTGGCGTGGTCGCCTACGGCAAGCTGGGTGGCAAGGAACTGGGTTACGGCAGTGACCTGGACATCGTGTTTGTTTATGACGATGAGGACGAGCGCGCGGGCGAGGTCTACGGTGCGCTGGTACGCAAACTCATCAACTGGCTCACGGTGAAGACCGGTGAGGGTGACTTGTATGAGATTGACACCGCTCTGCGTCCCAACGGCAATTCGGGCATGCTGGTGACCAGCTTTACAGCGTATTCCAATTACCAACAACAGCGGGGCAGCAACACCGCATGGACCTGGGAGCACCAGGCCATGACAAGGGCTCGGTGTGTACTGGGCGATGCGGCCTTGCACGCACGCTTTGACGCGGTGCGGGAAGCCGTTATCAGCGCCGAACGCGACAGCGCAGGATTGCGTGAAGAGATTGGCAGCATGCGCGAGAAGGTACGCGCGGCCCATTCCGTGCGGGGAGAGAAGTTTGACGTCAAGCACAGCCCTGGTGGCATGGTGGATGTGGAGTTTGCAGTGCAATTCCTGGTGCTGTCACAAGGATCGCGCCATCCCGAACTGCTGGCAAATGTCGGAAATATCGCCCTGCTGCAGCGCGCTCAAGCCTGTGGCCTATTGCCCGCTCCGGTGGGTGAGGACGCAGCGCAGGCATACCGCACATTGCGCCAGATCCAGCACCGCGCGCGCCTGAATGAGGAGCCGACTCAGGTTGATCTGACCGCCATTGAGCCCGAGCGCTCGGCCGGTTTGGCTTTGTGGGCCAGTGTTTTCAACCCGGCTCCTGCGCCCGGATCTTCTTGAGCAGGGCCGTAGTCGAGTAGCCCTGTACAAAGGGCAGTGCAAGCGCGTGGCCGCCCCATGATTCCACCAACGCCGTCTCCGGCAAGGTGGGCATGTCGTAGTCCCCACCCTTGACCAGAATATCCGGTCGAATTTCAGAAATCAGCTGAACCGGCGTGTCTTCGTCGAACCAGGTCACCAGGCTCACCGCCTGCTGACTGGCCATCACCACGGCACGGTCGATGTCCTTGTTCAGGGGCCGATCGTCGCCCTTGCCCAACCGCCGAACCGACGCATCCGTATTCAACGCCACGATCAGGCTGCCTCCCAGCGCGCGCGCCTGCGCCAGGTACACGACATGGCCCCGGTGCAAAACATCGAACACACCGTTGGTGAACACCCAGGGCTTTGGTAATTGCGCCAGTCGCAAGGGCACTTCGTCGCGGGCGCAAATTTTGTCCAAAAAGGAAGGGGGCGGGTGTTCGACGTGCATGCCTGCAATGCTAGCAGGGCCAGTCAACGCTCAAGACTGGCACTAATCTGCCGATTTCACCATGCATAATCATTCAACCATGCATCTGATTCCGATAAGCAGCGAGTCCATTCGCCTACACCAGCCCCTGCCTTTTCCATTGATGGACAAGAATGGCGTGTTGTTGGCGAAGCGCTCGTTTGTCATTGATTCCCGGGAGGATCTGGCCGCGATGGAGCAGCGCGGTGACGGCCTTTTCATTGACGTTGCCGACTCGGAAGCCCACCACCGTGCCTATGTCGAGCGTTTGCACGGTTTGGTGCGCGACGGCAAATCGCTGGGCGAAATTGCCAGCGCCAAAATCACCGGTGACTTGATGGGTGGGCGTGGCACACAGGACGATGAGCGCCCTGACTGGCTGGACCTGCAGGTGCAAGCCAATGCTATTTTGAGAGACTCTCAGGCGGTCCAATTCATGGATCGCCTTGAGCGGTTGACCAGCCAACTGGATAAATTCTCACGGCGCAACCCGGACGGGACCCTGTTTGCCCTGGTGCATCTGTCAGCAACCGAAGTGCAGATGTACAGCGCGACCCATGCGATGCTGGTCAGCGTGATGTGCGGTGTGGCAGCGCGCGAAGTGCTCAAGTGGCCCGCCGAGCAGGAAAGACTGTTGTGCAAAGCGGCTTTGACCATGAACCTTGGCATGACAGCTTTGCAGGACCAGTTGACCAAGCAAGCCGAGGCGCCGACACCGGCCCAGCGCAAGGCCATCGATGTCCATGCAACCCGGTCCGCAGACATGCTGGTAGGTTTGGGGGTCACGGATGCCCATTGGCTCGATGCTGTACGCGAGCACCACACCCAGGTTCCTGGCCCACTGCAAAGCCGCTCAACGGCTCAGCAAATTGCACGGTTGATTCAGCGTGCGGATATGTTTGCAGCCCGCTTGGCGCCCAGGGCTGGTCGCGCGCCCATTTCACCCGCAGCGGCAATGCAAGCGTGCTATTTTGATGAAAACCGGCAGGTCGACGAAGCCGGAGCGGCGCTGATCAAGGCCGTTGGCATTTACCAACCCGGCTCATTCGTCCGGCTGGCGACCGACGAAGTCGCCATTGTCGTGAAGCGAGGTTTCAACACCAGTGCTCCCCGGGTAGCGGTCCTGATCAGCCGCAGCGGCATGCCCACCATGGAGCCAACGATGCGCGACACCAGCACCCGGGATTACCGGGTGGTGGCCAGCGTGCCGCACCGCGACGTCAAAGTCCAGGTCAATCTGGAGCGCCTGCTGCCGCTCACCTCCACACCTGCGTCCGACCGACCCTGGTAATGCCCGTGCGCGCCCGATAGCGGCGCGGCTCGTTCATTAAGGTCACCTTGCCCCTCGCGGCAAGACGAATAACCCTGATTAAAAAAAGGTCAAAAACCGCTCGAATCGATAAATTACTAAACAGTCGCAAAATTACCGATAAGTTTAATTTATTGATTTCCATCTTGAAAACCATTTTGCACTGCCAGAACGACTGCCTCGACGATTCGGCAAAGGCCCCCATCGGGAGGCCGTCGTGAAAGTCGCCATCATCGGTTCCGGCATTTCCGGATTGGGCGCAGCCCACGCACTGCGCGGGCAAGCAGACATCACCCTGTTCGAAGCAGGCGACTATTTCGGCGGGCACACGCACACGGTTGATCTGACGCTGACAAGTCCTGCGGGGCCGGTCACGCATGGCGTGGACACCGGCTTTCTGGTGTTCAACGAGCGCACCTATCCCAACTTGATCAAATTGTTCAGCGACCTTCAGGTGACCACTGAACGCTCGGACATGTCGTTTTCGGTACAGGTGCCCGGCACTCAGGGGCGCGTACCTCTGGAGTGGAGTGGCTCATCGCTGAACACTGTGTTCTCCCAGCGGCGCAATTTGCTGAACCCACGCTTTCTGCGCATGCTGCGTGATGTGACCCGATTCAACCGGTTGGCGACCGACATTGCCAAGCGCGGTGCCGAGGCCGAGCTGATGCAACCATTGGCCGGCTTTCTGGACCAGCATGGTCTTTCTGCCGAGTTCAGGGACTGGTATTTCCTGCCCATGCTGGGTTGTATCTGGAGTTGCCCAACCGACCAGATGCTGCAGTTTCCCGTGGCCACCATGATCCGGTTTTGCCACAACCATGGCCTGCTGCAAATCACCGATCGACCCCAGTGGTGGACCGTCGTGGGTGGTGCCCGCCACTATGTGGACAAAATCACCGCGTCCATTGCAGACAAACGCCTGAACACGCCAGTCACCCAGGTCACCCGCAATGCCCAGGGTGTTACGGTTCACACGCATGGTCAGTCCGAAGCCTTTGACAAAGTGATCCTGGCCACCCACTCGGACCAGTCTTTGGCCATGCTGGGTGATGCCAGCCGCGCGGAGCGCGAAACACTGGGCGCCATCCGCTACCAGGCCAACCGTGCGGTGCTGCACACCGACACCTCGGTCCTGCCGCGCCACCGGCGTGCCTGGGCCGCCTGGAACTACCAGCGCTCGGCCAACGCACGCCAGGACGCAGCACAGGTCTGCCTGCACTACCTGATCAATATGCTGCAACCGGTGCCATTCACCCAACCTGTGGTGGTGTCGCTGAACCCGGTTGTAGAAATTGCACCCTCCAAGATACACGCCAGTTTCGACTACGCGCACCCGGTATTTGATGTGGCAGCCATTCGCGCCCAACGCCAGGTGGATTCCCTGCAGGGACAGAACAACACCTACTTTTGTGGTGCGTGGACGGGATATGGTTTCCATGAAGACGGGCTGAAGTCCGGCCTTGGTGTAGCGGCACTCCTCATGGCTGAGCTCCGCACACCCCGCTGAGTCGACGCACCAGACCCCACTCAATGGAAAAACCCTCTGTCACCCCCACTAGTCAAAGCGGCCCGCTGATCGGCTTCGGCCAGGTGCGCCACACCCGACTGGCACCGGTGCGCAACGCGTTCACCTACGGCAACTACTTTCTGATGCTGCCGATGCGCCGACTGCGCACCCATGGAGCTGGCGCGTTGACCTGCAACCGCGCTGCTCCCCTGAGTTTTTATGACTGTGACCATGGCGATGGACGTGGCCCGGAACGCGGAGGTGCATTGGCCTGGTTGGACAACCTGCTGGCTGACGAGGGCATTGGCAGCGTAGCCAACGGAAAGTACGCGGACCCGGCAAACGGCGAGGTCTGGCTGCACTGCTACCCCCGCGTACTGGGCCACACGTTCAAGCCGGTCAGCTTCTGGTATTGCCATCGCAAAGACGGCTCATTGCGCGCCATCGTGGTGGAAGTGAACAACACCTTTGGCGAGCGCCATTGCTATCTGCTGGACCAGCCAGCATTTGGCGTGGAGCAGCGTGCGGCCAAGGTCTTCCATGTATCGCCGTTCGCGCCGGTAGAGGGCGGCTACCGTTTTCGCTTCATGGTGACGCCCGAGCGTGACCGTACCGTCGCACGCATCGACTTTGACGATGCCAATGGCCCACTGATCCAGACCAGTGTCAGTGGAACGCTGGAGCCCATCACGCCGCAGGCGATTCACCGCGCGCTGTGGCGCTACCCGGCCATGACGTTGGGTGTTGTCCTGCGCATCCACTGGCAAGCACTCAAGCTGTTTGTCAAGAAGACGCCCTTCTTTGTCAAACCCATCCCTCCTGGCACCTTTACCACCCGCTAACCGATGGAGCCCACCATGAACAGCACCACCGCACCCACCACGTTTGACCTTCCACACGGTACGCCCGCCGCCGCGCGCAGCGTGATGCGCCTGCTGCAAAACCTGCGCCACGGTAGCCTGACGCTGCAACTACCCGACGGCAGCATGCAGCGCTTTGGCAAGGGTGACCTACCGCATGCGACCCTGAGCCTACACAACTGGAATGTGTTTTCGGCAGCGCTCAAATCCGGCGACATCGGCTTTGCCGAAACCTACATCGCGGGCGACTGGAGTACCCCCAACCTCGTGGAACTGCTGCGTGTGCTGGTGAAAAACCGTACGGAAGTAGATAGCGTCATCTTTGGCTCCTGGGCTGGACGACTGCTATACCGTATCAAGCACTTGCTTAACCGAAATACCCGCGCCAACAGTCAGAAGAACATTCACGCCCACTACGACCTGGGCAATGCGTTCTACAGCCTGTGGCTGGACGAAACCATGAACTATTCCAGCGCCTGGTTCAATGGTGACCTGAGCCAGCCCATGCCCCAGGCGCAAAAGGCCAAAGTGCGCCGTGCACTGGAGCAGGCCCGCGTGCAAAACGGCGACCGCGTGCTGGAAATTGGCTGCGGTTGGGGCGCACTGGCCGAAATGGCAACCGTAGAACTGGGTGCGAACCTGACCGGTGTAACGCTGAGTACCGAGCAGTTGGCGTTTGCCCAAGAGCGCATGCAGCGCCTGGGTACCACAGACCGTGCCGATCTGCGGCTGCAGGATTACCGCGACATCAGCGATGCGCCATTTGACGCCATCTGCTCCATTGAAATGGTAGAGGCGGTAGGACGCGAGTACTGGCCCACCTACTTTGACACCGTGGCCCGATTACTTAAGCCCGGTGGCCACGCCTGCGTGCAAAGTATCGTGATTGACGACGCCCTGTTTGATCGCTACGTCGATTCGACCGACTTCATCCAGCAGTACATATTCCCCGGCGGTTGCCTCCCTTGCCCAAGCGAATTTCGCCGCCAAGCGCAAGCCGCCGGGCTGGAAGTGATTGAAGAACTGGCCTTTGGACAAGATTACGCAGAAACGCTCAGGCGCTGGCGCGAGGCCTTTCTGGCACGGCGAGACCAGGTGCTGCAAACCGGGTTTGATGAGCGTTTCATTCACATCTGGGAGTTTTACCTCGCGTATTGCGAAGCCGCTTTTGATGAAAGCAACATCGACGTCGTGCAATACACCCTGCGCAAACCCGGCATCTGAATTCCTGACCCTGCTGCCCATGAACACCCTTGAAAAACCTGCACGGCGCACGCTGTTGACCGCGGGTGCCGCAGCCATGCTGTGTGGAACGGGCCTGGGTGTGATGCACCACGCAACTGCGCAAGAGGCGGTTTCTGCGCAACCGCCAAAACCCCGAACGCCACCGCTTCCACCGTATCTCACATCGGCATTGCCCGATGCCCAGTGGAGTGGTGCGGCGCGCATGCGGTTTTTTGCCTTTGACGTGTACGACGCGGCTTTGTGGGTGGCGCCGGGTTTTCGTGCCAGTCGCTACGCGCAGTCGGCGCTGGTCTTGGAACTGAGCTATCTGCGCAGCCTCAAGGGCCAGGCCATTGCCGAGCGCTCGATCGACGAGATGCGCCGTAGTGCAACCCTTTCGGCGGTGCAAGAAAGGAACTGGCTGACTGCGATGCGAGCGGCATTCCCCGATGTCCAGACCGGTGACCGCATCACTGGCGTCCACCAACCCACCACCGGCGCACAGTTCTGGTTCAACGGCCAGTTGCGTGCCAACGTGGCGGACCCAGAGTTCAGTCGGCTGTTCTTTGGCATCTGGCTGGCAGAGACCACCAGCGAACCCCGTCTGCGCAGCGCCTTGCTGGCCGGAGCCGCAGCGTGATCGCACGGCCAGCATCGGGCGCGGCCTTCACCTGGCAGCAGGGCTGGCGCTATGGCCTGATGGGGCTGCCGCTGGCGTTTGTAGCGTTGCCGCTGTATGTGATGCTGCCCAACTTCTACGCGCGCAACTTTGGTATGCCGCTGGCCACCTTGGGTGTAGTGCTGTTGGCCGCTCGGTTGTTCGATGCCTTCATTGACCCCTTGCTGGGTCGATGGAGTGACTGGCTGTTCAGCCGGTCGTCTGGTGCTGTATTGCGCTGGGGTGGTATAGCGGCACTTGCCTTAGGGGTGGGCTTCGCCCTGTTGTTTTTCCCGCTGGTCAGTGGCGGCAACGCGTTGATGGCCTGGCTGGTACTTGCCCTGGCATGGACCTACTCGGCTTACAGTGCCCTGTCCGTGCTACACCAGTCATGGGGTGCACGACTGGGCGGTGATGAAGTACAGCGCAGCCGGGTGGTGGCCTGGCGCGAAGGCCTGGGACTGCTCGGCGTTATTTTGGCATCAATTAGCCCTCTAGCCTTCGGATTACCTGCGTCAATAGCTCTGTTTTTTATAGCACTTGGAAGTGGCTGGTTCGCCTGGTGCAGTGCCTTGGTGCCACCACCTGCACGAACCGCCGGACTGGTTGGCGTGCCGCCTGTAAGCTTAACCCTGCCGTTTGCACGCCCTGCGTTCCGTGCATTGATGGCTGTTTTTGTCGTCAACGGGATTGCCAGCGCAGTACCAGCCACCTTGTTGCTGTTTTTTGTGCAGGACCGGCTGCAAGCCACGCCCAACTGGGAGCCCCTGTTCTTGGGCAGTTACTTCTTGAGCGCGGCACTGGCCATTCCCCTGTGGCTGCGGCTGGTTCCACGGTGGGGCCTGGCCCGCACCTGGGGCGTGGGCATGCTGTTGTCGGTCGCGGTGTTCGTCTTTGCAGCCAGCCTGGATGCCGGGGACAGTATGGCCTTTCTGGTCGTTTGCGCCCTGTCTGGTGCGGCGCTGGGAACCGACCTGGCACTACCCGGCGCGTTGCTGGCCGGCACTATTGCCGACAGTGGCGATCGTGGCACAGCCGAGGGTGCTTACTTTGGTTGGTGGAATTTCGCCACCAAACTCAACCTGGCATTGGCCGCCGGGGTGGCCTTGCCGTTGCTGGCTGCGCTGGGTTATGTACCTGGAACCCGTGATCCGCAAGCGCTGCAGACCTTGAGCCTGGCCTATTGCGTGCTGCCCTGTGTACTCAAGTTGCTGGCGGCCCTACTTTTGTACTTCCTAATTCTGCGCAAAACACCATGAAACGACGACTCCTTCTGGCCAGCACGGCCGCAGCTTCTGCCCTGTCGGTCGTGGGCTGCGCCGCGCCCGGCATTGACCTCTACGCCAACGAGAAACCGGTGCTTGATTTGCAACGGTACTTCAACGGCACGCTGGACGCGTACGGCGTCTTCACCGACCGCTCGGGGGCAGTAGTCAAACGCTTTACGGTGGTGATGGTTTGCACTTGGACTGGAGATGAGGGTGTACTGGACGAGGACTTTGTGTACTCCGACGGCACCCGGCAAAAGCGCATCTGGCGCCTGCGCAAAACCGGTGAAGGCCGCTTTGTAGGCCGAGCCGACGACGTGGTGGGCGAAGCCCAAGGTGAGAGCAGCGGCAACGCCTTCCACTGGACCTACACGCTACGCCTGCCAGTCGATGGAAAAGTTTTTGAGGTTCAGTTCGACGACTGGATGTACCTGATGACCGACCAGGTGATGCTCAACAAAGCAACCATGTCCAAATTTGGCGTACGACTGGGCGAAGTCACGCTGTCTTTCAGCAAGCGTTGAGCCAATATTTGCAAGTGAAATTAGCCTCTAGTCCTCGTCAGTACTACATACACAGCTATCAAACTATGAGCAAACATTGTCATGCCACTGCTTGACGCTCTGCTGCCTCCACTGAACCCGCCGCTCGTGGACTGGCGGGGGAAGACCGTGTGGATCGTTGGCGCGTCCAGCGGAATTGGTCAGGCGACGGCGAGCGCGTTGCATGGGCAGGGCGCGCGCGTCGTGGTCTCGGCGCGACAGGCTGCCTTGCTCAATGACTTTGTCGCAAAACACCCTGGCAGCCAGGCTCTGGTACTCGATGCCACCGACCGAAAAGCGGTTCAGGCAGCCGCCACGGGGCTACTGCACCAAGGTCCACTGGACTGTGTGGTGTATTGCGCCGGGCACTACCGGGCCATGCGCGCCGATGCGCTGGACACAGCCGACATGGAGCGCCACATGTCCGTCAACTACCTGGGCGCCCTGTACCTGTTGGACGCCGTGCTTCCGACCCTTTTGGCGTGCGGCACTGGACATATCAGCCTGGTGGGCAGTGTGGCCGGTTACCGCGGCTTGCCCAACAGCCTGGCCTACGGGCCAACCAAGGCGGCTTTGATCAACCTGGCCGAAACGCTGTACCTGGACCTGCACGGCAGGGGCATAGGCGTGTCGATCATCAACCCCGGTTTTGTGCAGACACCATTGACCGCTAGCAATGACTTTGCCATGCCGGCCCTGCTGACACCGCAACAGGCGGCGGCGGCCATCCTGCAGGGCTGGTCACGGGGCCAGTTCGAGATTCACTTTCCCAAACGCTTTACGCTGTGGCTCAAAGCCTTGCGCATACTGCCCAACAGGGTATTCTTCCAGCTGGTTCGCCGCGTGGCACTCTGAGCAATCGACATGAAACCGCCCATACCTGACTCCCCCGGCACCACTGCGCCGAACCCCAACCTGGCAGCGCTGGTGTCCTTCTTTGAAAACCTGACCCCACAGGGTGTGGCCAGCATGGGCGCGCATTACGCCCCCCAAGCCCGGTTTGTGGATCCTTTCAACGATGTGCAAGGTCTGGCAGCCATAGAACACATCTTCCAGCACATGTTTGAGGCACTGGTGGAGCCCCGCTTTGTCGTGACCACTCGGGTGTTGCAGGGTCGGCAGTGTTTTTTGACCTGGGATTTTCATTTCCGCTTCAAACGCTTTCAGACCACCACGCCGCAAACCATTCGTGGCGCCACCCACCTGGTTTTTTCAGAAGCCGGGTTGGTCACCTTGCACCGGGACTATTGGGATGCCGCGCAGGAACTGTATGAAAAACTGCCCGTTGTGGGTGGTTTGATGCGCTGGCTCAAGCGAAAGGCCAACAGCTGAAACCTTGAACCGGGGCAGATCCCTAGCCGGGAAATGTACTGGGCCGAAAATCTGGTGTGCGACGCGGCTCCCACCAGGCACGGATGGTGGCAAAAATGTTTCGGCAACCGGTGCAGCGGTATTTTCCTGTGGGGAGCAGAGCGCCGCTGGGGGCGCGGTCAATCACCTGCTGGTAGCTGGTGGCACCGCAATCGCGGCACTTATAAACAGTTTTGTACGTTGCCATAGTGCGCCGACTGTAGTGCCTGGCGCTCGCCATGGAAAGTCAAAAGTTGTAAACCAATGTGAATGGCGCCCGGGTCAGGCGGGAAGGGTGTCCGCAAAACTGGCGCGTTGCATCAGTTTGTCATGCAGACGTACCAGGTTGGGGTTGTCGGTACGCCAGTCAATCTGCGGAAAACGGAAGTCCAGATAGCCCAGGGCGCAGCCAACGGCCACGTCCGCCAGGCTGAAATGGATGCCGCCACAAAACGGTTTTTCACCCAGACCGCTGTTCATGGCCTTCACAGTGGCATGGACTTTGGACAGTTGGCGGTCAATCCATGCCTGGCTTCGCTGCGCCTTGGTGCGCCCGGGCCAGGTCGCTTCGAGGCGGGCCAAAATGGCAGCATCCATCAATCCATCAGCCAGCGCTTCCCAGGTCTTGATCTCGGCCCGCTCACGCCCAACGGCCGGAATCAGCTTGCCCACTGGCGACAGCGTGTCCAGATACTCCACGATGACGCGGGAATCAAACAGGGCCTCAGCGCCTTCCATGATCAGGCAGGGCACCTTGCCCAGCGGGTTGGACTCGGAAATGGTGGTGTCGGCGCCCCAAACGTCTTCAACCACAAATGCGCATTCCAGCTTCTTTTCGGCCAGGACGACGCGCACTTTGCGGACATAGGGACTGGAGGTGGATCCGAGTAATTTCATGGGCGCTTCACTGATACAGGAATGTTCATTCTATACATTGGGCAATGGTGGAGCCTGCCGCAGGGGCGACTGGGCATCCCCCGTAGCGCACAACCTACAATCCGGCCATGACTTTTTCATCCATTTCAGCCCTTTCCCCACTGGACGGCCGCTACGCCGCCAAGCTGGCTCCCTTGCGCCCCCTGATGAGCGAGCAGGGCTACATGCACCGCCGCGTGCAGGTCGAAGTTGCCTGGTTCATTGCGCTGAGCGATGCCGGATTCGACGAATTCAAGCCGCTGTCGCCCGGAGCGCGTACTTACTTGCTGGGTCTGGTAAAAAACTTTTCCGAAGCCGACGGCGAAGCCATCAAGGCCATCGAGAAAACCACCAACCACGACGTCAAGGCAGTTGAGTACTGGATCAAATCCAAATTCGACGCGCGACCCGAGTTGCAGGCCGCCCAGGAGTTTGTGCACTTTGCCTGCACCAGCGAAGACATCAACAACACCAGCCACGCCCTGCAGCTCAGGAGTGCGCGCGACCAGGTACTGCTACCCGCCCTGGACGCGGTGATTGCCAAGCTGCGATCCATGGCGCACGGTTTTGGCGGTGTGCCCATGCTCAGCCGAACCCACGGCCAGACCGCCAGCCCCACGACCGTGGGCAAGGAAGTGGCCAACGTAGTGGTGCGCCTGACCGCCGCCCGCGAGAAGATCGCAGTCGTCAAGATCATGGCCAAGATGAATGGTGCCGTGGGCAACTACAACGCCCACCTGTCGGCGTGGCCCGATTTCGACTGGGAAGCCTTTGCCCGCAAGGTGGTGGAAACCGCCGAGCCGCTGGGCCT
>Ga0116177_10000912_pt1 | contig 21915 bp, 20 predicted proteins | sample AD_STIC10_MetaG_FD_89750 | JGI IMG/M metagenome (GOLD analysis project Ga0116177, IMG submission 89750) | Active sludge microbial communities of municipal wastewater-treating anaerobic digesters from USA - AD_STIC10_MetaG | ecosystem: Engineered > Bioreactor > Anaerobic > Digestate | place: USA... | reverse complement strand
TAATAAACAAAAAAGAAACCCGCTTATGGACATTTGATAAATTTAAAGATTATTTACAGGTTCCAGATGAATCAATTGATGAAAATGCCCTTAGAGATTTAATTATAAAGGTGATGGAGAATAACCCTAAAGCAGTAGAAGATTACAAAAATGGTAAAGAGAGCTCTATTCAGTTTTTGTTTGGTCAGATAATGAGAGAAACTGGAGGAAAAGTAAAACCTGATTATGCAATACCTCTTATAAAGAGCTTAATACAGTAAAAAGTATCAAATACCCTAACCTCTGTTTGTAAATTTATTTGATATTAACTGTTAATATAACTTCGTATGGAATTGAAATTTGATCCAGAAAATCCAATATATGTCCACGTGACAACAGAAAGTCAGTACAACGAAGCGTTGGAAGATCTCGAAAAACAAAAAGTTGTTGGGGTCGATATTGAAGGTACTTCCCTAGACCCATACAGCAGTATTTTGTTAACCGTTCAAATTGGAACTTCGGAGAAATCCTATATTTTCGATGCCAGAGCCCTTAAATTGGCTGAAATGCCTCGTATAAAATCATTTCTAGAAGATCCAAAGATAATAAAGATACTCCACAATGGAAAATTTGACTATAAACACATAAAACAAAATTTACATATATCAATGTGTAACATTTTTGACACGATGCTTACCGAAACAATATTAAATGCCGGTTTATCAAGTAGTTATTACAGTTTAAAAGATTTAGCCGTTAAATACACTGGAGTAACTCTTCAAAAAAGTGTTAGAGAATCTTTCGAATACATGACTGCGTCAACAAAATTAAATGAATCCCAGCTAAAATACGGTGCGGTTGATACATTAATTCTATTTCCTATTTTTGAGGAACAAATCAAGAAACTAAAAAAAGAACAATTAGTGGACATCGCAAAGCTTGAATATGCTACAACAAGAGTAGTAGGGGATATGGAATTAAAAGGAGTTCATATAGATGTAAAAAGATGGAGACAATTGATTAACGACCTCGCAAAAAAAAGAGACGAGTTAGCAAAATTATTTCAACAGGATATACGACCTCTGTTTAAATCAAATACTGTGGACCTTTTTGGCAATATTGGGGACTCAATAAACATTAATAGTCAGGTTCAGCTTATGGATCTTTTTAATAATAAGATGCATTTAAACCTTCCCTCTACGGGAGATGGTATTTTAGAACTTTGTGATAATTCTACAGTTAAAATTTTAAGAGAATACCGAGGCTATGAAAAATTAGTATCTGCTTTTGGAGAGAACCTTTTATCGAAAATAAACCCCATCACTAAAAGAATTCATCCTGATTTTAACCAACTGGGTGCAGCAACAGGCAGATTTTCTTGTAATAATCCTAATTTTCAACAAATACCTAGACAGTCTGAAAATGCACCTTTTAGATCTTGTTTTAATCCTGAACCTGGCTACAAACTAGTAACCACAGATTACTCTACATTTGAAATGAGAATTATGGCGGAGTTATCTGGAGACGCCAACTTAGTGGATGCCTTTAAAAGGGGTGTAGATGTACATTCTCACACTGCAGCACTGATGTTCGGGCTTGAAATGACAGACGACTTTGCAAAAAAATACCCTAATGAAAGATTTGCCGCCAAATCAATTAATTTTGGCTTGATGTACGGAAGGGGTCCGACAAGTTTAGCTAAACAGCTTGGTATATCACCCGAAAGAGGACGTGAGTATCTTGATAAATACTTTAAGTCATACCCAGGAGTTCAGAAATATCTTGATAGAGTATCAAAGGAAGCGGTAAAAAAGGGTTGGAGCACTACTCCAGCTGGGAGAAAAAGATGGTATGCTCAGCCAGACCCTACAGATCCTGATTACACAAGAAAGATCTCGCATATTCAGAGGCAAGCAAAGAATCACCCTATTCAGGGAACCAATGCTGACGCTATTAAATATGCCTTGGTGTTTTTAACTGAAAAAATCAAGGAAAAGAATATTGATGCCTCAATTGTTTTGACTGTACACGATGAGGTCGTTTGTGAGGTCAGAGAAGATCAAGCCGAGGAATGGTCGGTAATACAATCAAATGAGATGATGAGGGCAGGACAATTATTTATTAAAAAAGTTCCTGTAGAATCAAAACCTTTTGTAAGCGATGTGTGGGAACATTAAGGGTATTTGTTATTATTTATAGGTAGAATTGGGTCTTGCACTCTAATGTATAGAGTGCTAATATCTACAATATGGTTTTATGTCACAGATGCGGGCAGAGACCCGCGAGAATACCAATAACAAGAATAGTTGATGGAAAACAAGTCTATATGGCCCTTTGTGAGGTCTGTTACGAAGAAGTTATGCAGGAAACAACCGAAACAGCTTCCAAGCTTGAAAAATTCGGTAGAGATTTAACCCAGATGGCAAGACAAGGGAAATTAGACCCTGTTATAGGAAGAAAAGATGAAATAGACAGAGTAATACACATCTTATCCCGAAGAACTAAGAATAACCCCGTTTTAATAGGAGACCCCGGTGTAGGTAAAACTGCAATAGTTGAAGGTTTAGCTCAGAAAATCGTGGAAGGTCTGGTACCGGAGCCACTAAGAGGAAAAAGAGTTTTTATGCTCGACATGGCTTCAATAGTCGCAGGAACTTCACATAGAGGAATGTTTGAGGAGAGACTTAAAGACATAATTCAAGAGGTAATAACAGCTTCAGGGCAGATAATCCTGTTTTTAGATGAATTACATACAGTCGTGGGAGCTGGAAGTGCCGAAGGTTCTATGGATGCCGCGAATATTCTAAAACCGGCTTTATCAAGAGGAGAACTTCAAATGGTGGGAGCCACTACAATAGATGATTACAGAAAATATATTGAAAGAGACGCGGCTTTGGAGAGAAGATTTCAAACAATAATGGTTGATGAGCCAACACCTGACGAGACTATAGAAATCTTAGAGGGTTTGAGAGAAAGATATGAGAAACACCATCATGTAAAAATATTAGATGAGGCTATAGAGACAGCAGTAAAAATGAGCGACAGATACATTAGTGAAAGATTTTTACCTGACAAGGCGATTGATCTTATAGATGAGGCATGCGCCTTAGTTAGATTATCTCAAGTAAAAGAGCCGGAAAATTTAAAAACTCTTGAAGAAGAAATTGAAGACTTAAATAAAAAAATAAAAAAGAAAGATTTACTCATTGATGAGAAAAATAAGCTTGTAGCTAAAGTAGAAAATCTTGAAAAGGTTAAAGCCGAGCTTTTAGAAATATGGACGAAGACTAAGCTTGAAGAGACAGCTGAAGTTGGTTCTGAAGCAGTTTATAAGGTTATATCAAGAGCAACTGGAATACCTCTGGAAAGTTTAAATATTGAGGAAAGAGAGCGATTACTAAATCTTGAAAAAACTATCAGTAAAAGGATTGTAGGACAAGGAAGACCTATATCTGTACTCTCTGATGCCATAAGAAGAGCAAGGGCGGGTTTAAAAGATCCTAAAAGACCTATCGGAGCATTTTTATTTATAGGACCTACAGGGGTTGGTAAAACAGAGTTAGCAAAAGCATTAGCGGAAGCTTTATATGGAGATGAGGATATGATGGTTAGATTGGATATGAGTGAGTATATGGAAAAACACTCTGTGAGTAAACTTATCGGGGCTCCTCCGGGGTACATTGGATTTGATCAAGGTGGTCAGCTAACAGATATAGTTCGAAGAAAACCATTTTCAGTGATTCTACTCGATGAGATTGAAAAAGCTCATCCCGATACTTTTAACGCCTTGTTGCAGATTATGGAAGATGGAAGACTCACTGATAGCAAAGGAAGGACCGTGGATTTTAAAAACACAATTTTGATAATGACCTCAAATGTGGGGTCTGACTTTTTAAGAAGGCAGGAAATTGGTTTCGACAAAAGCTCTAAAAAAGAAAAAGAAGAGTCAGAAAAAGAGATTTCTACAAGGGTTACAGAAATATTAAAAAACTCTTTTAGACCTGAATTTTTGAACAGAATCGATGAGATAGTTATGTTTAATAATTTAAGTCAAGAAGATACTAAAGAAATAACAAGAAGATTGGTAGAAAAAACTAAAAAACTTTTGATGGAGCAGGGAGTGTCGTTTGAACTAAGTGAATCCGCGATTACTTACTTAGCTGAAAAGGGATATAGTGAGGAGTACGGAGCCAGGCCTTTACGAAGGTTAATTCAAAAAGAATTGGATAACGTTCTGTCAGATAGAATAATCAGAGGGGATCTTGTTAAAGGTGAAAAGGTTTTAGTTAAAGCTGATAAAGAAGGATTGGTTATAGACGTAGATAAAAAGGTAAAAGTAAAGGCTTTAAAGAAATAATTGAATTTATTTATAAAATTTGATACTCTTCCTTAGCTTATGTCACAAGACGAAAACAAAAAAATAAATAAAGATGAAACAGAAGAAAAAGAAGTTGCAGACGGAGCTGTTGAAACTGAAGAAGTTCAGGAAGAAAAGCCTGATGAAAAGGATGTTGATGTAGAAGATACTGAAGAATCTGACGAGGTCAAAGATATTGAGAATGCTGGAGATGAGTTTGTAGAAGAAAATATTTCCGAAGAATTAGAAGGTGTGGAAGAAATAAAAAAGGGAGAAGAGAGAATTCCTGATTTTGGAGTTGGGGATACTATTAGAGTAAGTTATAAAATAATTGAAGGTGATAAAGTAAGAACCCAGCCTTATCAAGGTATAGTAATAGCAAAAAAGGGCTCCGGTGTTTCAAAGACATTTACAGTTAGAAAAATTGGTGCGGACAGTGTGGGAGTGGAAAGAATATTCCCTTTCCTTTCACCCAATATTGAAAAAGTAAAAGTGATTAAAAAGGGTAAGGTAAGGAGAGCTAAACTATACTATTTAAGAGACAGGATAGGAAGAAAAGCAACTAAAATAAAGGAAAAAGCAGTACAGACTACCAAATAAAGTATATCGCAGTGCTTTATAAATTTGAAAACCTTTCCTATTAAATAGATAATAAGCCCATGAAAAATCTAAAATTATTATTCAAACCCCTATTTTTTGTTGGATTAATATTCGTGATTTGTTCTATTTGGATATTTAAAAACATTAGACCAATGGAGCTAATTAATGATATCGTAAAAGATAAAGCAAATAGTCACGAAAAAGATACTATTTAATTATTTAAAAGAATGCTATAATCCCTTTGTTCTCTTACGAATGTTCGGAATCTTGCGGTCCTCAAACTTATAAAGTATTTCCCATTTCTAGAGAGACTTAAATTGTATTTTGTTTTTGGAAGGTGGTGTGTTAGTTTGACTAAATTATACGTAGGTAACTTACCTTACAGCGTTAAAGACGACGCTTTAAGAGACTTATTCTCCTCATACGGGAATGTTCTATCTGCATCTATCATCTTTGATAGAATGAGCGGAAGAAGCAAAGGTTTCGGATTCGTTGAGTTAGAAGACGATTCAGAAGCTGAAAGAGCAATCTCAGAAATGAACGAGAAGGAGTTAGAAGGCAGAAAGCTTGTCGTTTCTGTTGCAAGACCAAAAGAAGAAAGACCTGAAAGAAATTTCAATAGATAATATCTATTAATAGGAAATACTTATTTCGTATTGGTAATTGATAAGGCGGCGCGTTTACGCGCCGCCTTCTTCGTTATATTTTTTTAAACATTACAACTGAGATATTATTTTAATGTCCAGTATTTACTACTTCTAAAAATCACCTTTTTTCATCCCTTTGTTTTCATTTTTAAGTAATTAAGGTACGATATGAGATATGGTTCTTGCAGATTATAACGATAAAAACTATGACTATACAAAATATTGGCAAGGTCGAGATTATGAAAATGCATCTGAATTCATTGCTTTGGAGAAGTTGCTTCCAAGTTTTTATGATGAGTCTAAAAAAGTAATCGATGTCGGTGGTGGTTTCGGTCGTTTGTTACCAATACTTAAAGAAAGATTCGGAGTTATTTATATTTTTGATTATTCTAAAAAACTTTTAGAAACTGCAGAAGGGAATGCAGGTAAGTTAGGTATAAAAATAACTATAGTTAATGGGGATGTAAATGAGATTAGCTCCTTAGTAGAGGAGAGATTTGATTTTGTTACGATGATAAGAGTTTCCCATCATTTAGAAGATCTCGAAAAGGCTTTTTTACAAATAAGAGAGATCTTGAATGACAATGGAGTTTTTATTTTAGAGGTGGCAAATAAGATTCATTTTAAATCTTTGATTAGTAATATAATTAAGGGAAATATTGAATATTTAAAAAAAGATTCAGTTAGTGTGGCAACAAAAGATGTTACTTTTTTAAATCATCATCCTAAAAGAGTAGAGGAGATATTAAATAATTGTGGTTTTAAAATCGAAAAGAAGCTCTCTGTCTCAAACTTAAGGCATCCGTTTTTCAAAAAATATATACCATTCAATATTCTGCTGTTATTGGAAAAATCAATGCAGAAATTAGGTGCTTATATATACTTCGGGCCTTCTATTTTTTACAAAGTAGTAAAAAAAGACTAATTTCTTCCACAATAGTTACAATTTGATTGGGGTTTCTAATATATTTCAAAAAACTGTGATCAAGACTACCTACAAGTCCACCCACCGTCCACAGGAAGAATAATTCCTGTAACATATCCTGAATCGTCCGATGCAAGATACAAGGCAGCTTGGGCTATGTCTTTCGTGTCGCCAACATATCCCAACGGTGTGTTGTTTTTTATCATATTGCTAAAAGTATTATCTTGTAAAACGCCTTTAGTCATATTTGTCTCGATAAAACCTGGGGCAATCGCATTTACTCTTATTCCCGATAAAGCTAGATCTTGAGCCGAAGCCCTTGTTAAATTTGAAACCCCTCCTTTTGCAGCGCAATAAGCAATAGCTCCTTGTAAACCAACTATTCCTAAAATAGAAGTCATATTTATGATGGAACCTTTTGTTTGGGTTGCTTTCATAGCTTTTGCAGCGGCACTGGTTCCATAAAAAACACCTGAAAGATTGATATCGATAACTTTTTTCCAATCTTCATCTGTACACTCTAAAATTCCCCCTAAACCACCAATTCCTGCGTTATTTACCATTACATCAAGTTTTCCATATTTGGCTACTGTGTTTTCAACTAGTTTATAAACTTCTTCAGATTTGGAAACATCGCATTTTTGAAAAGAAGCTTTTTCTCCAAGCTCGGAGACACTATTTTTTCCAATTTCTTCGTTTATATCGGAAAAAACAACATTTGCTCCTTTTTCCAAAAAAAGTTTTGCAATTCCCAAACCAATTCCACTCGAAGCACCAGTTACTATGGCAGTTTTATTTTGTAATTTCATAGAATAAATATTATCAGTGTTTTTATTTACAGACAACGGTTACGAATTAAAAATTAAATTTAATATTGGTGATTTAGTTTGTTAAATTGCGTAAATGTGCCAGTTATCTTTATTGTGTATCTCATTTAAATCAGGAATTTTAAAATAATAATTGCATACTACAGTACCTTTTTTTAGTTCTATTTTTAATTTTTGAGACAGTTTACTCATTATTTGAGGTGATTGCCAAAGAACTATTAAATCGTACTTGCTTAGATTAATTTTAAAAAAATCTTCGTTAAAGATTGTACATATATCTCCAAGACCTGCTTTTTCTATTTTTTTAATTGATTGTTTGTGAAGAATTTTATTAAGCTCGACACCATCACAATGGAAACCTTCTTTATTTAACGCTATTAAAACGCGGCCATCCCCGGAACCTAAATCTATTGCTTTTTCAAATTTATGTTTACCCTTCATTCCTTGCAGTGTTTCAACCAGTGAGTGTATTTTCCTCTTGTTGTTTGGAATAAAAGGAGCTCCTTTATTAAGGGGAAACATGAAAAAAAGAAAGTAACCTAAGGCGGCTAATAATATTGTGAACCAACTAATCATATGAAAACTACTTATAAAATAAAGACGTTTAATTATAAAGTCTACTTGGTGAGGGCGGTGGGGATCGGTCACAAGTCTTAACACATTGTGTATTTCGTTAGTGCTCAAACAATCTGTAAAGCTCGCGACCCCGCCTCACTCGCTACGCTCGTTCCGGCATTCTCTCCCTACCTAACAAAAAAGCGGCTACCACACAAGGTGATATCCGCTTTTCTGGTGAGGGCGGTGGGGATCGAACCCACGACACCCTGCTTAAAAGGCAGGTGCTCTAACCACTGAGCTACGCCCCCTCACACAAATTACGGTCTTGAATATTATAAACTATCAACCATTATTTTTAAACACAGATTTACATAGGAAATAAAAAAAATGCTATGTACGATTGAGTAGGGTGGGGAGGCACACTCTTCTCGTACATAGCATACACCGTGAAAAGGAGTCGAACCTCTGTTACTACTTTTGGAGAGTAGTGTTTTTCCATTAGACTATCACGGTAAGAAAGGCGCGGGTAACAAGAGTTGAACTTGTAACTCTCGGGTCGTGCACAAGCTACTTGTGAACCTAAACCGAGTGGTTATACCATTTAACTATACCCGCTATTGGTCTACGGAAGGACTCGGACCTTCAACACTTCGGCTAAAGCCGAAAGCTTTTCCAATTAAGCTACGTGACCATTTTTAATTTTCAAGAACAACAGATTAGCAAAAGATAAAAATATTGTCAAACTAAAATACCAGAACCCGAAGTTTACACGAAGTGCCCAACAGTGTAGAATTTAACAAGTTATGTCACACGAACCGTTGGCAGAAAAACTAAGACCTTCGAAAATAGTAGATTTTGTAGGTCAAGACAAAATAATTGAAGTTATTAAATCTTTGATAGAAAAATCCAAAACCACGGACTTTTTTCCTTCTTTGATATTTTGGGGTCCTCCGGGATCTGGTAAAACAACACTGGCTAGGATAATTTCTCAAGAGCTCGAAAGGCCATTTTTTGAATTCTCAGCCGTAAATACTTCCACAAAAGATATTGAAAAAATAATTCCAAAAAAGAAAAATCCAAACGAAAAAGGTTTAGGAATAATACCCGAAAGTGAAGAAACCAAAACTCCAATAGTATTTATTGACGAGATTCACAGATTTAACAAAGCACAGCAGGATTCGTTACTCCCGCACGTAGAAAAAGGGAGCATTATTTTTATTGGCGCAACAACGGAAAACCCTTCTTTTGAAGTTATAAATCCATTAATGTCTAGATGTCGAGTTTTGATTCTTAGACAACACGAGCCAAAGGAACTGGAAATTATATTAAAGAGAGCTGAAATAATGCTGGGGGTTGAGGTTGATTCAGATGCTTTAGATTTTTTAATTACTGCTTCAAACGGAGATGCTAGGATTGGACTAAATGTTTTAGAAATATCAGCACAACTAAGCGACACTAAAAAAATATCCATGAAAAATGTTGAAGATGCTTTACAAAGAAGGAACCTTGGTTTTGATATGAAAGGCGAGGAGTTTTATAACACAATTTCTGCATTACATAAGTCTATGAGAGGGTCCGACCCTGATTCAGCACTTTATTGGTTGGGGAGAATGCTTGAAGCTGGGCAGGACCCAATTTATATCGCAAGAAGGGTAGTTAGGTTTGCTTCTGAAGATATAGGCTTAGAGGATCCAAATGCCCTAAATTTGGCTGTTTCAGCCTTTAAGGCATGTGAAGTCATTGGAATGCCGGAATGTGAGCTAGCTTTAGCAGAGGTAGTCACGTATATGGCAAAAGCGCCTAAATCCAATCAACTTTATATCGCTTATGGAAAAGTAAAGGAAGATGTTGAAAAATACGGTAATTTACCTGTTCCCTTAGAAATCAGAAATGCCCCTACAAAATTTATGAAAGAAATTGGTTACGGTAAGAATTATAAATATGAACACAGCAAAGAAGCTAAAAAAACAGATCAGGAATACATGCCTGAAAAATTAAAAGGTAGAAAATATTTATAAATTCTTGAAACGGTCTTTAACCGAAACAAGAAGATTATCGTAGTTTTCAAATTCAATCACATCTTTTGAAAAATAACTGAAAGGTTTTGGACTCACACCCTCTTTAACAGCTAGAATAACTTTTTTTCCAAGAATAGTGGCAAATAAAGATTCAATGAATAAACCGTTGCTTTTACTTTCACACTCTATAACTGCAAATAAAACATCGTTTTTTCTCATATTTTTTATAATTGGAAGAATACTTTTGGAGGGTCTTTTATGGTGAGTCCATTCAAACTCGTCCCTTCCCAAGATAAACGTTTTATGACCTAAAGACGAAAGTTCGTCTGATATTTTTTGCAAAAGAACCTTCAATCCTTCTTTGTCTTTAAAATTTCGATATTTATAACCTATGTAGACGCGCATTCCATATATTTTACCATTTTTGGGATAATCAAATAAAGTTTGATAGTGTATTAAAATTAATTATTTAAATTGTAATTAAATCTTCCAGCTCTCTAACCCCTCCAAAAGAAATTCTGTCTTTTACCAAATCTTTAGTATTTATCATCATTGCAGGTGTAATTACAAAATCTCCCCATCTTTCAGAAATATCATCCAGCGCGTCTGTGAGAAGTTTTTTCTTTTGAATATTGTCAAAAAAATCAAGCTGACTATTTTTTATTTTTGATAAGTTAAAACAAGATACAGCAATTGTATGCACTGGAAATCTGTAAGGAGAGTGGAGAAGTGTTTTGTAAGCAATCTTGTAAATATCTCCAGTTGAAAATAAGTCTTCTTTTACACTTTTTCCTTGATGCCAAAAAGATCCGTTTTTATATAAAAGAGATAGATGAACCCCGTGTGCTGTATATCCAGCTTTTCTCATCCTTCCTGACATTTTATGGATTAGCTTCATGAGTATTGGGGACAGTTCTTCGGGTTTTTCATATTTTCCTTGTAAAGCTACGGAGTTCCCAAAGCTTTGTCTGTTGGATATAACGTCATCGGGTTCCCATCCGTGTAATCTCATATACCAGTAGTATCCGACTATGGAGTTAAAAGCCATTTTTAATTTTTTGGCAGAAGAGTTATAAAAATCTAAGACTGAGAAAATACCTGCTTTGTTTAACCTTACCGTGTTATTTGCTTTTATACCGCACAAATCGTTAAGTTCCAGTCTTGAGAATATTTCCAAATGATTTGTTTTATCAATTGTGTCTAGTCCGTTGGGTTTTGTTAGTCCTGCAGCTGTTTTTGCAAGAAATCTGTTGGGAGCAATGCCTATAGAAACTGTAATATAATCCCCAACTTCTTTTTTAATTCGTTCTTTTATCTCCAAACCAACATTTATAATTCCTTTTTTCATTGAAGGAAAGCTTTCAAGATCTATCACAAACTCATCAATAGATTTTGGAGCTATTTTGTTTGTATACGTCGATAAAATGTTTTTTATTCCAATATGAACATTTCTATACTTCCATGGGTCGGGTTCAAGAACAATAAGCTCGGGGCAAAGCATTCTTCCTTCTTTTACTCTCATTCCAACTTTTATCCCCAGCTTCTTTGCCTCTACCGAAGGGGCAATTATACATCCGTTGTCAGTTTTATAAGCCGCTACAGCAATAGGTTTGTTTCTAAGCATTACATCTGCCTGTTGCTCTACGGTTGCAAAACACGAATTCATGTCTATATGCATGATTGTTGGACTCTTTGGATTAAAGGGCAGGTCTTTAAGATATTCCATCTGATATTTGCTCAACTGTCCAAAATAAATTATCGGTGTTTAGAACTAATTTAAAAGACATTGTTTTAGTTGAAACAGAGAAGACGTGGAGGAGTGTAAACCCTGATTTGTAGGTATGGTGCAAATTTATCGATTCTATTTTGTATCCTATCCCATCCCATTTTAAAAAATATGGAAAAGCCTTGTTTTTCTTGTGATTAAAGGCTGTATAGACTGTTATTGGTGCTTTTATGTCTTGTATCATAATACGAAGAAAACCCGAATAGATATTTTATACTCTATGTTTAAAATAGTTTCAAGTGGTATATTTATCCAATGATAGTCACTAAAAACCTATGTAAAGACTATTCCGGCAGAGATATTCTTATTGATGTTGACATAAAAATCAACGAAGGTAGGAAAATTGGTTTAGTGGGTAAAAATGGCTGTGGTAAATCTACTTTATTTAGACTTTTAAATGGAATAGAGACTCCGACTTCCGGAAACATAGAAATACAAAATGAAATCATAGGATATATTCCACAGGAATTTTCATTTCCGAATGAGATGGTTGGAGTGTATCTTGAAAATAAGTTGGATTCCAAATGGGATATGTACAAGATTGACCTTTTGGTAAACAAATTAAAATTTGTAAATTACGATCCTTATCAAAATATAAATTCATTAAGCGAAGGTCAGAAGATGAAAGTCAAGTTAATTGAAATTATGTTGATAGACCCAACAATACTTTTTATTGATGAACCGACCAATCATCTTGATATTGAAGGAATAAAGTGGCTTGAGAAGTATTTAAAAACATTAAAACAAACGATAGTAATGATTTCCCACGACAGATATTTTCTAAACAGTTTGGTAGATGAAATTTGGGAAATTGAAAACCACAAAGTTCTTAAATTTGTTGGCGATTATGATAACTATAAAATTGAAAAAATGAAATTAATAGATAAGTGGGATCAAGAATATATTTTGTTTTTAAAACATAAAAAACAACTCGAAACATTGTTAGAAAATGTTCATAAAATAAAAGATGGGAAAAAGAGAGGTAGGGCGATAGGAGCAGTTAAGAAAAGAATTGATAGAGAGATTGAATCAAATAAAAAAGAAAAGTACGTTACTAAAAAGATTAGAGATTTAGAGTTCGAAACAGATGTAAGGGTTGGAAAGTTGATGATTAGATTTGAAAATGTCACTAAAAAGTATGGTGAGAAACCTGTATTTGAGAATTTAAGTTTTGAGGTACGAGGTAAAGAGAAGGTGTGGCTTTTTGGGCCTAACGGAGCAGGTAAAACGACTATTATAAAAATGGTTATAGGTGATGAATCTATAACCGAGGGAGTTATAAAGATTGGGGATAATGTTAGGACTGGTTATTATTCTCAAGTACAGTCAGAGTTGAATTCAGAACAAACAGTATTAGAAGAATTTATGAACAAAACATCTTGTTACTCCGGAAATGCTTATGGATATTTAAAGAAATTTTTATTTGATAAGGAGGCCGTAAAAAAGAAGATAAAGTTCTTAAGCCCTGGAGAAAGAGCCAGATTTGCATTTTCAATATTTGCTTACAAAGATTACGATTTATTAATTCTTGATGAGCCTGATAATCATCTCGATATTGAGACTAAAGAAGTTTTGGAGAAGTCTTTGAGAGAATTTAAAGGAACTATTTTATTAGTTTCGCACGATAGGTACTTTGTTGAAGAGGTTGGAGTTAACAAAATTTTAAATCTAGAAGAGGGAACTTTGACGTCTAATTAGTTTTTTTATATTTGTTTAATAAATTTTAAAATATTACAGTACTTGATAAAACACACTTATCATATTTGATATCATTTATTTAAAATGAAAAATTACTTAAATAATAGTAAGTTTTTACTCTACCTGCTGCCGATTATATTTTATGTATTATTTTTCTTCCCCGTATTAGGTTTTAGTAAAATATTGGGGGGGGCCGATGCTGTAAGATATTCTTATCCAGCAAGATATTATCTTTGGGAATCTATTAGTGAATGCAGATATCCTTTTTGGACAGAGAGGATATTTGGAGGTTATCCCATTTATACTGATTCCGAACATGCTTACACCTCCATGATAAATATTTTATCAATTGTAATTCTTGGTCCGTTTTATTCATATAAGTTCCTCCATTTTATTTTTTACTACGCAGGATCTTTAGGTTTAATATTTTTACTCAAAAGAAAAGGTATCGATTTAGTATCATCCCTGTCGGCTGTTGTCATTTATTATTTTTCCTTTTTTCTTTTATACCATCAACAACATTTTTCAATGACGCTAACGGCATATTTATTACCATTAAGTATCTATTTCGCTGATAAACTAATTAGTGAAAAAAATATTTATATTTCATTATTTTTGGCCCTCCTAAACGGCATGGTAATTTCATTCGGGTCTTATCAGATGGTGTTTCTGTTTTTATTTATCACATTTCTATATTCAATTACTCAGATAACTTTAAAAAACATACGAAAATATTTATTCGTCATACTTGTATATATTATAGTTACTTTCTTCATCTCATTACCAAGACTTTTACCCACATATCAATCTTATTTAAGGGGAAATAGGTATAGCAACGGCATCACTCATACCGACGGGTCTTTTAATCCCATGATGATAGTCAATCTGATATATCCTTATATTTTTGGGGGTGGGGAGAATTATAAATGGAATACTGTTAGCAGCGATTATCAAATTCATGAAACTTATATTTACGTTGGTATTACATCTGCAACTATCGGGTTTTTTGGTTATTTATTTGTTAATGACCGTAAGTTGAAAAAATTTATTAATTTATGTGTCTTAGCCTTTTTAATTTTAGGATTTATAAATTACGTACCTTTTCTAAATAGTTTAAAAATACCTGTTATAAGTTCATTTAGATTTTGGGGGAGATCTGTAATTCTTTTTGTATTTTCTCTATCTATTTGTGTGGCATATTTTATAAACAAAATTAGTATCCAGAGAAATGAAAGGGTAGATAAAAACAAAGGAGTTATATTAATCTTTTTAATCTATCTGGTTCAATTGGGTTTCTCATTTTATAGGGATAAAAAATCTTCAATAATAATTCAACAGATAAAGAACAGAGCTATACAACTTGATACTCAATTCTACATATGGTTAAGCCTGTTATTTATAGCATTTTCTACAGCATTGCTGGTTTTGCTCGTTAGAAATAGAAAGACTTTGTTAATAAAAATTTTTATACTTTCAGTAATTACTTTCGACCTTTTTTACTTTGGTCACACCATTTTAAATAAATACGATGCAAAAATAGATAGTTTATATAACAAGGACATTATTGAAGTTTCTAAAGAATATAAAAATAAACGTATAGCATTTATTTTCAAAGACACTGAGTATAACTTTGGTTTATATCTCAGAAGTTGGGGTGTTTTGGGGTACAGCCAATATAACCCTACCCTGAGAACTAAATTAACCAAAACAGTAGGTTTTAAAGAAACCTCTAAGCAGTGGAATTCTGAGATAGATTTAACTCAACTTGATAGATTAGGTGTAGCTAAGGTAATAAGAAATGATGGGATTACTTCTCATAAATTCGACATACATTCCAATCTTCAATATTTTGACGGTATTATTTTAAATGAGGAGTCCCGAGAAGGAAAATATTACTTTAAAATAAAATCTAACCAGCCCCAACAGATAAATACATTTATAAATAATCATCCCGGATGGATTATTAAAGTAAATGGAAATGTTTATAAAAATAAAAATACTGAAGATACTTTCTTAACATTTGACGTACCTTCTGGGGAGATTGATATAGTAATTAAATTTATTCCAAAAATATTCTATTTTAGTTTGGGCATATCATTCGTCGGACTGGTTTCGTTGTATTTTATAATAAAAAGTAGAAATAAAATCACCTACTGACATTTTGGTATATATAAATATTAGATAATCCCATCAAATCTAATCTAGTTGTTTTATAGCTTTTTAGTAATAAAAAATTATTCGGGTTATTGATTTCATTTTCAAATTTTAGCCATAACTCTTGATAATCGGGGTATTTTTCTGATACATATGAGTTTTTATAGTTATTCTCCATATCTGAATAAGTTATTATGATATCGTAATCTTTAGGATCTTTTGGTTTAAAATTTATTGTATTTTCTGATTCATAAACTCTGAACATTTGAACATCACAATTATTAATATTCACAAAAGGATCCCTACCTTTGTTTGTATACACTAAGATTTTTAAATTGCTGTTATTTGGTTTGTCTAATAACTCTGCGGTCCAATTATAAGCAGACAATCTCGTATCCCCAATATTTAACTGCTTAAAAAATGTTATCAAGTAAAAAGTGTAAAAAATACTGAAAATAAAAAGTAGTGAAAAACAAATTATATTTTGTCTGTTTTTCGAATTAATAAACTTATCAATAGAGTAGACACCGTAAGTAGCATAGATTATTAAAATTGATGTTATAGGCAATACCCATCTTTCTACCAACCTCTTATTCAGGCTAAAAAACAGTATATAAATTAATACATTGCCCATTAAAAAAATATGAGATAACTCGTACGTGCCCATTCTTTTTGATTTTGAACTCTTTAAAAAAATGATTGATAAAACCAGTACGGTAGTTAATCCAACTATAAAAATCGGTAATGTCAGGATGTTACTTAAACCAACAAAATATTTAAATGGATTGAGGTTTACTGAACTAAAAACTGCTCCCGCTTCTCTCGTTTTCATAGAAATAACTCTGGAGATGAAAGATTGAAAATTGATAATTGAAAAGGGATTGGAGATTGAGAAAGATAAAATAACTCCAAGAATAAATAATAAAACATCCTTAATATTTTTTTTCATAAAAATCAATGTAACTATAATTGGAACTGTAATTAAAGCTGTGATTTTGGTGCCGGTTGCAAATCCTAAAGCGATAGAGGATAAGATTAAAAACACTGATTTATTTCTTGTTGTACCTGATTTTAAGTATTTTAAAAACAAAAATAACGAAACCATAACAAGTGATGTTAGATAGATATCTTGATTTAAATACCTTGAATAAACTAACAGCTTCCAATTAAATAAAACTAACAAAAATGCTGTTAGGGCACCCTTATCTTTTTCAAAAAAATCTTTATAGATAAGATACGAAAATATTGGTATAGAGAAAGAAAATAAAGCTGTAATTATCCTAAGATAGATATGGTAGAAATCGTAGTTTATATGAAAGTTAAATATTGAAGCAGTTTTATTCAAAATCATTGTGCATAATGTTAAAAAATATGTTGGGAACATTCCGTAGACATAGGTAGGTGGTGCAAAATCGTTGATACTACCATCTCTTAAAATAAATTTGTAATTTAATGAAAATTTAATAACCTCGTCGTAGATATCCGTCTCGTCAGCAATAAAAATAAGTGGAAGTCCAAAATCTATTTTGTACAATCTAATGAATAAGCCCGTTGATATTGCTATTGTGATAATGAGTGTCTTTAAATGTTTTTTCACAAAGCTCATGAAAACATTATACATTGAATTTATTAGACTATTTTTATTTATTCTATATTTTATGTACAATAGGCGTACAAGGGGGATTTAGTATGCAAACACAAAATCAAAAATTTATAAAATGGGTACCAAAAAGAGATACTTACGTTCAGAAGGTTTTAAAGAAAGGTAAAACCGAGGTTTTTATTCCAAAAGAGGCTAGAAAGAAGTTTGAGATAGTTGAGGGAGATGAAAAGTTAATTGAAGAGGGTAAGTAGCTATTGATTTTACAAAACTATGCCGTATCAACAAATTACCCCAACTAAGCTAAAGGGTGTTTATTTAATAGAGCCTAAATATTTTATGGATTCTAGAGGTTGGTATTGTCCTCAAATGGAGATTTCTGAGCTAGAAAAAGGTGTTGGAATGAAACTAAACATACTTCAAGAGTCCGAATCCTTTAATTCTCAAAGAGGTGTGTTAAGAGGAATTCATTATCAAAAACCTAACACCCAGGGTAAATTAGTTAGAGTAATCTCAGGAAAAGTTTTGGATGTTGCAGTCGATCTTTTTAAAGATTCTCCCACATTTGGTCAATCAGTGACTTACGAACTCAGTTCGGAAAACCATCTTCAACTTTGGATACCTCCGGGATTTGCCCATGGTTTTGTAACTTTAGAAAATAATACTCATTTTAATTACATTGTGACTGATGGGATTTACGATAAATCTACTGAAAAGGGTATAAATCCTTTAGATCCTGATTTAGAAATTGATTGGAAAATTGCCAAAGAAGATATGATTATTTTGCCACGTGACTTATCGTTTCCTTGTTTGAAAGATATTTCTGACTTAGATTTATTTTAATTTATGAAAAAAATTCTTGGCACAGGTTTGTCAGGTTTAGTTGGAAGTAGGGTTGTGGAGTTGTTGTCAAAATATTCTTTTGAAGATGCCTCTATAGATACTGGTGTTGATATTCTTAACTATGATTCTTTAGAAAATTTTTTTGAAAACAATCCTGATTCAGATACGGTTTTACATATGGCAGCTTTTACAGACACTTCTGTTGCTTGGAATGAAATAAATGATAAAAACGGTATTTGTTGGAGAGTTAATGTTGTCGGGACTGAAAATATTTTAAAACTTTGTAATGAGTATTCAAAACATTTAATTTATATTTCAACCGATTATGTTTTTAATGGGAATAAAGCAGGTCCTTACGAAGAAACGGATACCCCAGAACCTTTGGATTGGTATGGTCAGACAAAATACGAAGCTGAGAAAATGATATTAAATTCAGGATTGAGTGCCTCAATAGTTAGAATTTCTTATCCTTATAGAGCTAAGTTTGATAAAAAGATTGATTTAGTTAGAAAAATACTGGAAAAACTACAAAAAGGAGAGAATGTGAAACTTTTTCACGATCAAATAACAACCCCAACTTTTATTGATGATATTGTGTATGGGTTGGATAAAGTTATTGAAAAAAAACCCTCGGGAATTTTTCATTTAGTTGCTTCTTCCTTTCAATCTGTATATGAGATGGGACTTGGTATAGCTAAAGTTTTTGATTTGGATAGTAGCTTGGTTACCGCTTCTTCTCTAAAAGAATATCTTAAAAATCCTGATGCACGTCCTTATGCTATTAACGGTGCAATTTCTAACACAAAAACCAAAAGTATTTTAGGAATAGAAACGAGTGAATATTTGGACGGTTTGAAGAAAATGAAACTACAAATGTAACGGTGTGTTTTTAATGTTGCCTTATTGTTATAGGTATTTTTCCACTTACCAGGGTATAATTGTTGTAAATTGTATTTAAAGAAAGGTTTTTATTATGAAAATTAATAAATGGATAATTGTTTTTTTGTTTTTATTGCTGTGTTTTTTGTTATTTTTTATTTTAAGAAATAAACCAAAAAATATAGAATCACAGTCCTCACCAACTTTAAACACCACTTCAAATTCATCAATAAATGATAGTAAAGAGCAGACATTTTTAATTGATGGTTTTCCAATTGATAGTGTTTCTTTGTATAAGCTTAATAAAATTAGTTCCAGTAAGATATTCGTAAATACTGATCCAAAAAATAAGTCTGAATTTGATGAAACTAATTTTTCATATTTTAATGTTGTCTTTTTTTCTGATGCTAGTAAGGAAGAATTTCTAAACTACTATAAAAATTTGTTTGAAAGTGAAATTAAAGATGAATATGAAAATGAGAATATGGTGAAAGGAAAAATTGGACAATACAAAGTTTCTGCGGCTCATTATGGATCAGACAACACGGGTTACATACAAGTTCATCTACCAAATTATAAAGATGAGAGCATTGACAAATACTTTATAGATTTTCCGAAGATTTTAGATTTAGATTCAAGCCTTGTTGAGCATGACAAATCTTACGGTTTATTAAATCAAAGTGGTGGGCAAGTTGAATTCACGAAATATTTCACAGTAATTGATAGTGGGGACCAGAACAATGATGGCAAAGACGATGTGGACGAATTTTTAATTTTGGAAAATGGGTACAAAGAACAATTTAAAGATAAACAAGATTATTCATACGATGAGAAAAATGGAGTTGCGAAATGGGTAGATGGGGACTTTGCAGTCACACTATCAATTTCTCGTGATCACGGACGAATATATTTGATGTTAAGGAAAAGTATTTAAGAGAACTAGTACTTCCCAAAGCAAGGTTATAAATAAAAACATGTGCCAATCCGTCGGAGTTACACATGTTTTCGTTTGCAAACTTATTTTCGTATGAATCGGACTCTAAAAAAATCTCTGACGGTGTTCCAAAAATTTAGTAATTTATGATTTATTAAGTATATTTTTCATTTGCTTGGTAGTTATTTACCAAGATTTATTATACCTTTTACCCATGAGTGTGTATCATTAACACTGTAAGATAGAGAATTATTCATCATTGATTCTCTTTGCTATTGATTCCATCTCATTGTATAAATTTGTGTCTTGTTTAATCATGTTTTCTTCGATATCAGTTAGCCACTGATTGGCTTCCATTCTAGAAATGATGGATGATATGTTTGCAATTCTAGTCTTGATGATTTCATTTATTCTATTAACATCAGACTTGTGATCTTTGTAGAAGTTAGAATATTCCTTGAGCTTAGCCCAACCTGGTTGTATCTCTTTGAGCCTTGATAGGCTATCCTTCCATGAATTAACAACTGATTGTTCGTAGTTTGGGGGAACATAGCCTGCAAAGTGTTGAACTATAACCTGTGTTGGGCAACCGTTAATCTCACCTTCAACTTCTGAAATACCGATTTCTTGGTACCGCTTATCGGTTAAAAACTTTTTGGATTCTGGAAATTGGAACTGGTTATCGATTAGCTCTTCAGCCTCATAATATCCTTGTGTTGGCGCTTCTCCGTAAACGATGTTAGAGTAGTTAGAATCACGCATTGCATTTGCCATAGTGTATCCACTTTCAACGGCTTCGAAAGAAAAATCGTTAAACTCAAGAATTTTTTCTGCTCGTTTGGTGGCGGAATCTTCAAGTTTCGGTTGATATTTTATCTCTGATGCTCCAACTTCTTTGCGTTTTTCATTAAGTAGTTGAACATATTTTTCTTTATCCAGTTTGATTTTTGAACTTTCTTCAAAATCGTTTGTAGTGTCTCTCCAGTTTTTATCAAGTGTACCAACCTGTTTTTTAAGTGGTAATACATGATCAACTGCGCTTATTTCGATAAAACCTATTTCTCTTGAATCACCACTACCCTTGCGATTGTCCCCCATAACAAAAATTGAATCTTCAGGGACGATAACTTTTACACATTCGCTTAGAAAAGTCTCTCCAAAAGTAGAACGTGGTCTGGATACATATGGTTCTTTTAACGGTTCTTCATTTAGGTAGACTATTCCCCCTCTCAATTCAATAGAATCTTTGGGTAAACCAACTAATCTTTTAACCCAACCAGAGGGAACACCGTACGTCGCAGTTGACATCTCTCTTATTTTGTCGTTCTCTATGACAACAATATCTCTTCTCCCAAGCTCGTAGTTAAAATACCTTCTACCTGCTATCATAAGTCCGTTAGGGTAGGGTATCATGCCTGGGGTGTCTACCACTTGCTTGTATAGTTCTTTTGGATCTGCTCCCTTGCCTTTCGGAAATGTCGGGTACATAGAACCTGTACCTGTTATAGATATTAATTCAGCATTGTAACCAAGAATTTCATTTCCAATAATCCATACCATAGCGTAACCACTGGCCCAAATAGGTAACAAGACAAAAACTACTGCAACAAGCGCTCCCAGTTTTGATAGAAAATATTTTGGACGGAAAGATTTGAACAATCCTTTTATGCCTGAATGCAAGATATTCTTTATAAACAGGATTGGTTTAAGAATACGTACTAATAAATAAAGAGGGAAAATGATAAGCACAAAGAACAACTTAAATATGTAAATAAAATTATTTTGTCTGAATTTAGATTTAGATAATAAGTGAGTGGCGAGGGTAATAATTCCAATAATAAATGCTATCCCACCTATCAGGACCAATCCACACATGCAATACACGAAAACATTTGGAGTTTTGTCAAAAAGCTCATGTCTGATTCCGACTACATAACCAATTATTGTAAAGACCCCGAAAATACAAACCAACCAAACAATTAATGATGTTTTAATTAGTTTGGGTACACTTATGTGTTTCCTTTTGAGTTCAGTTTTTCCTTCTTTCATATTTGGGTTTTAAACACCCTTTCGCTGATTTTTCCGGATTCATGGTGACCCTACGGGGAAT
>Ga0116177_10000902_pt1 | contig 22048 bp, 17 predicted proteins | sample AD_STIC10_MetaG_FD_89750 | JGI IMG/M metagenome (GOLD analysis project Ga0116177, IMG submission 89750) | Active sludge microbial communities of municipal wastewater-treating anaerobic digesters from USA - AD_STIC10_MetaG | ecosystem: Engineered > Bioreactor > Anaerobic > Digestate | place: USA... | reverse complement strand
GCACCCCGGCATGGGCCACATCTTCATCAACGCCAATCGCAACAAACGTTCGGTGGTGCTGGACCTGAAAAAGCCGGATGACCGCACGAACTTACTTAAGCTGTGCGCCACGGCGGACGTGCTGGCCTACAACATCCGCCCGGCCAGCATGGCGCGCCTGGGTTTGTCGTGGGAGGCGGTGCAAGCAGTGAACCCGCGCATCGTCTACTGCGGCGCTTATGGCTATAGCGAGGGCGGTCCCTACTCCGACTGGCCCGCTTACGATGACCTGATACAGGGTGCGGCCTGCATTCCCTGGCTGATGACCCAAAGCGGCAGCCCTGAGCCGCGTTATGTGCCTGCCACCTTTGCCGACCGCGTGACCGGATTGAACATGGTGCACGCCATCATGGCCGCGCTGCTGGCGCGGGTGCGCACCGGGCGTGGCCAGAGCGTGGAAGTGCCCATGTTCGAATGCCTGCTGCAGTTTGTGCTGGGCGAACACCTGAGCGGCGCAACCTGGGAGCCGCCCATTGGTCCAATGGGCCACAGCCGCATGCTGGCACCCAACCGCAAGCCCTATGCCACCAAGGACGGCCATGTCTGCGCGCTGATGTACAACGACGCACACTGGAAGGCCTTTTTCGCGCTGGTGGGCGAGCCACAGCGGTTTGAAGCCGACGCCCGCTTCACCACCCAAAGCGCGCGCATCACCCACAGCAACGCTATCTATGGCGTGGTGCAGGAGCACCTGCGCACCCGCAGCACGGAACACTGGCTTAGCGTGCTGGCTGCCAATGACATACCCGTTATGCCCATGATGAAGCTCGACGACTTGTTGACCGACCCCCACCTGGCCGCCACCGGTGCATGGCTGGATGTGGCGCACCCCCACGAGGGCCGCCTGCGCCAGCTGCGCCCACCCGTGCGCATGGGGGACACGCCGACGGCGGTTTTCAGGCCTGCGCCGCTGCTGGGCGAGCACACGCAAGAAGTTCTGGCAAGCTTGCATCCTACGTAACCGGCAGGGGCTGCAAAGCCATTGCGCCAGAGTCCGGTCTCATTCAAATCATTCGCATGCCTCAGAAGGACACAGCACACCATGGAATTTACGCAACTGATCCAAGCACGCAAGAGCATCCGCGGGTATCTACAAAAGCCGGTTCCCCGCGAGGTGATTGAAGAAATTATCGAAGTCGCCAAGTGGGCACCATCGTCCATGAATACCCAGCCCTGGCACGTGCATGTAGTTACGGGTGAGCCACTGGATCGGATCCGCAAAGGCAACACGGAAAATATGGTGGCCGGTGTCCCACCCAGGCGCGACTTTCCCATGAAGGAATCGTATGAAGGTCTACATCGCAAACGCCAGATTGATATCGCGGTGCAGCTCTTCGACGCCATGGGAATCGCTCGGGAAGACAAGGAGCGGCGTATGGACTGGGTCATGCGCGGTTTTCGACAATTTGATGCGCCGGTATCGCTTGTCCTGACCTACGACAAATACCTGGAGCCAGCGGCCATCAGTCAATTTGATCTGGGTGCACTTTCCCATGCCATTGTGTTGGCCGCCTGGGAGCGTGGTTTGGGCTGCGTCATCAATGGGCAGGGCATCATGCAGTCCAGCGTGGTTCGGGAGCATGCGCGCATCCCGGATGACCAGAGCATCATGATCTGCATTGCCATGGGGTACCCGGATAACGACTTCATTGCCAACAGTGTCAAGTCCGTGCGAGAGGACAGCAAGAATTTCGTGACCTATGTCGGTTTCGATGCGCCGGAACATGCGTCTCCGGCGGTCGCAGCGTAAATTAGCGCACGGAAACGAACTACCGTGTGTCAGTGCTTCCTGTTGCGCTCAACGGGAAGATACACCGCATCCACCTGCTCTTCGACCATCAGGCTACAACTTTCCAGATCATGAACAACCCGGGACTGCAAGGCCTTTTGCAGCGTGGTCGCCGCAATAAGTTGGGCAGTGGCCTGGTCGCGCGCAGCGGCTATCCAGGACTGAAACGCATTGTCAAACATTGGGTTGGGCATCATGTAGAACATAGCGATTCCTTTCAGGATGTCAGGTGCAAATTTGAAGCGCTTGCATAGTAGGGTTATCGACCAAAAGCGGGTTCTTATAGGACCCAATAACGCTGCTAAAAGGGGCTCTACTTAGCCCCTTGTACCGGGCGATCCGGTTTTGAACGCGATCCTCGGCGACATGTCAGTGTCATCGCCGTCGCTAAACTGAGCACCATGCGATTCGTGTGCCGTGCGCAGCGACTCTTAAAACCATCCTGATCTCAATCTGATGCCACCATGAAAACCATTCCACTCGGCCACAGTGATCTGCACGTCACACCCATTTGCCTGGGCACTATGACCTTTGGTGAACAGGTTAACGAAGCTTGCGCCCACGCCATCTTGGACCGTGCCGTAGAGCGCGGTATCAACTTTCTGGATACGGCCGAGATGTACGCCGTGCCGCCACGGGCCGAAACCTTCAACGCAACCGAAATCATCATGGGCAACTGGCTGGCCGCGCGACCGGGGCTGCGCCAGAAGCTGGTGCTGGCAACCAAGGTGGCTGGGCCATCCCGCGGCATGCCCTGGGTGCGCGGTGGCAAGGGTGATTTGAGCGGTGCGGACATCATTGCCGCCTGCGACGGCAGCCTGCAGCGGCTCAAAACCGATGTCATCGACCTCTACCAGATCCACTGGCCCAACCGCGCTGTGCCCATGTTTGGCGCGCTGTACTACAAGCCGGTGGATGACAGGGCGCAAACCAGCATGCATGCGCAGCTGGAGGCGCTGGGTCAGCTGGTCAGGGCGGGCAAAGTACGCGCAGTGGGCCTGTCCAATGAGACGCCGTACGGTGTGCACGAGTTTGTGCGCCTGGCCGAGCAGCATGGCCTGCCGCGCGTGGCGACCGTGCAAAACGTCTACAGCCTGATCAGCCGGGGGCTGGAGAATGGATTGGACGAAACCCTGCACCGGCTGGGAGTTTCCTTTCTGGCCTATTCGCCGCTGGCCTTTGGCCTGCTTACGGGCAAGTACGATGCAAGCGGAACTGTGGGACCTGATGCACCCAAGGAAGCGCGCATTGCCAAGTTTGAGTCCGTTCGTAAGCAGCGCTGGGGCCGTAAGGAGCCTCTGAAAGCAGCCAGGCGTTACAGCGCTCTGGCCCGCGCCCATGGTCTGACGTCCACCCAGCTTGCGCTGGCGTTTTGTTACAGCAAATGGCAGGTGGCCAGCACCATCATCGGCGTGACTTCGCTGGCGCAGCTGGATGAAAACATCGACGCCTTTGGCACGGCGCTAACGCCCGAAGTGCTGGCGGCGATTGATGCGCTGCGGCTGGAATTGCGGGACCCGGCGTATTGAAATTTGTCAAATCAGCCGCGCGCGGTGCCGTGCCACCTGCGCGCGCACTTGCACGGGTGCCGTGCCGCCCAGCGTGTTGCGCGCGTTCAGCGAGCCGCGCAGGCTTAAACACTCATACACATCTTTTTCGATGCTGGCGTGGAAGCCCTGCAGTACGGTCAGGGGCAGTTCGGAAAGATCGCAGGCGTGGGATTGCGCCGCCTTTACGGCGTGGGCCACGGTTTCGTGCGCATCGCGGAATGGCAGGCCTTTCTTGACCAGGTAGTCGGCCAGATCGGTGGCGGTGGCGTAACCCTTCAAAGCAGCCTGCTCCATGGGCACGGGGTTGACGGTGATGCCGCCTTCCTTGACGCCGGTGGCGGGGTTGAGTTGACCGCCCACCATCTCGCAGAAGATGCGCAGCGTGTCCTTCAAGGTGTCCACGGTGTCGAACAGCGGTTCCTTGTCTTCCTGGTTGTCCTTGTTGTATGCCAGAGGCTGGCCCTTCATCAGCGTGATCAGGCCCATCAGGTGGCCGACCACACGGCCGGTCTTGCCGCGCGCCAGTTCGGGCACGTCGGGGTTCTTCTTCTGCGGCATGATGGAACTGCCCGTGGTGAAGCGGTCGGCTATTTTGATGAAGCCGAAGTTCTGGCTCATCCACAGAATCAACTCCTCACTCATGCGGCTGATGTGCACCATAGTCAGCGTGGCGGCTGCGGTGAACTCGATGGCGAAGTCGCGGTCGCTCACCGCGTCCAGGCTGTTCTGGCAAACCTGCGGGTTGCCGGCGGCGTCCACCATGCCCAGTGTGCGGGCCACGCGTTCGCGGTCCAGCGGGTAGGTGGTGCCGGCCAGTGCGGCAGCGCCCAGTGGCAGTCGGTTGGTGCGGGCGCGCACCTCGGCAAAGCGTTCGGCATCGCGGCTGAACATTTCCACATAGGCCAGCATATGGTGGCCAAAGCTCACCGGTTGTGCCACCTGCAGGTGGGTGAATCCGGGCAGGATCACGTCCACGTTTTTCTCGGCGACGTCGAGCAGGGACTTCTGCAGGTCCACCAGCAGTTCGCCAATCAGGTCGATCTCGCCGCGCAGCCACAGGCGCACGTCGGTGGCGACCTGGTCATTTCTGGAGCGGCCGGTGTGCAGGCGTTTTCCCGCGTCGCCCACCAGTTGCGTCAGGCGGGCTTCGATGTTGAGGTGCACGTCCTCCAGGTCCAGCTTCCACTCGAAGTTGCCGGATTCAATGTCGGTAGTGATCTGCGCCATGCCGCGCACAATGGAAGCATGATCGTCCGCACTGATGATGCCCTGAGCAGCCAGCATCTCGGCGTGGGCCAGACTGCCGGTGATGTCGGCTTGCCACATGCGTTTGTCAAAGAACACGCTGGAGGTGTAGCGTTTGACCAGATCGCTCATGGGTTCCGAGAACAGGGCGGACCACGCCTGAGATTTTTTATCGAGTTGATTTTTGGACATGGGGAGCGGTGCGGGTAATGGAGTCAAAATCCGGGTTCATGAAAGACACCCAAATATTATCGGCGTTCCACGAGATAGCTCCTGCAACGGAGCCCAGCGCCAGTGATACCGCACTGGTTGTGCCGGCGCTGGTGTTTGACGCCTGCCAGACCGGCGTGGTTCTGCGGGCGGTGCTATTTGTGGAGTTGTGCGCCTGCGTTGCCGTGGGGTTTGACGCACACGGCCTGATCGACTGGATGGTGCGGGTTGCATTTGTAACCGGTGGCGCTCTGCCTGCCGCGTTGGCCTGGCTGCTATTGGCCTGCATGACCAAGCGGGTATTGGCCCGGTTGCGACCGGCACTGCAATATGCCCTTGCGGTGATGCTGGGTGCAGTCGCGGGGCTGTATGGCTGCGCCATGATGGCGTGGGCGGGGCTGGTGATGTCACCGCCGTGGATTGCCAGTGCCAGTAGCGGGGCGCTGCTCTCGTCTCTGCTGGTGGCGGCATTGGTGTTGCGCAGCAAGGGGCAAATGCCGGCTCACACGTCGGCCCGCCTGACCGAGTTGCAGTCGCGCATCCGGCCACACTTTTTGTTCAACACCCTCAACAGTGCCATTGCTTTGGTGCGGGCCGAGCCAGCCAAAGCCGAGGCCCTGCTGGAGGATCTGAGTGATTTATTTCGGGAAGCTCTCAAAGACTCGGGCGAGCCCGTGACTTTGGCGGACGAAATCAACCTGGCCCAGCGCTACCTGGCGATTGAACAGGTTCGCTTTGGTGATCGGCTGCGTGTGCAGTGGAATCTGGACCCCTCGGCGGCCAGTGCCCGGCTGCCACCCTTGCTGCTGCAGCCCTTGGTGGAAAATGCAGTTCGCCATGGTGTGGAGCCCAGTCCGGACGGTGCCGATGTGCGAATTTCCACGCAGCGAAGGGGGGATGTGGTGGTGATCAAAGTGACCAATACCGTACCCAATGGCCAGGGCGTTGCCGGCCATGGCCTGGCGCTGCGCAATGTGCGCGAACGGCTGGCTCTGTTGCATGACGTTCAGTCCCAGTTTCGCAGCGGCCTCAAGGACGGGGTTCACCAGGTGCGCATCGAGGTGCCGCTATGACTGCGCACAATGCCCCTGCTACGGTGTTGCGCGTGATGGTGGTGGATGATGAAAGCCTGGCCCGATCCCGCATGCGAACCCTGTTGTCGGATTGCACGCAGCCAGCCGCGCAATGTGTGGCTGAAGCTGCCAATGCGCCGCAGGCGTTGGCCTTGGTGCAGCACCATGGTGTGGATGTGGCGCTGATCGATATCCATATGCCCGGCACCGATGGCCTGACTCTGGCGCGCGCTTTGCGGGCGATGGAGCCGCCGCCAGCGGTGGTTTTTGTGACCGCCCATGCGGAGCACGCAGTGGAAGCGTTTGACCTGGAAGCACTGGACTACCTGACCAAACCGGTACGATTGGAACGTCTGCAGCAGGCGCTACAAAAAGTAGAGCGCTCTATGCAGTATAGAAAAGGGCTGGAGGCCGATTTGGCACGTCTGGATGTGCTCATCATTCAGGAGCGTGGCCGAACCGAACGGGTGCCAGTGGCGCAGATTCTGTATTTCAAGGCCGAATTGAAGTACGTCACGGTGCGTACCGCAAACCGGAGCTACATATTGGATGGCTCGCTCAACGAGCTGGAAGAAAAATACGCGGCAGATTTTGTGCGTATCCACCGCAATGCGCTGATTTCCAGGCGCGCCGTTCGTTCACTGGAAAAGCACTTTGATGCCGAAGAGGGCGAAGGATGGGCCGTGAGGCTCAACGGCGTCGATGAGTTGCTGGCGGTTTCACGCCGTCAGCTCGCAGCCGTGCGCGAACTGGTTAAGACCTGATCAGCCCGTGTTGCGCAGCCCTGCGGCAATACCATTGATCGAGATATGGATGCCACGCTGCACACGTTCATCCGCCTTGCCTTCGCGGTAACGGCGCACCAGTTCCACCTGCAGATGGTGCAGGGGGTCGATGTAGGGGAAACGGTGGCGAATGGAGCGTTGCAGCGCCGCATTGTTGGCCAGTCGGTTCTTGTCGCCGGTGATGATGGCCAGCGCCTGGGCGGTGCGGTGCCATTCGGCTTCAATGGCGGCAAAAATCTTCTTGCGCAGACGTGCGTCGCTCACCAGTTCCGCATAGCGCGAAGCCAGGGCCAGATCGCTCTTGGCCATCACCATGTCCATGTTGGAGAGCAGCGTCTTGAAGAAGGGCCACTGCTTGACCATTTTTTGTAGCAAAGCCGTGCGCTCCTGTTGTTGCGCCGGCGTGCCGGTGGTGATGAAGGCCTGCACCGCCGAGCCAAAGCCGTACCAGCCCGGCAGTGTCAAGCGACACTGGCCCCAGCTGAATCCCCAGGGAATGGCACGCAGGTCTTCGATGCGCTGGCTGGCTTTGCGCGATGCCGGTCGCGAGCCGATGTTGAGCTCGGCAATCTCGCGGATGGGCGTGGAGCTGAAGAAATACTCGGTAAAGCCCGGGGTCTCATACACCAGTGCGCGGTAAGCCGCCATGCTGGCGGCAGACAACTCGGCCGCCGCGTCCAGGAACGCCTTGCTGGCCGATTTGGTGGGCTGTAAAAGCGTGGCCTCCAGCGTGGCTGCCACCAGGGTTTCCAGGTTGCGTCGGCCAATTTCGGGATTGGCGTATTTGGAGCCAATGACTTCACCCTGCTCGGTCAGGCGAATCTGGCCGCGCACGGTACCCGGGGGTTGTGCCAGGATGGCTTCGTAGCTAGGGCCGCCGCCGCGCCCCACAGTACCGCCACGGCCGTGGAACATCCTGAGTTTGATCGGGTGCGTTGCGGCCAACTCATCGAACAGTTCCACCAGAGCAATCTCGGCGCGGTACAGCTCCCAGTTGCTGGTGAAGATGCCGCCGTCCTTGTTGCTGTCGGAGTAGCCCAGCATGATGTCCTGCTCGGCGCCGCTGCGCTGCACCAGTGCGGCAACGCCTGGCAGTGCGTAGAACTCGCGCATGATGGGCGCGGCATTGCGCAGGTCTTCAATCGTTTCAAACAACGGCACGACGATCAGATCGCAGACCGGGTTGCGCAGGCCCTGGGTTGATGCATTGCCAGTGGCCAGGCGTGGCCCGTTGAGGATGCCGCGCAGCAAGCCTACTTCCTTTTGAAGCAGCAGCACTTCAAGCAGGTCGCTGACCGTTTCGGTGTGGCTGATGATGTAGTGACGAATGGCGTCCGCGCCAAAGCTTTCGCGCATGACCTTGGCCATGGCAAATATCGCCAGTTCCTTTTGGGTGTGTTCCGAGTAATGGACGCCGTGGACGGTCAGTGCACGCGCATCGCCCAACAGTCCCATGAGCAGGTTGCGCTTGGCCAACTCATCCAGTGCGCTGTAGTTCGATTCGATGCCCGCCGTGGCCAGCAATTCCGCCACCACTTCTTCGTGCTTGTCGGAGCTTTGGCGCAAATCGACGGTTGCCAGGTGAAAACCAAAAACGTCCACTGCGCGCAGCAGTGGCTGCAGGCGCTGTGCGACCAGTGCGCTGCCGTGGTTGGTCTTGAGAGAGGTCTCTATGGTTCGCAGTTCGGCGGCAAATTCCTGCGCGTTTCGGTAGGGGTTCTGGGGGGCGACCGCATGGCGCGCGGCCTCGGTACCGGTGAGTTCCTGCAAGGTGGCGGCCAGCCGGGCGTATACGCCGGTGAGTGCCCGGCGATAAGGTTCGTCCATGCGGTGCACATTGGTGTCGGGAGAGCTTTCGGCCAGTGCCTGCATGTCCGGTGAGCAGTCCGCCAGCATGGCCGATACCGACAGTTCGCCACCCAGGTAGTGCACTTCGGTCAGGTAGTGGCGCAGCGCGACTTCGGCCTGACGACGCAGTGCGTACTCCAGTGTTTGGGCGCTGACGTTGGGGTTGCCGTCACGGTCGCCGCCAATCCATTGGCCCATGCGCAGGAAACTGTGTACCGGCTGGTTTCCGAGCAGTTGCTCCAGGTTGGCGTAGAGCTTGGGAATTTCACGCAGGAAAGTGGACTCGTAGTAACTCAGCGCGTTCTCTATCTCGTCGGCAACCGTGAGTTTGCTGAATCGCAGTAGCCTGGTTTGCCACAGTTGCATCACGCGGGCGCGCATCTGTGCTTCGTTGGCGGCCAGTTCCCGGGCGGTCAGGGCGTCCTTCTTGTTCTCGAAGAATGCGGCGCGCATCTTGATCTCGTCGCGAGCGGTTAGCAGTTGGGCGATGGCCCGCTCGGCATCCAGAATGCTCTTGCGCTGCACTTCGGTGGGGTGGGCAGTCAGCACCGGGGACACATAGCTTTGCGACAGGGTGGCCGAGATGGCCTTGGGCGCTATACCTGCCCAGCGCAGGCGGGACATGGCTACGTCGATGCTGCCTTCCTGCGTGTCACCCGCTCGCTCATGGATGGCGCGCCGGCGGATGTGGTGGCGGTCTTCGGCCAAGTTGGCCAAGTGTGAAAAATAAGTGAAAGCACGAATCACGCTCACCGTCTGGTCACCGCTGAGGCCCTTGAGCAGTTTCTTGAGCGCCTTGTCGGCTTCATGGTCCGCATCGCGCCGGAAGGCAACCGACAGCGTGCGGATCTTTTCGATCAGTTCGAACGCAGCGGCGCCCTCCTGTTCGCGAATCTCGTCCCCCAAAATCCGGCCCAACAGTCGTATGTCCTCCACCAGGGGGCGTTCGTTGTCTTTTGCGCGCTTGGCGGGGGCTGGGGCGGGTAAGTGCTTCATGGTGCCCATGCTAGCATTGACCACTCTCAATTGTTTACAAACAGGTTACGACTTACAGGCATGGTTTCTCACACATTTACGATCGCCACCCGCGAAAGCCGTTTGGCTCTGTGGCAAGCCGAGCATGTCAAGGCATTGCTCGAACAGATGGGCCACCAAGTCAAGCTGCTGGGCATGACCACGCGTGGCGACCAGATTTTGGACCGGTCACTGAGCAAAGTGGGTGGCAAGGGTCTTTTCGTCAAGGAGCTGGAAGTTGCGCTGGAGGAAGGTCATGCCGATTTGGCGGTGCATTCCCTGAAGGATGTGCCCATGGAGTTGCCACACGGTTTCAGTCTGGCTTGTGTCATGGAACGCGAAGACCCGCGGGATGCCTGGGTGTCGGGCCGGTATGCGACGCTGCAAGACTTGCCTCAAGGTTCCATCGTGGGTACATCCAGTCTTCGGCGCATGGCGTTATTGAGGGCGTTGCGGCCGGACCTGAAGATTGAGCCACTGCGCGGCAATCTGGACACCCGACTCAAGAAGCTCGATGAGGGTCAATATGACGGCATCGTGCTGGCGGCTGCGGGTTTGAAGCGGCTGGGGTTGGAGTCGCGGATTCGTGCGGTTTTTGAAGCAGAACACATGTTGCCTGCCGCGGGGCAGGGGGCCTTGGGAATTGAAGTGCGGTCGGACCGGGCAGATGTCGCGCAGGTGCTGCAGGCTTTATTGCATCCGCCGACATGGCTGGCGGTGCTGGCCGAGCGTGCTGTCAGCCGCGTAATGGGTGGCAGTTGTTCCATGCCGCTGGCGGCGTACGCCACATTTGCGGGAGACACACTGGCCATCCGCGCCACCTGGGGTGACCCGGAAGGCGTTCAGCCCTTGGTACATGCGCAGGCTATTGGGCTGGTGCGGAATGCTGACGCAGCCACGGTGCTGGGTGAGAGCGTTGCCCGCGAACTCCAGACCAACGTGCAGCGCCAGGTACAGGCCGGGAGCTGATTCCATGCGTGTCATTGTGACCCGGCCCGCCAATGAAGCCCGCAAATGGGTGGATGCTCTGGCCGATGCGGGCTATGAGGCGTTGGCCCTGCCACTGATTGAGGTGATGGCGGCACCCGATCCGGCGGCCGTGGAGGCCAGCTGGTCCCGGTTGAATACGTTCAACGCAGTCATGTTTGTCAGTGGCAATGCGGTGGACTGCTTCTTTGCATCAAAAACGGATTTATCCCTTGAATTTGCTGAAGGTAGTGCTACAGAAATTAGAGCGTTTGTCACCGGACCTGGCAGCTTTTCAGCTTTGCGGCGGGCACAGGTTGATCCACAACGCATCGACATGCCTGACCGCGATTCAGGGCAGTTTGACTCCGAGGCCCTCTGGAAGGTGGTCGCGCACCGCGTCCATAAGGGGTATCGGGTCCTGATCGTACGTGGCACGGGCAGCAGCGGCGTTGCCGATCCGTTACCTGACGGCAGCGGGCGCGACTGGTTTGCCGATCAGGTGCGCGCCGCGGGTGGTGAAGTGGAGTTTGTCGTCTCTTACCAGCGCCGCCCGCCGGCATTTTCCGCTGCCGAGCGTGATGCAGCCACGCACGCGGCGACAGATGGTTCGGTGTGGTTGTTTAGCAGTTCCGAGGCCATCGGAAATCTGGTCGCCGCCTGCCCCGGTCAGGATTGGGGACGTGCCAAAGCGGTTGTTACGCATGCACGGATCGCCCAAGCTGCCCGAGAAGCCGGGTTTCCGGTGGTATGTGAGTCGCGCCCCACACTGGCAGCATTGATGGCATCGATAGAATCCTTGGGATGAACACAGAGGCAAGCGTTTCCGAGGCCGAGGTGCCCCAGCCGTCTGGCAGAAATCCTACGTTGCGCTGGCTTTGGGCCATCGGCGCAGTGGCAGCCCTGGGTTTGCTGCTAAGTGGATCGCTATGGCAGCGACTGTCGTCCATGCAAGAACAATTGGCTCGCCAGAGCGCAGACTCCACTGCACAGGCAACGCAAGCGCTTGCCAGCGCACGCCAAGCGCAAGACCTGGCGGTCGAGACGGCAGCGAAACTGGCAGTGACCGAGGCGCGGTTGAGCGAAGTCTCCCTGCAACGCTCCCAGCTTGAAGAGTTGATGCAGAGTTTGTCGCGATCGCGGGATGAAAACCTGGTGGTCGATATCGAATCAGCCGTGCGACTGGCCCAGCAACAAGCGCAGTTGACCGGTAGCGTTGAGCCGCTGCTCGCCGCGCTGAAGAGTGCCGAGATTCGGGTCGTGCGGGCCGCGCAGCCCCGGCTGACCCCCTTGCAGCGGGCGATTGCGCGTGACGTGGACCGCATCCGGGCCACCGCTCAGGCCGACACACCCGCTTTGCTGGTGAAGCTCGATGAATTGGTGGCTTTGGCTGACGAACTGCCCATCGCCAACGCGGTAGCCACGCCACGGAACAACGAAGGCTTCAAGCGCAAGCCTGAAGAAGCGGTAACCACCTGGTGGATGCGTCTGGGTTTGCTGCTGCAAGAGGAAATTCGCGGCCTGGTGCGGGTAAGCCGCATCGAGGACCCGGATGCCGCACTTCTGTCTCCCGAGCAATCCTTTTTCCTGCGAGAAAATCTCAAGTTGAAATTACTCAATGCGCGGTTGGGATTGCTGTCGCGGCAGATTGAATCGGTGCGTACTGACCTGGCTTCGGCGTCCATCGCAATGGGGCGTTATTTCGACGCCTCCTCGCGCAAGACCCAGACTGCGATGGCCCTGTTGCAACAGGTCCGTGGTCAGATGAAGGCGCTTGAAGTGCCTCGCGTGGACGAGACCCTGGCCGCTTTGACAACCGCCGCCGCCGGACGTTAGTGATGCGTGTTGCCCTCTGGTTGACAGCACTATTTGCAATTGCGGTTGCCAGCGCCCTGTTCGCGGGCAATAACCCGGGAACCGTGACCCTGTTTTGGGCACCGCATCGGGTCGATATGTCGCTGAATCTCTTCCTGTTGCTGCTGGCGGGCAGCTTTTTAACCTTGCATCTTGCCATGCGCGCGTTGTCCGCCCTGATGGACATTCCGCTTCAGGCCCGTCGCTGGCGACTGCTCCACAAGGAGCGCGCGATCCATTCGACCCTGCTCGACTCGTTGTCGCACCTGGTCGCCGGGCGATTCATCCGGGCACGAAAGGCTGCCGACTTGGTCCTCTCCCTAGAGGAGTCGGTGCAGCATAGTGGTGAACCATTGGCCTATGGCGCGCGCTTGCGGATTCTGACGCATTTGATTTCTGCAGAGAGTGCCCACGCTTTGCAAGACCGAGTCGTACGCGACGCCCACTTCGGACTGGCTCTGGAGGAGGCGAGCGGCCGTGATGCCCAGGAAGCGCGGGAAGGTGTGCAGTTGCGGCGTGCGCGCTGGGCGCTGGATGACCGGGACGCGACGGCCGCCTTGCAGTGGCTCGATCAGCTGCCATCGGGTGCTTCGCGCCGGACGGTGGCTCTGCGAATGCGCTTTAGAGCCGCGCGACAGGCTGGCGAGGCGCAGGTCGCGCTGGAGTCGGCGCGCTTGCTGACCAAACACCGTGCGTTTTCGGAAACAGCGGGTCGCAGCATCGCCCGTGGCCTGGCAATTGAGTTGATACGCAGCGCGCATGACCCTGTTCAAATGCAGCGCGCCTGGGATTTGCTCGAGCGTGCTGAGCAGAATATTCCGGAAGTGGCCTGCGAGGCAGCTGAACGGCTGTTGCAACTTGGTGGCGATGCGGCGATATCCCGCACCTGGCTGTTGCCGGTGTGGGAGGTCATGGTTCGGGACCACAATATGCTGAACTTGGCTCAGCGCATACGCTTGGCGCGAGCGCTGGAGCAGGGTTTTGGTCTGGCCGGCGAATCACCCGATGCGCTGTGGCTCTCCAGGATTGAGTCGGCACAAATGTCCAATCCACGCGATGGTGTGCTGCAGTACCTCGCTGGCATGGTGTGCATGCGGTTGAACCTGTGGGGTAAGGCGCAGCAATTGCTCAAGCAGTCGCTGTTGACTTTGCATCAATCGGAACTGACACGCGATACCTGGCTGGCCATCGCCAATATGGCTGAGCTGCGACAAGATGCACAGGGCGCAGCGGACGCCTACCGCGAGGCTGCAAAAAGGTGACGGTTGCCTGATTCGGGGCTATTATTCGGCCATGGCAACACTCACCGAACACATCATCAAGCTGACGGATCACAGGGACCGCGAGCTGCTCGAACTCACTCTGTCCAAGGCGTTGATCGACCTTTTGCGAATAGACCGGGTCGTCATTGCGCGGGTGGTGAGCGAAGAGGGTATCCAGCGCTGGTTTGAAGTGGCATCTCTGGACGTGCGTGGGGGGGGCAAGATTGCCGACCCATTGCGGGTCGATTTTGAGACGCTGAGTGAATTGGCAGATGAGCGCTACCGTCTGGAGTCTTTGCAAAGCCGAACATTGATTGAGCATGCGTGGGCTGGAGAAGAAGGGCCGCGTATCAGCTACATGCCGCTGTTTTCAGGCTCATCCACCGAAGATGAAGGCGTGATCGAGATTCACTCCGGGTCCACGCTTAGTGTGGGGCAGTTGCAGGTTGTGGAAGACTTGCTGCATGTGTTTCGCAACATGTACAACCTGTTGGCCTACAGCGATCGCGACGCATTGACCGGGTTGCTCAACCGCAAGTCGCTGGACGACACTTTTTACAGTGCTGTGCTCGAAGAGATGGACCACGGGCTTGAGGGTGAAACCAATACGCTGGAGGCTCCCGTCTTGCCAGTGTCAGAAAGGCGGCACCGGGTGCCACCCAACTACTGGCTTGGCACCGTGAGCGTGGATAATTTTGGCATCATCAACGACAAGAACGGTCATCTGATTGCCGAAGAAGTCCTGCTGCTGGTGGCACGGATCATGAACAACACCTTTCGCACCTACGACCGGCTCTACCGCCTTGGAGGGGAGCAGTTTGCAGTTTTGATGCACTGCCCCGAAGAAGCACTTGTGCTCGCAGCTTTCGAGCGTTTTCGCGCCAATATGGAAAAATTCAATTTCCCACAGGTGGGTCGGGTTACGGCGTGTGGTGGCTTTACTCGTGTGACGGCGGACGATTCGCCGAGTACAACGCTGGAGCGTTCTGAACGCGCGGTGGACTACGCCCAACGCAATGGCCGCAATCAGGTTTACAGCCATGATGATTTGGTGAGAAAAGGCTTCTTTGGGGATGCGATCAAAGTGGGCGCAGTAGACTTGTTTTAAATGACGGCTTTCCAATAGAAAAGGGGCCAGATGGCCCCTCTTCTTTTTTATGGCTTGCCCCTTGGAGGGGCCAAGTGGTTTAGCCCGGAGGTGTTTGCTCAAACGGCAACGTCATGTTGCGCAGGTCACGTCGGGTTTCAACCAGAATCAGCGGCCCCATGTCAATGGAAACGGCTGGTGGGCGTTCGCGAGGCACATGGATGGCTTTGGGCTCGGCAGCAATCGCTGCTTGCACGGCAGCCACTTTGTCCGAGTCAGAGTTAACCCACTGCAAACCAGAACCCTGTGCCACATTCATCAAAGCATCGGTTGGCAACGCATAGGGCGTTACCTTGGGCATGCGGGCACTAGGTGCAGATGCAGTTGGAACGGCTTGCACGGCAACTGGCGCGGCCAACGCTGCAGCGGGAGCCGCCACTTCAGTCTCACGGGCTGCCGGCGACTGCTCTGGAGGCGTGTCCGCAACGGATTCACCTTCGGTGGCTTGCGCAGCAACGGGCTGGGCGGGAATACGCAGGTCTGGCCGCTCTTCGCGCTCGCCTCGGGGTCCACGCTCACGACCATAGCGGTCGCGGCTGCGTTTTTCACGGGGTTCACCGTTTGCATTGCGGGGCGCACCAGGCGCGCCATTGGCGTCCATCGATGACTGGCTTGTCGCAGATGGCAGGTTGGCCGCGTTGTCACCCTCTACCAAGCCCAATGGGGTCTGTCGGCCTTCAGAGTCTGCGCTGCGTGCCTCACCGTCCGGACGCGGTGCACGGCCATTGCGGCCACCCCGTCCACCACGGCCTTCGCGGGGTTCACGCGGTTCACGAGTTTGACCCTCATTGCCACGTTCGGCGCGTTCACCGCGTTCGGCACGAGGGCTGCGCTCAGGGCGTGCTTCCTGGCGGGGAGCTTCTGGTGAGCCTGTGTTTGCGCCTTGTGGATTGGTTTCCGCCAGCATGGGTTTGCCTTCGGCGTCGAAGCGCTCACGCTGCGCACCGCCTTGTCGATCTCCACCATTGCCACCGCGTCCACCGCGCCCACGTCCACGGCCTTCACCTCGCGGGGCGCGGCTGTCGCCACGGCCTTCCGAGCGACCCTCACCGGGCTTACTACCGGCACGGTTGCCATCGCGGCTGCGGCCTTCACGACCTTCCGGCTGTTTGGGAGTCGCAGGTGGTTGAACCGGTGCGGCCGGCGCTGGGGCGTCGCCCGCGAACAGGCTCTTGATCCAGCCAAAGAAGCCTTTCTCAGCGGGAATTGCTGGTTTGGCATGGGCTGCTGACGCAGCATGGTGTGGCGCAGGTTGCACCAGTGGTGGCTGCACAGGGGCTACAGGCCGTGGCGCGGCCTGCGGTGCCGGTGCATCCGGCAGCACACCCTTGATGATGGGTGTTTGCTTGTTGGTAGGCTCTTGCGAGCTGCGGGTTACACCGGTGGGGTCTTCAATCTCGTCAGCCATCTTGTAGCTGGCTTCGATGTTGTCCAGACGCGGGTCGTCGTGTTTGAGGCGCTCCAGACGGTAGTTGGGTGTCTCCAGCGTTTTGTTGGGCACCAACAGCACGTTGATGCGCTGCTTGAGTTCGATCTTGGCGATCTCGGAGCGTTTCTCGTTGAGCAGGAAAGACGCGACATCGACCGGCACCTGGCACAGTACCGAGGCGGTGCTGTCCTTCAAAGACTCTTCCTGGATGATCCGCAAAATCTGCAGCGCCGAGCTTTCGGTGTCACGGATGTGGCCGGAGCCACCGCAACGCGGGCATGGGATGGACGCACCTTCAGATAGCGCCGGGCGCAGGCGCTGGCGGCTCATCTCCATCAGACCGAATTTGCTGATGGTGCCGAACTGCACACGGGCGCGGTCCTGGCGCAACGCGTCGCGCAGGCGGTTTTCCACTTCGCGGCGGTTGCGCGACTCTTCCATGTCGATGAAGTCGATGACGATCAGGCCGCCCAAGTCCCGCAGGCGCATCTGGCGGGCTACTTCGTCGGCGGCTTCCAGGTTGGTGCGGGTCGCCGTCTCTTCGATGTCGCCGCCTTTGATGGCGCGGGCCGAGTTCACGTCCACAGACACCAGGGCTTCGGTGTGGTCAATCACGATGGCGCCGCCGGATGGCAACTGCACCGTGCGGGCGTAGGCGGACTCGATCTGGTGTTCGATCTGGAAGCGGCTGAACAGCGGCGCGTCGTCACGGTAGCGCTTGACGCGTGCTGCGTGCTCGGGCATCACGTGGGCCATGAACTGCTGGGCCTGCTCGTACACGTCGTCTGTGTCGATCAGGATGTCGCCGATGTCGTGGTTGAAATAATCGCGGATGGCGCGGATCACCAGGGACGATTCCTGATAGATCAGGTAGGCACCCTTGCCGCCTTTGGCAGCGCCGTCAATGGCGGTCCACAGCTTGAGCAGGTAGTTCAGGTCCCACTGCAACTCGGGTGCGCTGCGGCCGATGCCGGCGGTGCGCGCGATGATGGACATGCCGTTGGGGTATTCCAACTGGTCCATGTTTTCTTTGAGTTCAGCGCGGTCGTCACCCTCGATGCGACGGCTGACACCACCGCCGCGCGGGTTGTTGGGCATCAACACCACATAGCGGCCAGCCAGTGAGACGAAGGTGGTCAGGGCTGCTCCCTTGTTACCACGCTCTTCTTTTTCGACCTGAACCAGCAGTTCCTGGCCTTCGCGGATGGCATCCTGGATGCGCGCCTGGGAAGCAGAGACGCCTTCCTTGAAGTACATCCGGGAGATTTCCTTGAACGGCAGGAACCCGTGGCGGTCTTCTCCGTAGTCCACGAAGCAGGCTTCCAGGCTGGGCTCGACGCGGGTGACGACGGCCTTGTAGATGTTGCCTTTGCGCTGTTCGCGCCCTTCGATTTCGATTTCGTAGTCGAGGAGTTTTTGTCCGTCGACAATGGCCAGGCGGCGTTCTTCAGCCTGCGTAGCGTTGATAAGCATCCGTTTCATGGATTGCGTCCTTCATCAGTTTTACATGCCCTGTATGGGCAATTGACGCCTGGACCAACGAACCGAATTGAGGTGGAATTGCCGGAGAACTTCGACTCAAACGAGGTGTCGAAGCGTAGGCGCGTGGATGGGGACGAGGGGATGTGTTTGCGCAAATGCTATCAATTGCATAGCGGACTGCGCCCGTTTGACGGGGGCTAGAGGCTGATTTAGGCCAAAAAACGGGGCGAATACGCTCCGTAGGCACAGGTTCATCAGACACAACAGCACAAACATCTCGTTTCATTCCGTTTACAGACGAAGAGTCTGCAAACTGTGGGTATTCCGTATCAGTATTTCGATTTGTCAGCTTGACCGTGCTGTCTGAAGACCATCACAGGCTTTGGCATGTGATTTATCTGCAGGAAAACCCGGCGGCATCGACCTTCCAGCGCGCCTGTGTATGGTGTGTGGACTAAACTCCAGACAAATCAACCACTTACAGCGCATCGCTAGTGAAACACATTATAGGGGGCAATCCGGCTGCCCCGTCGCCTTCCGTTCAGCCCCAAGTCAAATCGCTCACCATTGACTCTGACGAGGCTGGACAACGTCTGGACAACTACCTGATGCGCCAGCTCAAGGGGGTTCCCAAGACACATGTCTATCGCATCATTCGTAGCGGTGAAGTGCGGATTAACAAGGGGCGGGCTTCCGCCGAGACGCGTTTGAACGCGGGGGATGTGGTTCGCCTGCCACCCGTGCGGGTGTCCGAGCGGGCTGCTGAAAAGGCCCAGGCCATGGCGCAACTGGCTGCCGTGCAGGTTGGCGGCCATGCGCCGGCCCGCGATTTCGTCGTTTTGTTTGAGGACGAGCATCTGCTTGCCATCAACAAACCGGCGGGTGTGGCGGTACATGGTGGGTCGGGCGTCAGTTTTGGTGTCATCGAGCAGTTGCGCATGGCCCGTCCAAAAGTGCCATTTCTCGAATTGGTTCACCGGCTCGATCGCGAAACCAGTGGCATCCTGCTGGTGGCGAAGAAACGCAGTGCACTGAAAAATCTGCAGGATCAATTTCGGGAGCGCGAAACGGGCAAGACCTACTTGGCGCTAGTTTCCGGTCAGTGGCCTGCCAACAAAAAGGTGCTGGACAAGCCCTTGCATAAGTACCTGTTACCCGATGGCGAGCGGCGTGTAAAGGTGGTTACCAAGGATGACCCGGACGGCATGCCATCCTTGACCTTGGTCAAAGTGCGCGCGCTGAGCCCAGTGTCTCAGGATGCAAAGGGCGTTAAACGCGCGTTTTCGCTGTTGGAAGTGACCATCAAGACGGGTCGCACGCACCAGATTCGCGTGCACCTGGCAAGTGAGGGCATGCCCATACTCGGTGACGACAAGTACGGCGATTTTGAATATAACAAGGCACTTGCGCGCACGGCGCAAGGCGTTGCGCTCAAGCGCATGTTTCTGCATGCCTGGCGATTGCAATGCCGCCATCCGGCAACGGGCGCACCCCTTTCTTTGCAGGCAGAACTGCCTGAAGAACTCGCGCAGTTTGCAGCTCACGTGTTGCCGCCGGCGCACTGAATTTGAATGTCGATCGGATCCAGCATGTCCCCGCACCAACCGCCAAGACCCATCCGTCAATTTGACCTGATTGCCTTTGATTGGGATGGCACCCTGTTCGATTCCACGGCCATCATCACCCGCTGCATCCAAATGGCGGTCGTGGATGTGGGCGGACGCATGCCCAGTGAGAAGGACGCTGCTTACGTCATCGGCCTGGGACTGATGCAGGCACTGGCGCATGCGGCGCCTGATGTTCCGGTTGAGAAATACCCTGAATTGGGTGCGCGATACAAGCACCACTACGTTGCGCACCAGAACGATATCAGTCTGTTCGAAGGTGTGCTGGCCATGCTGGCCGATCTCAAAGCGAGCAACCATGTTCTGACCGTGGCTACCGGCAAGAGCCGCCGCGGGCTGGACGAAGCCTTGCGGGCAGCAGAGTTACAGGGACTGTTTGACGGGTCGCGCACGGCCGATGAGACCGCCGGGAAACCGCACCCCCTGATGCTGCAGGAGCTGATGCAGGAATTTGGTGTGGCGCCGGAGCGTGTACTGATGGTGGGTGACACCACGCATGACCTGCAAATGGCGCTCAATGCAGGTTGCCCGAGTGTGGGCGTGAGTTATGGGGCACACGAACCAGAGACCTTTGCAACGTTGAGTCCACGTTTTGTGGCCCATTCGGTGGCAGACCTGCACACCTGGTTGGTGAAACATGCCTGATCCATCCCGCGCCATGCCCCTTTGCCCGTCCTCGGATTTGAAGGACGGAGGCGACGCCTGCCCCTTCGATGTCGTGTACTGCGGTCGCACCGCGCGCGGTTTTGCCATTCGCTTTGACGGACAGGTGTATGCCTACCTGAACCAGTGCGCCCATGTTCCGATGGAAATGGACTACCAGCCCAACCGATTTTTCGATAGCACCGGCCGTTTTTTGATGTGTGCCACGCATGGCGCCATCTATCGACCCGAAACCGGCGAATGCCGGGGCGGCCCCTGTCGCGGTGGTCTGATAAAGATCGCGCTAACCGAGCGCAACGGCGTCGTGCACTGGCATACTGCTGACAACCTGCAACCTATTGAGTTCTGAAATGACTGACCCCCAGTTTCCCGGCAATCAAGGATTCGACAACAATTCGGCTCCAGTCCGCGCAGAATATGCGCAAGATGCTATAAAAGATGAAGCAGGCAGTGCGCGCAAGAGTTTGCCTGGCGAATCAGGCTGGGAGCGATCGACTCTGGAAGCCCTGGCGATGGCCACCATCACCGAGCAGCGCCAGGCACGACGCTGGCGCAATGGCATACGCCTGGCTTGGCTGGCATTCTTGGTTGCCCTGGTTTGGGTTGGTATGGACCGGGGCGGGTCGGTGGCAGATACCTCAACCCCTCACACTGCTTTGGTCAAGATCCAGGGAGAGATTGCGTCTGGCTCCGAGGCCAGTGCAGAATTGATTGTGTCTGCCATGCGAGGTGCATTTGAAGACAAGGGTGCCCAAGCCGTGGTGTTGCTGATCAACTCTCCGGGTGGAAGCCCCGTGCAGGCTGGCATCATCAACGACGAAATCCATCGCCTCAAGACCCTGCACAACAAACCTGTGTATGCCGTGGTGGAGGAAACGTGCGCTTCGGCTGCGTACTACATTGCGGCTGGCGCGGACAAGATTTTTGTTGACAAGGCCAGCGTGGTGGGCAGCATCGGTGTGTTGATGGATGGATTTGGCTTTACCGGGCTGATGGATAAATTGGGCGTGGAGCGGCGCCTGATGACAGCCGGTGAGAACAAAGGCTTCCTGGACCCGTTTAGTCCACAGACGGACAAACAGCGAGAATTTGCACAGGCCATGCTGGACCAGATTCATCAGCAGTTCATCAGCGTGGTGAAGGCTGGTCGTGGCAAACGTCTGAAGGAAACGCCGGAGACCTTTAGCGGGCTGTTCTGGACCGGCCAGCAAGCTATTGACATGGGACTGGCTGATCAGTTGGGCAATCTGGACTTTGTTGCCAGGGAAATCGTCAAAGCTGAAGACCTGATTGACTACACGCGAAAGGACAACGTGGCAGAGCGGTTGGTTAAGCGATTTGGCGCTTCCATTGGCGAAGGCGGTGTGCGCGCGCTACGGGCCTTGCCCGCGCTGCACTGAGATTGCACGCGGAGCGCTTGGCCTAGCGCCCGATCGCGAAGACTGTGGGCTGGTTATTCTCCAGCGTCCACAGTTTGTTCTTCCATTGCTTTACGACGTCGCTGTGGCATTGCGCTTGGGCCATGGTCAGTCCGCTTGCGGTGGCCAGTCGGGTGTTGTGCTGAAGCGTCTTCAGGAGCGCTTGCAGCATGGCGACATTGCGGTAGGGCGTTTCGATGAACAGTTGGGTTTGACCGGTCTTCAGGGCGATCGATTCCAGTTCGCGGATGCGCTGGGCCCGCTCCGGCGGCGTACTGGGTAGATAGCCGGAAAACGCAAAACTCTGTCCATTGAGCCCGCTGGCCGCAAGGGCTAGTAATAGAGAAACTGGTCCGACCAATGGCACCACCTGTAAACCCAAATCGTGTGCGGCCCGTACCACCGATGAGCCTGGGTCAGCGATGGCGGGCATTCCTGCCTCGCTGACCAGGCCGATGTCTTGGCCCTGCAAAGCGGCCTTTAGTAGCGGACGGGCATCGAATTGCCCCAGATGGTCGCCTTTTTTGTGGACCTCGTGGGGTAACTCCTGCAAGGTCATTGCCTGTAGGGGCACGCATAGGGTGTGTGTTTCATGAATGCGTTTGAGGTAAGCACGTGTTGACTTCGCGTTTTCACAGACCCAATGCTG
>Ga0116177_10000895_pt1 | contig 22133 bp, 17 predicted proteins | sample AD_STIC10_MetaG_FD_89750 | JGI IMG/M metagenome (GOLD analysis project Ga0116177, IMG submission 89750) | Active sludge microbial communities of municipal wastewater-treating anaerobic digesters from USA - AD_STIC10_MetaG | ecosystem: Engineered > Bioreactor > Anaerobic > Digestate | place: USA... | reverse complement strand
GACCCGCGTCGACGACATCCGCGGTCGCTTCGACCCGTGGCTGCTCGGCGTGGCGATCGCGCTGGCCTGCACGGGCGTGGTGATGGTCGGTTCGGCCGCGGTCGCTGGCGCCGGGATGGACGTGGGGCCCTGGTACTTCCTCACCCGCCACGTGCTGTTCCTGGCGGTCGGGCTGGTGCTGGCGGCGATCGCCATGCGCACCGAACTGAAGACGATCGAGCAGTACAGCCAGCTCCTGCTGCTGGGCTGCTTCGTGCTGCTGCTTCTGGTCTACGTACCGGTGCTGGGCAGCACGGTCAATGGCGCACGGCGCTGGATCAACCTGGGCGTGTCCAAGTTCCAGGTCGTGGAGGCGGTCAAGGTCCTCTACATCGTCTGGTTGGCGAGCTACCTGAAGCGCTACAGCGAGGACGTGGCGGTCACCTGGATGGCGATGCTGAAGCCGGTCGCGGTGGTTGGCGCGCTGGTGGTGCTGCTGCTGATGCAGCCGGACTTCGGATCCTCGGTGCTGCTGCTGGGCATCACCATCTGCATGCTGCTGCTGGGCGGCGCGCCGATCCGGCGCATCATCCCGCCGATCCTGCTGATGGTGCCGGCGCTGGTGCTGCTGGTGATCGTCGAGCCCTACCGCATGCGTCGCGTGACCTCGTTCATGGATCCGTGGCAGGACCAGCTCGGCGCCGGCTACCAGCTGAGCAACGCGCTGATGGCGATCGGTCGCGGCGAATGGCTGGGCGTGGGCCTGGGTGCCTCGGTGCAGAAGCTGTCCTACCTGCCGGAAGCGCATACCGATTTCATCTTCTCGGTGATCGCCGAGGAGCTCGGCTTCGCCGGTGCCTGCGCGGTGCTGGCGATGTACATGCTGCTGGCCGGCCGCGCGTTCTGGCTGGGCCTGAAGTGCGTGGAGATGAAGCGCCACTTCGCCGGCTACATCGCGTTCGGCATCGCCTTGTGGATGGCGCTGCAGAGCTTCGTCTCGATCGGCGTCGACCTGGGCATGCTGCCGACCAAGGGCCTGACCCTGCCGCTGATTTCCTCCGGCGGCTCCAGCGTGCTGATGACCTGCGTGGCGATGGGCCTGCTGCTGCGCGTCTCCTGGGAATACGAGCGCGCCGCGCGGCAAGTCGCCAAGCTGCGCGGCCTGGCGAGCCAGCCGCCCGCCGGTCCGGGTCCCGAGACCGCGCAGCCGCCGCTGCCGTCAGATGCCGGCGCGCGCGGCACCAGCCGCCTGCGCCAGCGCATCGAGCCGGGCATGGGCACGCGCAGCGACGCCACGGCAGCGCCGGTGTTGCGGAGGTCGCGTTGAACGCGTCCGCGCCCCTCGTGCTGATCATGGCCGGCGGTACCGGCGGCCATATCTTCCCCGGCCTGGCGGTCGCGCAGGCGCTGCGCGAGCGCGGCGCGCGCGTCGCGTGGCTGGGCGCGGACGGCGGCATGGAAACCCGGCTGGTGCCGCCGCACGACATCGCCATCGACACCATCGCGGTGGCCGGCGTGCGCGGCAAGGGGCTGGCGACGTTGTTGGGCGCGCCCCTGCGGATCCTGCGCGCGGTGCGCGATGCCGCGCGCGTGCTGCGCGCGCGCCAGCCGTCGGCGGTGGTGAGCTTCGGCGGGTTCGCGGCCGGGCCGGGCGGGATCGCCGCGCGCATCGCCGGCATCCCGCTGCTGGTGCACGAACAGAACCGCGCCGCCGGCATGACTAACAAGGCGCTGGCGAAGGTGGCGAAGCAGGTGCTGGTCGGCTTCCCGCAGACCTTCGCCCGCGAAACGCATGTCGGCAATCCGGTGCGCGCGCAGATCGCGCAGGTCGCGCCGCCGGAACAGCGCGGCTTCGCGCATGCCGGCGCTTTGCGCCTGCTGGTGCTGGGTGGCAGCCAGGGCGCGCGTGCCTTGAACAACGCGGTGCCGCAGGCGGTCGCGGCACTCGGCCTGCCGGTGGAGATCCTCCACCAGGCCGGCGAAAAGATGCTGGACGATGCGCGCAAGGCGTATGCCGATGCGGGCGTCGTCGCCACCGTCGAACCCTTCATCGCCGACATGGCCGCGGCCTACGCGCACGCCGACCTGGTGGTCTGCCGTGCCGGTGCATTGACGCTCGCCGAACTGTGCGCGGTCGGCGTGGGCAGCGTGCTGGTGCCGTTCCCGCAGGCGGTCGACGACCACCAGACCCGCAATGCCGAATTCCTGGTGGAGCGCGGCGCGGCCTTGCTGCTGCCGCAGGGCGACGACCTGGCGGCGCGCCTGCAGCCGCTGCTCGCCGAGCTTGCCACCAATCCCGGCAAGCGCCTGGCGATGGCCAAGGCGGCACGCGCGCTCGCAAAGCCTGCCGCCGCCTCGGACGTCGCCGACGCCGTGCTGGCCACGATTCGCAAGGAAGCCGCCTGATGTCGATCAACAGCTTGCGCCTGCAACAGATCGGCGACCTCGCCAAGGCGTTCCCGCGCGTGCATTTCGTCGGCATCGGCGGCGTCGGCATGAGCGGCATCGCCGAAGTGCTGTGCACGCTGGGCTACCAGGTCAGCGGTTCCGACAATGCCGACAACGCGGTGACCCGTCGCTTGGCGTCGCTGGGCGCGACCATCAGCAAGGGCCATGCCGCCGCCAACGTGCTGGATGCCGATTGCGTGGTGGTCAGCAGCGCGATCAAGCCCGACAACCCGGAACTTCTGGAAGCGCGTTCGCAACGGATCCCGGTGGTGCCGCGCGCCGAAATGCTGGCCGAACTGATGCGCTTCAAGCGCGGCATCGCGGTGGCCGGCACCCACGGCAAGACCACGACGACGTCGTTGCTCGCCAGCGTGCTCGCCGAAGGCGGGATGGATCCGACCTTCGTGATCGGCGGCCAATTGCTTGCAGCAGGTGCGAATGCGCGGCTCGGCGACGGCCAGTGGCTGGTCGCCGAAGCCGACGAGAGCGACGGCAGCTTCCTGCGCCTGAACCCGGCGGTGGCGATCGTCACCAACATCGACGCCGATCACCTGGAGAACTACGGCGGCGACTTCGCCCGGGTGAAGGCTGCGTTCAACGAATTCCTGCACCGGCTGCCGTTCTACGGGCTGGCGGTGCTGTGCATCGACGATGTCGAAGTGGCCGCGCTGGCCGAAAACACCCCGCGCCACGTGGTGACCTACGGCTTCAGCGCCGCGGCCGACGTGCGCGCCGAGGACGTGCGCCAGCAGGGCGGTCGCATGCACTACACGCTGTGCCTGCCGGATGGCACGCGCACGCCGTGCACGCTGGCATTGCCGGGCCGGCACAACGTGCAGAACGCGCTGGCCGCCTCCGCGGTCGCCTGGCAGCTCGGCGTGCACAACGATGCCATCGCCCGCGCGCTGGAACAGTTCGCCGGCATCGGTCGGCGCTTCAACCAGTTGGCGAAGCTGCCGCTGGACGCAGGCGGCGACGTGGTGCTGGTCGACGACTACGGCCACCACCCGAAGGAACTCGCCGCGGTGTTCGATGCCGCGCGCGGCGGCTGGCCGGAGAAGCGGTTGGTGGTCGCGTTCCAGCCGCATCGCTATTCGCGCACCCGCGACCTGTTCGACGATTTCGCCGCGGTGCTGTCCGGTGTGGATGCGCTGGTGCTGACCGAGGTGTACCCGGCCGGCGAAGCGCCGATCGCCGGGGCCGATGCGAAGTCGCTCGCGCGCTCGATCCGCACCCGTGGTCGGGTCGATCCGGTCGTGGTCAACGGTGCCGCCGACCTGCGCGATGCGCTCGTCGGCGTGCTCCGCGACGGCGACTTGCTGCTGATGATGGGTGCCGGCGACATCGGCGCGGCCGCGCAGCAGATCGCACGCACTGGCCTGCAAGGAGACAACGCATGAGCGCGGACATGCCGTTCCCGCCGCTGCGGGTGAGCGATGCGCGCGACTTCGGCCGCGTCGCCGTGCTGATGGGCGGCACCAGCAGCGAACGCGAGGTCTCGCTGGATTCCGGTCGCAACGTGCTGGAGGCGCTGCAGGCGCGCGGCGTGGATGCGCATGCGGTCGACGGGATCCCGGCGCTGGTCGACGCGCTGGTGCACGGCCAGTTCGACCGCGTCTTCAACATCCTCCACGGCAATCGTGGCGGTGGCGAGGATGGCGTGCTGCAGGGCCTGCTGGAAGCGCTGGAAGTGCCGTACACCGGCTGCGGCGTGCTGGCCAGCGCACTGACCATGGACAAGATCCGCACCAAGCAGGTGTGGATGAGCGCGGGATTGCCGACGCCGAAGTTCCTGCGCCTGTCGCCGGGTGCGGATGTGCGGGCCGCGGCGCTGCAGCTCGGCTTGCCCGTATTCGTGAAGCCGTCCAGCGAAGGCTCCAGCGTGGGCGTGGCGCGGGTCACCGACGAGGCCGGCATCGACGACGCGATCCGCGTCGCGCGCGCCTATGGCGGCGAGATGCTGATGGAACAGATGGTGGCCGGCGACGAACTCACCGTCGGCATCCTCGGCGACGTCGCGCTGCCGTCGATCCGCATCGTGCCCAAGGGCGAGTGGTACGACTACAACGCCAAGTACATCGCCGACGACACCCAATACCTGTGCCCCGGCCTGCAGGGCGACGACGAGGCCGCGATCCGCCAGCTCGCGCTGGACGCGTTCCGGGCCGCGGGCTGCACCGGCTGGGGCCGCGTCGACGTGATGCGCGATCGCGCCAGCGGCGCGCTCCTGCTGCTGGAAGTGAACACCGCGCCGGGCATGACCAGCCATTCGCTGGTGCCGAAGGCGGCCGGCCAGCGTGGCGTGTCGTTCCAGGAGCTTTGCTGGCGGATCCTCGAGCAGACCCTGCCCGTGGTCGACGGGGAGCGCGCGGACGCATGAGCGCGATGCTGCGACTGCTGGCCTGGATCCTCGCGGTGGCGCTGGTCGCACTGCCGGTCGTGGCCGTCGTCAACGGTTGGGTGGGCGGCGGGCAATGGCCCCTGCGCACGCTGCGCGTGCAGGGCGACCTGCACCAGGTCGACCAGGCGCGACTGCGCGCGACCGTGCTGCCGTATGCGAAGCAGGGCTTCTTCGCGGTGGAGCTGGATCGCATCCAGGCCGCGGTCGGCGCGTTGCCGTGGGTGGAGCGCGCGGAAGTGCGCAAGCACTGGCCGGACGTGCTGGAAGTGCGGATCAGCGAGCATCGTCCGTACGCGCGCTGGGGCTCGGATCGCCTGCTCTCCGAGCACGGCAAGTTGTTCTCGGCGAAGGGCGTGCAGGTGCGCGCGGGCTTGCCGCAACTCGACGGCCCGGACACCCAGGTGGCCGAAGTCGTGGCCCTCTACAACCAGGCGCGCGAGCGGTTGGCCAATGCCGGCGGCGTGCGCGGCGCCGGCATGGACAAGCGCGGCAGTTGGTCGATCACGTTGTCCGATGGCACCGAAGTCGTGCTCGGGCGCAGCGATCCCGAACAGCGGCTGGAACGCTTCGCACCACTGCTGCCGCGGCTGGCCGCGCAGCACCCCGGGCAGCGCCTGGTGCGCGCGGACCTGCGCTACACCAATGGTTTTGCACTGAGCTGGGCCGCGCTGCCGAAGGCGAGCGCGCTGCCCGCGCCGGTGCAGGACGCCACTCTCCCCCAACCCGCGCCGGTGGCACCGGCCGGGCGCAACGACACGCAAGGAACCACATGAACCGCAAGGGCGACAAGTCGCTGATCGTCGGCCTGGACATCGGGACCTCCAAGGTCACCGCGCTGGTCGGCGAATACGCGCCGGGCGAACCGATCGAGGTGATCGGGATCGGCTCCCACGAATCGCGCGGCCTGCGCAAGGGCGTGGTGGTCGACATCGATTCCACCGTGCAGTCGATCCAGCGCGCGGTGGAAGAAGCCGAGCTGATGGCCGGCTGCGAAGTGCGCAGCGTGTATGCCTCGATCAGCGGCAACCACGTGCAGTGCCGCAACTCGCAGGGCATCGCCCCGATCCGCGACGGCGAAGTCAGCTACGGCGACCTCGACCGCGTGCTGGAGGCGGCCAAGGCGGTCGCGATCCCGGCCGACCAGCGCATCCTGCATGCGATCCCGCGCGATTACGTGCTGGACGATTCGCAGGAAGGCATCCGCAACCCGGTCGGCATGACCGGCGTGCGCCTGGAGGTGCATGCGCACCTGGTGGTGTGCGCACAATCGGCCGCCGCCAACATCACCAAGTGCGTGCAGAAGTGCGGCCTGCAGGTCGACGACCTGGTGCTGTCGTCGCTGGCGTCGAGCACCGCGGTGCTGACCCCGGACGAGCGCGAACTCGGCGTGGTGCTGGTCGACATGGGCGCGGGCACCACCGACATCGCGGTGTTCGTGCAGGGCGCGATCAGCCACACGGCCAGCCTGCCGGTCGCCGGCGACAAGGTGACCGAGGACATTGCGCACATGCTGCGCACGCCCACGCCGGAAGCCGAGCAGATCAAGGTCCGCTACGCCTGCGCGCTGGCGCAACTCGCGCGTGCCGAGGAAAGCATCCAGGTGCCCAGCGTCGGCGACCGCCCGCCGCGGCGGATGCCGCGCCATGCGCTGGCGCAGGCGGTGCAGGCGCGCTACGAGGAAATCTTCGAGATGGTGCAGGCGGAACTGCGCCGCAGCGGCTTCGAGCAACTGGTGCGTGCAGGCATGGTCCTGACCGGCGGCGCGTCGAAGATGGAAGGCGTGGTCGAACTGGCCGAGGAGATGCTGCAGATGCCGGTGCGCATCGGCATCCCCCAGCACGTCAGCGGCCTGGGCGAAGTGGTCGGCAACCCGGTGCATGCCACCGGCGTTGGCCTGCTGCTGATGGGCAGCCAGATCGAGAACCCGCGCCGGCCGCAGCTCCGCGATGGCCGCGCGTTCGGCTGGATGGACAAGTTGAAGAACTGGTATCGCGGCCAGTTCTAGCGATGGGGCGTCGCCGCGAGGGCGCGGTGGCGCGAGGAAGGCGGAAGGCAGGGCGGTCCGGGCAAGGCAACAACCCAAGCGATCTCACACAAGCACGACATAACAAGAGGACACGGACATGGCGCAGACATTCGAACTGGTCGAGAAGATGGCACCGAACGCGGTGATCAAGGTCATCGGCGTGGGCGGCGGCGGCGGCAACGCGGTCGCGCACATGGTCAACAGCAGCGTGGACGGGGTGGAGTTCATCACCGCCAACACCGACTCGCAGGCGATCAAGAACTGCGGCGCGAAGCTGCAGCTGCAGCTGGGTGGCAACGTCACCAAGGGCCTGGGCGCAGGCGCCAACCCGGAAGTCGGCCGCCAGGCCGCACTGGAAGACCGCGACACCATCATCGACGCGCTGACCGGCGCCGACATGGTGTTCATCACCGCTGGCATGGGTGGCGGCACCGGTACCGGCGCCGCGCCGGTCGTCGCGCAGGTCGCCAAGGAGATGGGCATCCTGACCGTCGCCGTGGTCACCAAGCCGTTCCCGTTCGAAGGCCGCCGCCGCATGCAGGTGGCGCTGAAGGGCATCGAGGAGCTGAGCCAGCACTGCGACTCGCTGATCACGATCCCCAACGAAAAGCTGATCACCGTGCTCGGCCGCAACGCGACCATGATCCAGGCCTTCCGCGCGGCCAACGACGTGTTGCTCGGCGCGGTGCAGGGCATCGCCGACCTGATCGTGCGCCCGGGCCTGATCAACGTCGACTTCGCCGACGTCCGCACCGTCATGTCCGAAATGGGCCTGGCGATGATGGGCAGCGGCAGCGCGCGCGGCGACGACCGTGCCCAGGCCGCGGCCGAGGGCGCGATCCAGAACCCGCTGCTGGACGACGTCAACCTGTCTGGCGCCAACGGGATCCTGGTCAACATCACCGCCGGCCCCGACTTCACCATGGCCGAGTTCGACGAAGTCGGCCGCACCGTGGAGCAGTTCGCCTCGGAAGACGCCACCGTGGTCATCGGCACCGTGCTGGATCCGGAGATGCAGGACGAAGTGCGCGTCACCGTGGTCGCCACCGGCCTCAACCGCAATACCGCCGGCGGCCGCCAGCCGGCCCCGCGCAGCGAAGCCCGCTACGACAGCGGCTTCGACGCCCCGCGCCGTCCGCAGGTGCAGTTGATCAACACCCAGGGCAAGCGCGACGGCACCACCGGCCTGATGATCGATGAGGTCTCCGATCCGTTCGTGCCCGGTGCCAACACCGGCTTCGTCGGCGGCCTGCGCCGCAACGTCGATGCGGGTCCGGCCGTGGCCGAACTGCCGAAGGATGACTACCTGGACATCCCGGCGTTCCTGCGTCGCCAGGCGGATTGAGCGAGACCCGTTCGCCCTGAGCTTGTCGAAGGGTGAGCGGGCCGTTGTGGTTCGACAGGCTCACCACGAACGACGGTGAGGCAAGTCCATGTCCCTTTTGCACGCCGGGTTGCCCGCCCGGCGTGATTCCAGGTCGGTCGGCGTCATGCCGGCCGGCCCTTTTCCCATCACCATCCTGCGCGTGGAACACACCCGTTTTTACGTTCAGGTTCAGCAACCTGCGTGCTAACCTCCGCCGATGCTTCGCCAACGCACCCTCAAGAACCTGATCCGCGCCACCGGCGTGGGGTTGCATGGCGGCGAGAAGGTCTTCCTCACCCTGCGCCCGGCGCCGATCGACACCGGCATCGTGTTCCGCCGCATCGACCTGGATCCCGTGGTCGAGATCCCCGCCAGCGCCGCGCTGGTCACCGAAACCACCCTCTGCACCGGCCTGAGTTGCGAAGGCGCCAAGGTGCAGACCGTCGAGCACCTGATGTCGGCCCTGGCCGGCCTGGGCATCGACAACATCTACATCGAACTGACCGCGCCCGAAGTGCCGATCATGGATGGCTCGGCGGGCCCGTTCGTGTTCCTGCTGCAGTCCGCCGGCATCGCCGAGCAGAACGCGCCCAAGCGGTTCCTGCGAATCCGCAAGCACGTCGAGGTGCGCGACGGCGACAAGGTCGCCAGCTTCAGCCCGCATGACGGCTTCCGCGTCGGCTTCACGGTCAAGTTCAACCATCCGGCGATCCCGGACACGCTGTCGCGCGCCGAAGTCGACTTCTCGACCAGCGCCTACGTCAGCGAGGTGAGCCGCGCGCGCACCTTCGGCTTCATGCAGGACCTGGAGTACATGCGCGAGCGCAACCTGGGCCTGGGCGGTTCCATGGACAACGCGATCGTGCTCGACGAGTTCCGCGTCCTCAATGAGGACGGCCTGCGCTACGCCGACGAATTCGTCCGCCACAAGATCCTCGACGCGGTCGGCGACCTGTACCTGGCCGGCCGTCCGATCATCGGCGCCTACGAGGGCTACAAGTCCGGGCACGCCCTCAACAACAGGCTGGTCCGGGCCCTGCTGGCCGATGCCGAGGCATGGGAAGAGGTCAGTTTCACCGACCCGGTGGCACCGCCGCCGGTCGTTTATGGCGACGCCATCCCGGCGACCTGAACGCGTTCGCCTGCGTCCCGGGGCTGTGACCGGGTGCACGCATTCAGCTGAATCGTTAGTCTTTATTTAACAAAATCACGGACTTGTGACGTTAGGATGCCCACCCGGCCGGGTTGGGTGCGTTCCTACGTCCCCCGCCGCCCGGGTTTGCGGTTTCCCCCAGCGCGCTGTTCCGACACGTCGGGCGCGTCAGACCGCAACAGTGCCAAGGCAGCCGCCAGTCCCGACTGGCCGGCCGCCGACATTGGTGGAGCGGTTGTCGCGGCTGGCGGGATCGGTCGCAACGGTTGGGTCGTCGTCCTGACGGTCAACCCCGCCACATCGAGCCCGACGGATCGGGCAGCGTCGACCAGTTCCTGCGTGGCCAACCGCAATTTGGCATGCCACACCGGGCCATCGACGACGAAAACGAGCTTGTCGCCACGAACGTTCGCCAGCCGCGCATGCGCGGCCAGAACGGGCGGCAGGTGGGGACGCAACAACTGGTCCACCGCGTCGAGCCACAGTGCCCGGCGCAGGGTGCCGCCGGAGGATCCGTCGAGCAGCGCTTGCAGCGCCGCGCGCGGACCCGAAGGAGGCGTCGCCCCCGCTGGGGGCGTGGACCGAGAACCAGGCATACCCGATGACCGAAACAAGCAAGTCACACGATACCCGCCGGCGCGTGATCGCGCAGGCACAGGCCTTCCGCTTCTGGGCGATGCGCCGTCCGTTGGCCGCCCTTGGCGTGCTGCTCGGTGCCGGCCTCTTGCTCGGCGCCGGTGGGCGCAGCGTGGTGGGCATGGCCGAGGTCGAAGCCATGCAGGCCGCCGAGGCGAATCGGCAGGCCGAGCTGGCCAAGGTCCGCCGCGACGCCCAGCGCGAGGTCAATGCACTCGCCGCCCGCCTGGCCGAGTTGCAGGCGCAGGCGAACCGCCTCAACGCCCTCGGCGCGCGCCTGACCCAGGCCGGCCAGCTGCAGGACGGCGAATTCGAGTTCGACAAGCCGGTCGGCCAGGGTGGCGCCGGCCGCGCCAGCGACATGCCGCCGACCGAGCTGCGCCGTGGGATTTCGCTGCTGGAAGGCGAGTTCGGCCGTGCCGACACCCAGTTGTCGGTGCTGGAGAGCTTGCTGTTCAACCGCGCCCTGGATCGCAACGCAATGCCGTCGCGCGACCCGATCGCCAACAGCTACATCACCTCCGGCTTCGGCGGTCGCGCCGATCCGTTCGGCGGCGGCCACCAATTCCACAAGGGCATCGACTTCGAAGCCGACGTCGGCGACCCGGTGCTGGCCGTGGCCGATGGCGTGGTCAGCTACTCCGGTGTGCGATCCGGCTACGGCAACGTGGTCGAGGTCGACCACGGCAACGGCTACGTGACCCGCTACGCGCACAACTCCAAGCTGGAACGGCAGGTCGGCGACCTGGTGCGTGCGGGCCAGGAAATCGCCAAGGCCGGCTCCAGTGGTCGCTCGACCGGTGCCCACGTGCACTTCGAGGTCTGGCAGGACGGCGCGGTGGTGAACCCGCGCAAGTTCCTCGCGGTGACGTCCAGCGGCGCGCACCGCTAAGGCCGCTTCCCGTCCGTCCAGCCGCGTTGCGGCATGGACGCGCGGGGAGGGGGCATCGCCTGTGTGCCCCGTCCCGGCACCCCGCTTGAAGCGGGGTGGACGCCGGCTTGATAACGCCTGCCGGTGCCTCCAGCTACACTAGCGGACTGCGAAACGGGCGCAATGCGCCCGTTTTTGTCGTTTCGCCGCTGATACGCCATCCCCGATGGCCCACCGATGCCGCCGCGCCCCGCGCGCGCATCCCCGACCCGGATTCGTCGCCCCATGCTCAACAACCTGCTCACCAGCGTCTTCGGCAGCCGCAATGAACGCCTGCTCAAGCAACTGTCCGGGATCGTCAAGAAGATCAACGCGCTGGAACCGCAGACGCAGGCGCTGTCCGACGACGCGCTGAAGGCGAAGACCGAGGAGTTCAAGGCGCGCAGCGCCAAGGGCGAGTCGCTGGACAAGCTGCTGCCGGAAGCGTTCGCGGTCTGCCGCGAAGCCTCGGTGCGGGTGTTCGGCATGCGCCACTTCGATGTCCAGCTGATCGGCGGCATGGTCCTGCACGGCGGCAAGATCGCCGAAATGCGCACTGGTGAGGGCAAGACCCTGACCGCGACCTTGGCGGTGTACCTCAACGCGCTGGAAGGCAAGGGCGTGCACGTGGTCACCGTCAACGACTACCTGGCCCGCCGCGACGCCGCCCAGATGGGCAAGCTGTACAACTGGCTGGGCCTGAGCGTGGGCGTGGTGTTCCCCGGCATGCCGCATTCCGACAAGGGCGCGGCTTATGGCTGCGACATCACCTACGGCACCAACAACGAATTCGGCTTCGACTACCTGCGCGACAACATGGCGCTGGCGAAGGAGGACCGCTTCCAGCGCGGCCTCAACTACGCGATCGTCGACGAAGTGGACTCGATCCTGATCGACGAGGCGCGCACCCCGCTGATCATCTCCGGTCCGGCCGACGAATCGCCCGAACTGTACGTGCGGGTCAACCAGATCGTGCCGTCGCTGGTCCGCCAGGAGAAGGAAGACAGCGCCGGCGATTTCTGGGTGGACGAAAAGGCCAAGCAGGTGCACATGTCCGAAGCCGGGCAGGAGCATGCGGAAAGCCTGCTGCGCGGTGCCGGCATCCTCGCCGAGGACGAGAGCCTGTACGCGCCGCAGAACATCCACGTGGTCCACCACCTGAATGCGGCGATGCGCGCGCATGCGATCTACCAGCGCGACGTGGACTACATCGTCCGCGACGGCGAGGTGGTGATCGTCGATGAATTCACTGGCCGCACCCTGCCGGGCCGGCGCTGGTCGGACGGCCTGCACCAGGCGGTGGAAGCGAAGGAAGGCGTGGCGGTGCAGCGCGAGAACCAGACGCTGGCGTCGGTCACCTTCCAGAACCTGTTCCGCATGTACAACAAGCTGTCCGGCATGACCGGCACCGCGGACACCGAAGCCTACGAATTCCAGAACATCTACGGGCTGGAAGTGGTGGTGATCCCCACCCATCGCCCGATGATCCGCAAGGATCATTCGGACCTGGTGTTCCTCAACCGCGCCGGCAAGTACCGCGCGGTGGCCAACGAGATCAAGGCCTGCGCCGCCAAGGGCCAGCCGGTGCTGGTCGGCACCACCTCGATCGAAGTGTCGGAATTGCTGAGCGACGCGCTGAACGAGGCCGGCATCGCCCACGAAGTGCTGAACGCCAAGCAGCACGAGCGCGAAGCGCACATCGTCGCCAACGCCGGTGCGCCGGGCGCGGTGACGATCGCCACCAACATGGCCGGTCGCGGTACCGACATCGTGCTGGGCGGCTCATTGGAAGCGGAACTCGCCGCGCTCGGTGAGGATGTGTCGCCGTCGGAGAAGGAGCGGATCAAGGCCGCATGGCAGGTCCGCCACGACGCGGTCAAGGCGGCCGGCGGCCTGCACATCGTCGGCACCGAGCGCCACGAGAGCCGCCGCATCGACAACCAGCTGCGCGGGCGTTCCGGCCGCCAGGGCGATCCGGGTTCGTCCCGCTTCTACCTGTCGCTGGAAGACAACCTGATGCGCATCTTCGCCGCCGACTGGGTACAGAAGGTGATGGCGCGGATGGGCCTGAAGGAAGACGACATCATCGAAAGCCCGCTGGTCACCAAGCAGATCGCCAACGCGCAGCGCAAGGTGGAGGCGCACAACTTCGACATCCGCAAGAACCTGCTGGACTTCGACGACGTCAACAACGACCAGCGCAAGGTGATCTATGGCCAGCGCGACGAGTTGCTGGAGGCGGACAGCGTCAAGGCCAACATCGACGGCATCCGCAGCGACGTGGTGGCCGACGTGGTGGAGCGCTTCGTGCCGGCCGATTCTGTCGACGACCAGTGGGACCTGCCGGGCCTGGAAGCCGAGCTGGCCACCGAGTTCGCGCTGCAACTGCCGCTGGTGCGCATGCACCAGGAGCAGGACGAGCTGGACGCGTCGCAGATCCTGGCGAAGGTGCAGGAGTCGGTCGAGGAGCTGTTCCAGGCCAAGGAAGCCCAGGTCGGTGGCGAGACCATGCGCATGCTGGAGAAGCACGTGATGCTCAACGTGCTCGACCAGAACTGGAAGGAACACCTGGGGCGCATGGATTACCTGCGCCAGGGCATCCACCTGCGCGGCTATGCGCAGAAGCAGCCGAAGCAGGAATACAAGAAGGAAGCGTTCGAGCTGTTCTCCGAGTTGCTGGAGAAGGTCAAGCGCGAAGTGATCAGCCTGCTCGCGCGGATCCGCGTCCGCGACGAAGCCGAAGTCGCTGCCGCCGAAGCCGAGGAGCGCGCGCGCGCCGAGGCGGTGGCCAGGCAGATGCAGTTCCAGCATCCGGACATGGGCGGGCTGGGTGCCGACGAGGAAGCCGCGGCCGTGCAGCAGCTCGGCCAGCAGCCGCAGGGCTACGGCGAGGCCTTCGACCGCATCGGCCGCAACGATCCCTGCCCCTGCGGCAGCGGCAAGAAGTTCAAGCACTGCCACGGGCAGCTTGCGTAGCAAGCTGCCCGTGATCCAGCCCGCCTGCGGGCTGGATCCCCAAGGTCGCTGTGCGACCTCGGGTCCCACGGGTCGTGCTTCCGAGCCCCCGCGCCTTCGGCGCGCCCCCCTTACCAAGGGGGGCGTCGGTATCCGAGAGAACGGCGGTCGGAGAGAATTAAGCTCGCTTGATTCTCTTCGTCCCCTTTTCGCAACTCGATGAAGCAAATTCACGTCGTCGCCGGCGTCCTCCGCAATACGCATGGCCACGTCCTGCTGGCGCGTCGTACCGAAGGCCGCGACCTCGCCGGCCTGTGGGAATTCCCGGGTGGCAAGGTGGAAGCGGGCGAGTCCCCTGAAGTCGCGCTGGTCCGCGAGCTGCGCGAGGAACTCGGCATCGAGGCCACGGTCGGCGCATCGCTGATCCGCGTGCCGCAGCAGTATCCCGGCAAGCGGCTGCTGCTGGACGCGCGCCATGTCGAATTCGAGGGCGTGCCCGAGGGACTCGACGGGCAGGCGCTGGCCTGGGTGCCGCAGGAGGATCTGGTCGGTTACCCGATGCCGCCCGCGGACATGCCCGTGGTCGCCGCGTTGATCCAGCCGGATCGCTACCTGGTCACGCCGGCGCCTGGCGATGATGACGAGGCCTGGCTGGCGTCACTGGCGGATGCGCTGGCGCGCGACGTGCGTCGCGTGCAGTTGCGCGCGCCGGGTGTCGCGGCGCGTCGTTGGAGTGGCCTGGTCGCCGATGCCATCGCGCTGTGCCGCGATGCGAGTGCCGAGGTCCTGCTCAATGGAGATCCCGACTGGGCCAGGCAAGCGGGGGTTGGCGTGCACCTGCGCTCGGCCCAGCTGCACGATGTGGCACTCGGGGCGGCCCTGGAGGGCGTGCGGCAGGCGGGTCACGCCATCGCCGCCTCCTGCCATGACGCAGCCGACCTGGAGCGCGCGGAGGCACTCGGCTGCTCCTTCGTCGTGCTTGGCCCGGTGCAGGCGACCTCCTCGCATCCCGGCGAGCCCGGGATCGGCTGGGAGGCATTCGCCGGCTTGCGCGAACATGTGGCATTGCCGATCTATGCGATCGGCGGCCTCGCGCCCGCGGAGATCGCCAAGGCGCGTACCCACGGCGCCCAGGGCATCGCCGCGATCCGTGCCCTGTGGGAGGCAGTGCGCGCCTAGGCCGCGAGGCGTCGGTACAGCCGATCCAGCGCTCCCACCTGCGGCGGCAGCGCCTCCAGCGGGCCATCGTTGACCAGCACGTCGTCGGCAATCGCCAGCCGTTCCCGCCGGCTCGCCTGCGCCGCGATCATCGTGCGGGCCAGGGCATCGTCGATGCCGTCGCGCTGCAGCAGTCGGGCCAGTTGCATCGCTTCCGGCAGGTCGATCACCAGGATGCGCTGCAGCCACGGATAGGCATCGCGACCGCCGCCTTCGGCCAGCAGCGGGATCGAGGCGATCGCGTAGGGCCCCGGCGCGGCACTGCAGGACGCCCGCAGCGCCTCGCGCACGCGTGGATGGACGATCGCCTCCAGTCGCCGTCGCGCATCGGGGTCGGCGAACACGCGGCGGCGCATGGCCGGACGGTCCAGCCGGCCATCGGCATCCAGCACGCCGGCGCCGAACGCGGCCACGACCTCGGCCAAGCCGTCACTGCCGGGGGCCACGGCCTCGCGCGCGGCGATGTCGGCATCAGCCACGACCAACCCGTGCGAGCGGAACAGCGCATCGACGGTGCTCTTGCCCGACGCCACGCCACCGGTGATCGCGACGATGAACTCACTCATGAGGGGCCGTCTGGCGGTGCAGCGTGGGCAGGTTCAGGCCAGGCCGGCGAAACGCATGTACATCCCGACCAGATCCTTGCCCCACATGAAGCTGATCCAGCCAGCGATGGCGAGGTATGGGCCGAACGGGATCGGCGTGGCCTTGTCGCGGCCCTTTGCGGCCAGCCAGATCGAACCGACCAGGGCACCAACCAGCGAGGACAGCAGGATCGTCGGCAGCACGCCGGCCAGCCCGCACCAGGCGCCCAGCGCTGCCAGCAGCTTGAAGTCGCCGTGGCCCATTCCTTCCTTGCCGGTCAGCTGCTTGAACACCCAATACACCGACCACAGGCTGACGTAACCGGCCATCGCGCCCAGCAGCGCGGCCTTCTGGCCGACGTAGAGGTTCTCCACCGAGGCCACCAGGCCCAGCCACAGCAGGGGCAGGGTCAGTTGGTCGGGCAGGAGCCGGGTGCGGAAGTCGATCCCGGACAAGGAAATCAGGAAGCCGGTCAGCAGCATCGCGCCGAAGCCCTTCCAGCCGAATCCGAAGCGCCACACGCAGGCCACGAACAGCAGCGCGGTCAGCAATTCGACCAGCGGATACTGGATCGAGATCGGTGCCTTGCAGCCGCGGCACTTGCCGCCGAGCGCCAGCCAGCTCAGCAGCGGGATGTTCTCGTACCACGACAACTGGTGGCCGCAGTGCGGGCAGTGCGAACGCTCGACCACGATCCCCGGTGGAGGCGGGTCGTAGAGTTCGGGTTCCTCGAGGATCTCGCGGGCATCGCGCTTCCATTCCCATTCCAGCCGACGTGGCAGGCGCAGGATCACGACGTTGAGGAAACTGCCGACCAGCAGGCCGAGGCCGGCCACGGCAGGGTAGCCGAGGCCGGGGTGTGCATCGAGGAATGCCATCGAGTTGTCGTGCGCCTGTCTGTTGGACGGATTACATGACCGTCATGGCGAGCTTGAAGATCGGCAGGTACATCGCGATCACGATCGAGCCGACCAAGCCGCCGATGATCACCATCACCATCGGTTCGATCAGGCTGGACAGCGCATCCACCGCATTCTTCACCTCTTCCTCGTAGAACTCCGCGACCTTGAACAGCATCGCGTCCAACGCGCCCGCCTCTTCACCGATGGCGGTCATCTGCACCACCATGTGCGGGAACAGGTTGACCTGCTTCATCGCCATGTTGACCGGGTAACCCACCGCCACGTCTTCCTTCATCCGCAATACTGCCTTGCTGTAGACCGTGTTGCCGGTGGCGCCGGCCACGTTGTCCAGCGCTTCCACCAGCGGTACGCCGGCCTTGAAGGTGACGGCCAGGGTGCGGGCGAAGCGGGCGATCGAGGAGTCATGCAGCACCTTGCCGATGATCGGGATCTTCAACATCATCCGGTCGATGAAGTGCTGCAGCGGGACCGATCGCTTGTAGAAAAACAGGAACAGGCCGACTGCCGCGCCTGCCACGAGCAGGATGAGCCACCACCACTTGACCATCTGGTCGGAGATGCCGAAGACGAAACTCGTGAACGCCGGCAGGTCGGCCCCGAAGCTGACGAACGTTTCCTTGAAAGTCGGCACTACGTAGACCATCAACACGCCGCAAACGATGATCGCCACCGCGATCACGGCCGCCGGATAAAACAAGGCCTTCTTGATCTTGCCCTTGATCGACTCGATGTTTTCCTTGTAGTTGGCGATCGTTTCCAGCACGGTTTCCAGCACGCCCGAGGATTCCCCCGCACGCACCAAGTTGCGGTATAGCTCGTCGAATTGCACCGGATGCTGGCACAAGGCCTCGTAGATCGATGCGCCGCCCTCGATGTCCTGCTTGACGCTGTTGACGAGTTTCTTCATCGCAGGGTTCTTGCTGCCACCGGCGATGATTTCCATCGACATCACCAGCGGTACGCCGGACTTCATCATGGTCGCCAGCTGGCGACTGAAGATGGCGATGTCGCGTGATGTGATCTTGGTGGCGCTGCCGCCGAACAACGGCTTCGACTTGGGTTTGACCACGGTCGGGGTGATGCCCTGCTTGCGCAGTTCGGCGCGCAGCAGGTTGGCGTTCTTGGCGGTCTGCTCGCCCTTCATGACCACGCCGCGCTTGTCGCGGCCCTGCCAGACGAATTCGACCATCGGGTTCAGGCGACGACTCTCCGCCTGGGTTCGGGCCTTGCTGATGGCGGCTCTGCGTGCAGACATGGCGGTTACCTCAGTCCTTGGTGACTCGGTTGATCTCGATGAGACTGGTGATCCCCTGTTTCACCTTGTCCAACGCGGAACGCCGCAGGTCGCGGACTCCGCTGCGCAGCGACGCCTCGGTGATTTGCTGGACATTACCACCGGCCAGCACCATCTGCTGGATTTCGTCGTTCATGGGCATGACCTGATAGATGCCGGCACGCCCCTTATAACCTTCGGTGCAGTCCTCGCAGCCCACCGCCTCGAAGACGGTGATCCCGGCGTGGACCTCGTCCGCGGTGAAGCCCTCGGCCAGCAGCGCGTGTTCGGGCAGGTGCGCGGCGCGCTTGCAGTCGTGCAGGCGCCGGACCAACCGTTGGGCGATGACCAGGCTGACCGAACTGGTGATGTTGTAGGGCGCGATGCCCATGTTCATCAGGCGGGCAATGGTCTGGGGGGCGTCGTTGGTATGCAGGGTCGACAGCACCATGTGGCCGGTCTGAGCGGCCTTCACCGCGATCTCGGCTGTTTCCAGGTCGCGGATTTCGCCGACCATGATGATATCGGGATCCTGGCGCAGGAAGCTGCGCAAGGCGGCGGCAAAGGTCATCCCGCGCTTGACGTTCTGCTGGACCTGGTTGACGCCGGGGAGGCGGATTTCTACCGGGTCTTCGACCGTGCTGATGTTGCGCGTCTCGTCATTGAGGATGCCCAACGCGGTGTACAGACTGACCGTCTTGCCCGAGCCGGTGGGTCCGGTTACCAGCACCATTCCATACGGCTTATGGATTGCATCCATGAACAGTTTCTGCTGGACCGGCTCGTAGCCCAGCTTGTCGATGCCGAGTTTGGCGGCGCTGCCGTCCAGGATGCGCAGCACGATCTTCTCGCCGAACAGGGTAGGCAAGGTGCTGACGCGGAAGTCGATCTGCTTGGTCTTTGACAGGTTGAGCTTGATGCGTCCGTCCTGCGGGACGCGCTTTTCGGCGATGTCCAGCTGCGCCATCACCTTCAGGCGCGCGGCAATGCGCGCGTGCAGCTTCACCGGAACCCGCTTGGCGATCTTGAGGATGCCGTCGATGCGGAAGCGCACCCGGTATTCGGTTTCGTAGGGTTCGAAGTGGATGTCGCTGGCGCCCTTGCGGATCGCGTCCACCAGCGACTTGTTGATGAACTTGACGACCGGGGTGTCTTCACCCTTCGCGTCCACCCCGGTGTCGTTGGACAGGTCGTCGTCGCCGCCGCCGACTTCGAGGCCCTCCAGCCCTTCGGAGTCGGCCATCTCGTCGGCCATGGCCTCGGCGACTTCGAGCCACTGGTCCAGGCAGCGCTTGATGCGGTCGGCATCGACCAGGATCGGCTCGACCGCCAGGTTGGTGTGGAACTTGAGCTCGTCCAGCGCCTGGTGGTCGGTCGGGTCGCTGGTGCCCACGAACAGCCGGCTGCCGCGCTTGAACAACGGCAGGACCTGGTGCTTGCGCAGCAGTTCCTCCTTGACCAGGGCGATCGCGGATTGCGACGCGTCCAGCGCAAGCGCATCGACCAGCGGCATGCCGAACTCGATGGAGTTGGCGGCCGCCAGGGCGGCCGGCGTGACCAGCCTGCGTTCGCTGAGGTAGGCCGCGAGCGGCTGCTTCTCCGCGGTTGCGGCATCCATCGCCTTGCGTGCCGCGGCTTCGTCCAGCGCGCCGTCCAGCACAAGGCGCCGGGCGATGCCGGTGATTCCCATCAGGTTGGCGGACGTGACAGCGCTCATCGGTATGCGCTCTCCCCAGGCGACTGACCGACTTTACCGCAAACCCGAAGCCGCGAACCAGCCGCGCGCAAAGCGGCGTCCCGTGGGATTGACGTCAAGCCTCGCCGGTAGCGCAAGTTCCAGGCGGACGCCCGATGCCTGGGCCGTGCCCGCGGCACCGGCGCCTGGCGGACTGCGCTCGCCTCGCGGGCTTCCCCGCGGACGGGATTCAGGCTACGGTTCCCGAGGGAGATTCCATGACCATAACTATCGTGTTGCCGGCAAAGAACGAGGCGGAGGGCCTGCAGCGCACGTTGCCGTCGCTGCGCGCCGCCTATCCGGATGCCGAGATCATCGTGGTCGACGATGGCTCCACGGATGACACGGCCAGGGTCGCAGCGAGCTTGGGGGCCAGCGTGCTGTCTTCCCCCTACTCGATGGGAAATGGCGCGGCCATCAAGCGGGGGGCGCGGGTCGCGCGGGGCGATGTACTGGTCTTCATGGATGCCGATGGCCAGCACAGCGCCGCGCACATCCCCGCGCTCCTTGCCAGGCTGGAGCAGGGCTATGACATGGTGGTGGGCGCCCGCGACCGCAGCGGGCAGGCCAATCTCCATCGCGGGCTTGCCAACGGTTTCTACAATCGCTTGGCCAGCTGGATGACCGGCCACAGGGTGGTCGACCTGACCTCTGGCTTCCGCGCGGTGCGCGCCGACAGGTTCCGCGAGTTCCTGCACCTGCTTCCCAATGGTTTCAGCTACCCCACGACCAGCACCATGGCGTTCTTCCGCAGCGCATATCCCGTGGCGTACGTGTCGATCCCGGTGGCCAAGCGCGTCGGAACCAACAGCCATATCCGGCCGTTGAAGGACGGCGTCCGCTTCCTGCTGATCATCTTCAAGATCGCCAGCCTGTACTCGCCGCTGAAGTTGTTCGTGCCGGTGGCCGTCGCCTTTTTCCTGATGGCGCTCGGCTACTACGGCTACACCTTCGTGACCGAGCACCGACTGACCAACATGAGCACGCTCCTGTTCAGTGCATCGGTGATCATTTTCCTGATCGGGCTGGTCTCGGAACAGATCACCAACCTGACCTATCGGCAAGACAAATGACCAGCAAGACATCGGAACGCCCGAGCACCTGCGATTCCTGACAGGCATGCCGTCAGGTTTCTCCAACACGGGGCTTTTCGGGCCTGTCGCACCGGAAATCGGTTGGGCACCGCCCCTCCGCTACCTGATGCGGCGTGATCGCGTGCTCAAGCTCCTTCGCCAGGTTCCGGCAGGAGCGCTGCTGGAAGTCGGCTGCGGAAGTGGCGCGCTCTTGCAGGAACTGGCGCAGCTCGGTCACGATGCCATTGGCCTCGAGACATCCGAGCCTGCGGTGCGGATGGCGAGGGAGATCGCCCGCCTGGGCAACGGCACCCAGCATTTTCATGCATCTCCGGGTTCCGATTGGTCGGGCCGCTTCGATCTTGTCTGCGCCTTCGACGTGCTGGAGCACATCGAGGACGATGTCGCCGCACTTGACCAGTGGCTATCTTGGTTGCGCCCGGGCGGCAGCATTTGCCTGACGGTGCCTGCCCACACCCGTCGTTGGGGCGCAGGCGACGAATGGGCTGGCCACTACCGGCGCTATGATCGCCCAGGCCTGGAGGCCTTGCTGCTGGCGAGGGGGTTGGCGATCCGGCATTTCGAATGCTACGGATTTCCACTGGCGAACCTCACCGAGGCGCTAGGGAACCGCACGTACAGGCGCTTGTTGTCGCAGCGCGATCGAGCCTACAGCAACGAAGAAGCTTCTTCATTCAGTGGCGTTGAGCGAAGCGACTACCTGAGGCTGTTCGGCAAGCTCGACACGGTTCCCGGTCGCGCGGCCCTGCGGGCGGCAATGGCGGCCCAATCGCTTACCGCCCGGACCGACCTCGGTAGTGGCTATCTGGTGCTGGCGCGCATGCCGTGACCAGGTACTGGCGCATCCTCGGATATCTCGCGGCGGTGGCATTTGCGGGATACTTCATCTGGTTCTCGTTGCACAGCCTCGACCTGGTGATGCTCAAGGCGGTCTTGTCGCCGAACGTGCTTGCGGCCGTGGTCCTGGCGTCAGCCATGTACGCTTCGATCATTCCCATGACAGGTTGGGCGTGGGGCCGCCTGCTTGCCGGCCAGAATGAGTCCTGGCGGGTTTCCCGACTCTCGGCGATTTTGGCGGTGACGCAGCTTGCGAAATACGTGCCCGGGAACGTTGCCCAACATGCGACTCGGGCCGCACTGTCGATCCGCAACGGGATGGCCCCGAAATCACTGTTCTTCACCGTGGTCCAGGAAACCATCATGGCTGCGGCGGCGAGCGTCCTGGTGGGCGTGTTGATGCTGGTGGCGTCCGGGCATGGTGCCGATCACCTTCCGGATTCGGCGCGAGCGGCGCTGGTGTGGTCGGTTCCGCTGCTCGTCATCGCGGTCCTCTCGCTCGTCAGCATTCGCGTGGCGCCGCAAGAGGCGGCTTGCAGTCCAAGCCGGATGGTCCGGCTCGTCGGTCGAATGGGCGGGCTGCCGGGCGCAAAG
>Ga0116177_10000893_pt1 | contig 22140 bp, 32 predicted proteins | sample AD_STIC10_MetaG_FD_89750 | JGI IMG/M metagenome (GOLD analysis project Ga0116177, IMG submission 89750) | Active sludge microbial communities of municipal wastewater-treating anaerobic digesters from USA - AD_STIC10_MetaG | ecosystem: Engineered > Bioreactor > Anaerobic > Digestate | place: USA... | reverse complement strand
GGGCGCTTGCCAGCTGCCGGACGGCGTGGAGATGGTGATGCCGGGCGACAACGTGAAGATGGTGGTGAGCCTGATCAACCCGGTGGCGATGGACGAAGGCCTGCGTTTCGCGATCCGCGAAGGCGGCCGTACCGTCGGCGCCGGCGTCGTGGCCAAGATCGTCAAGTAACCCGGTTGTTCGCGGGCGCCGGCTTGGCCGCGCGCCCGCGGTTTCGATAAATTTGCAAGATCGAGCTTGCGTGAGGCGGAGGATCTCCGCTAGAATGCAAGACCCTCGCGGCGACTTGAATCGCAGTGGGGAGCGAAAAGAGGCGCAGGAAGCGCCTCGTGTTCGCCAGACAGGGAGATGTCGCGTGGCAAGGCCTCGTCCGTTCCGGAGTATTCCGGGGCATTTCGGCGGGGCCTTTCGGCGCGTTCATGGATTCCCACGCTGGCGGGTCGGGCAACCGGGCCGCCAGTTTGTTTCTGGATACCAAGGTTCCATCCGTTGTTTCCACGGGGTGTGGCGCACCTAGCCGTCGCACCTGTCGCTCTTTAGATACGAGGCAATCCTCCCATGGCGGACCAAAAGATTCGCATCCGGCTGAAGGCGTTTGATCATCGTCTGATCGACCGTTCGGCCAGCGAGATCGTCGAAACGGCCAAGCGGACCGGCGCGCAAGTGCGCGGCCCGATCCCGCTGCCGACGAAGATCGAACGCTACACCATCCTGACCTCGCCGCACGCCGACAAGGACGCGCGCGATCAGTATGAAACCCGCACGCACAAGCGCGTGCTCGACATCGTCGACCCGAACGACAAGACCGTGGACGCGCTGATGAAGCTCGAACTCGCGGCTGGCGTCGACGTCCAGATCAAGCTGACCTGAGGACACAACGATGAGCGCGAAGAAGTATTCGCTCGGCATCGTCGGTCGCAAGGCCGGCATGAGCCGCATGTTCACCGAGGACGGCAAGTCCATCCCGGTGACCCTGATCGAGGCCACCCCGAACCGCATCACCCAGGTGAAGACCGTCGAAACCGACGGCTATTCCGCCCTGCAGGTGACCGCGGGCGTGAAGCGTGCCTCGCTGTTGAACAAGCCGGCCACCGGCCACCTGGCCAAGGCCAAGGTGGAGGCGGGTCGCGGGCTGTGGGAACTGCGCGTGGAAGCCGACCAGATCGGTGGCTATGAAGTGGGCGGCGAGATCAAGGCCGACATCTTCAGCGAAGGCCAGATCGTCGACGTCCAGGGCGTGACCAAGGGCAAGGGCTTCCAGGGCACGATCAAGCGCTGGAATTTCCGCATGGGCGACGCGACCCACGGTAACTCGCTGTCGCACCGCTCGCCGGGCTCCATCGGCCAGCGCCAGACGCCGGGTCGCGTGTTCCCGGGCAAGAAGATGTCCGGCCACATGGGCGATGTCACCCAGACCACGCAGAACCTGCAGGTCGTCAAGGTCGACGCCGAGCGCGGCCTGATCGCCGTGCGCGGTGCCGTGCCGGGTGCGCCGGGTGGCGACGTGATCGTGCGCCCGACGAGCAAGGGAGTCTGATCATGGAACTCAATATCAACGGTAGCGCCAGCACCCTGTCGGTCTCCGACGCCGTGTTCGGCCGCGAATTCAGCCAGGACCTGGTCCACCAGGTCGTGGTCGCGTACCGCAACGCCGGTCGTGCCGGCACCAAGGCGCAGAAGACCCGCTCGGAAGTCAACGGCACCACCAAGAAGTCGAAGAAGCAGAAGGGCGGCGGTGCGCGTCACGGCGCGCTGACGGCTCCGATCTTCGTCGGCGGTGGCGTGACCTTCGCGGCGAAGCCGCGCAGCTTCGCGCAGAAGGTCAACCGCAAGATGTACCGCGCCGCGATCGCCGCGATCCTGTCCGAGCTGAACCGCCAGGACCGGCTGCTGGTCGTCGAGGGCTTCGAGCTGGATTCGCCGAAGACCAGTGGCATGGTTGCCAGGCTGAGCGACCTCAAGGTCGGTCGGCGTCCGCTGATCGTCACCGAGGACGCGACCGAGAACGTGTACCTGTCCGCCCGCAACCTGCCGTACGTGCAGGTCCGCGACGTGCAGGGCCTGGACCCGGTTGCGCTGGTCGGTGCCGACACCGTCGTCATCACCTCCGATGCCGTCAAGAAGATCGAGGAGTGGCTGGCATGAGCACCGCCAACATGTACGAAGTGATCCGTGCGCCGCGCGTGTCCGAAAAGACCGCACGCCTGCAGGAAGTTTCCAACCAATACGTTTTCGAAGTCGCGAAGACCGCCACCAAGGCCGACATCAAGGTCGCGGTGGAGAAGATCTTCGACGTCAGCGTCAAGGCAGTGAACGTGGTGAACGTGAAGGGCAAGTCCAAGACCTTCAAGTTCCGCCAGGGTCGCCGTGGCGATTGGCGCAAGGCGTACGTCACGCTGGCCGAAGGCCAGTCGATCGACGTCATGACGACTTCTGCCTGAGGACCCACCCATGGCATTGATGACTTTCAAACCCACCTCGCCCGGCCGTCGCTCGATGGTCCGCGTGGTGACGCCGGGCCTGCACAAGGGCGCGCCGCACGCGGCGCTCGTCGAGAAGCAGAGCAACAGCGGCGGCCGCAACCACCACGGTCGCATCACCACCCGTCACATCGGTGGTGGCCACAAGCAGCATTACCGCATCATCGACTTCAAGCGCGACAAGGAAGGCATCGCCGCCCGCGTCGAGCGCATCGAATACGATCCGAACCGCACTGCGCACATCGCGCTGCTGTGCTACGTGGACGGCGAGCGCCGCTACATCATCGCGCCGAAGGGCCTGAAGGCCGGCGACCAGGTGATCGCGGGCCGCGATGCGCCGATCAAGGCCGGTAACACCCTGCCGCTGCGCAACATCCCGGTCGGTTCGACCGTGCATTGCATCGAGATGAAGCCGGGCAAGGGTGCGCAGATCGCGCGTGCTGCCGGCGCCGGCGTCCAGTTGGTCGCCCGCGAAGGCGTCTACGCGATGCTCCGCCTGCGTTCCGGTGAGATGCGCAAGGTGCCGGCGGACTGCCGCGCGACCATCGGCGAAGTCGGCAACGACGAGCACAACCTCGAGAAGCTGGGCAAGGCCGGTGCGAAGCGGTGGCGCGGCGTCAAGCCGACCGTGCGCGGCGCGGCCATGAACCCGGTCGACCACCCGCACGGTGGCGGCGAGGCGAAGGCTGGCCAGGGCAACCCGCATCCGGTCACCCCGTGGGGCGTGCCGACCAAGGGTTACAAGACCCGCAAGAACAAGCGCACGCAGCAGTTCATCGTGCGCGACCGCAGGAGCTAATCGGCAATGGCACGTTCACTCAAGAAGGGCCCGTTCATCGATCACCACCTCCAGAAGAAGGTGGAGACCGCGGGCAGCAGCAAGAAGCCGATCAAGACCTGGTCGCGTCGTTCCACGGTGTTGCCGGAAATGATCGGCTTCACCATCGCCGTGCACAACGGCAAGAACCACATCCCGGTGCTGATCAACGAGAACATGATCGGTCACAAGCTCGGCGAGTTCGCCCTGACCCGCACGTTCAAGGGTCATGGCGGCGACAAGAAGAGCGGGAAGTAAGGAGATGACCATGGAAGCGAAAGCCATCCTGCGCAGTGCGCGCATCTCCGCCCAAAAAGCCCGCCTGGTCGCCGACCAGGTGCGCGGGCTGTCGGCCGAACGCGCCGTCAACCTGCTGCGCTTCTCGGACAAGAAGGCCGCCGTCATGATCCGCAAGGTCGTGGAGTCCGCCATTGCGAATGCCGAGAACAACCAGGGCGCCGACATCGACGCGCTGAAGGTCAAGACCATCATGGTGGACGAGGGTCCGTCGCTGAAGCGCTTCATGGCGCGTGCGAAGGGTCGTGGCACGCGCATCACCAAGCGCACCAGCCATATCACCGTGGTCGTGGGCGAGGGCAAGTAATCATGGGTCATAAAGTCAATCCGATCGGCATCCGCCTGGGCATCGCCAAGGACTGGAATTCCAAGTGGTTCGCCGGCAAGAAGCACTTCGCCGACTATCTCTCCGCCGACCTCAAGGTTCGCGAGATGCTCCGCAAGAAGCTGGCTGCGGCCGGGATCAGCAAGATCCTGATCGAGCGCCCGGCCAACAACGCCCGCGTGACCATCCACACCGCCCGGCCGGGCGTGGTGATCGGCAAGCGTGGCGAGGACATCGAGAAGCTGCGCAAGGAAGTGTCCGACGTGATGGGCGTCCCGGCGCACATCAACGTCACCGAAGTGCGCAAGCCCGAGCTTGACGCGCAGCTGGTCGCGGAATCGATCGCGCAGCAGCTGGAGCGTCGCATCATGTTCCGCCGCGCGATGAAGCGCGCGGTCGGCAACGCGATGCGCCTGGGCGCGCTGGGCATCAAGGTGAACGTCGGTGGCCGCCTCAACGGCGCGGAAATCGCCCGTTCGGAGTGGTACCGCGAAGGCCGCGTGCCGCTGCATACGCTGCGCGCGGACATCGACTACGGCTTCGCCGAAGCGAAGACCACGTACGGCATCATCGGCATCAAGGTGTGGGTCTACAAGGGCGAGATCTTCGACTTCTCCCAGGTTGGCCAGGAAAAGCAGGACGACACCCCGGCGCCGCGCGCCGAGCGTGGCGACCGCGAGCGCCCGCGCGGCCCGCGCCGCGATCGTGAAGCGAGGGACTAAATCATGTTGCAACCCAAGCGAACCAAATACCGCAAGGTCCACAAGGGCCGCAATGACGGCCTGGCCTGGAGCGGCAATGCCGTCAGCTTCGGCGAATTCGGCCTGAAGGCGACCGCCCACGGCCAGCTCACCGCACGCCAGATCGAGGCCGCGCGTCGTTCCATCAGTCGCTACGTGAAGCGTGGCGGCAAGATGTGGATCCGCGTGTTCCCCGACAAGCCGATCACCAAGAAGCCGATCGAAGTCCGCATGGGCTCCGGCAAGGGCAACGTGGAGTACTGGGTCGCCCAGATCCAGCCCGGTCGGATGATCTACGAGATCGAGGGCGTCGACGAGACGATCGCGCGCGAGGCGTTCCGCCTGGCCGCGGCCAAGCTCTCGGTCACCACCACTTTCGTGACCCGGACGGTGCGCTGATGGAACTCAAGCAACTGCGTCAGAAGTCGGCGGACGAGCTGAAAGCCCACCTGGTCGAGCTGCAGAAGGAGCGTTTCGCGCTTCGCATGCAGAAGGCCACCGGCCAGCTTCCCCCGTCCAAGACCAACGAACCCCGCCGCGTGCGCCGCGAGATTGCTCGCGTCAACACGCTGCTCGGCGCGACGAAGTAAGGACAGCCGAGATGACCGAACAAACCAAGAAGCTGCACACGGTCGAAGGCCGCGTCGTCAGCAACAAGATGGACAAGACCGTGACGGTGCTCGTCGAGCGCCAGGTCAAGCATGCGTTGTACGGCAAGTACATCCGCCGCTCGACCAAGCTGCACGCCCATGACGCCGAGAATTCGTGCAACGAGGGCGACACCGTCCGCGTGGCCGAGTGCGCGCCGATGTCCAAGACCAAGAACTGGCGCGTGGTCGAGATCCTCGTCCGCGCAGCCGAGTAACAGGAGACAGCCATGATCCAGATGCAGAGCTATCTCGACGTTGCCGACAACTCCGGTGCCAAGGAACTGATGTGCATCAAGGTGCTCGGCGGCTCCAAGCGCCGTTACGCCGGCATCGGCGACATCATCAAGGTCTCGGTGAAGGATGCGATCCCGCGCGGCAAGGTCAAGAAGGGCGACGTCTACGACGCCGTCGTGGTCCGCACCCGCAAGGGCGTGCGCCGCGCCGACGGTTCGCTGATCCGCTTCGACGGCAACGCCGCCGTGCTGCTCAACAACAAGCAAGAGCCGATCGGCACGCGCATCTTCGGGCCAGTGACCCGCGAGCTGCGGTCCGAGAAGTTCATGAAGATCGTTTCGCTCGCGCCTGAAGTGCTCTGAGCGCAGGAAGGAAACCATGAACCGTATCCGCAAGGGCGACCAGGTCGTCGTCACCACCGGCAACAAGAAGATCAAGGGCCAGACCGGCGAAGTGCTGCGCGTCGACGGCGAGCGCGTGTACGTCTCGAACCTGAACCTGGTCAAGCGCGCCACCAAGCCGAACCCGCAGGCCGGCCAGGCCGGCGGCCTCATCGAGCGCGAGGCGTCGATCCACATTTCCAACGTGATGCTGCTCAACCCGGCCACCGGCAAGGGCGAGCGCACCGCCACCAAGGTCCTGGAGAATGGAAAGCGCATCCGCGTGCTCCGCTCCAGCGGCGAGGCCATCTGAAATGAACACCCGTCTCGAGAAGTTCTACAAGGATGAAGTGGTGCCGAAGCTGATGAAGCAGTTCGGCTACACCAACATCATGGAAGTGCCGAAGCTGACCAAGATCACGCTGAACATGGGCGTGGGCGAAGCGGCGACCAACAAGAAGGTACTGGAGAACGCGGTGGCCGACATGGCCAAGATCGCGGGCCAGAAGCCGCAGGTCACCAAGTCGCGCGTGTCGGTCGCCTCGTTCAAGATCCGCGACGGCTGGCCGATCGGCGCCAAGGTCACCCTGCGCCGCGCCAAGATGTACGAGTTCCTGGATCGCCTGATCAACATCTCGTTGCCGCGCGTCCGCGACTTCCGCGGCGTGTCGGGCCGTTCGTTCGACGGGCGCGGCAACTACAACATGGGCGTCAAGGAACAGATCATCTTCCCGGAGATCGATTTCGACCAGGTCGATGCGATGCGCGGCATGGACATCGCCATCACCACCACCGCGAAGACCGATGCCGAGGCCAAGGCCTTGCTCGAGGCCTTCCGCTTCCCGTTCCGCAATTGAGGCAAGACAGATGGCCAAGACTTCCATGGTGAACCGCGAGGTCAAGCGCACCAAGCTTGCCAAGCAGCACGGCGCCAAGCGCGATGCGCTGAAGAAGATCATCTCCAGCCAGGACGCGTCCTACGACGAGAAGATGGACGCGGCGGTCAAGCTGCAGAAGCTGCCGCGCGATTCCTCGCCGAGCCGCCAGACCACGCGTTGCGCCCTGACCGGCCGCCCGCGCGCGGTGTACAGCAAGTTCGGCCTGGGCCGCAACGCGCTGCGCAAGGCGACGATGAACGGCGATGTTCCCGGCCTGCGCAAGGCTAGCTGGTAACTGAAAGTCCTGCTATATTGGGCGGCTTCCCGCCTGAAACGCAGGGAAAACCCGAGGCCCGCAGCGATGCGGGCCTTCGGCCGCAGCGGGTGCCACGACTTTCCAAGGGTGGCGGCACCATCACAATCCGACAGATTTTCGCGAAAGCGGATATCGGTGCACTCATCAGGAATTTTCAATGAGCATGACTGATCCCATCGCCGACATGCTGGTCCGCATCAAGAATGCGGCGGCGGTTGGCAAGCAGACGGTGAAGATGCCGTCCTCCAAGACCAAGGTCGCGATCGCCAACGTCCTCAAGGGCGAGGGCTACATCGCCGACGTGCGCGTCACCGAGAACGGCGCCAAGGCCGAGCTCGAGCTCGCCCTCAAGTACTACGAAGGCAAGCCGGTGATCGAGACCCTGAAGCGCGTGTCGCGCTCGGGCCTGCGCAACTATCGCGGCAAGGATGCGCTGCCCAAGGTCCTCAACGGCCTCGGCGTTGCGATCATTTCCACCTCCAAGGGCATCATGACCGACTCGCAGGCGCGCCTGCAGGGCGTCGGTGGTGAAGTCCTGTGCATCGTGGCCTAAGGGAGTAACGACCATGTCCCGAGTCGCCAAGAAGCCGGTCGCCCTCGTCAAGGGCGTCGAGCTCAGCGTGCAGTCCGATTCGATCAGCGTGAAGGGCCCGAAGGGCACCCTCAGCGTCCCGAAGCCGGCCGGCATCGAAGTCAATATCGAAGACGGCAATGCCCAGCTGTCGGCCAACGACGCGTCGCTGGTGCCGCTGACCGGCACCCTGCGCGCGATCGTCGCCAACATGGTGCACGGCGTCAGCACCGGCTTCGAGCGCAAGCTTGAGCTGGTCGGCGTCGGCTACCGTGCCGCGATGCAGGGCAAGGACCTGAGCCTGTCGCTCGGGTTCTCGCACCCGGTGGTGTTCCAGACCCCGGAAGGCATCACCATCAGCACCCCGACCCAGACCGAAATCCTGGTGGCCGGTGCGGACAAGCAGCGCGTCGGGGAAGTCGCCGCCAAGATCCGTGGCTACCGCCCGCCGGAGCCCTACAAGGGCAAGGGTGTGAAGTACGCCGGCGAAGCCATCATCCGCAAGGAAGCCAAGAAGGCGTAATCCCCTCCGGGATTCACGCGCCTTCAGCTTCGAGGAACCAGACCATGAGCATCAAGAACACCGCCCGCCTGCGCCGCGCCAAGTCCACCCGCGCGCACATCCGCACCCTCGGCGTGCCGCGCCTGACTGTGTTGCGCACCGGCCAACACCTGTACGCCCAGCTGTTCACCGCCGACGGCGCCAAGGTGCTGGCATCGGCCTCCACCGTGCAAGCCGACGTCATGGAAGGCCTGAAGAACGGCAAGAACAAGGATGCCGCGACCAAGGTCGGCCAGGTCATCGCCGAGCGCGCGAAGGCGGCCGGCATCGAGAAGGTCGCGTTCGACCGCTCGGGCTACCGCTACCACGGCCGCGTCAAGGCGCTGGCCGATGCCGCCCGCGAGGGTGGCCTGCAGTTCTAAGGCTTGCCGGCGCGGGGCCTTGGCCCCATGCCTGTTGCCTGTCTCCCGCCGATGCGGATTGCATCGGGCGCCACCGCCGGTTGCGGCGATGGCGAAGCACCCGAACCACTTCCCAACAATAAGCGGCCACGCCGCAATTTCCCTTCAATACAACGAGATACCGAAATGGCAGAGCAACGCGAATCCCGCGGCCGCGATCGTGGCCCGCGCGAGGAAAAAGTCGATGACGGCATGATCGAGAAGCTGATCGCGGTCAATCGCGTCAGCAAGACGGTCAAGGGCGGTCGCCAGTTCACGTTCACCGCGTTGACGGTGGTCGGTGACGGCGCCGGCAAGGTCGGCTTCGGCTATGGCAAGGCACGCGAAGTGCCGGTGGCCATCCAGAAGTCAATGGAGTACGCACGCAAGGGCATGACCTCGGTCGACCTGAACAACGGTACCCTGTTCCACCAGGTGAAGGCCAATCACGGTGCGGCCAGCGTGTTCATGAAGCCGGCGTCGGAAGGTACGGGCGTGATCGCCGGCGGCGCGATGCGCGCCGTGTTGGAAGTGGTGGGCGTGAAGAACGTGCTGGCGAAGGCCACCGGTTCGCGCAACCCGATCAACCTGGTGCGCGCCACGATCCGTGGCCTGGAATCGATCCGTTCGCCGGCCAAGATCGCGGCCAAGCGCGGCAAGAAGCTGGAGGATATCAATCATGGCTGATAACGAGTCCGGCAAGACCGTCAAGGTCCGCCTGGTCAAGGGCCTCCGCGGCACCCAGTCCCGCCACCGCCTGTCGGTCAAGGCGCTTGGCCTGGGCAAACTCAACAGCGTCCGCGAGCTGAAGGACAGCCCGCAGGTGCGTGGCCTGATCAACCAGCTGCACTACCTGGTCAAGGTCGAGGAGTAATCACATGAAGCTCAATACGCTCAGCCCCGCCGAGGGTGCCCGCCAGGACGCGCGTCGCGTCGGCCGCGGCATCGGTTCCGGCTTGGGCAAGACCTGTGGCCGCGGCCACAAGGGTTCGTTCGCGCGCGCCGGCAAGGGCAAGATCAAGGCCGGTTTCGAAGGCGGCCAGATGCCCATGCAGCGTCGCCTGCCGAAGATCGGCTTCCGCTCGAAGCTGGCCAACGACTGCGCCGAAGTGCTGCTGTACAAGCTGGACACGCTGCCGGCCGGCGAGATCGATTTCGCCGCCCTGCGCGCCGCCAAGCTGGTGCCGAGCAACGCCAAGCGCGCCAAGATCGTGGTCAAGGGCGAGGTCACCAAGGCCTATGTCCTGAAGGGCGTTGCCGCGACCGCGGGTGCCAAGGCCGCGATCGAGGCCGCCGGCGGCAAGCTGGCGGAGTAATCACGGCATGTCGCGAAACGCGGGTGCGATGTCGGGTCTGGCGGGTGCGGGCAAGTTCACCGAACTTCGCTCGCGCCTGCTGTTCGTGGTGGGTGCGCTGATCATCTACCGCATCGGTTGCTTCATCCCGGTGCCGGGCGTCAACCCGCAGGCGATGCTGCAGCTCATGGAAGGGCAGAAGGGCACCATCGTGGACATGTTCAACATGTTCTCGGGTGGCGCCCTGTCGCGTTTCAGCCTGTTTGCATTGAACGTGGTGCCGTATATCTCGGCGTCGATCGTGGTCCAGCTGATGACGCAGATCTTGCCCAGCTGGAAGGCCATGTCGAAGGAAGGCGAGTCCGGTCGCCGCAAGATCACCCAGTACTCGCGCTTCGGCGCGGTGTTCCTGGCGATCTTCCAGGCCGCTGGCATCGCCATCGCGCTGCAGAGCCAGGGCGCAGGCAGCGGGCTGCCGGTGGTCTACAGCCCGGGTCCGGGCTTTGTCCTGACCGCGGTGGTGTCGTTGACGGCGGGCACCATGTTCCTGATGTGGGTGGGCGAGCAGATCACCGAGCGCGGCATCGGCAACGGCATCTCGCTCATCATCTTCGCTGGCATCGTCGCCGGCCTGCCGGGCGCGGTGCTCAACACCCTGCAGCAGGCCAATAGCGGCGACATGCAGTGGATCACGGTGTTCTTCATCCTCGCGATCGTGCTTGCGTTCACCTGGTTCGTGGTGTTCGTCGAGCGCGGCCAGCGCCGGATCACGGTCAACTACGCTCGCCGCCAGGGTGGCCGCGGCGCGTACATGAACCAGAGCTCGTTCCTGCCTCTGAAGCTCAACATGGCAGGCGTGATCCCGCCGATCTTCGCGTCCTCGATCATCATGTTCCCCGCGACGGCCTCCAGCTGGTTTGGCCAGTCGGGCGGCGCGGCCACCACGTGGCTGCAGAAGGCCAGCCAGATGCTGTCGCCGGGCGAGCCGCTGCACATGCTGCTGCTGGCCGGCCTGATCATCGGCTTCGCCTTCTTCTACACCGCCCTGGTGTTCAATTCGCAGGAGACCGCGGACAACCTGAAGAAGTCCGGCGCCCTGATCCCGGGCATCCGCCCGGGCAAGGCGACCGCCGAGTACATCGACGGCGTGTTGACCCGCCTGACCGCGGCCGGTGCGTTGTACCTGGTGCTGGTCTGCCTGTTGCCGGAAGTGATGCGCACGGAGCTGGGCACCTCGTTCTACTTCGGCGGCACCTCGTTGCTGATCGTGGTGGTGGTGGTGATGGACTTCATTGCGCAGATCCAGGCGCACCTGATGTCGCACCAGTACGAGAGCCTGTTGAAGAAAGCGAATTTGAAGGGCGGCTCGCGAGGCCGCTGACGAAACGAACGCCGAGCCGGGCATCGCGCCCCGGCCGGCACAATGGGCGACCCGGGCGGCAGTCTCGCGCACGGGTGGCACTGAACCGATCCGCGTGCCGGAGTAGCGCGCGGGCAGGCTGGGATGTCTTCCAAAAGAAGCCAATCCGGTACTGCCAGTTCAGGGCCATCGCCGGAGCATGGGCACACTCCCCATGCCGGGTTCCTGCGCCTTCCCGGGCAGGGGCTTCCTGAATGACCGAGACTTGACTATAATTTCGTGTTCACTGCGCCGGGTCGAAGGATCCGTCGCCATTTCGTTATCGGAGATCGCCTTATGGCGCGTATTGCGGGCGTCAACCTGCCTGCCCAGAAGCATGTCTGGGTCGGGCTGCAAAGCATCTACGGCATTGGCCGTACCCGTTCCAAGCTGGTGTGCGAATCGGCCGGCGTGAAGTCGTCGACCAAGATCCGCGACCTGTCCGAGCCGGACGTCGAGCGCCTGCGCGCCGAAGTCGGCAAGTTCGTGGTCGAGGGCGACCTGCGTCGCGAAGTCGGCATGGCGATCAAGCGCCTGATGGACCTGGCCTGCTATCGCGGCCTGCGCCATCGCCGCGGCCTGCCGCTGCGTGGCCAGCGCACCCGGACCAACGCACGCACCCGCAAGGGTCCGCGCAAGGCCATCAGGAAGTAAGGGATAAATCATGGCCAAGCCAGCTGCAGCAAAAACCAAGAAGAAGATCAAGCGCATCGTCACCGACGGCATCGCCCACGTGCACGCGTCCTTCAACAACACCATCATCACGATCACCGATCGCCAGGGCAATGCGCTGTCGTGGGCCACTTCGGGCGGCGCGGGTTTCCGCGGTTCGCGCAAGTCGACCCCGTTCGCCGCGCAGGTCGCCGCCGAGAAGGCGGGCAAGACCGCGCTCGATTACGGCGTGAAGTCGCTGGAAGTGCGCATCAAGGGCCCGGGCCCTGGGCGTGAGTCGGCCGTGCGTTCGTTGAACAACGTGGGCTACAAGATCATCAACATCATCGACGTGACGCCAATCCCGCACAACGGGTGCCGTCCGCCGAAGAAGCGTCGCGTCTGACGCCGGGGAGCATTAGAAAATGGCTCGTTATATCGGTCCCACCTGTAAGCTCGCCCGTCGCGAAGGCGCCGACCTCGGCCTGAAGTCGCCGGCCCGCGCGCTCGATTCCAAGTGCAAGCTGGAGCAGAAGCCCGGCCAGCATGGCGCCACCATGACCCGCAAGGGCAAGCTGTCCGACTACGCCACCCAGCTGCGCGAGAAGCAGAAGGTCAAGCGCATCTACGGCCTGCTGGAACGCCAGTTCCGCAATTACTACAAGAAGGCGGCCACCAAGAAGGGCAACACCGGCGAGAACCTCCTGCAGTTGCTGGAGACCCGCCTGGACAACGTCGTCTATCGCATGGGCTTTGCGATCACCCGCCCGGCCGCGCGCCAGCTGGTCTCGCACCGCGGCATCACCGTCAACGGCAAGCCGGTCAACCTGCCGTCGTTCGCGGTCAAGGCCGGCGACGCGATCGCCCTGTCGGAGAAGGCTGCACGCCAGCTCCGGGTCAAGGAATCGATGACCGTTTCCCAGCAGATGGACCTGTCGCCGTCCTGGGTCGAGGTCGATGCCACCAAGTTCGCCGGCGTGTTCAAGGCCGTGCCAGCGCGTGGCGACCTGCCCAGCGACATCAACGAAGCGCTGATCGTCGAGCTGTACTCGAAGTAAGCCATTGCCACCGGCCTGCGCAACCTGCGCAGGCCAGCAGGAGACACCACGAATGACGGTTACCGCCACCCAAGTGCTGCGTCCGCGCGGTCCGCAGATCGAGCGCATCACCGACAACCGCGCCAAGGTTGTGATCGAGCCGCTGGAACGCGGCTATGGCCACACCCTCGGCAACGCGCTGCGTCGCGTGCTGCTGTCCTCGATCCCGGGTTTCGCCATCACCGAGGTCGAGATCGACGGCGTGCTGCACGAGTACACCACGGTCGAAGGCCTGCAAGAGGACGTGCTCGAAGTCCTGCTGAACCTGAAGGATGTCGCCATCCGCATGCACAGCGGCGACTCGGACACCCTGGAGCTGAAGAAGCAGGGTCCGGGCCTCGTCACCGCCGGCGACATCAAGACCAGCCACAACGTCGAGGTGCTGAACCCCGGCCACGTGATCGCCAACCTGACCAAGGACGTGGCGCTGAACATGCGCCTCACCATCAGCCGCGGTTTCGGCTACCAGCCGGCGGCCGCGCGTCGTCGTCCGGACGAGGAAACCCGCACCATCGGCAAGCTGATGCTGGACGCCTCGTTTTCGCCGGTCCGTCGCGTCGCGTACGCGGTGGAAGCCGCGCGCGTCGAGCAGCGTACCGACCTCGACAAGCTGGTGCTGGACATCGAGACCAACGGTACCATCGACGCCGAAGAAGCCGTGCGCACCGCCGCCGACATCCTGAGCGATCAGCTGTCCGTGTTCGGTGACTTCACCCACCGCGACCGTGGGGCGCCGAAGCAGGCCGCCAGCGGCGTCGATCCGGTGTTGCTGCGCCCGATCGACGACCTCGAGCTGACCGTGCGTTCTGCCAACTGCCTCAAGGCCGAGAGCATCTACTACATCGGCGACCTGATCCAGAAGACCGAAGTCGAGCTGCTCAAGACCCCGAACCTCGGCAAGAAGTCGCTTACCGAGATCAAGGAAGTGCTGGCCCAGCGTGGCCTGTCGCTTGGCATGAAGCTCGAAAACTGGCCGCCCGCCGGTGTCGCGTCGCACGGGATGATGGGGTAAGCCCAAGCCGCTTGCGCGGCATTGCCGCGCGCTTGGGCGAACGCCCGGCGCGCTGCGCCGGGCCGGGGCAGCAAACGCGGCGAGAGCCGCGGCTCCAGGCCCTGATCCGACAGCGAAGAAAAGCAACACGCTCCATCCCGCCGACGAACCACACGTTCGCGGCATGACCGGCAAGGGACGCCGGCACGGACCAGCGCAGTCCACCCGCCCGATACAACGGGCACACGCCAGGATGGCGACAGCGAAACCCAACGCCCCAACATTCTTTCGTAAGGAATCATTCCCATGCGTCACCAGAAATCCGGCCGCAAGTTCAACCGCACCAGCGCCCACCGTGGCGCGATGTTCTCGAACATGGCGGCCTCGCTGTTCAAGAACGAACTGATCCGCACCACGCTGCCGAAGGCCAAGGAACTGCGCCGCGTCGCCGAGCCGCTGATCACCCTGGCCAAGACCGATGGCGTGGCCAATCGTCGCCTGGCGTTCTCGCGCCTGCGCGACAAGGAAGCCGTGGGCACGCTGTTCACCGTGCTGGGCCCGCGCTACGCGCAGCGTCCGGGTGGTTACCTGCGCATCCTGAAGTGCGGCTTCCGCGCCGGCGACAATGCGCCGATGGCGTACGTCGAGCTGGTGGATCGCCCGCAGGTCGCCGCCGAGTAATCTCTGGCGCCACTGGCTGCATCGAAAGACCCCGGGACTTCCGGGGTTTTTCGTTTCCGGGCGTCTGGACGATAATCGGCGGACCCCCACGCAAGGCATGCGCATGAATCCGTTCCACTGGTCGTTCCGCAGTCAGTTCCTGCTCGGATTCGCCATCTGCGGCGCGCTGCTCGGCTATGCGTTCTACGTGCAATTCCAGCTCGGCATCGAGCCGTGTCCGTTCTGCATCTTCCAGCGCATCGCCTTCGCCGCGCTCGGCATCGTGTTCCTCATCGGCGGCCTGCATGCGCCGCGCGCGCCCGGTGGCCGCAAGGCCTGGTCGCTGCTTGCGTTCGTTGCCGCCGCGGTCGGCGCCGGCTACTCCGGCCGACATTCGTGGGTGCAGCTGAATCCACCGGCGATGCCCAGCTGTGGTCCCGGCCTGAACTTCATCGTCGAGCAGCATTCCTGGTTAGGTGCGGCGCGCAAGGTCCTGCTCGCCACCGGCGACTGCAGCGCGATCGATTGGAAGTTCCTCGGCCTGAGCATGCCGATGTGGTGCCTGGTGTTCTTTGTCGCGCTCGGGCTGGGTGCGCTGTATGCCGGTTTCAGACGTCGCCATCACCATCGGTTCCACCGGTAACGGTTGCGGGGACGCGGGTCGGGCGGGATGATGCACTGCCGCATCCCGTGATCATCGACATGTCGTCCGTCCCCGCCGTTTCGCTCGCCCCGCCGCCGCCCGCCGCCAACGATCCGTGGGCGCCCGGCAGCTGGCGCGCGAAGCCAGCGCTGCAACTGCCGCAATATCCGGATGCCACGGCGCTTGCCGCCGCGCAGGACGAGTTGCGCGCGTTGCCGCCGTTGGTGACGTCGTGGGAAATCCTGGCGCTCAAGCAGCAGTTGGCGGAGGCGCAGGAAGGCAAGCGCTTCCTGCTGCAGGGCGGCGATTGCGCCGAGACCTTCGCCGAGTGCAATGCCGAGATCATCTCCAACCGCCTCAAGGTGCTGTTGCAGATGAGCCTGGTGCTGGTGCACGGGCTGAAGTTGCCGGTGGTTCGCGTGGGTCGCTTCGCCGGGCAGTACGCCAAGCCGCGTTCGGCCGATCTGGAAACCAAGGGTGAGGAGACCCTGCCTAGCTACCGCGGTGACATGGTCAACGGACCGGAATTCACTCCCGAAGCCCGCATCCCGGATCCGCGCCGGATGATCAAGGCGCATGCGCGTTCTGCGATGACGATGAACTTCGTGCGTTCGTTGATTGATGGCGGCTTCGCCGACCTGCACCATCCGGAATACTGGGGGCTGGGCTGGGTCAGCCAGTCGCCGCACGCGGTCGAGTACCAGAAGATGGTCGCCGGCATCGGCGATGCCGTGCGCTTCATGGAGACCCTGGCCGGCGGGCAGATGCACAACCTCAACCGAGTCGATTTCTACACCTCGCACGAAGCCCTGCTGCTGCCGTACGAGGAGGCGCAAACGCGCCAGGTGCCGCGCCAGCCGGGCTGGTTCAACCTGAGCACGCATTTCCCGTGGATCGGCATGCGCACCGCCGCGCTGGATGGCGCGCACACCGAATACTTCCGAGGGATCCGCAACCCGATCGCAGTGAAGGTCGGGCCGTCGGTGACGCCGGACCAGTTGCTGCGCCTGGTCGACGTGCTGAATCCCGACAACGAACCGGGCCGCCTCGGCCTGATCCACCGCATGGGTGCGGAGCACATCGCGGCCAAGCTGCCGACGCTGCTCGATGCAGTGAAGCGCGAGGGTCGTCGCGTGTTGTGGATCTGCGATGCCATGCACGGCAACACCGAATCGACCAGCAACGGCTACAAGACCCGCCGCTTCGCCAACATCCGCAGCGAGATCGAACAGGCGTTCGACCTGCACGCGGCCGCCGGCACGAAGCTGGGCGGCGTGCACCTGGAACTGACCGGCGAGAACGTGACCGAATGCCTGGGCGGCGCGCGCGACCTCACCGAGATCGACCTGCAGCGCGCCTACCGCACCACCGTGGATCCGCGCCTCAACTACGAACAGGCGCTGGAGATCGCGATGCTGATCGTGCGCAAGCGCGGGCCGATCGCCAGCGCCTGATCGACCCCGCTGGTCACTCCGCCGCGCCGACCGTGATGGTCGCCGGGAAACGCGGTGGCTTGCGCGCCTTGCTGGCCTGCTCGTAGGCGTACGCGAGTTCGATCAAGCGGCCTTCGCTCCACGCCGTGCCCATGAAGGCGATGCCGACCGGCAGGCCATGCACGTCGCCCATCGGCACGGTGATGCTGGGATAGCGCGCGACCGCGGCCGCCCCGTAGCCCGCCCCGGTGAAATGGTCGGCGTTGACCGGGTCGGTCGGCCAGGCGGGCGACATCGCCGGTGCGACCAGCGCATCGAGTTGTTGCGCTTTCAATGCGGCGTCGATGCCCTGCGGCCCGGCGAGCCTGCGCGCCTTGTCGCGCGCGGCGAGGTAGGCGGGCTCGGTCAACGGGCCCTTCGCATTCGCCTGCTCGAAGATCTCCTGCGCGAAGAACGGCATCTCGGTCGCGGCATTCGCAGTGTTGAATGCGATCAGGTCGGCCAGCGTCTTGTGCGGCGCGCCGCTGCTGGCGAGGTAGCGATTGAGGCCATCCTTGAATTCGTACAGCAGCACCTCGTACTCGTCCTTGTCCCATTGCCCCAAGGTCGGGATCTCCGCATCGACCACGGTCGCGCCGGCTGCCTTCATCGCCGCGATCGCACGCTCGAACGCGGCATCGGTATCCGGCTGGTAGCCCATCAATTTGCGGACCACGCCGATGCGCGCACCCTTCAGCGCATCGACCTTGAGGTGGGTGGTGTAGTCGATGGCGGTGCGCGCTGCGTACTCGCGTGTCGCCGCATCGGTGTCGTCGCCCGCGGCAATCGCGGTCAGCAGGGCGGCGGCATCGGCCACGCTGCGCGTCATCGGGCCGGCGGTGTCCTGCGAGGCCGAGATCGGGATGATGCCGCTGCGGCTGACCAGCCCCACGGTGGGCTTGAGGCCGACCAGGCCCGCTACCGCGGAGGGGCAGAGGATGCTGCCGTCGGTTTCGGTGCCGATGCCGACCGCTGCGAGGTTCGCGGCGATCGCGCTGCCGGTGCCGGCGCTGGATCCGCAGGGATTGCGGTCGAGCGCGTAGGGATTGTGGGTCTGCCCACCGCGCCCGCTCCAGCCGGAGGTCGAGCGGGTGGAGCGGAAGTTGGCCCATTCGCTGAGGTTGGTCTTGCCCAGGATCACCGCGCCGGCGTCGCGCAGCTTCGCTACCAGGAACGCGTCGGTCTTCGGCTTGTGCGATGCCAGCGCCAGCGAACCCGCCGAATTCACCATCGGCATGGCGTCGATGTTGTCCTTCAGCAGCACCGGGATGCCGTGCAGCGGTCCACGCAGCTTGCCGGCCTTGCGCTCCGCATCCAGCGCTTCGGCGTCCTTGAGCGCGTCCGGATTGGTCTCGATGACGGCGTTGAGCGTGGGGCCTGCGTCATCGATGGCGGCGATGCGATCCAGGTAGGCCTGCGTCAGTGCCTTGCTGGTGAGGGAGCCTTCGGCCATCTGCTTCTGCAGCGAAGCGATGTCGGCTTCCTCGAACGCGAATGCGGCAGGTGCCTGCGCCGCGACGGGCGCGGGTGCATCGGCGGCGGCCGGGGTTTGCGCCGTGGGTTGGCAGGCAACGAGCAGCGACAACGAAGTCGCAAGGGCAAGGCGGTGCATCGGCGTGGCTCCGGTCGAGGATGCGCAAGCATCCCCGTTGCCGCGCCGGGGATCAACTCAACGCGTGCGCTTGCGCAGGTCGCGCGCCAGCACCCAGACCACCAGCAGGTTGACCACGACCACCACGCCTTCAAGCCAGTGCCGGTGGGTGGCGAATGCGTAGATGTCGAACGGCAGGTACAGCGCCGCGGTGATGCAGCCCAGCCATGACGCCCACGCCTTCGCCCGCCACAGGCCCCAGCCCTCGACCAGGTGGACGATGCCGTACAGCGCCGCCACGGCCGCCGCCAGGTGCACGGCCCCCGGGTTGATCGCATGCGCCAGCCACGCCATCGCGCCGGTGTCGGGGTCGAGCTGGAAATGGGCGATGAGTTCCGCAAGCCAGCGCTGCAGCGGCGCGGGGCCGAGCAATTCCAGCCCGCTGGCGGCGAGCAGGGCAAGCGCCCCCTTGATGGCCTCCACCACGGCAATGACATGCAGGCCGGGATGCGCATGCGGGTCCGGGTTGTAATCCTGCTGGGTCATGCGTCCGTTGCGATGCTGGCCAACGGCCACGATGCAAGCGACATGTAGGCGCCGGGCACCGTGCGCAAGAGCTGCAGGCGATCGATGCGCAACGGCACCGGGGTGGCCAGTGGCGTCGGCTGCGCTGGCGCATCGCGATGGGCCAGGTAGGCAAGGGTGACGTGCGCGGTCTGCGCGCGCTCCTTGGCGAAGCCGCAGTCCTGCATCGTCGCTTCGAGTTGTTTCAACAGGCGCTTGAGCGCGTCCGAGGCCTCGATCTTCGCGACCAGCACCTTCGCATGCGGCCAGTACTGCGCGCCGAGGATGGAGGCATCGGGCGCATGCGTCGTTGCCGCGAGTTCGATCATCGCGGCATCGATGCGCGTGCGTTGCGCATCATCGATGGATTCGCCGAGATAGCGCAGGGTCACGTGCCACTGCGCGGGCGTGCGCCAATCATGGCGCGGTGCATCCGCGGGCAGTGCCGCGCGGATGCGGTGGTGCAGGTCGGCCAACGCGGCCTGCGTGGCCGCGTCGGGCATCCAGCCCAGGAACACACTCATTGCGTGTTCCTCGCGCGTGCCGGTTACGCCGAGCGCGAAGCGCGCTTGCGGTCGCTTTCGGTCAGGAACTTCTTGCGCAGGCGGATTTCCTTCGGGGTGACCTCCACCAGCTCGTCGTCCTCGATGAAGTCCAGCGCCTGCTCCAGGGTGTACTTGATCGCCGGGCTGAGCTGGATCGCGTCGTCCTTGCCGGAGGCGCGCATGTTGGTCAGCGGCTTCGGCTTGATGGCGTTGACCGTGAGGTCGTTGTCCTTCGAGTGGATGCCGACCAGCTGGCCCTCGTACACATGGTCGCCTTCGGCGGCGAACAGCTTGCCGCGTTCCTGCAGCGGACCGAGCGAATAGGCCGGGGTGGTGCCGGCGGCATTGGCGATCATCACGCCGTTCTGGCGCTTGGCGATCGCGCCGGTTTCCTTCGGGCCGTAATGGTCGAACACGTGGAACAGCAGGCCCGAGCCCTGGGTCAGGGTGCGGAACTCGTTCTGGAAGCCGATCAGGCCACGCGCCGGGATCATGTAGTCCAGGCGCACGCGGCCCTTGCCGTCGGATTCCATGTTCTTCAGCGCGCCCTTGCGGGTGCCGAGCTTCTCCATCACGCCGCCCTGGTGCACTTCCTCGATGTCGACCACCAGTTGCTCGACCGGCTCCATCAGCTGGCCGTCGATTTCCTTGATGATCACTTCCGGGCGCGATACCGCCAGCTCGAAGCCTTCGCGGCGCATGTTCTCGATCAACACCGAGAGGTGCAGCTCGCCGCGGCCCGAGACCAGGAACTTGTCCGGATCCGAGCCTTCCTCGACCTTCAGCGCCACGTTGTGCAGGGTCTCGCGCTCCAGGCGCTCGCGCAGCTGGCGGCTGGTCAGGAACTTGCCGCCGCTCATGTCCTTGTTGCCGGCGAACGGCGAATTGTTCACCTGGAAGGTCATGCTGATGGTCGGCTCGTCCACGGTCAGCGCCGGCAGCGCTTCCGGCGCGTCGAGCGCGCACACGGTGTCGGAGATCGACAGGTCGGCGACGCCGGAGATGGCGACGATGTCGCCCGCGCCTGCTTCCTCGGTTTCGATGCGCTCCAGGCCCATGAAGCCCAGCACCTGCAGGATCTTGCCCTGGCGCTTCTTGCCTTCGCGGTCGACCACGCTGACCGGCATGTTGCGGCGGACCTTGCCGCGCTGGATGCGGCCGATGCCGATGAGGCCGACGAAGTTGCTGTAGTCCAGCTGGCTGATGCGCATCTGGAACGGGCCGTCCATGTCGACCTGCGGCGGCGCCACGTGCTGCATGATCGCTTCGTACAGTGGGGTCATGTCGCCCTCGCGGGCGCTGTCGTCGAGGCTGGCGTAGCCGTGCAGCGCCGACGCGTAGACGATCGGGAAATCCAGCTGCTCGTTGGTCGCGCCGAGCTTGTCGAACAGGTCGAACACCTGGTCGATCACCCAGTCGGGCCGCGCACCGGGGCGGTCGATCTTGTTGACGACGACGATCGGCTTGAAGCCCATCGCGAACGCCTTCTGGGTCACGAAGCGGGTCTGCGGCATCGGGCCGTCCATCGCGTCGACCAGGATCAACACGGAGTCGACCATCGACAGCACGCGCTCGACCTCGCCGCCGAAGTCGGCGTGGCCCGGGGTGTCGACGATGTTGATGCGGTTGCCCTGCCAGGTGATGGCGGTGTTCTTGGCCAGGATGGTGATGCCGCGTTCCTTTTCCTGGTCGTTGCTGTCCATCGCGCGCTCGGCCAGCACCGTGCGTTCGTTGAGCGTGCCGGACTGCTTGAGCAGGCAGTCGACCAGGGTGGTCTTGCCATGGTCGACGTGGGCGACGATGGCGATGTTGCGGAGGCGTTCGACGGAAGAATTGGATTCGGACATGGGGAATGCGCGCCGCTTGCGGTTCAGGCCGGGCACGAAGGTCAGGAAGGGAAGCCGGGTATTATAGCCGGCCCAAGCGCCCAGCGCCGAACCCTGACCGAAAGGATCCCCAATGTCCCTGATCGCCACCTTCGACACCGACCGCGGCCCCATCCAGGTCGAGTTGTTCGCCGACAAGGCCCCGCTGACCGTCGCCAATTTCGTCAACCTGGCCAAGCGCGGCTTCTACGATGGCCTGAACTTCCACCGTGTCATCCCCGACTTCATGATCCAGGGCGGCTGCCCCGAGGGTTCCGGCCGCGGCGGCCCGGGTTACCGCTTCGAGGACGAGACCAACAACGGCGTGAAGCATGAGCGCGGCGTGTTGTCGATGGCCAATGCCGGCCCGAACACCAATGGCAGCCAGTTCTTCATCACCCACATCAAGACCGACTGGCTGGACGGCAAGCACACCGTGTTCGGCAAGGTGATCCAGGGCCTGGACGTGGTCGATGCGGTGAAGCAGGGCGACCTGATCACCTCGGTGAAGATCGAGGGCGACACCGATGCCGTGCTGGCGGCGAAGGCCGACAAGGTCGCGGAGTGGAACAAGATCCTCGCCGCCTGAGTCGTCCCGGCGCGATCTGAAAAGGCGGCTTCGGCCGCCTTTTTTGTTGCCGGCGAGGGCCGGCCGGGACCGGCCCCTGTGTTAAAATTCCGCGGCTTTTCCCCACGTCCTGCCGCGCCACGCGGCTCTTTCGAGGTCACCCCCACGATG
>Ga0116177_10000888_pt1 | contig 22202 bp, 16 predicted proteins | sample AD_STIC10_MetaG_FD_89750 | JGI IMG/M metagenome (GOLD analysis project Ga0116177, IMG submission 89750) | Active sludge microbial communities of municipal wastewater-treating anaerobic digesters from USA - AD_STIC10_MetaG | ecosystem: Engineered > Bioreactor > Anaerobic > Digestate | place: USA... | reverse complement strand
TTTTGAACGGGACGCACTTCTCCTGTCGTTGGCTGCGAAGCAGCATTCCGACGGACCTGACCGCTCGATCGCATCGCCCCCGCGCCGTTGAACATCGCGACTGCCCTCCATGCGGAGGCGACGGGGGGATTATCACTCAGGTGCGTGGGGGTGGGGATGGAGGTTTTTCCATCCCCCAGCTGGCGGGGGTTAGCGGGTTGATCGGGTTGGGTTTGGGGATTCTGGATTCGACGGAAGTGCGATCCATCTCACGCTGTCATCCCGGACGAGCGGAGCGAGAGCCGGGATCCATTGAGAGGGTGTCGTGCTGGCGGAATGGGTCCCGGATAGCACTTCGTGCTTCCGGGATGACAGGTTGTGGGTGGGGCCCCTGGGTTCCGGCTCACGCGCTTTGCGCGTGGCCGGAATGACGAGGTCGCGCTCAGCTCTGCGGCAGGTATTCCTGCAGGGAGAGCTTGCCGTCCTTGTTGGCGTCGAGGCGGGTGAAGGCGGCGGTGAGGGCTTCGGGGGAAACCTTCGGGCCGTCGATGTGGATTTCCGGCGGGGATGAATCGGGATCGTCGCTCAGGTGGATCACAGGCGCGGCGACGATCTTCGCGTACTCGTCCTTGTTCAGCGACTTATCGCCGTCCTTGTCGAGCATCTCGAAGCCGCGCGTGAACAGCTTGCGCTGGTGCGTCTGATATTCGACGAGGCTGACCTTGCCGTCCTTGTCGGCGTCGATCGTGTCGAATTCGTTCTGGCGGAAATCGTTGATCGAGAAGGTGAAGGTTTCCTCGTTGACCTTGCCCGCATCGCCGTCGTCCGACGTCCTGGTTTCGTTGCGGGTGACGAACTTGAACTCCTGATGCTTCTCTTCATTCTTGTCGCCGCGAAGCTCGTCGGGCAGCGCGTAAGCGAACGCCTCCTGCCTCACTTCGGGTTTCTGGTCCTGTTTGTCAGCATCACTCTTGCGGACGATCTTGCGCGTCTCGATGACGATGTTCTTCTCTTCGCCATCGCCGTCGGACTTGATCGTGCCGAGAAATTCTTCGGCCGAGAGTACGCCGTCGCCATTCTTGTCCATCTGGCTGAACTGGGCCTTGAAGTCCGGCGCGGCGGCGCTGGGCAAGGCGACGAAGGTGGTCAGGCCGATGGCGGCAACGGCGCCGGCGGCGATGCGCGGCGCGTAGCGGCGCACGGGTTGGGGGAACTGCATGATGATGGACCTCTTTTCCTGGATGGGAGGCCGCTCGCGTTCATCGAGATAGGTCTGGACACTTTCGCGAACCACTTCGCTGGCAGTGGTTCCGTCTTCCCGGCAGGCGGTCAGGAATGCCTGCTTGGTTTCGAACGGGATGCGCACTTCCAGCGTTTCCGACTTCTTGGACTTGATCGGTTTCTGGTTCCTGTCGGTGCTCATGCCCTGGTCCCTTAAGTCTCTGACTGGCGCGGCGGCCTTCGCTCAGGGAAGACCTGTCCCGCGTCTCGCGCCCAGCGGAATGCCGCACGGACGCCGGACAGTTCGCGTCCGGCCGTGGCAGGATCGTGGCGCCGCGCCCGGAAGCTTCCTTCAAAACCCGTCCGGGCGCCAGAAAAAGCGTGTCCGGACATAGCTTGCGCGTTGATTTCCGGGGCATATGGTCTCCCGCGAACCGCACCCAAGGGGACTACATCCATGCGACTGGTGAACTTCAGCGACCTCGAATCCCTCGTCGGACAGGAGGTTGGCGTTTCGCCCTGGCACGAGATCACGCAGAGCCAGGTCAACAAGTTTGCCGACGCGACGGGTGACCATCAGTGGATTCACGTCGACGTGGAGCGCGCGACGCGCGAAATTGGCTCCCCGATCGCGCATGGCTATCTGACGCTGTCGCTGCTGCCCATGCTGGCCGCCCAGGTGATGCGGGTGGAGAATGTGCAGCGGGGCATCAATTTCGGCTGCAATAAAGTGCGTTTCACCAACATGGTTCCGGTGGGCTCCAAGATCCGCCTTCGCCAGAAATGCCTGCACGTGGAGACCCGCGCGGGCGGCAAGCAGGTGATCATGGAATCGACCATCGAGATCGAGGGCAAGGACCGTCCGGCCTGCGTGGCGGAGTCGATCGGCATCCTTTACGGGGCCTGATACCGGCCTTCCCGGCGATTTTTGCCAGAAACCTGTGCAGGACATCTTGGTAAAGCCTTCAGCCCACACGACTTTATCGTCTGGGCATTGGGCCGAATCACGAGTCCAATGACAACCAGCCGGCAAATGTTGCGGGTTGAACAGGTTTAGTGGCGCGCGGGACTGGAGCTTCCAAAGCTGGAGTTTCAAAGGGGCGAGCGTGCGAGGCCACAGGTAAGGGCTAAGCGATGCCGGAAACGCCCCAATCTCCGAATGCCGCCGCGGCGGCGCCTCGCGCACGACGCGACGAACAGGCGACGATCGAACAGCTCGGCCGCGCGCGGATCGATCCCTATGCGTGGCTGAAGGACGACAACTGGAAGGAGGTCATGCGTGACCCCCAGCAGTTGCGGCCGGATATCCGCAACCATCTCGACGCCGAGAACGCCTACACGCGAGACCGGCTGGAGACGCCGACAACGGCGCTGCAGGATGCGCTGTTCGGGGAAATGAAAGGCCGGGTGAAGGAAGACGACAGCTCCGTTCCGGCAGTCGATGGGCCGTGGGCGTACTATCGCCGGTTCCGCGAAGGCGGCGAGTATCCGATTTTCGCGCGGCGGCCAGCAGCCAGCGCGTTCGACGCAAGCGGCGTGGAAGAAGTTCTGCTCGACGGCAATGAACACGCGAAGGGATGCGACTACTGGGACGTGCGCAAGGTTTCGCACTCGCCCGATCACCGGCTGGTCGCGTTCACGGTCGATGACAAGGGATCGGAATTCTACACGCTGAGCGTGCGGGAAGCCGCGACCGGCAAGGAGATCGAGTCGATCCAGCACACCTATGGCGAGTTCGTGTGGGGCGAGGATTCGGCATCGATCTACTGGGTGGCGCGCGACGAGAATGCGCGGCCCGTGGCGGTGTTCTGCCGGACGCTTGGTCTTGGAACGGATGCGCTGGTCTATCGTGAGAACGATCCGGGCTTTTTCATTGGCATCCAGAAGAGCCAGTCGCGGAAGTTCATCTTCATCACAGCGAACGATCATACGACGACCGAGTGGCGCTATCTGCGCACCGACGGGAAGGATCGCGCGCTGACGCTGATCGCGGCGCGCGAGCGCGGCGTCGACTACTCAGTGGTCGATTTCGACGGGCGGTTCTGGATACGCTCGAACCGCAATGGCGCGGTGGATTTCGCACTGGTGTCTGCACCGCACGACGCACCGGATGAAGAGCACTGGCGCATCGAGATTCCGCACAGGCCGGGCGTGCTGCTGCTTGATGTGGAGCCGTTCGCGGATTTCATCGTGCGGATGGAGCGCGAGAACGGCCTGCCCCGCATTGTCGTGCGCGAGCGCGGCACGGGCGCGGAGCATGCGATCGAATTCGCCGAGCAGGCTTATGCGCTCGGCATGTCGAACGGCTATCTGTGGGATTCGCCTTGGTTGCGGTTCGAGTATTCCTCGCCATCAACGCCGGCGCAGGTGTTCGACTACAATATGCGCACGCGCGAGCGCGTGCTGCGCAAGACGCAGGTTGTGCCGTCTGGCCATGTGCCTTCGGACTACATTGTCGAGCGGATCGATGCGCCCGCGAGCGATGGCGCACTGGTGCCGGTGACGATGGTACGCCACCGGAACACGCCGGTGGATGGCACGGCGCCTGTGCTGCTCTATGGCTATGGCGCGTATGGCATCACGATCGAGGCGGAGTTCCGCACCGGGCGGCTGAGCCTCGTCGATCGCGGCTTCATCTATGCGATCGCGGATGTGCGCGGGTCGATGGCGAAGGGATACCAGTGGTATCTCGACGGGAAGCTGGAAAAGAAGATCAACACCTTCACCGACTTCGTCGCGGCGGGCGAGCATCTGGTGAACATTGGCTACACCAGCCGTGGGCGGATCGTGGCGATGGGCGGGTCGGCTGGCGGACTGCTGATGGGCGTGGCTGTGAACCTTGATCCATCGCTGTTCGGCGGCATTGTCGCGGCGGTGCCGTTCGTCGATGTGCTGAACACGATGTCGGACGAGACGCTGCCGCTGACGCCGCCGGAATGGCCTGAATGGGGGAACCCCCTCATCGATGCGGAAGCTTATGACCGGCTGCTGGCCTATTCGCCCTACGATCAGGTCGGGTTGAAGCCTTATCCGCCGATGCTGATCACGGGCGGGCTGACCGATCCGCGCGTGACGTATTGGGAACCCGCGAAATGGACTGCTCGCCTGCGCCATGAAGCGCCGGATGGCGGGCCGTATTTCCTCAAGATCAACATGGACGCCGGTCACGGTGGCGTTTCGGGACGGTTTGCCAGCATGCGGGAGACCGCGCTGGAATATGCGTTCGCTATCCAGTGCGTGGGAACAAGCCAGCCGGCCTGGGCCACCGCCTGAGACACTGTCTGAACTTAAATCTAGTAGTGTGTTGCGGGCCTCTCCCGTTATGGTTGCCGTTGGGTACACTTTCGGGGACGCACCAACCGCCATGGCAAGACCAGTCCAACGGACCAACGACACTGGCCCGCAACCGGGCACGCGCGCAAAACCGCGCGTCGACAAGGAAGCACGAAAAGCCGATTACCTCCGTGCAGCCGCGAAGGCCTTCCTGACCAAGGGCGCGTCGGCGTCGATGCAGGATGTGGCGGATGCAGCGGGCGCGCCTAAGCCGGTTTTCTATCGCATCTTCCCCTCGCGCGCCGACCTGATCGACAGCTTCTTCCAGCACATCCACGACGTCATGGTGCAGACCCAGCAAGGGAAGTGGGACGGCTATGGCTGGGCCCTGCGTGTTCTTTACCTTGAAGCGAAGAAGGAGCCCGAGATCTTTCTCGTGGCGCTGAAGACCTTTCGCGGCGATCCCTCGCTTGAGCCCCTGCGTGAAAAACTGCTGGGGCTGATCCATGCCCAGGCGGCGGGCTTCTTCCAGCCGGCTCCCGGCGCACCGCAAGGCGCGGCCGATCGGGTGGCGAAAGCTTCGAAGACCATAAGCTCGCTCGCCTTCGATACGCTGGTGACCTGGCTTGAGGACAGCGACGGCCTGTCTGACGAGAAGCGCTTTGTCTGGTACGGGCGCATCATTCGCGAATGGCGCAAGGCGACGCGCGAAGCTTACGATCTTGATCCGCCGGGCCCGCCGGAAAAGAAATCCTGAGCCGCCCCTGCCGGGGCGTTGCTTCAGGGCAACCCGGCCAAATGTATCAGCCCGCCATTCCACGAGGCGGTCTGGCGGCCACCTTTCCGCCACACCAATGCAGTGGGAGTTGCGACCAAGGCTCGATCCAGGGGGGATTCCGGGTCCAACCGCATGTCCGGGGTTTCCTATGGGCGCGCGGCAGGCTAGGCAGGCGGTCGGCCGGGCTGGGCGCCTGGGCCGTCCGGCGCCCGCAGCGCGGGACGTAAGACAGTAAAGTGTGCGGACTGTTCAGGAGTTGACGGCTCTCATGACCTTTAAAGTGCGCCTGCTGCTCGGAGCCGCGGCTCCGTTCATGTTTGCTCTTCCTGCCGTTGCGCAGGTGTCCATTGCAACGGCAAGGACGACACCGCTTGAGACGGCGACCGCAAACAGCGGCGCGGCGGCGAACGTGGACATTACCACAGCCGGCTCGGTCACGCTGACGAGCGCTGCGGCGAACTCCGCAGCTGTCACGATCAACAGCAACAACTCGGTCACCAACGCCGGCACCATCTCGACGTTAAACTCGAGCGATACGGTTGGGGTTCGCATCGCGCCCGGGGTTACAGGCAACTTTACCACCACCGCCACCGTCAGCACGATGGAAGACTATACGCGCACCGACACCGACAATGACGGCGATCTCGACGGTCCGCTTGCGCAGGGCACGAACCGCGTCGGCGTTCTGGTCGAATCCGGCGGCGCCATGACCGGCAATCTCGCTATTGGCGGCACTGTGTCCGTCGAGGGCAACAATTCCTATGGCGTGTCGGTTCGCTCGCAACTGACCGGCAATTACACGCAGAATGGCGCTGTTCAACTCGTCGGCTCGAACGGTGTTGCCGTCGACATCCGCGAAGACGTGACCGGCAATGTGCGGCTTGGCGGCACAACGTCCGCCCAGGGCGAGGGATCAATCGCAGCCCGGGTTCTCGGCAATGTGGGGGGCGAGTTCCTCGTTGACGGCGCGATCACCGCGACCGGCTTCACCAGCACGACCGTTTCCAACTATGTCGATCCGGACGAACTCAAGGCGGGTGATCCCACCATCGCTCAACGCCGTGATGCGGATGACCTGCTCGTGGGCGGCAGCGCGCTGGAAGTTCGCGGCAACCTTGCCTACGGCCTCCTGGTCAACGGCGCCGCGACCGGCACGGTTGATCCGACCGACGACATCAAGGACGTGGTCCAGGATTTCAACGAAAACCGCAACAACGGTTCGGTGACGTCATATGGATCGGCCCCTGCCCTGTTGATCCAGTCGGTCGATGGCGGCGCCGGCGGCGCCATCACGCTGTCGCGCGTGCGGGAAACCATTCTCGACACGCTGGATGACGACAAAGACAACAACCTGACCGAGGTCATCGGCACGTTCAACTACGACTACGGCTTCATGAACCGTGGCACGATCACGGGTAATGGCCTGAACGTCGGCTTCAACTCGACCGGCCTCAAGATTGCCGGGTCGGCCGACGGAACGCATTCGACCACGATCCAGGGCGGCATTTTCAACGGCGGCACGATCACGGCGCAAGCCGGCGAAGGCAACGCGATTGGCTTCCACTTCGGCGCGGGAGCGACAACGCCCCTGCTGCTCAACACCGGCACGATCAGCGCGGGTGTGGCGACCGAAACTAACCACGACGCGACTGGCATGCTTGTCGATGTAGGTGCGAACCTGCCGATCGTGACCAATAGCGGCCTGATGAGCGCGCAGGTGCGCGGCTATGACGGCGACGCTGTGGCGTTCCGCGACCTGTCCGGAACTGTGACGAACTTCACCAACACCTCGCGCATCAGCGCCGGCTACGTCGACAACAACACGACAGACACGATCACCAGCGGCCTTGGCCGTGCGATCGCGCTGGACCTGTCGCACAGCGCGTCTGGCGTCACGCTCACGCAGAACGACACGATCGACAACACGCGCATCTTCGGCGACGTGCTGTTCGGCGCCGGCAACGACCAGTTCAATCTGCTGTCGGGCGAGGTGACTGGCGACGTCGACTTCGGAACAGGCTCGGACACGCTGAACGCGAACAGCGCCAAGCTGTTCGGCGATGCAAATTTCGGCGGATCGAGCGCGACGGTTTCGCTGAACAGCGCAACGATGCAAGGCGCCCTGTCGCTCGGCGCCACTACGGGCTCGCTGAGCTTCACCAACCAGTCCACCTATGTGGGCGACATCACGCGCACCGGCGCCGGCGCCATGACGCTGGCCGTCAACAATTCGACGGTGAACAACACCGCCGACGGTACGCTCAACCTGTCGTCCATGACGCTGGCGAACAACGCCAAGCTTGGCCTCGTCATCGACAACGCACGCATCACCGGCAACACGCCGATCTTCAACATCACCGGCACGGCGGATATCGCCGCGAACACGGTGCTGACGCCGATCTTCGGCCAGTTCTCGAACCAGTCCTTCACGCTGCGCGTCCTGAACGCCGGAACGCTGAACCTGGGCGGATCGCTGGACGCGATGCTCAACGCGGACTCGCCCTATATTTACGACATCAATCTCGTGCAGCCGAACGCAAACGCGATCGACCTGACGCTGGACGTGAAGACGGCGTCCGAACTCGGACTGAACACCCGGCAGGCAGGCGCCTACAGCGCCGTGCTCGACCTGATGACCGAGGACGACGATCTCGGCGCGGCGGTTACGTCCATTCCGGGCGCGAACGAGTTCCTGCGCGGATGGGCCGATCTTCTCCCCGGCTCGGATGCCGCGGTGATGAAAGTTCTCGCCTCGAACGCCACGGCCGCCTTCGGCGCCACGGCGCACAGGCTTGACCTGGTGTCCAACAAGCCCAACGCGCCGGGCGGCGCGTGGGTTGAAGAGTTCGGCGTGTTCCATTCGTCCGACGCAAGCAGCCGCTCCGCCGGCATTGAAGGCGGCGGCTTCGGCGTTGCAGCCGGTATCGACGTGCTGTCGACCGGAACGGCGCTGATCGGCGTTTATGGCGCGCTGGAATCGGCCGAGCTGGAAGAAGAGACGCGCACGGGCGCGCCGATGAACGTCTCGCAAACGGCGTTCGGCGTTTATGGCGGATGGCTGAACGGCAATCTGGCGATCAACGGCGCAGCATCGTTCGGCAGCGTGGATTTCACATCTGACCGCAAGGTCGAAATCGGTTCGCTGTCTGACCGGATGCGCGCAAACTGGAGCGGCCAGAGCTACACGGCTGGCGCACGCGCCACCTACACGATGCCGATGGGCTGGCTGGACGTGAAACCGTTCGTGGCGGCCGACTACATCGGCTTCAAGCAGGACGGGTATCAGGAATCAGCCGCGACCAACGAGAACCTGGAAATCATCGCTGGCGACAGCGACGCATCGCTGGCGACCGCGTCCTATGGCGTGGCGCTGGTGGGCGACCTGGGCGGTGACGACGCCTTCCGGATGAAACCGCAACTGTCGGTCGGTTATCGCAATGTGCTGAACTGGGAAAACAGCCCGGCAGCCTTGCGTTTCGCCGGCAACTCGACGGGAACCACGTTCGAGCTTGATCCGGGCGTTGAGCCTGAAGATGCGATCGTGGCAGGCCTTGGCCTCAACATCGACAGCCAGTTCCTCAATGTGAAGATTGGCTACGACGCCGAGATCGCCGACTCGTCGCTGACCCATTACGGGTCGGTCACGCTGCGCATGGCGTTCTGGTAGGCAGCCCAGACTTTCAGCTCGATCGTTACGGGAATGCGACAAGCCGCTCTGCGGCTTGTCGGCGCGTGCGAGCGTCGCTATCTGCTGGCGGAGCCGCGGAGCAAATTGCCCATGACGCTGCATAGGCGGATCGGTCTGATCGGAAGCCTGGCCCTCGCCGGTTGCGCGACCGCGCCAAGACTGGACACGCCGCCCGCCTCGCCCGCTGACGCATCTCCTCCCGGGTTTGTGGAGCGGATTCGCACCGACGCGCTCGACCGTGACTTCCTCGTTGAACAACTTCCCAAGACGGCGCGCGCGATCAAGGCGATGAGCGACGGGTCCGTCGACGTGCTGGCCCTGTCGGGCGGCGGCGCAGGCGGCGCGTACGGCGCTGGCGTGCTGGTCGGTCTCACCAATGCACAGCAGCGCCCGGTGTTCGAGATCGTAACAGGCGTTTCGACGGGCGCGCTGATTGCGCCGTTTGCGTTTCTCGGCCCTGACTGGGACGGCAAGCTGACGGAAGCCTATCGCGGCGAGGCGACCGACAAGCTTCTGGTCTCCCGCGGATTTGGCATGCTGTTCGGCTCCAGTGTTTTCGAGGGCGGGCCGCTGCAGGAGCTTGTCGAGCGGTTCGTGACTGATGAGCTGATCGACGCCGTAGCGAAGGAGGCGGCGACGGGCCGCGTGCTGCTTGTCGCGACCACCAATCTGGACCGCGAAGAGACGGTCATCTGGAACATGGGCGCGATCGCGCAGGAAGGCGGCGATCGCGCACGCGAACTGTTCCGTGACGTGCTGGTCGCATCGTCCAGTGTGCCGGGCGTGTTCCCGCCCGTGATGATCGACGTCGAAAAGAACGGGATGAAGTACCAGGAGATGCATGTCGATGGCGGGGCTTCGACGCCATTCTTCATTGCGCCGGATATCGCGCTGATCCTTGGCGAGCCGCCGGAGAGCCTGCGTGGCGCGCATATCTATGTCATCGTCAACGGGCCTGCCTCATCGCCCGCCCGCACGACGCTCAACAATCCCGTCGACGTGGCGTCGCGCAGCTTCACGGCTGTGATGAACCACATGACCCGCACCGCCTTGGTGCAGACCGACGTGTTCGCCAAGCGTGGCGAGATGACGTTCTCCTTCACCACCATCCCGGCGGCGGTCGCCTATGCCGGCCCGCTGGCGTTCGATCAGGTGAGCATGCGCGATACATTTGACTACGGGATGCGTTGCGCGACGCGAGGCCTTGCTTGGGTCAACACGGAGCAGGCGATCGCGCGGGCGCAGGCAAACAGCGCGGACATCGCGCCGCTGGATACGGCCGCCTGTCCACGCCTTGCCGATCCGCAGTAGATATCTCCGGCTTTCCTGCTTGTCCGCGCCGCGCCTTCAGCCGATATGATGCGCACGCGCCCGGTCATTCCCGGCGGGCAACGCGAGCAGAGGACAGACAATGGCTGATGGCGAAGGTGAACTCGGCCGCATCGCGCTGAAGCGCGCCGACCTGTTCCGCGAGCAATGCTATATCGACGGCAAGTGGACCGGCGACCCGAGCATCGAGGTCCGTAACCCCGCAACGCGCGGCGTGATCGGCCGCATTCCCAATCTCGGCAAGTCCGAGACCGAGCGCGCCGTAGCGGCTGCGCAGGCGGCGCTGCCGAAGTGGCGGAGCCTTACCGCGAAAGACCGCGCGATCATCATGCGCAAATGGAACGACCTGATGGCGCAGCATCAGGAGGACCTCGCGCGGCTGATGACGGCGGAACAGGGCAAGCCGCTGGCCGAGGCGCGCGGCGAGGTGGTTTACGCGGGATCATTCTTCGAATGGTTCGGCGAGGAGGCCAAGCGCGCCTATGGCGATGTGATCCCCGGCCCGGCGGCTGACCGGCGCATCATGGTGCTGAAACAGCCTGTCGGCGTGGTCGGCGCGATCACGCCCTGGAACTTCCCGGCAGCTATGATTACGCGGAAGGTTGGACCGGCGATTGCCGCCGGCTGCACCGTTGTGCTGAAGCCTTCGGAGCTGACGCCCTACTCTGCTTTCGCCATTGCGCTGCTTGGCGAGGAAGCCGGGCTTCCGGCGGGCGTGTTGAATATCGTGACGGGCGATGCCGAACCGATCGGCCGCGTGCTGACGGAAGATCCGCGCATTGCGAAATTCACGTTCACCGGATCGACGCCCGTTGGCAAAAAGCTGGGGGCGCAGTGTGCGAGCACCGTCAAGCGCGTGTCGCTGGAACTGGGCGGGAACGCTCCCTTCCTGGTGTTCGACGACGCGGACCTCGATGCAGCCGTCGCGGGCGCGATCATCTCCAAGTTCCGCAACACGGGGCAGACCTGCGTTTGCGCCAACCGCTTCTTCGTGCAGGACGGCATCTACGAGAAGTTCGCGAAGCTGCTGGCAGAAAAGGCGGCTGATCTCGTCGTAGGAGACGGACTTGCAGGCGTGACCCAGCAGGGCCCGCTGATCAACATCAAGGCGCTTGAGAAAGTCGAAGCGCACGTTGCGGACGCGCTTGGCCATGGCGCGAAGGCGCTGACCGGCGCGGCGAAGGACAAGCATGGCGGCACGTTCTATCAGCCGACCGTGTTGCGTGACGTAGCTCCGGATGCGCTGCTGGCGCGGGAAGAGACGTTCGGTCCGGTGGCGGGCCTTGTTCGTTTCAAGGACGAGGCGGATGCACTTCGCATGGCGAATGACAGCCGTGCCGGACTGGCGGCCTATGCCTACACGCGTGACCTGTCGCGCTCATGGCGCGTGGCCGAGGGGCTTGAGTACGGCATGGTCGGCATGAACACCGGCCTGATCTCCAGCGAGACCCTGCCCTTCGGCGGCGTCAAGGAATCCGGGATCGGGCGCGAGGGCTCCAAGTACGGGATCGAGGAATTCCTCGAGGTGAAGTCCATCGTTCTCCAGCTTTAGAACGGGTTGCAAAATCCCCGAAGTCGGGTGCTGATGGCCTGACGGGCTCGCGGGGAGATCAGTTTGGAAAACGCCACGACGACGGACGCCACCCCCGGCGCGCCAACGCTTGAGAAATCGCTGCGTGCGCGGCACGTGGCGATGATCTCGATAGGCGGGATCATCGGCGGCGGGCTGTTTGTCAACTCGATGGTCGCCATTGCGAATATCGGCCCAGCGGTGGTCGTCAGCTATCTTCTCACCGGCGCAATCGTGTTCTTCGTGATGCGCATGATCGGCGAGATGGCGATGGCCTATCCCGACACGGGCGCGTTCACCGAGTTCTCGCGCATCGGCCTTGGCAACCTCGCGGGCTTCACCTCGGGATGGCTCTACTGGTATTTCTGGGTCGTCGTCGTTGCTTTCGAGGCCATCGTCGGCGCGCGTATCATGACGCAATGGTTGCCGCCGGAAATCCCGCCCTGGGTCACGGCGACCGTTCTTACCCTGCTGCTCACCGGCTCGAACCTGCTGTCGACGCGCAGCTATGGCGAGTTCGAATTCTGGTTCTCGTCCATCAAGGTCGCGGCGATCATCGCCTTCATCGTGATTGGCCTCGCTTATATCTTCGGCTGGAACCCCACCGGCCAGAGCACGCTGGGCAATCTCGTGAATTACGATGGCTTCGCGCCGATGGGTTGGTCGCCCGTGCTGGTTGGCGTTGTGTCGTTGATCTTCACGCTGGTCGGCGCGGAGATCGCCACCGTCGCCGCCGCAGAAGCGCGCGAGGGGCAGAAGGTGATCGCCAACCTCACCACCACGCTGGTTTTCCGCATCCTCGTTTTCTACGTGCTTTCGATCGCGGTTATCGTCGCCGTCGTGCCTTGGACCGAGATCGCGGCCCAATCGAAAATCCAGGTGATGTCGCCTTTCACCATGGCGCTGGACAAGGTTGGCATTCCAGGCGCGGTGATGGCGATGGACATTATCGTTCTGGTGGCCGTCCTCTCCTGCCTCAACTCCGGCATTTATGTCGCCTCGCGGGTGATGTTCACGCTGGCATCCAAGGGCGATGCGCCCAGATCCATTGTGAAGCTGGACCGCCGTGGCGTTCCGGCGCGGGCCATTCTCGTGGCCGCCGTGCTGTCTCTGGTCTGCGTCGTGATGGATGCCTTCCTGAAGGACTGGTTCTCCTTCCTTCTCAACGCGTCCGGCGCGCTGATGCTGTTCATCTACATGACCATCGTCGCTGCGCACCTCGTGCTGCGGAAACGCATTCCGCCGGAAAAACTGCAGCTGAAAACGTGGTTCTATCCGTGGTCTGGAATTATCGCGTTTGCAGCAATGGGCGCCGTGCTTATTGCCATGGCGTTCAAGGACGGCAGCCGCAATGAGTTGATCGCCTCGACGGCATGCCTGCTGGTGGTCATCGCAGGTTATTTTGTCTTCCGGCGAAATCGCGCGACGTAACGTCAAGAGCGTCGCGGACGCTGGCGTCAACGCGGGAACGGCGCCAATCTGCGCCCAGCGCCACAAGAAGCGCTGCATACGCGTGAGGGATCGGCCATGCAAAATCTCGGTGAGGGTTCGCGCGCCGCGCGGACGTTCGACGCCATCGTTGTCGGTAGCGGCATCAGCGGGGGCTGGGCGGCGAAAGAGCTGACCGAGAAGGGCCTCAAGACGTTGGTGCTGGAACGTGGCCGGCAGGTGAAGCACGTCGAGGACTACAAGACGTTCGCGATGAACCCGTGGGATTTCCGCTATGCCGGCGGACGCACACCGCAGGACGAGATCGACAAGCATTATCCGAAGCAGGCGCGCACCGGTTACACGATCAACGACCAGTGGAAGCATTTCTTCGTCAAGGATGACGAGCATCCCTATACCGAAGTGAATCGCTTTGACTGGATGCGCGGCTATCAGGTCGGCGGGCGCTCGCTGGTCTGGGCGCGCCAGAGCTATCGCCACAGCGATCTGGATTTCGAAGCCAACGCCAAGGAAGGCGTCGGCGTCGACTGGCCCATCCGCTATGCCGACATCGCGCCGTGGTACAGCTATGTCGAAAAATGGATCGGCGTAAGCGGCTCTGCGGAAGGCCTGCCGCAACTTCCCGATGGCGACTTCCAGCCGCCGATGGAAATGAACGTCGTCGAGAAAGACCTCAAGGCGAAGGTCGAAGGCAAGTTCTCCGAGCGCACCGTCACTATCGGCCGCGCCGCGCACCTGACCAAGCCGACCGCCGAGCAGACCAAGATCGGGCGCGGGACGTGCCAGAGCCGCAACCTGTGCATGCGCGGCTGCGCTTTCGGTGCGTACTTCTCGTCCAACGCCGCAACGCTCGTTGCGGCGGCCAACACCGGCAACATGACGCTGCAGCCGGACTCGGTGGTGACGGCTATCCTGTTCGACAAGGCGACCAGCAAGGCGACGGGCGTGCGCGTGCTGGATGCGGAGACCAAGGTCGAGACGGAATACTACGCCAAGGTGATCTTCCTCTGTGCATCATCGCTGAACACCACATGGATCATGCTGAACTCGAAGAGCGACCGCTTTCCGGAAGGGTTCGGCAATGACTCTGACGAGCTTGGCCGCAACGTGATGGACCACCACTTCCTCGTCGGCGCGCAGGCGGACGTGGAAGGGCATGAAGACCGTTATTACGCGGGACGCCGGCCCAACGGCATCTACATTCCGCGCTTCCGCAACCTTGGCGATACGGCGACCAAGCAGAAGGATTTCACGCGCGGCTATGGCTATCAGGGCGGCGCGAGCCGCACGGGCTGGCAGCGGCTTGTCGGCGAAATGGGCTTCGGCAAGGAGCTGAAGGACGAGATCGAACAGCCCGGCCCATGGTCGATCGGGATCACGGCATTCGGCGAAATCCTGCCCTATCGCGACAACCGCGTGACTCTGAACCACGACGTGAAGGACATTCACGGCCTGCCGACGCTGACCATGGATGTCACCATCCGCGAGAACGAGATGAACATGCGGAAGGACATGCAGACGGCTGGCGTCGAGATGCTGGAAGCCGCCGGCTTCAAGAATGTGAAGGGCTTCGACCGCACCTATGCGCCGGGCCTCGGCATTCACGAGATGGGCACGGCGCGCATGGGACGCGATCCGAAAACGTCGGTGCTCAACGCCAATAACCAGGTGCATGCCTGCAAGAACGTCTATGTCACGGACGGCGCCGCGATGACTTCGGCTTCGTGCGTGAACCCGTCCCTGACTTATATGGCGCTGACGGCGCGGGCGGCGGATCACGCCGTCAACGCGCTGAAGCGCGGCGAACTCTAGGAGCGAACGCACATGATGGATCGTCGCGAACTTCTTCACCGCGCCTCGATGCTGCTGGGCGGCGCGATTTCGGCGAGCACAGTTGCAGGCGTTCTCGCGGGCTGCACCACAGCGCCGGCGCCCGAAGACACTGCCACGCCTCAGTCTGGTTTCCTGCGGCCAAGCGAGATGGCGATCATTACGGCGATGGCCGACCAGATCATTCCCCGCACCGATACGCCGGGCGCGGTTGATGCTGGCGTACCGGCTTATATCGACCGGATGGCGACCGGCTATTACCGCGACATCGAGCGGGGCGTGCTGCGCGCCGGTCTGATGCAGATCGCCACCGACACGATGGAATACCGCGGCAAGACGTTCGCGGAGCTTTCGAGCGAAGACCAGATCACGCTGATGAAGCGGTACGATCAGGCGCAGTACGAGCAGACCCGCAACAATGCAGGCAATCCCGGCGCGGCGCCGCACTTCTTCCGGATGATCAAGGAGCTGACCATCATCGGCTACTGCGTCTCCGAACCGGGCGCGACAAAGCTGATGAAGTACGCGCAGACGCCGGGTCCGTATCGCGGCGACATTCCGTATTCCGAAGTCGGCAAGGCCTGGGCGACCTGAGCTGACTAGTTCAGCTCGAGAATCTCGATCTTCCTGAACGCAATCGGGTTGCCCTCGCTCTGCAGCGAGATCGTGCCGCCATCCAGCTTCAGCTTGCCGCCTGCGGCCGCGACCAGCGGCTTCGAGTTCGCCATCTTGCCTTCGGGGTCGAGCTGGACGTCTGAATAGGTGATCGTGGTCTGTCCGTTGACCTTCTGGGTCACGACGCCGGAGGGCGAGACTTCCACCTCGAACTGATACCACACGCCGTTCGGACCGGCCGCACTGGTCGAGTTGATGCAGTGCGTTTTTTCGAGCTGGCCATTCATCACCACGTTCGTGCCGGGTGAACACATATTGCTGTTGAAGCGATCCTGCCCCGCCGCCTGTCCCAGTATCTGGGCCTCGACGGAGACCGGGAAGCTGTCGTCGACGGCCATGGTCTTCGGGTCCTGCCCGTAGATCATCACGCCCGAGTTCGCGATCGCCCAGTTGGGCGTGTCGGCGGGATGTTCCGTCGAGAACCGATACTCGAAGCGCAGGCGGTAGGCCTTGAAGGGCGCCTTGTAGAACAGGTGGCCGAAGCGTTCGCCGAACTGGTCGTACTTGTCGTAGCTGACGACGATGGCGCCATCCTTCACGCTGAACGTGTCGCGATAGTTCTCGCCGAGCGGGAAACCACGGATTTTGGGCGTCCAGCCATCCAGCGTCTTGCCATCGAACAGGGGCCGCCAGTTTTCGCGGCTTTGCGGCATTGCAGTGCAACCGCTCACGCAAAGAGCGATGGTCGCGACGGCAATGCGCTTTGCCCAGGTTTGCATGGTATCCGCCCTCCTTCGCGCGTCCGTTTAGGTGGACAGCGACTGCCGCACTGGTAACACTCGATCCTAGAACATGAGCCGCGCTGGCGACAGACCAGCAAGGCTCAAGGGAGGGCGATAAGTGATCCAGGTCCGTCTGTTTGTGATGATGTTGCTGCAGCTCGCCATCTGGGGAGCTTATATGCCGAAGCTGTTCCCCTACATGAACCAGCTTGGCTTCGAGGCGTGGCAGCAATCGCTTGTCGGATCTGCCTGGGGCATCGCTTCGATCCTCGGCATCTTCTTCTCCAACCAGTTTGCCGACCGGAACTTCTCCGCCGAACGCTTCCTCGCCGTGAGCAACATCATCGGCGGCGTCGCGTTGCTGGGCTGCGCCTATTTCACGGACTTCTGGTCGTTCTTCGGCGCCTATCTGGTGTTCAGCCTCGTGTACGTGCCGTCGATGTCCGTCGCCAACGCGATTGCGTTCGCCAACCTGCGCGATCCGGCTGCGCAGTTCGGCAACATCCGCATGGGCGGCACGATCGGCTGGATCATGGTGAGCTGGCCGTTCGTCTTCCTGCTGAGCGCCGATGCAGGGCCAGATCAGGTGCGGCTGATCTTTGTCGTGGCTGCGGTCGTCTCGTTCGCCTTCGCGGCCTACAGCCTCACCCTGCCCCACACGCCGCCGAAGCGCGATGCGGGCGATTCCGATCCGCTGGCATGGCGCAAGGCGATCAAGCTTCTGGGCATTCCCTCCATCGCCGTGCTGTTCGTTGTGACGTTCATCGACAGCGTCGTTCACAACGGCTACTTCGTGATGGCGGACGGCTTCCTGACGAACCGTGTCGGCATCGACGCCAACCTTTCCATGATCGTGCTTTCGATCGGACAGGTCGCTGAAATCGTGACGATGTTCATCCTTGGCGCCGTGCTGATCCGGCTCGGCTGGAAAGCCACGATGATTGTCGGCATCCTTGGCCACGCCGCGCGTTTCCTGGCGTTTGCCTTCTTCCCGGACAGCGTGCCGACGATCATCGCCGTGCAGCTGCTGCATGGCATCTGCTACGCGTTCTTCTTCGCGACAGTTTACATCTTCGTCGATGCTGCGTTCCCGAAGGATGTTCGCTCGAGCGCGCAGGGCCTGTTCAATCTGCTGATCCTTGGCATCGGCAACGTGGCTGCCAGCTTCCTCTTCCCGGAGCTGATGGCGCAGTTCACCGTTCCGGGCATTGAGCCGGGCACGACCGCTGTCGACTATCGCACGCTGTTCATGGTTCCGGCCGGCATGGCAGTCGTCGCCGTGCTGCTGCTGGCCTTGTTCTTCAGACCAACCGAACGAGCGCCCACCGCCGTCGTCGCAGCATGATCTTGAGACATGGAGCTCAACATGACCAACCTGTCCCGTCGCAGTTTCGTTCAGGCCCTGTGCGCCACCGGCGCGGCGGCGCCGCTTGCCGCCGCGTGCCAGACCATGGCTAGCGGTCCGTTCTTCCAGCGGCAGGCCGCGCCGATCGGCATCCAGCTCTACACGCTGTCCGACATGCTCGCGACCAACCTTGAGGGCGCAGTCTCGGCTGTTGCGAAGATCGGCTACAAGACAGTGGAGATCCCGTCCTACATGGGCAAGACGCCGGCTCAGCTGCGTGAGCTGTTCGATCGCAACGGCGTGAAATGCACCGGCGCGCATATCGGCATGAACGCCGGAACGGATGCCGCCCCCGGCCTGCGCGGCAATATCGACAAGCTCGCGGCCGACATGCACGTGCTGGGCGTCACGCACGTCTATGCGCCGTCGATGGCGATCCCCACCGATATCGGCCTCACGCAGCAGCCGAACGAAGGCTACGCCTACATCGCGCGGGTTTCCGAAGCGATGGGCGAAGATCGCTGGAAGCGCCTCGCTGCGGAGCTGTCGGATATCGGCAGGAAGCTGAAGGCCAAGGGCATCGGCTTTGGCTATCACAACCACAATTTCGAGTTCGCGAAGGCGGGCAACCGCACCGGCTATGACATCATGGTCACCGAGAGCGATCCGGAATTCGTGTCGTTCGAACTGGATGTGGGTTGGGCCGCCGCGGCGGGCAACGACATTGTGGCGTTGTTCAACAAGTACAAAGGCCGCTACTCGGCCATGCACATGAAGGACATCAAGGCGACCACGACACCGAACATCAACCTGAAGATGGACCCGAGCGACGTTGGCGCGGGCAAGCTGGACTGGAAAACCATCCTGCCAACTGCCTATGCAGCGGGCGTTCGGAACTTCTATCTCGAGCAGGAGCCGCCGTTTGCAACTTCGCGACTGGAAGCGGCCGAGAACGGGTATAAGTACCTCAGCACACTGGAAGCCTGAGGACGACCAATGAAGACCATGAAGGGACCCGGCATCTTCCTCGCGCAATTCGTGGGGCCGGATGCGCCATTCAACTCGCTGCCGACCATTGCGAAATGGGCGAAGGAGAAGGGCTTCATCGGCGTCCAGATTCCGACAGGCGAAGCGTCTCTCTTTGATCTGCGCAAGGCGGCGGAAAGCGACGCCTACTGCGACGAGATCAAGGGGATGCTCGCCGATATGGGGATGCAGATCACTGAGCTCTCCACCCACCTTCAGGGGCAGCTGGTGGCCGTTCACCCGGCTTATGACTCGCTGTTCGATGCGTTTGCGCCGGAGCGGGTGCGCGGGAATCCGAAGGCGCGGCAGGAATGGGCGGTTGAGCAGGTGATGCTTGCCGCGAAGGCTTCGCGTCGGCTGGGTCTTGATGCCAGCGTGACGTTCTCGGGCTCGCTGGCGTGGCCCTACTTCTTCCCGTGGCCGCAACGGCCGCCGGGCCTGTTCGAAACGGCATTCGAGGAACTGGCGAAGCGGTGGCTGCCGATCCTCAACGCGTATGAAGATGCCGGCGTCGATCTCTGCTACGAAATCCATCCAAGCGAGGATCTGTTCGATGGCACGACGTTCGAGATGTTTCTCGACCGCGTGAAGGGTCACAAGCGCTGCAACATCCTGTTTGACCCGAGCCACTTCTGTCTGCAGCAGCTCAACTATCTCGAATACATCGATCTGTACCACGAGCGGATCAAGATGTTTCACGTCAAGGATGCGGAGTTCAACCCGACGGGGCGGCAGGGGGTGTACTCCGGGTATGCTCCGTGGCTGCAACGCGCGGGACGCTTCCGTTCAGTTGGCGATGGGCAGGTCGACTTTAAAGGCATCTTCTCGAAGCTGGCGGGTTACGATTACGAAGGCTGGGCGGTTCTCGAGTGGGAATGCTGCATCAAGCATCCCGAAGACGGCGCGCGTGAAGGCGCTCAGTTCATCAAGGACCACATCATCCGCGTGACACCCCGTGCGTTCGATGATTTCGCGGCGTCGGGAACCGATGAAGCGACCAACCGGCGCCTGCTGGGACTCGACCGTTGAGGCGTCTGCGCCTCGGCATGGTGGGGGGCGGCGAAGGCGCGTTTATTGGCGGCGTGCATCGCATGGCGGCGCGGCTGGACGGGCACTGGGATCTGGTGGCCGGGAATTTCCAGTCTGATCCGGCGAAGTCTGTCGCGTTCGGCAAGACGATGGGGCTGGAGGATGATCGCTGCTATGGCGACTTCCGCACCATGGCGACGAGCGAGGCGAAGCGGGCTGACCGGATCGACGCTGTCGCGGTGGTGACGCCGAACTCGACGCACCATGCGATCGCCAAGGCCTTCCTCGAAGCGGGCATTCCGGTGATCTGCGACAAGCCGATGACGACCACGCTGCGCCATGCCGACGATCTGGCGGATGTGGTGAAGCAGAGCGGCCTGCCCTTTATCCTGACGCACAACTATTCGGGCTATCCGATGGTGCGGCAGGCGCGGGCGATGATCGAGGCTGGCGAGCTGGGCTCGATCCGCGTCGTGCAGGTTGAGTATGCGCAGGACTGGCTGGCGCGGGAGCTGCCGGGCAACAAGCAGGCGGACTGGCGCGGCGATCCTTCGAAAGCAGGACCCGGCGGTGCGCTGGGCGATATCGCGACGCATGCGTTCCAACTGGCGGAGTTTGTTTCCGGCCTGAAAACCGAAACGCTCGCGGCGGATCTTTCGACCTTCGTGCCGGGGCGCAGGGTCGATGACAATGTGAACGTGATGCTGCGCTTTGGCGGCGCCGCCAAGGGCATGCTGTGGGCGAGCCAGGTGGCGACGGGATCGAGCAACGGGCTGAAGCTGCGCGTGTTTGGCGACAAGGGCGGCGTCGAGTGGGCGCAGGAGACGCCAGAGACGTTGCTGTTCACGCCGCTGGGCGAGCAGCAGCGCATCATCAGGCGCGGCGGAGCGGGTGTTTCGGCTGTCGCGCAGAATGCGACGCGTGTTCCCGGCGGACATCCGGAAGGCTATCTGGAAGGCTTCGCGCAGATCTATTCGGATGCGGCGGAGCTGGTGCGGGCTTATCATGACAAGCGTGAGCCTTCGCCGTTCGCGAAGCTGGCGCCGGGGATCGCGGATGGTCTGCGCGGGGTGAAATTCATCGAGGCGGCTGTCGCCTCGCACGGCAACAACGGCGCGTGGACGCCGGTCTGAGGGAGGCTTGAGATGCGGATTGCAACTGGTCTTGCGTTTGCGGCGCTGATGCTGAGCGCGTGCGGTGGTGAACCGCCAGCGGCTCCGGTTGAACCCGTTGCCGAAACCCCTGCTCCCGCGCCCGAAGCGACGGGCCCGAATACGCTGACGGCCGAGCAGACCGCTGCCGGCTGGAAGCTGCTGTTCAACGGGACCGATCTTGCGGGTTGGAAAGGCTACAAAAAGGATGCGCCGGGCGAGGCGTGGAAGGTTGAAGACGGCACGCTGGCCCTGACGGCCGGCGGCGCTGGCGACATCATGACGGCAGAAGAGTTCGGACCGTTCGAGCTGTCGCTTGAGTGGAAGATCGCGCCGAATGGGAACAGCGGGATCATTTACCTGGTCAACGAGGTGGAGGGCGCGGACAACACTTACAATTCCGGGCCAGAGATGCAGGTGCTCGACAATGACGGGCACCCGGATGGCAAGATCCCGTCGCACCGCGCGGGCTCGCTTTATGACTTCAACGTGCCGCCGGATGGCGCGGTGAAGCCGGTCGGCGAGTGGAACGAGGCGGTCGTGCGCTTCACCGGCTCGGAGATCGAGCACTGGCTGAACGGCAAGCTTGTGGCCGAGACCAGCTATGGCGACGACGCATGGAAGGCGAAGGTCGCTGCCTCCAAGTTCAAGCAGTGGGCGCCGTTCGGCACGTTCGCCAAAGGCCACATCGCGCTGCAGGATCATGGCGACAAGGTCTGGTATCGCAACATCAAAATCCGGGCGATCTAGGTCGTCTGATCCGCGGGTGAGAACGCCCTCGTCCTTCGACGGGCGGCCCTTCGGGCCTGCTCAGGATGAGGGCTTCCTCGACCTGTCATCCCGGAAGCGCGGAGCGCTATCCGGGAACCATTCAACCATCGTCGTGCTCTCGCAATGGGTCCCGGCTCTGCGCTTCGCTTCGGCCGGGATGACAAACGGAGGGCGCGATCTCTCATTCGCACGGGCGCGGCCCTGCGGGATGCTGTAGCTCGTCTCCCGATTGAGGGAGCGGGGCGCGGTGAGAAGCGCCGTGGGTAGTCCTGTGCCTGTCTTGCGACAGGCGATGCGCGTCGCAACGCGCCCCGTATCGGTCGTTCCTTCCCGGTATGGCAGCGCCGGAGTTGACCATCGACATCC
>Ga0116177_10000885_pt1 | contig 22254 bp, 12 predicted proteins | sample AD_STIC10_MetaG_FD_89750 | JGI IMG/M metagenome (GOLD analysis project Ga0116177, IMG submission 89750) | Active sludge microbial communities of municipal wastewater-treating anaerobic digesters from USA - AD_STIC10_MetaG | ecosystem: Engineered > Bioreactor > Anaerobic > Digestate | place: USA... | reverse complement strand
GAATAGCCCTGCAGTGCCTTCTACCTATACCTGGAAAGTGGATGCTGTGTTGCAGACTTCCACCACAAATTCACTGAGCATTCTTTGGAATACCCCGGGAGTATATACCATTACCGTTCAGGAGCATCCGCAAAATGGTTGCGACGGTGATATCAGATCGGGAACCGTATATGTGAATCCTGTGCCTGTACCGAATGCAGGGTCTGATATTACAGCCTGTTTTGGTAAAGACATCAGACTGGATGGAAGCGGCAGCATTAATTATCAATGGACTCCTTCTATTTATTTATCGAATCGATCAGCACCGAATCCTAATGTAGTATTGGCCCCACCTGGTGTATACCAGTACTACCTGACTGTTTCGGATGCCAATGGATGTAAATCAGTGAAACAGGATTCCGTGATCGTTAAGATCACTGCGGCACCGAAGATTTTTGCCGGCAGAGATACAGCGATTGCGGTTAACCAGCCATTGCAGTTGAATGTAATTGATATAAACAATGTCGGCTTTGTCTCTTATTCCTGGTCACCTGCCACTACCCTGAACAACCCGCGTATTGCGAACCCGCTTGCTATCACGGACAGAGATGTTACTTATGTTGTAACGGTGCGGACTGCTGAGGGATGCCAGGCTGCTGATGATATCAAGGTGACCGTATTCCAACAGGCAGATATTTATGTTCCCACGGCCTTTACACCCAATGGGGATGGCCGAAATGATCTGGCCAAAGCGATACCAGTAGGTATCAGGGAGTTCAGGTACTTTACAATCTATAACCGCTGGGGAGAAACCATCTTTACGACAAAAGATCCTTCGAGGGGATGGGATGGCAGAGTAGCAGGCGTACTGCAGGATAATGCTGTGTTTGTCTGGATGGCTCAGGGCGTTGATTTTAAAGGAAATCTTATTAGCAAAAAAGGAACGATCACCCTGATTAAATAACAACTTTTAATAATGAGTTTTGTGATACAGCCGGTTCAGCCGGCTGTATTTTTTTGCATATACCCAATCCATCCTTCGTTTATGCCAGTTCATTTCTTTCTGTATTGAATCAAAAATGTTCGGTTACATCTTTGGGTCATCAACCATCAATCATTAAACCTTATACCATGCAACGCTACAACATCTTTTACCAGATCCACAAGGGTCTCCGCGAAATGCTTTATAACAGCGCCAGTCTTTTACAGCAAACAGATTTTAGCCAGCTGTCCCAAAGAGATCACACAGCTCGTCAGGTAAATGAAGTGCTGGATCTTTTTGACAAACATGCTGCCACAGAAGATCATTGGATTTTACCAGCCATTGCCCAATACGAACCTTCTGTTACCAGTTTATTTGCAGAGGAACATGTGAAGGATCACGAATTGGGTGAGAAATTAAGATCTATCATCAAAGGGTTACAGGAATCCGTTTCGGTACAAGATCAGGAAACCTGGGGAGCAGTATTAAGACCGGTTTTCATTGAGTTCATGGTTTTTAATCTGGAGCATATGGCGAAGGAAGAGGATATATTAAACCGGTTATTGTGGCGATATTTCAGCGATGATGAATTAAAGGGTATCACACAAAAAATACTGGGCTATCTTCCTCCGGAAACATTACAGCAATACAGTAGCTGGATGTTAAGAGCACTCAGCAATAATGAAATCATCAGCTGGTTAAAAGAAGTAAAAGCAACAGCTCCTGATTTTATTTATGAGGGGCTGAAGACCCTGGCACAAACAGCATTGCCTCCACAGCGTTGGACTTTCATCCGGCAATCAATTGGGGAAACGGCACTTGCTGCTTAAGCCTGTATCAATTTTAAAACAAATCATAAGTAGCGATCGTTGCCACGAAGGCACAAAGTCACGAAGTAAAGTCATCATACCTTTCTTTGTGTCTTCGGGTCTTTGTCCACAGGACCCTGCGGGTGGCAAATCTTTCAAGACAATCCGGAAATTTTTCCTTCACTGTCAATATCCATTCCCTCCGCCACCGGAGTGGGGGGTAATCCCGGCATCCGCATCATATCACCAAGGATTGGAATCACAAAACCTGCCCCGGCTGCATATTCAAATTCTCTCACCGTTACAATAAAATTCCTGGGACGGCCAATCTTTGTTTCATTATCAGAAAACGACTTCTGCGTCTTGGCCATACATACAGGTAAGCTGTCAAAACCTAGTTTTTTAATCAGTTCCAGTCCAACCCGGGCTTTGGGAGAATACTCCACATCATCTGCTCCATAAATTTCCCGGGCAATGGTCCTGATCTTATCCTCAACCGGAATTTTCCAGTCATATAATGCTTTGAACTGATTAACACCACTCTCAATATTTTCCACCACCGCTTCAGCGATTTCTTTCATTCCGTCTCCACCCAGCGACCACCCTTTACAAAGAATGGCTTTTACACTCAGCCTTTCACATTGAGTTTGAACAAATTTGATTTCCTCTTCAGAATCAGTTTCAAAATGATTAATAGCAACAACCGGTGTCAATCCGAATTTGCGGCAATTTTCAATATGTTTTTCAAGGTTTTCAAAACCAGATTTTACTTTTTCCAGATCAGGTGTATTGTAGGCTGCTTTTTTGGCGCCGCCATGATGACGCAGGGCCCGGATTGTAGCAACCAGGATAATGGCATGCGGTTGAAGCCCGGCATATCCACATTTGATATTCATGAATTTTTCTGAACCGAGATCTGCACCAAATCCAGCTTCGGTTACTACATAGTCTGATAAGGAAAGCCCCATTCTTGTTGCCAGAATGGAATTGGTTCCCTGTGCAATATTGGCAAATGGTCCACCATGCAGGATGGCGGGGTTCCCCTCCAGTGTCTGTACCAGATTGGGCTTAATCGCATCTTTCAATAATAGGGCCATGGCGCCTGCTGCATTCAAGTGCCGGGCATAAACCGGTTCCTCTTTTGCTGTAAATCCAACCAGGATATTTCCCAGTCTTGCTTTCAGGTCATCAATGCTCTTCGACAGACAAAGAATAGCCATGACTTCTGAAGCCGGTGTGATATTAAAGCCATCTGATCTCGGTATTCCATCCGCCGTACCCCCTAATCCGATTACAATATGCCGGAGTGCACGGTCATTCATATCCATTACCCTTTTCCAGGTAATGGTACGCGGATCAATCCCAAGGTTTCTGGTTTTACTCTGGATATTATTATCGATCAGCGCAGCTAATAAATTGTTAGCTTTTTCCACGGCATTAAAATCACCGGTAAAATGCAGATTGATATCTTCCATCGGTACCAGCTGGGAATATCCACCACCTGTTGCCCCGCCTTTCATTCCAAAGACAGGACCAAGTGATGGTTCACGTAATACCGCCATGGCTTTTTTACCAATGCGATTGAGTCCGTCAGCCAAACCAACAGAGATCGTGGTTTTTCCTTCTCCGGCGGGGGTGGGACTGATCGCAGTAACGAGAATCAGTTTACTCTGACTGATTTTGTTTTCATCAATAAGTTTTAAAGGCAGTTTGGCCTTGTATTTCCCATAGTATTCCAGATCATCATTGGAAATTCCTGCTCTGGCTGCGATTTCTTTGATATGGCTGATCCGGGCAGCCTGGGCAATAGCGATGTCGGATTGGATAGTTGATGGCAAGTGAAACGTTTTTTCTTCTTCAACAGTTTGCGCCGGGGTCCATCGCATTTGTGAAGAAGGATGAGGAAATAGCTTCCCTTTTCAGGTATCAGCCCCAAACAAATCTAATCCCCCCGAAACGGACTAACACTGGTCTTGTCAGCGGCCAGGACTGATTTTACTCAAATACCTGCCTGATTTTAAGGTATATCCAGGTTATCAGCCTATAAAACGCCGATCCCGTCATAGTTTTTTATTTTTACCCATAGCGTCATTCAATTATGCGAAAAACATTTCTCTTCCTTTGCTTTATTTTATGCAGTTTATCTGCTGTACAGTCGCAACAGACCCTGCCTTACCGTAATCAATCCTTGCCGGTTGAATCCCGTGTAAAGGATCTGCTGGCCAGGATGAGTCCGGAAGAAAAGTTCTGGCAGCTTTTCATGATCCCCGGTGATCTTGATCAGGCCAGTCCGGGTCAGTATAAAAACGGTTTATTTGGTTTTCAGGTCAGTGCTGCTAACCGGGGTGATGCAGGCGGTCAGATGCTTTCATACAATACAAATGAGCAGGCACTGACCCTGGCTAAAAAAATCAATCGCATTCAGCGCTTTTTTGTCGACAGCACCAGACTGGGAATTCCTATTATACCCTTCGATGAAGCCTTGCACGGTTTGGTAAGGGATGGTGCCACAGTCTTTCCGCAGGCCATTGCCCTGGCTGCCAGTTGGGACACAACGCTGATGAACCGGATCGCAGGTGCAATTGCAACTGAAACCAAACAAAGAGGAATCCGTCAAATACTTTCTCCCGTGGTGAATATTGCCAGTGATGTTCGATGGGGAAGAACAGAGGAAACTTACGGAGAAGATCCTGTTTTATCTGCGGCGATGGGAATTGCCTTTGTCAGGGCATTTGAAGAACGTGGAATCATCACTACGCCCAAACATTTTATAGCGAATGTAGGTGATGGAGGTCGCGATAGTTATCCTGTCCATATCAATGAAAGATTACTGGAGGAATTATATTTCCCTCCTTTCAAAAAAGCCATTCAATTGGGTGGGAGCCGCTCTGTAATGACGGCGTATAATTCTTTAAACGGAACAGCTGCCTCTTCCAATCATTGGCTGCTCACCGAAAAATTGAAGAAGCAATGGGGTTTTAGCGGCTTTGTTATTTCTGATGCAAATGCCGTAGGGGGCGAAGTGGTTTTACATAATACTGCCGCTGATTATGCGGAAAGCGGAGTCCATGCTATCCGGGGCGGACTGGATGTGATCTTCCAAACAGAATATAAGCACCATCAATTGTTTATTCAACCATTTCTGGATGGTCGTATTGACAGCAACCGAATCAACGATGCCGTTTCCAGGGTGTTGAAAGCAAAGTTTGAACTGGGTTTGTTTGAGCATCCTTATGTAGAAGAATCTATTCAACCCTTTCCTGAACATGCTTTACTTGCCAGACAGGCTGCACAGGCTTCCATTGTTTTATTGAAGAACGAAAAGAAAACACTTCCCTTTTCATCTTCCATCAAACGAATTGCCATCATCGGTTCTGATGCCGATGAAGCAAGACTGGGAGGATACAGCGGGCCCGGCAATAAAGTGGTAAGCATGTTGGAATCACTACAGGAATTAAAAGGAAAGAATAATATCTTTTATCACCCCGGTGTTGACAGAAAATCAGAAGACTATCTGGTTGTTCCTGAATCACAATTAATTTCTGAAGGAAATACTGGTCTGAAGGCGGCATATTATAATAATGTATCGCTTACGGGTACACCCTTTCTGTCAAGACAGGACCCAAGAATTGATTTTCACTGGACGCTTTTTGGTCCCGGCCCTGGCATGGATGCAGGATTTTATTCTGTACGATGGACCGGGCAATTAATTTCACCGGTATCAGGTCCTTACAAGATCGGATTGGAAGGAAATGACGGATACCGTTTATATATCAATGATAAACTGGTTATAGAGCAATGGGCTAAACAAACTTATCGGACCGTTCTGGTCAATTATCTGTTTGAAAAGGGTAAGCGCTATACTATACGGGTGGAATTTTATGAACCCCGTGGAAACGCCAGCATCAAACTGGTTTGGAACATTGGTGTGAAGAATGACTGGAAACAAAAAATCAATGAAGCAAAACAGGTTGCCACAAAAGCCGACGCTGTAGTGATTGTTGCCGGCATAAACGAAGGAGAATTCCAGGACCGTGCTTTTTTATCGCTTCCCGGTAAACAGGAAGAATTAATCAATGCCATTGCTGCAACAGGAAAACCTGTGGTCGTCCTGCTGGTAGGTGGAAGCGCGATTACCATGAGTAACTGGATCAGTAAAGTAAATGCAGTAGCTACTGTTTGGTATCCCGGTGAACAGGGAGGACCCGCTGTTGCGGATATGCTTTTCGGAAAATACAATCCCGCCGGTAGATTACCGATTACCTGGCCGCAACACGAATCACAGTTACCGTTGGTATATAATCATAATCCAACTGGCAGAGGCGACGATTACAATAACCTCTCCGGTTTACCCCTCTTCCCCTTTGGTTTTGGGTTGAGCTATACCTCTTTTAGCTATGATAATCCTCAACTGTCTTCACATACCATGAAGAGTACAGATTCTATTTCCTTCCGCTGTACCATACGGAACTCCGGTTTAGTTGATGGAGAAGAAGTAGTGCAGCTTTATATCAGAGATGTGCTTGCTACCGTTGCCAGGCCTGTTATAGAGTTGAAGGGGTTTCAAAAAATCTATCTTAAAACCGGGGAAGAAAAGTCCGTTGAATTCCTGATTACCCCTGAAATGCTCAGTATGCTCAATGAGAAAATGGAAAGAGTCGTGGAGACCGGTACCTTCGAATTAATGATCGGCGCATCCTCAGCAGATATCAGGCTAAAAGAAAAGCTAATCGTTCAATAATTATTTCAGCTGGCTAAAAGCAACTGCAATCTGCGACCCCACCAGTGCATTATGCCTGATGAGTGCAATATTGGCTTCCAGGCTTTCTCCCTTTGTATGATTGGCGATATACTGTAGCAAAAACGGGGTGACTTCTTTTCCGCTGATTTGCTGAGCACTGGTAGCTTCGAGTGCGGCTTTGATATGTTCTTCCATTTCCGAGGCTTCAATCTCCTGTGTAACAGGTACCGGGTTTGCAATCAGTATTGTCCCCTCCAGTCCCAGCTGCCACTTTGTATTGAGCATCGCTGCTATATCAGTTACTGTATCCAACCTGAGTGGAGACTTAAATCCACTTTTGCGGGAATAAAAACTGGGGAACTCATCCTGTCCAAATGTTACAACAGGGATGCCCTTTGTTTCGAGATACTCCAGTGTCAGTCCTATATCTAAAATGGATTTCACTCCTGCAGAGACTATCGCCACATTGGTTTGTCCCATTTCAGTGAGATCGGCTGATATATCCATGCTGCTGGCGGCACCCCGGTGAACACCACCAATACCCCCGGTTACAAAAATGCGGATACCGGCCATGGCAGCAATACGCATCGTAGCAGCTACGGTTGTGGCACCTACCAGTTGTTGACTGATTACATAGGGCATATCCCGTAAACTTACTTTCCAGACATCTTTTGCTTTTCCAAAATATTCCAGTTCTTCTGCAGATAAACCTACCCTGCATTGTCCATCCATAATAGCAATGGTAGCAGGAATGGCTCCCTGATCCCTTACTACCTTTTCTACGCTTAAGGCAGTTTCCACATTTCTTGGATAAGGCATACCATGGGAAATGATGGTTGACTCCAATGCAACGACTGGTTGTCCACTTTGTAAAGCAGCCTGCACTTCTGCAGCAATGGTTAAATAAGGATGCATCAGGAAGGATAATATTTACTCACCAGTTCCAGTAATTTGTTTTGATCCAGGTGGGTGGCGATTGCACCATTCACCTGCAGGATTTCTGCTGAAAGTGTATGAGCGATTTTCATACAGTCTGCATCATCCTTACCGAGGTATTTGCCAAGGATAAAACCGGAGAGGGAGCCATCACCGGCACCGGTGCAATCCAGCACTTCTATTTCAGGAGCATGAAGAGAAACAGATTTACCAGGACCATATAAAGCAGAACCATGTTTACCATTATGCAGCCAGATCTGCTTTACACCCCTTTGCAGCATTTCATCTACCTGTTGCTGTGTAAAGAATGATTTCTCCGAGCAAAGAACCGGTAATTCATCTTCATTGGGGGTAATCAGGTAAAGACCGGAAAGATTCACATCCCGGTATTTTCTGGCCGGAGGAACGGAAACGGGCTCCAGGATAAAGGGGACTCCGCTATCATTACTAAAGGCCAGCAGCCATTCAGCGGTGTCCACATTGATATTGGCATCAGCCAGAATAAAGGAAGCTGATTTAAGCAATTTTACATGTTTGCCCAAATGATAAGGCGTGATAAGCTGAGTAGCAGAATTGGATATAAAGGCTGTAAATAATGATCCGTCCACATTCAGGATACCCGTGTATTTACCTGATAGACCTTCTTTGGTAATGGAGGCATCCAGCTTCACACCAGCATCGGTACACACTTTTTTCAGCCAGTCACCATCACTGTCGTTCCCAAATACACTGATCAGTTGTACCGGTACCCCCAGCAGGGCCAGCTGATGGGCAATATTGCGGCTTACACCGCCGGCGGTCTTGGTTACCGTGGCATTATTGGTGGTGGCCAGCAGCATTTCTTCGGAGGCATGGAATAGTTCATCCACAAAAGCAGCTCCGATACAGATGATGGGTTTGCTCATGCTGCAAATGTAATGGCAGAAGCCAGATGAAACACATGAGTTGGGGAGAAAGATGCAATCTGTTATTGATCATCGGCAGGATTGGCCGTTTTTGTTTGTTCCGCAATCCAGTTCATCGCCTGTTGTGTTATTTGCTTCACCAATGGTGGAAGCAGATCGGTATTTCCTTTCAGGTCATAACTGAAAAGGGTAGCATTCCCTTTTTTCAACCTGATTTTTACATCAATCTCTTTTTCCCGGACCAGGTAACTTCCGTTCAGCGAGTAAGCTTCAGGCGAAGCGGACTGAGTGGAGAATACAATCTTTTTGCCGCCTTCTGCTGTGGAAAGTTGTAGCAGATCTGCATCAACCATTTTCCTGATCCCCAGGTTATCATCCGCAATTGCTTCATCTCTGTTCAGGAAATTGCCTGGAATAAACAATGGCTTCTGGGAAAGCAGCTGAATATTTTGAATGAGTTCCTGGTCCACCAGTCCGATATTGAACTGGGAAGTGGATACAACCTGTGGCTCCTGTCTCGATTTATCTTTTTTCGCCAGTTCACTCACCATTTCGGCCGCCTCGTTGAACCAACGGGTTACATTCAGGTATTTTCCGTCTTCGAGGATGGCCGGATTTTCTTTAATTCCTTTCAACAGGGAATAGGTGAGATAACCATGACCATATTCTTCCGACTCGTAAGCCAATTGGGTACTGGCCGAAGCGGAAAGAATATATAAACCACTTTTCTCATTCAGTCTTTCAATGGCCTTGATTTGCCGGGCTTCCTCATCTCCTTTAACATTCAGCATATTGCGGTTAAAGGCCAGCATATCATTGATGGCTTGTCCGCTCTGACAGGCATCCAGGATCAATACTCTTTTCCTGGCCTTGATGGATTGTGGTTTGATCCATTCGGTGAGTTCCGACATACTGATCCCTGCGTTTTTAAAAAGATTTTCTTCTACGAGGGATGTAGCATCCACGGTGAGATAATAAAACTCTTTTGTTTTTTCATTCATCACTCCATGGCCGGAGAGAAAGATCAGCAGGATATCATTAGGTGCGGCCCTTTTGCTGATTTCTGAGAAAATATTTTTGATCGTTGCTTTTTCAGGATATAGTTTTTGATTATCCGTAGTTACAGCATATACAAATACATGTTCTTTTCCCAACAACTTTCCGGCGGACTCTTCCAGAGTGCTTGCCATTTTTGTAGCATCCGCTGAAGCAAACTGCAGATCCATTTTATCATCTTTATAATTGCTGGTCCCTACCATCACCGCAAATAAATTTGGGGCTGTCTTTTTGCCTGCATCAAAATAGACTGTTTTTGTTAGTGTCCGGGAGGGTAAATCGTTTTTGGCAGTGGCACTCTTTACGGTGATCTGATTACTGTTGGTTTCATCAAAATATGTTCTCATCTCCGAAGCCGGGATCCTTATTTCATAAGCTGTGCCGGTTTTGGTTAAATCTTTCGTTTCAAATTCCCGGTAGTCATATCCGTTTAGTCCAACCACGGTTTTGCCAACCCCTCCGGTTCTGGGAGTTATTCTGAACCGGTAAAGACTATCGGTGCTCATATCTTCCAGCAATGGCGCTTTGTTACAAACGTTTAATTGCTCCAGTGTTACTGCATTGATGCTGTCACCTGCGATGATTCTTTCGGCTAGTCCGGGTACCCATAATTGTTCTTTTACCTGGGAGAGTTCAATAACTTCATCGCCACAGATAAAATGAATCATTTCCCTGGCTTTTTTGGTACCGTCGTAATGATTCTTACCATTTGTAACGAGGAAATTACTGCTGTCGATCAATACAAACGTGAAAAGAACTTTGCCATTCCTGATGTCCAGCAGCTGCATCACATTATATTCACTGGTAACCAGCAATTGTTTACTATCAGGTGAAACAGCAACCCCGGTGAAATGTTCCATTTCTCCATTCCACAAAAACATTTGTTTTCCACTGGCAAGATGCGTGACGATAATAGATTTAGGATGATGCCAAAGAATATTGTATTGCCCGTCAGGACTTTTATAGCCTGGGTTCTCGGGATCATCTCCTCCCATTATTTCCATCAGTTTAACATCGCCCCGCTCTTTTTTTTCCGCATCTATTGGTTTTTCCAGTTTAGCGGCCTGAATATCCCAGGTGATGGATTGCTCTTTCGTTTCAACAACAATTTTGTTACCATCTGGAGTAAATCGTGCTCCATATAGTTCTGTCGTTTTTCTTGAGGCTACGGATATGGGCTGCCCGCTACTGCTTTCCCAAACACGAGCGGTCATATCTGCTCCGGCACTCAGCACTTTCGACCCATCGTTACTGAAACAGGCACTGTAAATCGTGGCTGTATGTCCTTTTAGCGCACTCATCATTACATTACTGTTCGATTGATAAGTCCGGATGATATGGTCAGATGTAACCGTTAATATGAATTTCCCATTGGCGCTGAACCTGGCCTGATCAATAATACCCGACCAGGACTTGATGGTCAACAGGGTTTGGCCGTTTGCCAGGCTGATTGTTTGAATTGTACTATCGGCGAAAGGTAGTAACAGTGTTTTCCCATCAGGACTAAACAGATCAAATTGATCTAAATTATTTGCATCTAAATGGTTCCTGGTAAAAATTGTTTTTTGGGTTTTAATATCTTTCACCGTAACGGAATCATAGTTTACAAACTCTTCAGGATATTCCCCGCTGCTGTCTGTATAGGTTTTTCCATTCAAATGAAGCTGGTAATCAGCACCCGGACTGATTAAAACCGTTTCCATCAGGCCGGTTTCCTGTTTATCTTTTATAGGTATCTGCAGTATCTGTTTCAGCGAGTTTGCATCGGATATAATAATAACGGAATCAGAAGTCATTATTAACCGTTGTCCATTTAATGAAAAACGAATCTCCCTGGGAGTATCCCGCAAAGACATATTTGCCGTGAGTGGCAAGCCGGTTCTTATATCAAAAACCCTGACAAAGGTTTTGTAGGAGTTATCATTTTGGGAACAGACAGCAATTGTTTTTCCCAAAGGATTAAATCCCTCAAAAAGAACATTATTTTCAATTCCCTTCAGTCTCCTGAGGAATTTCATTTTTTTGGCATCATAAATATCACCCAGGCTCACATAATTATTACCGTCTTTGCTGAACTGTATGATATCAGTAGGACCTGTAATACTGTCTTCATTCCAGTCCAAACCGGTTTTAAGCTGAATCAGTCTTTTGTGATATCCTCCGAGGTGATACACAAACAGGCTGGCACCATCGGGAGAAAACATGGCTTTTTGCACTGGCATGCTTTCTCCTTCTCCCTGCTTTTTAAGATTCAACAACAGTTTCCCACTACTGGTTTCCCATACTTTGGCAGTTCCGTCGGCTGATACGGTGACAAATTTTCTGGCATCGGGACTGAAATGAACAGTTTTTATGACATCCGTATGTCCTTCGGGTAATATGATCCTGGAAGCGGGTGTTTGAAGGAAAACGATGTCTGCTTCCTGTGCCCGGAGCGGGTTTATCAGTAGTAAGAAGTAGTATATAAAGAGAAGACGAAATAGCATATGCTTTTTAAGTTTCTTTTTTTCTTACAATCAGCACCCATCCGTTTTCCAGTTGCCGGTAGCCGTGGTCATAGCAATAATGATAGGTATTGCCGTTTCTGGCGGTATACACTTCTGTAATATACCTGAAAATGAATCCCATTTCTGATAATTTATCCCGATTAGCCTTGATGGTTTCCTGATTTTCGGCCAAGAGAGAAGCGAGTATCTTCCTGTTTTTCATCAGGGCATTACTGATATTTCTGACCAGGGGCAATTGCCTGTCGGTTGCCTTTAACTGGTTATTAAAATTGTTTCTGCAATAATCATGACAGAATATTTTATCTGCCCTTCCCTTTAATAAAGCCCCGCAGTATTTACAGGTTCTTTTATTGGTTCCATTCACTACCATGAACATAAAATTTCTAAGAATTAAGGTACAACAGTTTAAAAGTGTACAAACGTTTTTTACACGCTTAGTTTCGGGAATAAACACTTATCCTCCGGTTGTAAACACCAGCGGAACTCATATTTGTCCCGTCATCCGAAACTGACGTCAGCGGTTGACTGGGATAATCAATTTTTAAACCGTCCTCAATGCAGGACACAAATTTTACAACTATGTACGCTTTAAAGAACAAAGTTCAACTGATCGGAAACCTGGGTAACACCCCGGAAGTAAAAGCCTTTGACAACGGTAAAAAGGTGGCCAACTTCAGAATGGCTACCACAGAAGTTTACCGGAATGCGAAAGGTGAGAAGATCAAGGAAACCCAGTGGCACAATTTAGTGGCCTGGGGTAAGCTGGCTGAGATTGCAGAAAAATACCTCAGCGTGGGAAAGGAAGTAGCAGTGGAAGGCAAACTCGTCAACCGCAGCTACAATGACAAGGACGGCAATAAGAAGTACATTACCGAAATCCAGGTCAACGAACTGCTGATGCTCGGCGCCAAATCAGCGGAAGCGTAGGAAAAGAAGCCACGGATCCTGTTGTAGGAATGAGTACAATATCTTTCTGCAGCCTGACCGTGGCTTTCTTTAGTAACAATCAATCAGGCAGGAGTGTGGTGTGATAAGAGGCTTCAATTATTTTGAAGAGTTAGGGTATTATCCTGTTATTTTTGTTAGCAGCAGATCAATGAAAACGTTAAATACCATTACTCCGGATACATCGAACGAAATTTTTCAACTGGCAGCTGATCTGGTGAATCAGACCGGGCGGAACCTTTTTTTGACCGGTAAAGCAGGTACGGGTAAAACCACTTTTCTGAAATTTATCAGGGAGAATTGCCCCAAGCAAATGGCCATTGTGGCTCCCACTGGAGTTGCAGCAATGAATGCCGGTGGCGTAACCATTCACTCTTTTTTCCAAATCCCTCCGGGAATTTTTCTGCCTACCAGACAAAAGACCGGTTTTGGAGAAATGAATACAGAAGTGCATAACCAGCACAGCCTCACCGCCCGCCTGCGCTTTAATAATGATAAGCGAAAAGTTTTCCGACAGCTGGAATTACTGGTGATTGATGAAGTGAGCATGGTTCGTTGTGATTTACTTGATGCTATTGATACCGTTTTAAGATTTGTCAGAAAAAGACCAAATGAAGCTTTTGGAGGAGTACAGGTCTTATTTATCGGGGATCTTTATCAGTTACCTCCTGTTACCAGGGATACAGACTGGAAAAAACTGAATGAATTCTACCTGAGTCCATTTTTCTTTGACAGCCAGGTGTTGAAGGAGCAGCTGCCACTTTATATCGAATTCCAGAAGATCTACCGGCAAACGGATCAGGCTTTTATTAATCTGCTGAACCAGGTGAGGAATAATCAGCTGAATGAAGAGGGTATGAACCTGCTTGAAAGCCGGTATGATCCCGGATTTCGCAGACAGAAAGACGACGGATATATTATCCTTACCACCCACAACGAGCAGGCAAGGAATACGAACAGCGGCCAATTACAGCAATTGCCGGGTACCGCTTTGCAATATGATGCTTTAACCGAGGGTGACTTTCCTGAAAATGCCAGTCCGGCCGATCCGGTATTATACCTGAAGACCGGTGCGCAGGTGATGTTTATTAAAAACGATACTGCCGAAAGAGGAAAAAGGTATTTTAATGGTAAGATCGGAGTCGTGACCCGAATGGAAGATGAAAAACTGTTTGTGAAATGCGATGGGGAATCAGAGATCACGGTGGAAAGAGAGAAATGGAAGAATATCCGCTATAACCTGAATGCCACGACCCAGAAACTGGAAGAAGATGAACTGGGTTCCTTTTCTCAGTTCCCGATCCGTTTGGCCTGGGCCATCACCATTCATAAAAGTCAGGGACTCACTTTTGAAAAAGCCATCATCGATGCCGGAGAAGCCTTTGCACCTGGTCAGGTATATGTCGCCCTCAGCCGTTGTACCAGCCTGGAAGGGATGGTGTTGAAGAGCAGACTCCGGAATAACAGCTTGCTTTCAGATCCCAGGATTACCGCCTTTTCCGCCAACATCGCTTCTTCCGAACGGTTGAAAAAGGAACTGGATAAAGCTAAAAAGGAATACCAGGAAACAATTTTATGCTCCTGCTTTGATTTCAGCAATGTACAACAACCCTGTCTCGGGGTTAAACAGTATATACAGGAAAATGATAGTTCCTTCAGCCAGCAAGCCATTGCGTGGGCGGTTAATCTTTATACAGGTATTGGTGAATTACAGACTACCGCATATAAGTTTCAGCGTTGGCTGATGGAACAATTTAATGAATCGGAACTCCCGGCAGCCATTCCGGCAATTCAGGAACGTTCCACCAAAGCAGCTACCCATTTTTTAACGGCCATTGAAAAATTAATGGAGGACTTATTACAGAGTCCGGTAGTATCAGACAGTCGGCAGCACGCTAAGGAATGCAATGATCTTTTAAAAGAGGCATACGCTGTACTTGCGATGATGGCCCATCATTTAAAAAGTTTTGATGGGAAATGGGACACATCCACCTGGCAACAATATCGGTTGAACTTCTCCCTGCCCCCCTTTTCCATCAATACCTATGCCGGAGCCAGTCAGAAACAAAGCCTGGGTCCGCATCCGGCCCTGTTCATGCAACTGAAATCGTTGCGCGACAGCATCTGTTCCAGAAAAGACCTTCCCATCTTTAAAGTAGCTTCCAGTAATACGCTGCAGGAAATCTGCCGCTACCTGCCACAGACGATTGATGAATTAAGGCAGATCAATGGCTTTGGTGAACACAAACTGAAGCAATATGGGCAGCAGTTCCTTGAAATTATCCTGGACTATTGCGGGGAAAATAACCTCGACTCACTGATGGCCGAAAAAGCAGTCGATAAGGAAGTTAAGCCCCGGATCCGTTCCGGGAAAAAGAAAGCCGATACCTATGCAGCTAGTTTCGAATTATACAAAGAAGGAAAAAACATTGATGAAATTGCTGCGCTCAGAACACTTTCCAGAAGTACCATTGAAGGGCATCTTTGCAGGTATATCAGCGACGGTGAAATTGATGCCAGTACCCTGATCACCCCAGAAAAATATACACTGATCGAAGAAGCCCTTCAGCAGTATGATGGAAAGTCCATCACCCCCATTAAACAAAAGCTACCCCCGGCTATCAGTTTCGGAGAAATCAGGATCGTGATGGCAGCACAGGGCATTAAAAAAACACCTTCAACGGATTAGCAGTTCCAATCCTTCCCCGATTGTTTTAATTTGACCAGAGAAACGATAACAGGCCCTTCTCGTAAACAAATGACTGCTGTTTTTCAAAGCATTGACAATCCCTTTTTATTTTGAAGCCACAATAAGAGATCCCTTTCGGGTAAGTGAAATGAGATGTATCCTTCATTGTCATGATTACAATATGTTGGGTATAACTAACAGGTGATAGCGCATGATGACCTTGAATAATCATTGAAACGTAGTTCACATCTGTTTTCAATTATTCACATTTAACGCAATTAAGCTTGTTACTTTCAAGTTTATTAATAACTTCATTTTAATACTTACCTAACCCGTATATGGATATAGCAACCACCCCCGCTTACCGTACGATCAGCAATCATGAAATTGCAGAAGTACGCAGGAAAATCGCCAATGATCAGAACGCTTTATTCAGCTGCAGTCATTATCAGCCCGGTGACATGATCGCCGATTTTTCAGCAGGCACGATTGCTGCCGAACCCACTTACCTCACAGTTCAGGTAGGTCATGGTAAACATATCACCCTTCAACCCGAGTTCCTTCAGTACATCAATCATGGCTGTGATCCTAACGTGTTTTTTGACACCACTGCTATGCAACTTGTGGCGCTGAAAGAAATCAACCCTGGAACGGAGCTCTTGTTTTTTTATCCCTCTACCGAGTGGAAAATGACACAATCCTTCGATTGCTATTGTGGCAGCCCGGCCTGTCTGGGTAAAATCCAGGGAGCCGCCTACCTTTCACCTGATGCAATAAATCATTATCGGTTCACCGATTTTATCCGGCGGGAATTATCTGCCAAAGCTGCCAAAACAAAGGTGGCCTGATATCCAATGAAAACAGCAGAAGCCATAAAACTGCTCAAACCCTATATTATTTGGGTCCTTGCACCAAAGATTGAATCTGAAGACCCCAATATTCAATACTACTACGACTTTACCCAAAGCATTAAGGAATACACAAAGGTTTTTGAGGAACTGAAAGCTGAATGGAAATGGCAGCCCGTTACCATCAATGATTTCAAAGAGGTGATCAGTGGAATTGCGGCATCTTCCAACGGAAAAACGCCACTGATCTTAAATCTTTGTGATGGTGATGAAATCAACGGCGCCCCCGGTGTTTCCGTCATTCATGAACTGGAAAAGCATGGCCTGATCTATACCGGATCCGACGCTCATTTTTATACGATCACCACTTCTAAAATTCCCATGAAGAAAGCCTTTGATAAGGCAGGAGTGGCCACCGCCGGCTGGCGGGTGATCACCGATAAACCGGGTTCTGTCAGGGGAATTACCAAAAGAGTAGGCACTCCACTGATTATTAAGCCTGCTGTATCCGGTGGTAGCATGGGGGTATCTGTAAAGAATGTGGTTCAAACCGAACAGGAACTCAAACAAAGAGTGGAAGAAATCTATAAAGGTTATCGTGGCTGGAACCTCCTGGCCGATGGACTTTTTGTAGAACAGTATATTTCAGGCCCGGAATACACCACTTTTATAACCGGTTCCGCCAATGACCCGGAGCATTGTATCGTTTATGAACCTGTGAAAAGGGTTTTTCATGAATCCCTGCCGGAAACCGAAAAGTTCCTTTCTTTTGACCGCCTTTGGGAAATTTATGAGGAAGAAAAGCCCATGCCCGAAAACGGCAATTTCTATGAGTATGCTCCCGCAGAAGCTGAATTGATACCGGCACTTAAAAAATTAAGCCTGGATGCCTACCACTCCTGCGGTGGTAAAGGCTATACCAGGATTGATATCCGGCAGGATAGTAATACCGGCAAACTTTATATGCTGGAAGTAAATGCGCAATGCGGACTCAGCGAAGATGAAAACTATACTTCCATTGGAGCCATTCTCAAAGCCTCCAAAGTCAGTTTTACCGAAGTGATTACCGAAATCCTCCGGGATGCACTCAGGAGAAGTATCGCGGTGGAAGTACCGGAGAAAAGAAAGACAGCGAAACAATCGATATCCCGCAAGAAAACACCTGCAAAATAACAGGCTGTTCTTTTTATTCAACCAGTCATTACCTTAGCAGGGCATGAAAGTCTGCGTACTGCAACCCGATTATTCCACTACCGGAGTGGATTATAAAAACTACGACCCCCCAAGAGACCTCGCGCCCCTTTTACCGGGTCATGATGTGCATACCGTTTTCCTGAATAAACTCACTACGTATAAACAGTTAAAGCAGCTCTCCAAAGAGGGGTACGATATATTCGTTAACCTCTGTGAGGGTTATCTCGAATGGGAAGTACCCAGTAGTGATGTGATTTATACATTGGAATTACTGAACCTTCCTTTCACCGGACCCAGCACCCAACTCTATGATCCCCCCAAAGAGCTGATGAAATACCTGGCCTACTGTGAAGGAATCAAAACACCCGGTTATGTAATCGTTCACGAACTCCGTGATGTGGAAGAAGCTGTCAAACACCTGCAGTTCCCCCTTTTTGTAAAACCGGCCAAGGCCGGCGACAGTCTGGGTGTGGATGAACATTCTCTTGTTCATAACAAGATAGAACTCCAGCAGAAATGCATCAGTATCCTCGATGAATACGGTCCCCTGCTGGTAGAAGAATATATTGCTGGAAGAGAATTTACCGTATTGGTGGCCGCCAATACCGATGAGCATAGTTGCACAGTGTTCCGTCCGGTTGAGTATCTGTTTCCCGAAGGAAGAGCCTTCAAGACCTATGCCTTAAAAACATCTGAACTACATCCCGACTGTAATGTACCCTGTACTGATCCGGTGCTGGATAAAGAATTAAGAGCGGCAACAGAAAGAATATTTAAAGGTTTTAACGGACTCGGATATGCCCGTCTTGATTTCAGGGTGAATGATAAAAACGAAGTTTATTTTCTGGAGATCAACTTTACCTGCTCCGTTTTTTATACAGATGGATTTGAAGGATCTGCGGATTATATATTAAAACACGACGGGATCGGTCAGTCCGGTTTCCTGCAACACATGATCAGCGAAGGAATTGCCCGTCACCGCCGGAAGATCAAACCCTTTGTCATGAAAGGTAATTCCATCGCGGGTTATGGTATTTATGCCAGCAGGGATATCCAGGAAAATGAAATCATCTTCAAAGGAGAAGGTCGCTCCCAAAGAATCATTACCAAACGCTTTGTAGAAAAAAACTGGAATGAAGATGAAAAGCTGCATTTCAGGCGATACGCTTACCCGGTCAGCGAGGAACTGTTCATTCTCTGGGATGATGATCCCTCCGAATGGGCCCCGCAAAACCATAGCTGTGATCCCAATACGGCTTTCGACGGACTGAATGTTTTGGCTTTAAAGCCTATTCAGAAAGGGGAGGAACTCACACTGGATTATGCCCAGTTCCTGGATGAAAACATGGAGCCCTTTAACTGCCAATGCAAAGCCAGTACATGCAGGGGACTTGTAACCGGTATCCCCGGCAACTCACTCACCATTCGGGAAAAAGTCCGCAGCTGACCTTTCTTACTGCTTAATAAATTTCAGATAGGCCACAGCATTCTTTCTCCGGAGCGCAATGATATATTGACCCGGTACCAGTCTTTTAATAGTCAGGGTTACCCTTGTTTTGTTGGCGATAGTGATTGTTCCATAGCGCACCCCCGACATATTAATAATCTCAGCCGTTTCCCAGCGATCTGTTATCCGCAGACTATCAATAGTGATTTCAGCTCCCGCCGGATTCGGGTAATACCGGATACCATAAGCGGCAGCCGGATCAGGGTTGATGGCGGTAACCGGTGTTACGGTAAACTGCAGTGAATTACTCAGGGCAGTGAGGGGTGCTGCACAATTGGCATTACTGCTAAGCTGGCAACGCAATTTATTTCCGGTAAGGGTTGGAGTGTATGAAATGGTACTTGAAACCGCTCCGGATATGTTTTGCCACGAGTGCGTATTCGTACTGTCCTGCCACTGGTAAAGCGGGCCGGCACCCGGATTTACAGTTGTACTGCTGATTATGGTGGCTTGTCCACTAATAACAGTGGTATTTCCACTGATACTGATGTCGGGGATTACATTGGATGTAATATTGATCGTTATTGTATTACTGGTAGCTGTAACAGGCGATGCACAGGTTGCATTGCTGGTCATTATAACTTTTATCAGGTCGCCATTGCTTAAGAAGCCTGTTGATAGTACAGCGGTATTGGGTCCGAAGTTTACACCGTTTCGCTGCCATTGATAGGAAGCTCCTGCGCCCCCATTTACCGGTGTAGCTGTAATGATCGTGCTGCCTCCCTGGCAGAACGGATTGGGATTGGCCACTATGGAGACCGAAGGTGTTACGGGAGTTAATACCGAAACGGTAATGGTATTGCTGTTCACCGGGGGATAGGTACCACATGAGGTGGCAGTAGCCGTCATGACCACCTGCACCTGGTCATTATTGTTGAGATTTGAACTGGTAAAGGTATTACTGTTCGATCCTGTATTTACACCATTCACCTTCCATTGATAAAAAGGTGTAGCACCACCATTCACTGCTGTTGCGGTGAAAGTAGTGTTGCTGCCGGGACATACCGGGTTAGCAGAACTGCTAATCGATACCGAAGGATTACCACCCTGTACCGTCATGGTGATAAAATTGCTGATAGTAGAATTCGGGTTGGAACAAGGGTTGAAGAGAATAACCCTTACCTGACTTCCATTGGTAAGACCGTTGGTGGTGAAGACAGGAGAATCCTGTCCTGTATTCACACCATTCACCTGCCAGGTATAACTTGTTAGCGGACTGGTATTGGTAGCAGTAGCTGTAAATGTCACAAGCGATCCGGAACATACGGTTGTAGTGGGTGTAGAGATGGATACAACCGGGGTTGCGGAAGTATTTACTTGCAGCAGGAACTGGCTGCTGTAATTTACCCCATCTACAAGACAACGATACAAACGACCATGCCAGCTGAGGGGGATATTGGTGATAGTAAGTGTAGCAGTTTGTGTGCCGGAGAGATTCCCATTGTCGGTTATGGCCACAAACCCGGCCCCGCTATTTTCCTGCCAGCTATAAACAGTACCAGGCACATCACTGGTTCTCGAACGTGTAGTGCCAGAACAAATAGTTTGTCCGAATAGTACCGGTGAGCCGATACTGTTTTTATATATAGAAATTTTACTGTCATTGGTCCCGCTTACAAGGATATCAGGCTTACCATCCTGTGTAAAATCAATTGAATTTCCATAATAGCTGAATATATTATTGGGGTAATTGGCTTCTATGTCTACAGGTGGATCCAGGTTCAGGGTTCCTGGACTTGAATTATTTTTTACAATGGTAAAATACCGGAATGAATTTCTTCCATACATCAGATCGGGTTTTCGGTCACCGCTGAGATGGCCGATAAATCCACCATATACAAAACCGGTTACATTGGTTATTACAGGTGCGGCAAAACTGATCGATCCCGTGGTACTGGTATTAAGAAATATTTGATAATTATTATCGGTTACTACTACAAGATCCGGCTTTCCATCTAAATCCATATCTGCAATATGAACGGCTTTCCCGTTCAGGGCAGAATTGGCAATTGCAATATCAAAACGGGTGGCAAATTGAATCGTTCCTGGTACGCTGAGATTTCGAAATATAGAAATTGAACTGCTGGAGGCATTGATATAATTCTGGGTAACAATATCTTTCTTGCCGTCTCCGTCAAGATCTCCGGCACTGCAAATCACAGCAGGAGATGGGGTGGCTATGTCGGTTTTGGCGGCAAAAGAAATATACCCGGGTGAAGAAGTATTTCTGATAATACTCAATGTCGATTGATTAAAGCAAGCCACCGCAAGGTCTGGTCGGCCATCATTATCCAGATCCGTTATGCTGATATCCTGACTTCCCACACCGGATTGTACAATGAGTTTAGGTTGAAACTGAATGGTACCCGGACTGCTGTTATTACGGTACACAAATACATTAAAAAAATTGGTAGCAGCCACTATATCCGGAAGTCCATCACCGTCTAAATCATCGGTTGAAAAACGGGCTGCACTCAAAGTCCCTACTGCACCAAGCGATTGCCCCTGGCCAAAAGAAATACTGTTTGGCAGAGAATTGTTTTTATATACCAGCAAAGAATCGCCATTGGAAGACTTGGTTAATATTAATTCCGGCTTTCCATCCATATCCAGGTCGCGACCGGTAATATATTTTGGATAAATTCCAAAACCAAAGTCCATCGTAAATTCATTGATGAAGGAGTTGGATGTGAAATTTGAGCTGTCGGCAAATGTCAGAATAAATGGTTTGTTGCTGGTTCCGGATAATCCGTTCAATAGATTTTGAACTGTTATGGGGCCATAGGTACTGGCAGCCGGTGCCTGACATATAATTTGATTGGTGCTTGCCGAGCTGATGTTGGCCCTGGTGGCACCAAACATTACAATATTATTATTGACGGTACTGGCAAAGTTTGTGCCCGTGATGGTCACACTTGTTCCAGCGGGTCCCTGTAACGGTGTAAATGAGGATATGACAGGAGGCGCTGAAACGGGTGGCGGGAAATACGTGAAACCAGGTTTTGAATAAGTACCGTGAATATCTGCTACAGATACATTACCGGTACTTCCATTGGCTACGATTGCCGTAATGGTTGTATCATTTAAAATGGTAAAAGATGCAGCTGCGGTACCCCCGAAACTCACACTGGTTACACTTGTTAAGGAAGTGCCACT
>Ga0116177_10000874_pt1 | contig 22370 bp, 22 predicted proteins | sample AD_STIC10_MetaG_FD_89750 | JGI IMG/M metagenome (GOLD analysis project Ga0116177, IMG submission 89750) | Active sludge microbial communities of municipal wastewater-treating anaerobic digesters from USA - AD_STIC10_MetaG | ecosystem: Engineered > Bioreactor > Anaerobic > Digestate | place: USA... | reverse complement strand
GTCTTTCTTGGTCATCGTGTAGATCGGCTTGGGGATGGCGGCCGAGCGCTGCTTGTCGATGTGCTTGACGAATTCCTCGACGCCGCCCTCGTACTGCATGACGGCTTCCCACGGCTCTGCGCCGCGCAGGTCGCGGAAGACGATCTTCACGCCGGAGTTGAGGAAGGCGAGTTCGCGCAGGCGGTGTTCCAGCGTCGAGCGGTTGAACTCGATCATGGTGAAGGTCTTGGGGCTGGGCAGGAAGCGGACGGTGGTGCCCGTCTCATAGCGCGAGCCGTCGGCTTTCATGGGCGCGTCGCCGATGATGCGCAGCGGAGCTTCGGGCTCGCCCAGCAGGAAGCGCATGGTGTGGATCTTGCCATTGCGGCGGATCGTGAGGTCGAGGTGTTCGGAGAGCGCGTTGACGACGGAGACGCCGACGCCGTGCAGGCCGCCGGAGACCTTGTAGGAGCCTTCTTCCTCGGTGTTGGCGAATTTGCCGCCGGCGTGCAGCTGGGTCATCACGACCTCGGCGGCGGAGACGCCCTCTTCCTGGTGGATGTCGACCGGGATGCCGCGGCCGTTGTCGCTCACTTCGGCGGAGCCATCGGGATAGAGCGTGACGGCGACATGGTCGGCGTGGCCGGCGAGCGCTTCGTCGATCGAGTTGTCGACGACTTCGTACACCATGTGGTGCAGGCCCGAGCCATCGTCGGTATCGCCGATATACATGCCGGGACGTTTGCGGACGGCGTCGAGGCCGCGCAGGACCTTGATCGAGTCGGCGCCGTAGCTGTTGTTGTTCACGCCGCCGTTTTCAGACACGTCTGACATTCAAAACTTCCTTGTGGCGGCCGCCGTCGCGGGGCCGCTCAACCTTCACGCACGACGCCGTCTGACACTTCGAACCGCTGCGCTCGATCGCCGAACGCGTCGAACAGGGAGCGGTCTGTTCCTGTGAGCCAGGCCTGACCGCCGAGGGCGGCCAGTTCATCGTACAAGGCGGCGCGCCGATCCGAATCGAGATGGGCTGCCGCTTCATCCAGTAGTAGCAGAGGAGAGGGGGCAAAATCACGCTCGAAAAGCGCCTGCGCGTTGGCTAAAATCAGCCCTATTAACAAGGCTTTCTGTTCGCCTGTCGAACACTGGTCGGCGGGCTGTCCCTTGGGGGCGTGAATGACGCGCAAATCCGTGCGGTGGACGCCCTGCGAGGTGCGTCCGGCGGCCTGATCGCGGGAGCGGTTTTCGCGCAGCTGCGTGGCGATCGCCTGCTCGATATCGGTGAGCGGCATGTCGTGGGCGGCGTGGGTTTCGAACTGTCCGTCGAGGTCGATGAGGGCTTTGGGGAAGGCGCCTTCCGGGCGGGCGAGGATGGCTTCCTGCATCACGCGCACGGCGTCGACGCGGTGGATGGCCATGGCGGCGCCGGCGGAGGCCATGCCGAGTTCGAGGGCGTCGAGCCAGGCGGGGTCCGCCCTGCCCCGCTCCAGCAGCGCGTTGCGCTGGCGCATGGCCTTCTCGTAGGCGGCGCCGAACGTGCCGTGGCTGGGGAAGTGGGCCATCACCTGCCGGTCGAGGAAACGACGGCGATCACCGGCCGGGCCGACGAAGACGCGATCCATCGACGGGGTGAGCCAGATGATGCGCATGAGCTCGCCGAGATCGGCCTGCACGGCGGTGACGCCATCGAGGCGGGCGGTGCGTTTGGATTTGCCCTGATCGTCGAGTTCGAGGGAGAGGCCGATCTTGCGGTCGACGTCGCCGTCCTTCACGTCGGCGGAGAGCGCCCATGAGCGGGCAAGCTGGCCTTCGGCGTCGCGGCGGATGAGTTCGGTGAACTCCGACCCGCGCAGGCCGCGGCCGGGCGAGAGCATGGAGACGGCTTCCATGAGGTTGGTCTTGCCCGAGCCGTTCGCGCCATAGAGGCAGACATGCCGACCATCGAGGCGCAGCTGGAGCGAGGCGTAGTTGCGGAAATCCTGCAGCGCGAGACGCGTGAGGCGGACATGCGGGCGGCGGGGGGAAAGGTCAGTCATGGGGAGATCGTGATGGGGGCTGGCCTGTATATAGGCATCCCTGCGCCGCGCCCGACGCCCCGGGTCCCGACTTTCGTCGGGATGAGCGGAGTGCGAGAGGCCCCCGTTGTTGCAAGGCGTTGGTCACGCCAACGGTTGTCATCCCGGTCGAAGCGGAGCGGAGAGCCGGGAACCATCGTGAGTACGTCGTGCCTGGCACAATGGGTCCCGGATAGCGCTTTGCGCTTCCGGGATGACAAGCGGTGGGCGCCGGGTGCGAGGCTGTCGCCCTACACACGCAGCGGCATCAGGACGTATTGGGCGCCGGCGTCGCTGGCGTCGAGGACGCGGGCGGGGCTGGCGGCGTCGTTGAATTCGATGCGGGTCTCGTCGGCTTCGATCTGCGAGGCCACGTCGAGGAGATATTTGGCGTTGAAGCCGATCTCCATCGGTTCGGCATCGTATTCGACCTCAAGCTCTTCAGCGCCCGAGCCGGTTTCGGCGTTGCTGACGGCGAGCGTGAGCTTGCCCGGCGAGAGCGTAAGCTTCACCGAGCGCGAGCGTTCGGCGGAAACGGTGGCGACGCGATCGACGGCGTCCTTGAACGGCTTCTTCTCGACGATGAGGATGCGGTTGTTCTCTTTCGGGATCACGCGCTGGTAATCCGGGAAAGAGCCGTCGATCAGTTTCGAGGTGAGCACGGCCTCGCCGATGCGGAAGACGATCTTGGAATCGGAGGCTTCGATCACGACCGTTTCGGGCGCGTCATCGAGCAGGCGGCGGGCTTCGGCGACGGCCTTGCGCGGGACGATGACGCCCTTGAGGGTGGACGAGCCTTTCGGCGCTTCGGTTTCGGCAAGCGCGAGACGGTGGCCGTCGGTCGCCACGGCGCGCAGGACGTTGGCGCTGCCTGCCTTGGCGTGGTGCAGATAGATGCCGTTGAGATAATAGCGCGTCTCTTCGGTGGAGATGGCGAAGCGCGTCTTGTCGATCAGGCGGCGCAGCTCGGCGGCATCCATCTCGAACCTGGTGGGCGCGGCTTCCTTGGCCATCGTCTGGAAGTCTGACGCAGGCAGGGTCGGCAGCGCGAATTTGGAGCGGCCGGAGGAAATCGAGAGACGGCCTTCCGACAGGTCGAGCGAGATTTCCGAGCCTTCGGGAAGCTTGCGCACGACGTCAAAGAGCGTTTGCGCCGGGGCGGTGACGGCGCCGGCCTTTTTCACCGACGCGACAGCGGCATCGGTCGCTTCGATGTCGAGGTCGGTTGCGGTGAGGCTGAGGCGTTCGCCTTCGGCCACCATGAGAATGTTGGAGAGGATTGGGATCGTGTTCCGGCGTTCGACGACGGCCTGCACGTGGGACAGCGCACGCATGAGGGCGTTGCGGTCAATGGTCAGCTTCATAAGCCCAATCCTGTAAGTCCGCGTCCGTCCGGACGTTGGCGGTCAGCCGAAAAGCTTCGGCCCGCCTCAGGGGGCGGGATAAGAGATTAGCCGATTGCGGCGCTGCGAAAAGGGTCGATTTGACCGCTACTCAAGGGTTCGGACGAAGCATCCACAGGGTGGGCGGGTGTTGGGCGTGCGGAGACGGGGAATTGGGCGGTTTGGGGCGGCCCAGAGCCCTGCGGAGGCCGGCTGGCCGCCGCCTGTCATCCCGAAAGCGCGCAGCGCTATCCGGGAACCATTTCTCACCTTGTCGATGCGGATCAGTAGCTCCCGGCTCTCCGCTTCGCTTCGGCCGGGATGACAAGGCCGTGCAGGTTGAAACGAAAACCCCTCCCCCGTTGCCGGGAGAGGGGTTTGATCTTTCAGAGCCTGATGCCGATCAGCGCGCGTTGCGCGGGTCTGCGAGGATGCGTTGTTCGAGCTGGCGGAGTTCCTCGGCGAGGCCCTCATTGCCGGCGACCATGGCGGAAATTTTCCGATACGCGAAAAGCACCGTTGTGTGATCGCGATCCCCGAACATCCGCCCGATCTGCGGATAGGAGCACTTCGTCAGCTGGCGCGAGAGATACATCGCGAACTGGCGCGGTTGTGCGAACTGGCGTTTGCGGCAGGCGGACTCGAGATCGAGCTTGGTGACGCCGTAGGCTTTCGCGGTCACGTCCTTGATCGTGTCGATCTTCGGCGCGCGAGCGGGAGCGCCGCCCATCTGCAGCTGGATCGATTTCTCGACCGCCGTCTTGTCGAGCGGTTTGCCCGCGAGGACCGTGCCGCAATAGACGTTGCGGACGGCGCCGCAGAGCGCGCGGCCGGACGCCGGGAGACGATCAGCGAGGAGATCGATCCACTCGTCCGTGAGGTGGAATTCAGCGTCGATCGCTGTGGCAGCTTCGGAGACAGCATCCGCCTTGGCGCGGAGAATCTCGCGGCGGAGATTGCGCTCGGGCAGTTCCATCTGGGCGATGACGCCGCCGTGGATTTCGTCACGCATGCGCTCGTCGAGCTGGTCGATCAGGGCGGGCGTCTGGTCAGCGGCGAGAACGACGACGCCGCCGTTCGCGACGATGGCGCGCATGTGGGAGAAGAACTCCACCAGCGTGCCGGGCTTCGAGCAGATGAACTGGAAATCGTCGAGCAGGACGACCTTGGCGCGGCGGACCAGCGTGCGCAGATCCGACGTGTCTTTCCGTTTCACGCCATCGACGAAGGCGACGGTGAAATCTTCCGACGACATATAGAGGCAGCTCGCCTCGCCCTTCGCGGCCTTGAGCGCGTGCTCGATGCCTTTGAGGAGGTGCGATTTGCCGACGCCGTGCGGGCCGACGATGGTGACGACATTGGCTTCGACGCCGGCGCCCATGGCGAGGCGGCGGGCAAGGCCGAAGGCGATGCGGTTTGAATCGCCGACGAGGAAGTTCTCGAGGGTCGGGGCGCCTTCGGCGCTGACTTCGACAGCTTCTTCAGCCTCGGCGAAGCCTTCTTCGACTTCGTCGTGAGCTTCAGAGAAGCCTTCTGCCGCAGGCTGAACCAGCGCCATCACGTCCGGCGCGATACGCTCCCGCGCTTCGATGCGGACGGAACGGCCGGTGGAATCGGCCTGGTCCCATGCCTGCTGGATGAGGTGGCCGAAGTCGGTGTCGACGCGGCTGCGCTCATGCTCGCTCGAGGCGGCAAGCAGGACTTCGCCGTTCACTTCGGCGACGAGATCGAGCTTGGCGATCCAGGTGTCGAACTTCACGTCGCCGAGACGGCGGCGCAGAGCTTCGCGCACATTGGCCCAGATAACCGGAATCTGGCCGGCGCCTGAATCGGCAACCGGCTTTGCAGACGCGGCGCGCGAAACCGAAGACGGCTCCGCCGCGCGGGCAGCTCCACCCATCCCGCCAGCCGCAAATCGTGTGGTGTTATGTTTGCTAATCATGGCCCCTCATCTACCCTTCTGGTCGATGTTTCCTTCCCGAAAATTTGGACAAAAAGGCTCTCTAACGGCTCCAGCCCCGGAGCCGCAGATCATGTCCAAACGAAGGAAGGTTACTCGCTACGGAGGAGAGTTTTTCTCCGATCACCCGTCGTCGTCAACCGAATCAAAAGCCGCATGTGCGTATTTATTTTAACCGAACCGTCGCATTCGGTATTGCCACTGAATCCATTGGCGAAACGCCAGAATACATAGCTCAAACGCGACAGAATAAGCTTAGAATACTGCGCCGCATACGGAGCAGTATTTCGCATCACTACGAAGTGCTGGAGAGTTTGTTAGGCGTCTAAAACTCAACCGCCGAGAGATCGAAAAAGCAATCCCGGGAAACCCCGAAATACGCTCCGCTCTCCGCGATGTTACGAGTTGACTGACTTCACGCGAGCGGCGAGGCGCGAGACTTTCCGCGACGCCGTGTTCTTGTGCAGCACGCCCTTCTGGACCGAGCGCATGATTTCCGGCTCGGCAGCTTTCAGCGCGGTGATCGCCGCTTTCTTGTCGCCAGCCGCCACGGCTTCCTCGACCTTGCGGACGAAGGTGCGCACGCGCGACTTGCGGGATTTGTTGACCTCGGTCCGCCGCGCAATCTTGCGCACCATTTTCTTGGCGGATTTCGTATTGGCCATCGGTCTTCCAAGCTCCGTTTACCCTGTCCCCAGACGTGGTCCGGGGGTTTCGGGGAGCGGCGTCTTAACAGCGGTCGCGCGGGCGGTCAATTCGCGGTTCGCATGATTTCACGACGTTGCCCCAACGCCCGCTTTGCAAGGGCTTTCTTACTTATTCGAGAATTTCGCCGGACGCTTCTCCACGAAGGCGCTCATGCCTTCTTTCTGGTCATCGGTCGCGAACATGGAATGGAACAGGCGGCGCTCGAGCATGATGCCCTGCCGAAGGGTGGTTTCGTAGGCCGCATTGACCGTTTCCTTGGTCATCATGGCGATCGGGCGGGACTGGGAGGCGATCTTCCGGGCGGCCGTTTTCGCCTCTTCGACGAGTTTGTCGGCAGGAAGGACGCGGGAAACCAGGCCTGAGCGCTCGGCTTCGGCGGCGTCCATCATGCGGCCGGTGAGGCACATATCCATCGCCTTGGACTTGCCGACGAAGCGGGTGAGACGCTGCGTGCCGCCAATTCCGGGCATGACGCCCAGATTGATCTCGGGCTGGCCGAATTTGGCGGCTTCAGAGGCCAGGATGAAATCGCACAGCATGGCCAGTTCGCAGCCGCCGCCGAGGGCGAAGCCGTTGACCGCAGCGATGATCGGTTTGCGGAAGGACGAGACGGCGTGCTCGAACGCGCCGAACAGGTCCTTCTGATAGACGTCCATGTAGGACTGCGGGGCCATTTCCTTGATGTCGGCCCCGGCGGCGAAGGCGCGGCCTGCCCCGGTGAGGACGACGCAGCCAATGTTCGTGTCGGCCTCGTATTTCGCGAGGGCGTCGATCAGCTCGGCGCAGAGCTTTGCGTTGAGGGCGTTCAGCGCATCGGGACGGTTGAGGGTGATGATGCCGATATTGCCATCGGTTTCGACCAGCAGCGTTTCGTAGGCCATGGGTGTCTCCCTCTTGCCGGTTCTGACCAGCTCCCGGCCTTACTAGACGTTGGGGAGGCCGAGTTCCACCCGGCTCGCGCCGGCGAGCCGCAACTGGTCGAACAGCGCCATCACGATGTGGACATCGACGGTGCCGAAATCGGCCTGCACGAGTGAGGTGCGGCCATCGACTTCGGGGTCGGAGAGGAAATGGGCGGCGCGCTGGATGCCGTCTTCCTTCACATCATCGGGGGCGGCGAGCGCGCCATCGAACCATTCGGCCAGCGCGGCGGTGATCGCCTTCGGCTCGCCGTCGATCGCGATGCGTACATTGTCCCACTGGAAGGGCGCGACAACGATATCGAGGCCGGCGCCGTGGAAGGCTTCGGGCTCGAAGTTCAGCATGCGGCTGGGCGAGAACATGCTGGGCGTTGCGCCGTCGCCTTCGACCATGGCGAGATCATAGCGGGCGCCGAGATTGAGCTCGCCTTCGCGGGCGAGCGCGCCTTCTGCATCGACCATGGGCGGCTCGATGATGAGGGTGTGGCCCTTCTCGCGCAGCTCTGCGAGGGCGGCCTCGAACATGTCGACATAATGCGTGCGCACGGACGCGAGCAGTTCCGCGAGATCGGTCATCGGTTTCTCCACCCGGATCGGGGTGGAGGATGCCTACTGCTCCAGACGCGTGGAGGCCAGCTTTACGATCAGCTCGAAGCTGACGGTGACGGGGCGCGCGGAGGCGGGCTCGCGGATCGCGATGTTCAGCTCTTCGTTTTCGCGTTGGAAGGAAAGGCGGTTTGGATCGTCGACCCGTTTCCAGCCGAGCGCAGGCAGCGAGGCGATGTAGAAGGACGAGATCTCGCTTGCGCTGACATTGCCTTCGGCGGCGGTGCGCACGACGCGGCCCTGATCGCTTTCGAACACCATCGGCTCGGGCAGCTCAGCGAGGCCGAAGACCAGCGGCACATCGTCGATGGCTTTCAGGAATTCGGTCGCATGGGCCGGGGCTGTCGCGAGAACCGCGACGATGGCGATGGCCGCGAAATGGTTGATACGGCTGAACACGGGCAGTCTCCTGAAGCTCCGGTAATTCAACGGAGTTCGGGGAGTTTCGCAAATCGGGGCTGAGGGGATGTTAATGACGTGGGCTTAACGGCGGCCCTCTTCCCAGGTGAAACGTGGGGAGCGCTATCTGCTTCGATCAGATGTGAAGGGGGGCGTCGCCTTCGCCCTCGGGAACGGAAGAGATGAGGTCGGCGATGGACGCCATCGCCTTTGCTTCCGGGGCGGCGACAAGGAGATCAAAGAACAGGCGCATGGTGCGAAGATCGTCCGCCCGGCGCGCCAGGCGTTCCCACGTCATGGGTTGCAGCGCGCCAGCCTGGTGATTGATGCGGAAGGGCCTCTCGGCAAGACCCGAAAGATGCTCGATGAAGGCATCCACATTCTGTCCGTTCTCTTCCATGGCGCTTGGCCAGAACTCGAGGATCATGACGTTCTCGCGCGCCTGAGCGGACAGCGTGCGCTGGGCGCCGGCGAGGATTCTCGGTTCGCTCCCCTGCGTATCAATCTTTGCCAGCAGAGGCGGAAGCGCACGATCGCCGAAATAAGCATCGAGCGTCGTTACCGGCACGCGAGCCGTTCGCTGACCTTTAGCGGGCGCGCCAAGGCGGTGATCGCCGAGATTGGTCCGGGATTGTGCGAGATCGGCAAAGCCGGGTTTGTCGGCGACCGCCATCCGCGAAAGATGCGTCCCTGCATGTCCGGCATTGGCCGCGTTGATTTTCAGAAGCCGGAAATTTCGGCTGTCCGGTTCGAATGCGTGGATTTCCGATCCTTGCGGCATCAGGCGCTGGGCCAGAGCGGTGTACCAGCCGATATTGGCGCCGAGATCGAGGAAGACGCCGAAGTGCGGGGCAAGGCGCTGGATCAGCAGCGTTTCCAGGGGCTCCCATGTTCCGCTGTCAGCGATTTGCCGTGAGATGAATTCGTCCGCTTCGGCGTGATGGACGACGAAGGGATAGGGGGCGATCCCGTCGATACGCGCGGTGGCGTTCGTGCGCTTCGCGCCCGCCTGAAAGACATCCAGAAAGCTCATCCGCCAACCACCTGCATGCCTACTTCTGACAGCTTGCGCAGTAGAATGTCGAGCGGCCGGACTGGACGAGGCGTTTGACGGGCTTTGTGCAGACGAGGCAGGCGTCGCCTTCGCGGTCATAGACCTGGAAGCGGTGCTGGAAGTAGCCGAGTTCGCCGGTAGTGGTTTCGAAGTCCGAGATGGTGGAGCCGCCGGCTTCGATGGCTTCCTCGATCACCTTGCGGATTTCGATGGAGAGTTTTTCCAGCTTATCGCGCTTGATCGCGCCGGCGAGTTTCGTCGGCGAGACGCCGGAGCGGAACAGCGCTTCGCAGACATAGATGTTGCCGAGGCCGGCGACGACATACTGGTCGAGCAGCGCGGACTTCACCGGCGTTTTCTTGTCCTTGAACGCTTCGGCCAGATAGGCGCCGGAAAACTGGTTCGAGATCGGTTCGGGGCCCATGCCGTCGAAGGGCGGATAGCGGTCGATGTCTTCGAGCGGCCAGAGGTCCATGAAGCCGAAACGGCGGGCATCGTTGAACGTGATGGTCGCCCCGCCCTGCATGCCGAAGACGACATGGTCGTGCTTGTCGCTGTCGCCGGCTTCGTGGTGGAATTTTCCGGGTTTCTTGCCCTCGACCGTGAAGCGGCCGGTCATGCCGAGGTGCATGATCAGGGCTTCGCCGCTGGACAGTTCGCCGACGAGGTATTTTGCCCGGCGGCCGAGATGCCTGATCCGGGCGCCTTCGATGCGTTGGTTAAAGTTCTCCGGGAACGGGAAACGCAGGTTTTTCCGGCGCGTCTCCACGCGAAGGATGCGTTTACCTTCCATCGCCGGGGCCAATCCGCGACGAACAGTCTCGACTTCGGGCAATTCTGGCATGGATCGCGTATAGCCCCGGTAAGGTCCTTCGCCTATGTCTGGACAGTGATGGACGAAGACAAGGTCTCTTTCGGGTTCGAGGACGTCAGCCGGGACGAAAAATCCCGCCGTGTCAAAGGCGTATTCGCGTCTGTGGCCGGCAAATACGACCTGATGAACGACCTTATGTCGGCCGGCGTTCACCGCGTCTGGAAAGCCAACATGATTGCGTGGCTGAACCCGCAACCGGGCGAGACGCTGATCGACGTTGCCGGGGGCACGGGCGACGTGGCGCGGGCCTTCCAGAAACGCGCGAACGATGTTGCCCGCCGCCGCAGTTCGGATGCGGAGACGATGACGTTCGTTACCGACATCAACGAGGCCATGCTGGTGGCCGGCATCAAGACGACCGACCGGAACATGCCGCGCGCGGCCTGCGATGCGGCGGCGTTGCCCTTCCCCGATCGCAGCGCCGACGCCGTGACGATTTCCTTCGGCATCCGCAATGTGGTGGAGATCGACAAGGCGCTTTCGGAATTCCGGCGCGTGTTGAAGCCGGGCGGGCGGTTTGCCTGCCTTGAGTTCTCGCACATGACGCACCGGATGCTGCAGGATGCGTATGACAAGTATTCGTTCTCGGTGATCCCGAAGCTGGGCGAGCTGGTGACGGGTGACCGCGCGAGTTATCAGTATCTGATCGAGAGCATCCGGCGGTTCCCAAACCAGGATGATTTCGCGGCGCGCATCAAGGCGGCCGGTTTCAGCCAGGTCGGCTATCAGAACTATTCCGGCGGCATCGCTGCGCTTCACACCGGATGGGCGGTCTAGGCGATGTTCGAAGCGCTTTCCGACTATATGCGCCTCGCCCGCGCGGGCGCCGTCATGCTGCGGAACGACGTTGTCATTCCCGACGCGTATCGCTCGCGCATGCCGTGGGCGGCAAAATTCGCCGGCGGCATCCTGCGCGTGTTGCCGGGCGGCGGGGGCAAGGGGCGGCCGGGGCAGCGTTTTGCCAAGGCGCTGGAGAAGCTGGGGCCGGCGTGGATCAAGCTTGGCCAGTTCATGGCGACGCGGCCGGATGTGATCGGCGTTGAAGCGGCAAACGATCTATCGCGGCTGAAGGATTCAGTACCGCCGTTTCCGAAATCGCAGGCCGTCAAAACATTGCGCGAGCAGTTCGGCGCGGATGCGGACCGGTTGTTCCCGAACCTGAGCGATCCGATTGCGGCGGCTTCGGTGGCGCAGGTGCACCGCATGGAGACGCCGAAGGGCGCACGGGCGGTGAAGATCCTGCGGCCGGGCATTGAGCGGACGATGGAGCTGGAGCTGCGCGCGATGAAGCGCATCGCCTACTCCGCGCAGAAGAACGGCCCCGCCGAAGTGAAACGCATGGAGCCGGCGGCGTTCATCGACACGATGGCGCGGTCGCTGACGCGCGAGATGGATCTGCGGTTCGAGGCGGGGGCGGCTTCCGAGTTCGGCGAGATCGCGGCGATCGACAATTATGTTTACGCGCCCGCCGTCGACTGGGAGCGGACGAGCCAGCGTGTGCTGGTGACGGAATGGATCGAGGGGCGGTCGCTGACCAATCCGGGCCCGATGGGGCCGGAAGAGCGGATCGACCTGGCCAACCGGATCACGCGCGGGTTTCTGGCGTGCGCGCTGGACCATGGATTTTTCCATGCCGACCTGCACGAGGGAAACATGATCCTCGCGCCGGATGGACGGCTGGTGCTGGTCGATTTCGGCATCATGGGCCGGATCGGGATGGCGGAGCGGATCTTCCTCGCGGAAATCCTGAAGGGCTTCCTGGAGCGCGATTACAAGCGCGTGTCGGAAGTTCACTTCGAGGCGGGCTATGTGCCGGCCAATCATTCGATGGATGATTTCGCGCAGGCGCTGCGTTCGGTGGGCGAGCCGATCTTTGGCAAGGACGCGACCGAAGTTTCGATGGCGCGCGTGCTGTTGCAGCTGTTCGACATCACGCGGCAGTTCGGGATGCATCTGCGGCCGGAGCTGATCCTGCTGCAGAAGACGATGGTTCAGGTTGAGGGCGTCGCGCGTGCGATCGATCCGTCGCACAATATCTGGCAGGCGGCGAAGCCGATTGTCGACCGCTGGTCGAAGCGCGAGTTCGGGCCGGAGGGCCTGAAGAAGCTGGCGATCTCGACGGCGCGCGAGGCGATGGCGCGGCTGCGCCGGTTGCCGGAGACGCTGCAGAAGCTGGACGAGGCGCTGAACCGCGCGGCGGAACCTGCTGCCGCGCCGGTTGTGGTGAAGCGCACGAGCGGCTGGGGCTGGATGCTGACCGGCTTTGCCATCGCGGCGGTTTCGGCGGCGGGGCTGTGGTTTGTGTTGATCTACAAGCCGTAGATCAGCGGACCTTCTTCTCGATCACGTCCCACATCTTCGCGATGGCGTCGACGCCGCTGAGACGCTTCAGGGCGCGGGCGCCGGTGGGGCTGGTGACGTTGATCTCGGTCATCATGCCGCCGATGACGTCGATGCCGACGAAGATCAGGCCGCGCTTTTTCAGCTCTGGCGCGATGCGGGCGCAGATTTCCTTTTCACGCGCGGAGAGTTCGGTCGCTTCCGCCGTGCCGCCGACGACGAGGTTGGAGCGGATGGCGCCGGAGGGCGGCTTGCGGTTGATCGCGCCGACGGGTTCGCCATCGACGATGAGGATGCGCTTGTCACCCTCGCTGACGGCGGGGAGGAAGGCCTGTGCGATGAAGGGCTCGGGGACCATCTTGTTGAACAGGTCGACGATGGATTCGAGATTGCCGTCGTCCTTGCCGAGCTTGAGCACCCCTGCCCCGCCGTGGCCGTGCAGCGGCTTCAGCACGATGTCGCCGTGCCGCTCGCGGAATTCGCGCACGCGGGCGACGTCGCGCGTGATGAGCGTCGCAGGCTGGAGGTCGGGGAACATCAGCGTCAGGATTTTTTCGGGCGAGGAGCGCACGCCGGCGGGATCGTTCACCACGAGCGTATCGGGCGTGATGAGTTCGAGCAGGTGGCACGCCGTGATGTAGCCCATGTGGAAGGGCGGGTCCTGGCGCATCAGGACGACGTCAGCGTCCTTGCGCAGGTCGATAAGTTTCGAGGCTTCGAAAGTGGCGTGCGGGGTCTGGCCGGGGAAGACCTTGGCGGGGCGGACGCGGGCGGAGACGACGCCTGAATCATAGGCCATATCGCCAACGCCATAGACGACAACCGAATGCCCGCGCCGCTGGGCTTCCTCGATCATCATGAAGCTGCTGTCGCCGGCCGGGTTTACCGTCTCGAGCGGGTCCATCTGGACGGCGATGCGAAGGGACATGGGCGGCTCCGGCGGGGAGCCCCTTACCTAGGTTGCCCAACGCTCTCGCGCAATCTGATCCCGATCAGGGCCTCTCCCTGGGCGGCGGCACGGGCGAGGACTGGAGCAGGCCGAGATTGTTGTTCGAGCCCGGGGGCGGCGTGGCGCCGGGGGCGTAGGGGTCGGTGTATTGGCCGCGCGTGGTCGGCTGGGTCGACGGACCGGTGATCGGCGCGGGGGCCGAGGCGGGCGGTGCGATGCGGATGGCGCCGGCTGTATCGTCGATCGGGACGGGCTGGCCCTGCTGCGTCGAGGGCGGGGCGGCGGCCACGCTGATGTCCGGCGGGGGCGAACCACGTTCGCGCATCTTCACGTAGGAGACGACCTTCTGGACCCCGTTGACGAGGCTGGCGTGTTCGGCGGCCTTGCGCAGTTCTTCTTCCGAGCGGGCAAGGCCGAGCAGATAGACGACGCCGTTGTGGACCTGGATGTTGAAGTTCGTGCCCTTGATGTCGTTGTCGGCGAGGAGGCGGAGGCGGACCTGTTCGGTGATCCACGTATCGTTCATGTCGCGGCCGAGATCCCATTTGTCGACATGAAGTTCGTTGGCGACTTCGTCGATCGAGGCGACCTGCCAGGCGATGCGTTCGGCTTCCTTGCGGTCGGTCTCGGTCGGCACGCGGCCGGAGAGAAGGACGAAGCGATCAACCACGGCGACATCGACTTCGCCGAAGCGGCTGAAGCCGCCCGCGCCAAACAGGCGTGACTTGATTTCGGTGGCTGCCGAACTGTCGTCCAGCGCTTCGCCGAAGGTGCGATCGGAAAGGCAGCCGCCGAGAAGCGGCGCGGCGATCAGGAAGCAGGCAATGAGGCGTGCGGTCATCTTGATCCCAATAGCTCCGTCCAGTCGGCCCGGTCAGGGTGGCTACCCGCACCATAAGGCGATTTTCAGGCGTTTTGCAGGTTTGGCCAAGCCGCGTGAATACGTGGTGAACCGTTGCGGTTTTGCACGGCGACGCCGCGAGCGCTCTCCTCCCCCTTGTGGGGAGGAGGTAGGAGGTGGGGGGCCGTGGGGCGGTAAGTTCCCGGCTCACAACAACCATCTCGCACGCGGAGCAGCCCCCCACCCCTGCGCCCCTCCCCACAAGGGGGAGGGGTTCCCATCGACGCCAGATCTGCGCCCTGGATCGCGTTCTAGTTCTCTGCCCGCCACGCATCCCGCATGTGGCGGGGGAGCTTTCCGGGCGACAGGAGGACGATGTCGAAGCGCCAGAGATGTTTCTGGAGCTTGTGACGGCTGGTGACCCAGATGCGGGCGGCCTGCTCAAGACGGCGGCGCAGCTGGGGCGTGACGGACTCCAGCGCCTTGTCCTGCGTGCGGCGGGATTTCACCTCGACGAAGACCAGCATGTTCTTTTTCGCGGCGATCAGGTCGATCTCGCAGGCGGGCGTGCGGGCACGGCGATCGAGAATGCGGTAGCCCTTGAGCTGGAGCCAGAGCGCGGCGGCGTTTTCGGCGCGGCGGCCCTTCCGCTCGCGCAGCCGGCGGAGGATGGCGTTCTCAGGCTTCTTCTTCGTCATTGCCCTTGTCGCGCAGTTCGAGGGCGCGCTCGTAAACGTCGCGGCGCTTGAGGCCGAGGGCTTCCGCGATTTCAGCGGCGATCTCCTTCAGCGGGCGGCTGTCGTCGGCGGCGAGGATGGCGGCGTCGATGGCGTCGGCTTCGGGCGGGCCCTGCTCTCCCGGCGGGCCGACGAGGATAACGATCTCGCCGCGCGGCGGGCCAGCTTCGGCGTAGTGGGCGGCAAGATCGGGCAGGAAGCCTCTGCGTGTTTCCTCGAACTTCTTGGTCAGCTCGCGCGCGACGGCGGCTTCGCGCGCGCCGAAGACTTCCGCCATGTCGGTGAGGCTGGCGACGAGGCGCGAGGGGCCTTCGAAGAAGATCAGCGTTCCCTGCCCCGATTTCATCTCGGTTAGGAAACGCTTGCGGGCGGATGATTTCGGCGGCGGGAAGCCAGCGAAGGTAAAACGGTCGGTCGGCAGGCCGGAGGATGCGAGCGCGGTGAGCGGGGCTGAAGCGCCGGGAATGGCGTAGATCGGGATGCCAAGCTCGGCTGCTTCGCGCACCAGCTTGTAGCCCGGATCGGAAATCAGGGGCGTTCCGGCGTCGGACATCAGGGCGATGCGGCCACCGCTTTCCAGTTCTTTAAGCAGGCCGGGCCGCGCCTGTGCGCCGTTGTGGTCATGATAAGGGCGCAATCGGGCGGACAATCCAAACGCCGACATAAGCTTCCCGGCAACCCGCGTGTCTTCCGCGCAGACCACATCGACGGACGCAAGAATGTCGAGGGCCCTGAGCGTGATGTCCCGCAGGTTGCCTATGGGAGTCGAAACAACGTAGAGCCCGGGCGCAAGCCTTGGATCGATGCGGAAAAGGCGGGATGTGCCGGCTTCCTCAGGTTGCCGGGAATCATCCTCCAGCCTAGCTTCCGGACTGATCTCTTCGCCCTCATCAGGGGCCGGGTCTGAAGACGCATCCTCAGGAGGGGTCGCGCATGTCATCCAAATCTCGGGTCCGCGGACTTGCCGCTGTTTCTCTTGTTGCGCTGGCCTCGCTGGCCGCCTGCACGAGCGGCCCCGTGCGGCCTACCGCCCCCCTCTCTAGCAGCGGCATGCGCCCTGATCCAAGCCGTCCTCTTCCGCCGGGCCAGCCTTTGCCGTCGGAGCCGGTTTCGACGCAGTTCGCGGAGAGCCGGAACGCCTATTATCCGCGCCACATTCCGCGCAACGAAACACAGAACATCAAGCGCATTGCCGTGCTGCTGCCGTTCAACTCGACCAACGCCGACGTCCAGCGCCAGAGCAAGGGCATCTACAACGCCATCCAGATGGCGCTGTTCCAGGTGGGCGCGCGCGACGTGATCCTGATGCCGCGGGACGCCTCCAGCGCGGACCCGCAGGTGATCCAGGGCATTGCGGAAGATGCGGTGCGGGATGGCGCAGTGGCGATCATCGGGCCGGTGTTCGCACAGCAGGTTCCCGCCGTGGCCGCCAAGGCGGCGCAGGTGAACGCACCCGTGTTGGCTTTCTCGACCGACGCCGCGGCGTTCGGCCAGGGCGCCTATCTGATGTCGCTGACGCCGAACAGCGAAGTCGAGCGGATTGTCGACTGGGCGGCGAAGGATGGCGTGACACGCTTTGCGATGCTGGGGCCCGACAACGCCAATGGCCGCAATATCGAACAGGCGCTGCGCCAGGAAGTCGCCGAGCGCGGCGGGCAGGTCGTGAGCGTTGAATACTATACGCCGGGCAACGCCTCGCCGCAGGAGCAGGCGCGCCGGACCGCGAAAGTGATCGAGGCGGAGAACCGCACCTATCCGAACAAGGTCGCCGTGCTGATCCCCGAAGCGGGCGTGCAGTTGCGCTCGGTCGGCTCGCTGCTGCGGGCGATCGCGAATGTGACGCCGCGCGAAGTTCGCTTCCTTGGCACCGGCCAGTGGAACGATCAGGATATCTGGCGCGAGCCGTCGCTGTATGGCGGCGCATTCCCGGCGCCGAACCCGACCGAGCTTCAGGATTTCGAGAAGCGCTATCAGGCGATCTATGGCGAAGCCGCGCCGCGTCTGGCGAGCTTTGGCTATGACGCCGGCGCGCTGGCGGCGACGCTGGCGGCGAACCAGCGGCTGGATGCAGCGATGATCCAGCGGCCGCAGGGCTGGAGCGGCGTCAACGGCCTGTTCCGCTTCAACCCGGACGGCAGCGTGGAACGCGCGCTGGCGATCATGCAGCTGCAGAACCAGGGCGGCGTGAAGATCATCTCCCCACCGATCCAGGCGTTTGCTGCGGGAAGCTAGGGCGAGATTTCGCCGGCTATCCGGTCAGCCATCAGACGGCCGCTTCGCGTCAGCGCGATGCGGCCGTTGTCGTTTGTGAGCAGGCCTGACGCCGCGAACTCCGCAAGCTTTTCGGCGTCGAGTGACAGGCCGAGGTCTGTCACGTCGGTCGCCGCGAAGCCCTCGATCACGCGCAGGCCCATCGAGACGCGCTCGCGCGCCTGCGCCAGCGGATCGAGCGCATCGACGGCGGCCCAGCCGAGGCTGTTGGCGCTCACCTGACGCAGGTATTCGGGGGGCTTTTCAGCGGCCACGACGGCCCAGCGCTCAGGCCCGACCGTGAGACGACCGTGCGCGCCGGGGCCGACGGCCGCCCAGTCGCCCGATGACCAGTAGATGCGGTTGTGCGCGGATTGATGCTCTGCCCCCCGCGCGTGGTTGGAAATCTCGTAGGCGGGATAGCCTGCCGCGTCGGCCAGTTCCTGTGTGATCTCGTAGAGGTCTGCGGCGTGTTCATCGTCGAGGGGCGACCAGTCCTTGCGCTTCACGGCCTGGAAGAAGGCGGCGCCGGGTTCGATCGAGAGTTCGTAGAGCGAGAGATGATCGGCGCCGAGGGCGAGGGCGCGGGCGAGTTCGGCGCGCCAGTCTTCCGCGGTCTGGTTCGGCAGGGCGTAGATCAGGTCGATCGAGGTGGAGCGGAAATGGCGCTGGGCCTCGCTCAAGGCAGCGAGCGCATCGGCGGCGGTGTGCGTGCGGCCGAGGAATTTCAGGCGTGCGTCGTCGAGCGATTGCAGGCCGAGCGACAGGCGGTTGACGCCCGCGGCGGAGAAATCGGCGAAGCGGGCGGCATCGTCGGGGTTGGCTTCGAGCGTGATTTCGGCGTCGGGGTTGAGGCCCCAGAGTTCGTCCACCTTCGCGATGAGACGCGCGACCTGATCGCCCGTCATCAGCGAAGGCGTGCCGCCGCCGAAGAAGATCGCATCGGCCCGGCGCTCACCCGTGCGGGCCCGCCAGCCTTCGAGGTCTTGGAGGATGGCGTCGAACAGGGGGGCGGTGTCGCGCGCCTTGGCGGCATAGACGTTGAAATCGCAATATGGGCAGATCCGCGCGCAATACGGCCAGTGGACGTAAACGCCGAAACCGCGCTGGGGATTGAAGCCGCTCATGCAGCGATCGCAGACGCTGAAACAGCGCCCGCGTCAACTCTCGACACTCAGGCCGGGCCGGGGCGCTTGTCCGGCAGCGTGATCTCGATCCGCGCGCCGTTCCGCCAGGTGGGGTCGATGCGGATCTGGCCGCCATGACTCTGGATGATGGTGCGGCAGGTGGCGAGGCCGATGCCCGTGCCATCGCCCGCCGTATGCACGCCGCGCGCTAGCGGATTGAAGGCGACCGTGGCGAAATCGGGGTCGAAGCCAACGCCATTGTCTTCGATCGACACGCGGACACCCGCTTCATCGCGCACGGCGTCGATGCGGATGGTCAGAGGCCGGTCGCGGCGGCGGTTCTTGATCGCGTTGGTGATGAGGTTGTGGAACACCGTGGTCATCAGCGTGGAGTCGCAGCGCATCCGCACTTCGTGCAGCACCGTGATGTGCGCGCCGGAGCTTTCGAGATCGCCCGCATTCTGGCGGGCGGCCGTCTGTACGAGTTCGCTGAGCGAGTTGTCGGACAGGGTGATACGGGTGAAGGCGGAGCGCGAGTAATCCAGCATGCCGTCGATGATCTTCGGCATTTCGAGCGCGCTTTCGCGGATGGAGCGCGCGTGGCGGCGGGCGGAGGCAACATCGTCCTTGGCGAGCGCTTCCTCCAGCAGTTCGCCGTACAGAAGGACGTGGCGCGCGGGGGCTTTAAGATCATGCGCGGCGGATGAGGCGTATTGTTCGAGAGCTTCGTTGGCGCGCGAGAGACGCGAGGCGCGGTCGTTCGCCTCGACCTGCCAGCCTTCGACGAGGCTGGACAGCCACCAGATCAGGACCGCGGCCAGCGTAACGCTGAGCGCTGCGTTGAGAGCAAACAGGGCTTCGCTGGCCCAGCCCTGTGTCATGGAAAGGGAAAGACTCGCAGCGGCGGCGACAACAGGAAGAATGACCACAACGGGAAGCGCGCGGCGAAGAAGCCGGCCACGCAGGCTGGCCTGCAGCACGACGCGCCCAAAGCCGAGGCGCGGATGCAGCATCACGCAGACCAGCAGGAACCACACGAGCAGCGTGGAAGTGTGCAGCGCCATCGTGTTGAGTGGGCTGTGTTCGTCGGGCGCGCCCCGGAACAGGAAGAGCCCGAAGATCCGGAACAGCGCAGGCGTCGCCGCGATCAGCGCGAGGATGCCGGCGGCAAGCGACCAGCCGGGCCGGAGATTGATGATGACCAGCGTCACCGCACCGATCAGCAGGCCGAAGATCGTGGCGTCGGATGGGAGTATCGCCCAAGCATCGGTTCCGGTGGAGAGGCTACGGGTCGCCCACATGTGCGCGAGCAGTACTGCAAGCAGCGCAGCGATGCCTGCCGAGCCCCAGTGCGAGCGCTGCGATTCACGCAATGAAAGAAGGAAGCTGACCGAAAGCGCCATGAACGCTGCCGCCGTGCGCGCCTTCATCGTGGGGAAGCCGGGAATGATGGTCTGCAGCGGCTCGAAGTTGAAGCCGTAACCGATGATTAGAACCGCGGCCGCGATGCTGCCGATGGCGACAGCGTGCCATTCCAGCGCCGAGAAATAACCGCGGCGCGGCAGGCGGAGATATGTGTCGAGAGTCGTTTGCGCCATGCCGCTGGATTTACCGGGAGACTGGACTGAATGAAACCTCAGTGGCGCGGAAGTTCGCCACGCTTCCAGTATTGGAGGATCGCGCCCGCCATGGTGCGATAATCCTCCATCGTGGTCGGCTTTTCGAGATAGCCGCTGCAACCGCCGGCATAGGCGCGGTCGATATCGTTCTGCAGCGCCGACCCGGAACACATCACGACGGGAACCGGATTGCCCTCGCCGCGCAGGAGCGACAGCACGCCGAAGCCATCAAGCTCCGGCATCTTCACATCGAGGACGACGAGATCGGGTTTTTCCGAACGTATGCGATCGAGCGCCGTCACGGGCTTTATCTCACTGGAGACCGTGATGCCGCCTTGCGCGGCGAAGGCCAATGTCATGAATTCGAGACAGCGCGGATTGTCATCCACGATGAGCACGGTTGCGAGTTTGGACATATACCCCCCCAAGGGTTTCTGCTTGAGCCGAGTCTAGCGCGACGGGTCGATCTGTGAACCCCGATAAACTCTCGTAGCAACACAATTGCGGGATGCCGCAATGTTCGACAGCTTACTGCCGCGACGCTGTCTGGTTCGCGGAATGTTACTCGGAGAGAAAGGCCTTGAACTTCGCGAAGGCGATCGCGCGGTGGCTCATCGCGTGTTTCTTCGCCGGGTCCATTTCGCCGAACGTTTCGGTCTCGCCTTCGGGCACGAAGATCGGATCGTAGCCGAAACCGCGCTCGCCGCGCGGCGGGAAGACCAGCTGGCCACGGACGACGCCCTCGAAACTTTCGACATGGCCGTCCGGCCAAGCCAGAGAGAGGACGCAGATGAAGCTGGCGCGTTTATCGACTTCGCCGTCGGCGGAAGTTTCAGCCTTGAGGCCGTCTTCCACTTTCTGCATGGCCGCGCGGAAATCCTTGGCCGGGCCGGCCCAGCGCGCCGAATAGATGCCGGGAGCGCCCGAAAGGCCATCGCAGGCCAGACCGGAATCGTCCGCCAGGGCGGGCTCGCCGGCGGCTTTTGCGGCGGCCAGCGCTTTCAGCTCGGCATTGCCCCGGAAGGTATCGGCAGTCTCTTCAGGCTCGGGCAGGCCCAGCTCGCCGGCCGAAATGGCCGTGAAACCAGCGTCTCCCAGCAGATCGCGCAGCTCCTTCACCTTGCCCTGATTGTGGGTTGCCGCGATCAGGCGGCCGGGCGGGAGCTTGCGGCTGGCGCTCATGGCGGCTGCGTCCTTTCGTCTGCCCGGGTGGACGGGCTTATTGTTTTTCGATATGGTCCGAATCCATCCCGCCAGACAAGTTGGCGGGTGGCAAGCCGGGGCCACTCGTTGGGGGCTGGGAAGCTGCCGCCGGGGTAGCTTGAAATTTGGCCGCGCGTAAGCGGCCTGGGTTGGATTGGAGCCCAGTATAATATGCTCATGCGCGCGACCGGCCGAGGGTCGATCTCGTCCTTCCTGAAAGTGGCGGTCGATGTGGCCTGGGTGGTGGCTTGCGCCCTGCTCGGCTTCATCTGGATCATTGCCGCTTTCGCGATCTATTCGCTGGTGACGGGGAATCCGACCTTCCTCGACCTAGGCCAGTATCGCCTGAACACGCCGCGCGACCTGACAATCTGGATCGCGATCGGATCGATCCTGTGCATCGGGGTGATGATCATCTGCGCCTACCTGCGGGGCGTTTTCGAGACACTGGTGGCACGCGATCCGTTCGTTCCCGAGAATGCGCGCAGGTTTGCGGCGATCGGCATCGTGCTGGCGGTGATGGAAGCTGCCGGAATGTTCGTCGCCACCATTGTGAGCTTGGCGTTCGGCGTTTTCGCTCCAACTGGTGATGGCGTTGCGTTCAGATTTCCCAACATAAACTGGCCGGTGTGGCTGGCTGTTCTGACGCTTCTGGTTCTGGCGCAGGTGTTCCGCGAGGGCGCCGCGATGCGCGAGGAGCAGAAAATGACGATCTGAGCCACCACGCTCATGTGATGGTTCAGTCATTGCAGGCCCGGGACGTTTGACTCTACGGGTTGGTTAAAAGGGCCGGACGCTTCCCCAACAGCGTTGAAGACAAGGCCGGCGGATGGTCCGACGGTCGCGAGCAAAGGACGATGACGGCGCCCATGGCGATCCGCGTCACCCTCGATCGGGTCCTTCTGGGCCGCCGCATGTCGCTCACCGAGCTGGGCGATCGCGTGGGAATCACGCTTGCGAACCTGTCGATCCTGAAAACCGGCAAGGCCAAGGCGATCCGCTTTTCGACGCTGGAAGCCTTGTGCCGCGAGCTTGGCTGCCAGCCGGGCGATATCCTGGTCTGGGACCCGGACGAGGCGTCCGAAGCCGATGACGAGGAAGACGGGCGAGCCGTCGCCGCCGAATAAGCCGGCCGGATGGTCTGGCGAATAGTTTGGCCCCTGCCCCGCGCGGAAGCCTTGACGGATGACACTGTCATCTTGATCTCCTTAAGTCGGATCTGATCACGAGCTTTCGAGCCCGGGGACATAGAATGACCGGCGAAACGACCGGCGAGTTTTCCCAGCTGCTGCTGGGGCTGTGCGCAGGCGGATTGCTTGCGATGGCCGCAGCCATGCTGCGCGCGCCGCGGCTGACCGCGCGCTGGAC
>Ga0116177_10000867_pt1 | contig 22458 bp, 11 predicted proteins | sample AD_STIC10_MetaG_FD_89750 | JGI IMG/M metagenome (GOLD analysis project Ga0116177, IMG submission 89750) | Active sludge microbial communities of municipal wastewater-treating anaerobic digesters from USA - AD_STIC10_MetaG | ecosystem: Engineered > Bioreactor > Anaerobic > Digestate | place: USA... | reverse complement strand
GCAAGATGCTCACCGCCGCCTGGGCGATAGTCAGAGACCCCACGCCTTACGACGGAGCCAGACTCTATGCGACGATAGAAACGCCTTGACACTCAACAGAGTGTCTACGCCGGACCTACGCCGGACCTACGCCGGACCCGCGTCGAATCCGCGGCGCCGCGGGTGGTTGATTTAGTGTACGCCAGGCCCCATATGCCGGATGAGACCAACGGAGATTCACGATGACCGATCAGCCGACGACCGACAAGGAAGCCGTCCCCGGCGTCCCCGGCAGCACCAGCCTGGTGCTGCCGAACCAGGCACTGCCCGAAATCCTCTACCTCATGCCGGTCACGACGCGCCCGTTCATGCCGGGGCAGATCCAGCCGATGATGGCCGACGCCAGCGCCTGGGGCGACACGGTGCAGCGCGTCGCGCAAACCGAGCACAAGGTGATGGGGCTGTTCTTCGTCGACACCGACGACGTCGCCTCGATCAAGCCCGAGGACATCCCGCTGGTCGGCTGCGCCGTGCGCCTGCTCAATGCCGCTGGTGACGGCAAGCGCGTGCAGTTCGTCGCGCAGGGCACGGGGCGCGCGCGCATCAAGCGCTGGATCAACCGCACGCCGCCCTACGTGGTGCAGGTCGAGTATCCGAAGGACGAGCTGGAGCGCAACGACGAGACGCGGGCCTGGGCGATGGCGCTGGTGGGCGCGATCAAGGAGCTGGTGCCGCTCAACCCGCTCTACAACGAGGACCTGAAACACTACCTGATGCGCTTCAGCCCCGAGGACCCCTCGCCGCTCACGGACTTCGCCGCCACGCTCACCAGCGCCGGCGGGCGCGAGCTGCAGGAGGTGCTGGAAACGCTGCCGGTGGTGGAGCGCATGCGCATGGTGCTGCCGCTGCTGAAGAAGGAGATCGAGGTCGCGCGCCTGCAGGACCGCATCAGCACGCAGGTAAACGAGACGGTCAGCGAGCGCCAGCGCGAGTTCTTCCTGCGCGAGCAGCTGAAGGTCATCAAGCAGGAGCTCGGCCTGTCGAAGGACGATCGCAGCGCCGACGTCGAGCGCTTCGAGGCGCGCCTCGCGGGCCTCAAGGTGCCCGAGCACGCGATGGAGCGCATCCGCGACGAGCTCGACAAGCTCGCCATCCTCGAGACCGGCTCGCCCGAGTACGGCGTCACGCGCAACTACCTCGACTGGGCCACCTCGGTGCCGTGGGGCGTGCATTCCGAGGACAAGCTCGATCTTGCGCACGCGCGCGGCGTGCTGGAGCGCGAGCACGACGGGCTGGAGGACGTGAAGGAGCGCATCCTCGAGTTCATCGCGGTCGGTGCGTACAAGGGCGCGATCAGCGGCTCGATCATCCTGCTGGTCGGCCCGCCGGGCGTGGGCAAGACCTCGATCGGTAAATCCATCGCGCATGCGCTGGGGCGCGAGTTCTACCGCTTCAGCCTGGGCGGCATGCGCGACGAGGCCGAGATCAAGGGCCACCGACGCACCTACATCGGTGCCATGCCCGGCAAGTTCGTGCAGGCGCTGAAGCAGGTGAAGGTCGCCAACCCCGTGATCATGCTCGACGAGATCGACAAGGTCGGCGCCTCCTACCAGGGCGACCCGGCATCGGCGCTGCTCGAAGCGCTCGACCCCGAGCAGAACGCCGAGTTCCTCGATCACTATCTCGACCTGCGCGTGGATCTCTCGAAGGTATTGTTCGTGTGCACCGCGAACCAGCTCGACACCATTCCCGCGCCGCTGCTGGATCGCATGGAAGTGATCCGCCTCGCCGGTTACATCGCCGAGGAAAAACTCGCGATCGCCAAGCACCACCTGTGGCCGCGGCTGCTGGAGCGCGCCGGCGTGAAGCCGGTGCGGCTGCGCATCAGCGATGCCGCGCTGCGCCACGTGATCGACGGCTACGCGCGCGAGGCCGGCGTGCGCAACCTCGAGAAGCGTCTCGCGAGCCTGGTGCGCAAGAGCGTGGTGAAGCTGCTCGGGAACCCGGGCGCGAAGCTGCGCATCGGGCGCGAGGAGGTCGAGCAGATGCTCGGCGCGCCGGTTTTTGCGAAGGAGAAACAGTTGCGCGGCGTGGGCGTGGTCACCGGGCTGGCGTGGACCTCGATGGGCGGCGCCACGCTCCCGGTGGAGGCCACGCGCGTGCACTCGCTGAACCGTGGCTTCAAGCTCACCGGCAAGCTCGGCGAGGTGATGAAGGAATCGGCGGAGATCGCCTACAGCTACGTGATGTCGCACCTGGCGCATTACGACGCCGATCCGAAGTTCTTCGACGAGTCGCTGGTGCACCTGCATGTGCCCGAGGGCGCCACGCCCAAGGACGGCCCCAGCGCCGGCGTCACCATGGCCACCGCGCTGTTGTCGCTGGTGCGCAAGGAAAAGCTCGCACGCCCGCTCGCGATGACCGGCGAGCTGACGCTCACCGGGCAGGTGCTGCCCGTGGGCGGAATCCGCGAGAAGGTGATCGCGGCGCGCCGCGTCGGCATCCGCGAGCTGGTGCTGCCCGAGGCGAACCGCAAAGACTTCGACGAGTTGCCCGAGTACCTGCGCGAGGACTTCGAGGTGCATTTCGCCTCGCGCTACGACGATGTGTTCCGCGCGGTCTTCGCGTAGGTTACCGGGAGGAGTTGTGGTCGCGGGCATGGCCCGTTCCTACAAGCCCGAATACACGACGGCGCCGGGATGGGTGTAGGAGCGGGCCATGCCCGCGACCATATCAACCCTACGGCGCAGCGAGCTCCCGCAACACCGCCTGCAGCCGTTCGTCGTGCTGCAGTGATTGCTCGATCTCGCCGGCGATGATCGCGAGGGTGTCGCGGCGCGCGGCTTCGCGTGATGCCAGCTCGGTGGCGAGCGCGCCCACGCGCTCGCGCAGCGCGCGGTCCTCTGTGACGTAACGGCGCGCGAAGCGGTCCTCATAGAGCGAGTGCAGCACCTCGATGCACTGCGCCACGTCCTGCTCCTCGACTTCCGGCTGGCGCAGCCGCTCGGTGAGCGCGGCGAGGGCCTCCTGCGGCATCGGGCGGTACTGGCGCTCGTAGCTCTGCTGCAGACGCGCGATGGTCGAGGCGAAATCGGCTTCCGAATCGCGTACCTGGTTGAGCAGCCGGAACAGGCTGTCTTCCTTGTCCATCAGCGGACGCTGGTAGCGCTTCTCGTAGAGCTGCTCGAGCATCATCACCTGGTTGCGGATCTCGTGGTCGGGGAAGTCCCCCATCTCCAGGTAGCGGTAGATCGCCTCGCGCATGTCGAGCGGGAAGGAATGAAAGCGCGCCACGTAGGCGTCGATGATCGGCTTGATCGCCGCCACCAGCTCCTCGGCGCTGCCCTTGCTCTCCTGGATGCAGTCGATGAACTGTCGGTGCAGCTCGCCGAGGTTCGCCTCGCGCGCCACGGGGCGCGTCGGCTGCGCGCTGCGGATCATGTCGATCGCGGCCGAGGCCGGATCGACCGCTGTCTCGGGCTGCAATGAGCGCAGGTGCTCGGCCAGCCCCGGTCCCTGCTCGCCGGAACAGGCCTGCTCGAGCCCCTGCGCCAGCGCGTGGAAGCAGCGGCTGGCCGGCGCGTCGGGCTGCACCAGGATCACCGGGTGCTGCAGCCGCACCGAGGTGACCACGGCGCGGTCGGCGCTGACGTGGCCGAACCAGTCGATGTCGACCTGCATGTACTTGTGCACCGCCTGCGCGAAGCGCTGGTAGACCTTGCGCGCGGATTCCACGCTGTCGGCCATGTTCACCAGCGCGTGCAGCCGGCCCGTGTAGTTGTTGCGCTCGAGGATGCGCGTGAGCGCGAAGGCGTCGGTGAGCGAGGTGGGATCCGGGGATATCACCAGCAGCGCGCGCTCGGCCGCGAGCACGAAGTGGATCACCGAGTCGGCGATGCCGGCCGCGGTGTCGATCAGCAGGTAGTCGAACTGCTCCTCCAGCCGCTGCATGCCGTTGAGCAAGGACTGCTGGTGGTGGCGGCCGAGGTCGGCGTATTCCACGATCCCGGATGCCCCGGGCACCACGCGCACGCCGCGCGGGCCTTCCATCAGGATCGCCTCGATCGGCAGCGCGCCGTCGAGGAAATCCTCGAGCGTGTGCCGCGGCGTCAGGCCCATCACGATGTTGATGTTCGCCAGGCCCGTGTCGGCATCGACGATGCACACCCGCTTGCCCGCGAGCGCCAGCGCCACCGCGATGTTGGCCGTGATGCTGGTCTTGCCGACGCCGCCCTTGCCGCTGGTGATCGCGACCACGCGCGCGCGGTGCGCTGCCGCGACCGGTTGCTGCGAATCGCCGAAGAGATTGGTCACCGTGTTCTGCATGGGGTCCCGTCGCGCCGGAATTGTCCATGCATTGTAGGTCGGCATTCATGCCGACAGAACCCATGTCGGGTTGAAACCCGACCTACGGACTTCGAAGGTGATTTGCGGCCAGCTTGCCAACGGGGGCTTGCACGCCGCCGGGGACGGGCGTAGCGTGGGGCCGTGCTTGACCGTTACAGGGACGTAACATGGACAAGACCCCTTCTGCTTTCCTTCCGGATTCCGGCCCTCCGCCGACCGACAGCGGCCTCGCGGCGCTCGTGCTCGTCGCGCGGCTGCACGGTCTCGCCACCGACCCCGACACCCTGAGGCATCGCCACGGCAGCGGCGACGGGCCGCTGGATGCCGCGGCGCTGGTGCGCGCGGCGCGCGACACCGGGCTGCGCGCGCGCCTGCGCAGCGCCACGGACGACGGGCTCGACACGCTGCCGCTGCCCGCGCTCGCCGAGACGCGCGCGGGCGGCTGGCTGGTGCTGGCGCGGGTCTCCGCCGAGCGTGTGCTGGTGCAGGAGACCGGCGCGACTCAGCCGCGCATCATGGCGCGCGCCGAGTTCCTCGCCACCTGGAGCGGCCGGCTGCTGCTGCTCGCGCGGCGCGGCGCCGGGGCGGCGTCCACGCGCTTCGGCATCGGCTGGTTCCTGCGTGCGGCGTGGCCCTACCGGCGCATCCTCGCCGAGGTGCTGCTGGGCTCGGCGGTGCTGCAGGTGCTGGGGCTCGCCACGCCGGTGTTCTTCCAGGTCGTGGTCGACAAGGTGCTGGTGCACAAGGTGCTGGGCACGCTGCAGGTGCTGGTCGCGGGCTTCGTGGTGGTGTCGGTGTTCGAGGTGCTGCTCGGCGGACTGCGCACCTGGCTGCTCGCGCACACCACCAACCGCATCGACGTCACGCTGGGCGCGCGGCTGTTCGCGCACCTGCTGGCGCTGCCGCTGCGCTACTTCGAGGTGCGCCGCGTCGGGGAGATCGCCGCGCGCGTGCGCGAGCTGGAAACGCTGCGCGCCTTCGTCACCGGCTCGGCGCTCACCTTGCTGATCGATCTTGGCTTCACCGTGATCGCCTTCGCCCTGATGTACCACTACAGCCCGCTGCTGTGCGCGGTGGTCGCGCTGTCGCTGCCGCTCTACCTGCTGCTCTCGCTCGCGGCCGCGCCGGCGCTGCGCGCGCAGGTGGAAGAGAAGTTCCGCCTGGGCGCCGAGAACCAGTCCTTCCTGGTCGAAACGCTGGCCGGCATGCACACGCTGAAGGCGATGGCGCTGGAGCCGCCGATGCAGCGGCGCTGGGAGGAGCAGCTCGCGGGCTACGTGAGCGCGGCCTACCGCGCCACGCTGACGGCGAACTGGTCGGCGCAGGTCGCGAACCTGGTCAGCCGCCTGGTGAGCGCGGGGCTGCTGTGGTTCGGCGCCGGCGCGGTGATCGCCGGCACGCTGAGCGTGGGCGAATTGATCGCCTTCAACATGCTCGCGATGCGCAGCGGCGCGCCCGTGCTGCGGCTGTTCCAGCTGTGGCAGGACTTCCAGCAGGCGCGCGTCTCGCTGGCGCGCCTCGGCGACATCCTGAACAGCCCCGGCGAGACCGGCGTGCATGCGTCACGCGCCGCACTGCCGGCGCTCGCCGGCGCGATCCGTTTCGAGCGCGTGTCGTTCCGCTACGAGCCCGAGCGCGCGCACGCGCTCTGCGAACTCGACCTGGCCATCGCGCCGGGCGAGGTGATCGGCATCGTCGGGCGCTCGGGCTCGGGCAAGAGCACGCTGGCGCGGCTGGTGCAGCGCCTCTATGTGCCGGAGCAGGGACGCATCCTCATAGACGGCTGCGACATCGCGCTGGCCGCGCCCGACGCGCTGCGCCGCCAGATCGGCGTGGTGCCGCAGGAGTGCTTCCTGTTCAACGCCAGCGTGCGCGAGAACATCGCGCTGGGCGACCCGGGCATGCCGCTGGAGCGCGTGATGCATGCCGCGCGCCTCGCCGGGGCGCACGAGTTCATCGTCGAGCTGCCCTACGGCTACGACACCGTGCTGGGCGAGCACGCGCACAACCTCTCCGGCGGACAACGCCAGCGTCTCGCGATCGCGCGGGCCCTGGTGCGCGACCCGCGCATCCTCGTCTTCGACGAGGCGACCAGCGCCCTCGACTACGAATCGGAGAGCGTGGTGCGCGCCAACCTCGAGGCGATCTGCGCCGGGCGCACCGTGATCATCATCGCGCACCGCCTGAGCGCGCTGGCGCGCTGCGAGCGCATCCTGGTGCTGGATCGCGGACGGTTGGTGGAGCAGGGCACGCCGGCCGCGCTGCTCGCCGCCGGTGGGTTGTTCGCGCGCCTGCACGCGCTGCAGTCGCCGGCGCGGGCGGCCTGAGGAGGCGCGCATGATCAAGCGAATTCCCCCTATGTCGCCGCGCGAACCGCGGCCTGACGATGCGCGCTTCCGGCCGGCGGCGATTGCGCTGCGCGACGGCGAGCCCGCGATGCCCGGTCGCTGGCTGCTGCGCGCGGTGTTCCTGCTGCTCGCGGTGCTGCTGGCGTGGGCGATGATCGGGCGCGTCGACGTGGTGGCGGTCGCAACGGGGCGCGTGATTCCCGACGGGCGCAGCAAGGTGCTGCAGTCGCTGGACGGCGGCATCGTGCGCGCGATCCACGTGCGCGAGGGCGAGGCGGTGCAGGAAGGGCAGGTGTTGCTCGAGCTCGACGGCGCGGAGCTGTTGGCCGAGCTCGCCCGCGTGCGCGGCGAGCTGCAGGCCGAACGCCTCGCGCTGGGGGCCGCGCTGGCGCTGTGGCGGCTGCTGGAGTCGGGCGACGCCGACGGAACGGGGCCGGTGCTCGCCGCGGCCTTGCGCGAGGCGGGCAGCGAGCCCGACGCGCAGCAGTTCGCCCTGCAGGCGTGGCTGCTCGAATCGCGGCTGCGCGAGCAGGCGCGCCGGCGCGATGCGCTGGCGCAGCGCCTGGATGCGCGCACGGCGGCGCAGCGCGCGATAGCCGCCAACCTCGTCAGGCTCGAGCACGGCGTGCCGATTCTCGCGGAACGCGCGGCCTCGGCGCGCGAGTTGCACGAGCGCCATCTGCTCGCGCGCCAGCAGTGGCAGCAGCAGGATCTGGAGCGCGTGGCGATGGAGCAGGAACTGCAGGGCGAGCGCGAGCGTGGCGCAGCGCTCGCGCGCGAGATCGCCGAGATCGCGGCCGAGCGCGAGGCCTTCGAGGCGGGCAGCCTGCGCGAGGCGCTGATGGCGGTCGAGGCGCGCCGTCGCGGCGCCGATGCGCTGGCGCGCGATCGCGAGCGCCTCGAGGAGCGCGCCGCCCGTCTCGAGCTGCGCTCACCGGCGACCGGCACAGTGCAGCAGCTCGCGGTGCGCGCGGTCGGTGCGGTGCTCGAGCCCGCCGAGCCGGTGCTGGTCGTCGTGCCGCGCGATGCCGCGCTGGAGGTCGAGGCCTTCGTGCTCAATCGCGACATCGGCTTCGTCGGCAGCGGGCAGCAGGCCGCGGTGAAGGTCGATACCTTCGAGTTCACGCGCTACGGCCTGCTGCCGGCGCGCGTGCGCTCGGTGTCGGCCGAGGCCGTCGAGCATCCGCAGTTCGGCGCGGTGTACCCCGCGCGTGTCGCGCTCGAGCGCGACTGGATCGCGGTCGGCGAGGGGCGCGCCACGCTGGCGCCCGGCATGGCCGTGCAGGTGGAGATCAGGACCGGCACCCGGAAGATCATCGATTATTTCCTGTCGCCGCTCGGCAGGGTGGTTCACGACAGCATCAGGGAGCGTTAGCCATGGAACAGGCATTGCACTCGAACCCCATACCCCAAGCCGGCACCGCCGCGGTGCAGCCGGCGTGGACATCGGCCATCGAGCGCCACCGCAGCGGCGACACCGAGGGCGCGATCGTGCTCTACCAGCGCCATCTCAAGCGCAACCCGCAGGACGCGCCGGGCTGGATGAACCTCGGCGCGGCGCTGCGGCGCACCGGGCGCGCCGACGCGGCGCTGGTGTGCTACCAGCGCGCGCTGCGGTTGCGGCCCGACGATGCCGCGGTGTGGAGCAACCTCGGCAACCTGTGGAAGCAGTTCGAGGAGCACGAGCAGTCGCTCTACTGCCACCGCCGCGCGCTGCAACTGGATCCACAGCGCATGCAACTGCAGCTCAACTGCGCCGTGTCGCTGCGCGAGGCCGGGCGCTTCACGGCCGCCGAGGACATCATCGAGCAGTGCCTGGCGCGCGAGCCGCAGCGCCCGGACCTGCTGTACGAGCGCGCGCTGCTGCGCCTGCACACCGGGCGCTTTCGCGAGGCCTGGCCCGATTACGAAGCGCGTCTGCTGAGTGCCGTGCCGCGATTGCCGCGCCTCGATGCGCCGCGCTGGCAGGGGGAGTGCGTCGGCGGCAAGCGCCTGCTGCTGCAGGCCGAGCCGGGCCTGGCCGATACCCTGTGGGCGGCGCGCTTCGTCGCGATGCTCGTGCGCCGGGGCGCGGATATCACGCTGCGCTGCGCGCCCGCGCTCCATCCGGTGCTCGCTGCCATGCCGGTGCACCTGGCGCCGACGCGCGATACCGCGGCGCCGGGTGTCGTGGCGGATTTCCACTGTCCGCTGCTCAGCCTGCCCGGCCTCGTGGACCCGCGCGGCAGCACGATCCCGGATCCCGTCGCCATCGCGGTGCCGGAGGATTCGCGCGCGATCATGCGCCGGCGCATCGCGCCCTACGCGGGGAGTTTTCGCATCGGCATCGTGTGGTCCGGCAGGGGAAGGGAGCGCGACGATGCGCGCGGTTCGCTGCCACTGGCGCGGCTCATGCCGCTCGCGGCCCTGCCCGGCGTGCAGGTGTTTTCCTTGCAGAAGGGCCCGGCCGCCGCGCAGCAGCACAGCGCGGGCGCGGCGGGATTCGTCGTGGATCTGGGCGCGCAATGCCGCCATTTCGGTGACACCGCCGCGGCGCTGGAGCAGATGGACCTGGTGGTTGCCTGCGACAGCGCGGTGGCGCAACTCGCCGGCTGCATGGGCAAGCCGGTGCTCGCGCTGCTGGCGTTCAACCCGCACTGGATCTACGGCATGCGCGGCGATTCCACGCCGTGGTATCCGACGATGCGACTGCTGCGGCAGCAATCGCCCGGCGACTGGAGTAGCGTATGCACCGAGCTGCTGCGCCTGGTAGGCAAATGGATCGAAGTCCGCGCCCGACGCGAATTCGACGCCCACGCCAAGCTGCCGCCGTAGGTCCGGCTTCAGCCGGACATCTGTCCGAATGAATTCGGACCTACGGCCGGACACGGGCCATGCGCGCGACCAATGCGCCATCGAACAACAAAGGAGCACCGCCCACACATGAGCCCAATCCCCCGACTCTTCGGCCTGCGCACATTCGGCCGCCTGTCGCTGCTCCTGCTGGCCTGCGCCGCGCTGTACCTCTACGCCGCCCACAACGCCGGCCGCAAGGAACTGCGCGCGCTGTGCGAGCAGGGCGTGGAACCGAAGGTGTACCGCAAGGTTTCGGCGGACGGCTACTTCAATAGCGAGGAGCGATGTTACGGTGCGGGCTGTTGGCGGATCATTACAGAAAGCGAATACCGATACGTGGAGATCGAGCAGAGGAATCCTAAACCGTACTCCCCTATTCCTGAGGCGGGATTCTATCGATTGTCGAAGGCGCCGCTCGATAGTGGAGAATGTTTTGCGACAGCACAGGATCAGTTGGAGGATTCTGAGTTTGGGCGACGCTTTCTCGCTCGTGGATACTGCATCGCAGTTGAGCGTATTCAGACGCCGACGTCTGAGTTTGGGATTTACAGCGAGAGGGGGACGGCAATTTCGCTCGATAACATATTCAGTTCGAAGATTTTGCCGGTTCGAACCTATATCAAGGAGGTCCGATCAGGCTCGATCGTAGCCGAGCGCACCAGCTTTATTCTGTTTCAAAACGCGCTTCCTTCGTTTAGCAGTTTTGCCTCTGTGATCGGTTGCCCAGATGTAGGCGTCATTCAGGTCAAGGACGATATAGTTAACGTTGAGAGTTATATAGTTCCCAAATAGATCAAAAGGAGTTGATCATGAGCACGACAATGGACGTCGTCTATCAAAGCGCATTGCTGGCGGATGCCGCTTACGTTTCGTTCCATGTTCCGGGATTTCTAGCTGGCCAGGACATATCTCCAGAAGCGTGGAATATGTCTGGGGATGGTGATACTCGAACTTTTGCGAGTCGAGGATTCACAGAAGAGCAGTTTCAGCTGTTTCGCGACACCTACCGCGTCCTCCACCACCAGCCCGATTCCGCAACGGGCTTCTCGGCCACCCTTTTCGAAAACGTTGCCACCGGCGCACTGCACCTCGCCTTCCGCGGTACCAACGGCGCGATGGACCTGTTGCAGGACGTGAGCCTCGCCGCCCCGCTGGCGAAGCAGATCGGCGAGTTGCTGCAGAACGGCGCGGTCGATGACTTCCTGCGCGATGCCGGGCTGATCGACGCCAGCGGCGCGGTGCTGCCGCAATACGCCGGTCGCATCCAGTTGAGCGGCCATTCGCTGGGCGGCCATCTCGCGCTGTGGACGGCATCGCAGCACCCCGGGCTGGTCGCGCGCGTCGATACCTTCAACGGCGCGGCCCTCACCTACAACAGCCCCGCCGTGGTGGTGCTGGAAACCCTGTGGAACGAGACCATCGCACCCGGCGCCAACGCGCTGGTGGCGAGCAAGATCCACAACTATTACGCGGAGCCGGGCCTGGAAGTGACCGCGACCGGGATTCTCGCCTATCGCCCCGGCGAGCACGTGCCGCTGTTCATCGAGAGCGCGCCGGGCGAGGTGCTGGCCACGCACAACATGAGCCGGCTGGTCGATGCGCTCGCCGCGTATCGCCTGTTCGCGGCCATCGATCCCGCGCTGGGCACGGCGCAGATGAACGCGATCCTCGAGGCGGCGTCGAACGATTCGCCGGGTTCGATTGCCGCCGCGGTGCGCGCGCTCGGCGCCTCGCTGGGCAGCGCCTACGCCGGCATCGGCGACCCGCTCGCACTGCACGCGATGCTGCAACCCGCGCTCGAGGCCGGCACCTGGTCTGGTGCGCACATCATTCCCGTGACCGGTGCGGCCGTGGCCGATGCGGTGCTGGAACAATCGGACACCGGCAGCGCGTGGCGCTTCGCGGCGCTGAACCTGTTTCCCTTCGCGCTGGTCGCGCCGGCGGCGGCCAGCGTCAGCGACGCGCCCGCGGATCTCGGCCCGGAATTCCTCCTCGCGCGCGCCTACCTGCTGCAGAGCGCGGCGCAGCGCAACACCGTCGATGCGCTCACCGTGGCCGAGTTCGGCCGCGAGCCGGAGTACTTCGAGGATCTCGCCGCCGGGCTCTCGTTCACCTCGTCGCAGGCCGCCGCGCCATTCCCGCTCGATGACGCGCTGCAATATCGCTTCGGCGCCGACAGTGCCGATGAGCTCGCCGGCGGCAGTCGCGACGACCAGCTGTTCGGCATGTCCGGCGAGGACACGCTGCGCGGCCACGACGGCAACGACATCCTCGACGGCGGCGCCGGCAACGACCTGCTGCTCGGCCTGCAGGGCGACGACCGGTTGCTGGGCGGCGCGGGCAACGACACTCTCGAAGGGGGCGAAGGCAATGACATCCTCGCCGGCGGCGCGGGGGCCGATACCTACCGCTTCGGCCTGGAGGCAGGCATCGACCTGATCGCCGACCCTGACGACGGCGGCGATCGCCTCGTGATCGAATCCATCGACCTCGCGACGCTGAACTTCGAGGAAACCGCGCCGGGCACCGGCGTCTACCGCGACACCGCGGGCTGGGGTTTCACGCTGCGCCGCGACGGCGAGGCGCTGCACGTCGCGCGCGGCAGCGGTGCCAATGCCGCCGTCGCGGTGATCGCCCGCTACGCCGATGGCGTCGGCAACTTCGGCATCGTGCTGCCCGCTGCCACGGCGCTGCCCGAGCCCGCGCACGCCGAGCCCGTGACCACTCTCGGCATCCTCGGCGATTTCGCGCCGCGGGATTCCGATCCGGGGCAGGCAGGCGTGCAGGTGGAATACGACGTGCTCGGCAACGTGGTCGTGGATACCGCGCAGCCGCAAATCCGCAACGACACGCTGTACGGCAGCGCCGGCAACGACCTGCTCGACGCGGGCGCCGGCGACAACGTGATCCGCGCGCGTGCCGGCGACGACCACGCCATCGCGGGCGAGGGCGCCGACCGCCTCGAGGGCGAGGACGGCAACGACCACCTGGCCGCCGGCGGCGGCGAGGACCGCCTGCTCGGTGGCGCGGGGGCCGACTGGCTCGAGGGTGGCGCCGGCACCGACATCATGGAGGGCGGCGCAGGCGACGACGTGCTCTACGCGGGCACCGTCGCCGACCTGGCCCGGATCGACGACGAACGCGCCGTGCCCGCCGCATCGCGCGACTGGCTCGCGGGCGGCAAGGGCGACGACACGCTGGCGGGCGCGGCGGGCGGCGAGGCGTTGATGGGCGGGGGTGGCGCCGACCTCGTGTATGGCGGCGCGGGGGATGACCACATCATGGGCGACGGCGACCTCGTCGCGACCGGCGTCGGCTGGGGTGTCAGCGACGACGCCGGGGGGGGGACGCGCCAATTCACGGGCGCCACGGGCGTCGTCGACCCCGATGACGCGGGCGACGACACGCTGTACGGGGGCCCCGGCAACGACTGGATCGACGCCGGCAGCGGCAACGACCTGCTCCACGGCGGCAGCGGCAACGATCTGCTCGGCGGCATCGACGGCGACGACACCCTGTACGGCGGCGACGGCGACGACCTGCTCGAGGGCGACGCGGCCGCGGTTCACCTGGACGGCTCGCGGCACGGCGCCGACCAGCTCTGGGGCGGCGCCGGCAATGACCAGCTGCAGGGCAGCGGCGGCGCGGACATCTTGCACGGTGGCGAGGGCGACGACGTGCTGCTCGGTGACGTCGTGGACATCGCGCTCGCGCACCACGGCGCCGACCTGCTGTTCGGCGGTCCCGGCAACGACGAGATCCTTGCCGGTGCCGGCGACGACTTCATCGACGCCGGCGAGGGCGCCGACAAGGCCAGCGGCGAGGCCGGCGCCGACACCATGCGCGGCGGCGCGGGTGACGACGAGCTGGCCGGTGACGGGGCGGGCGTGGCGCCTGCCGACGAGGGCGCCGACGACATCGACGGCGGCCCCGGAGACGACCTCATCGACGGCAACGGCGGTGACGACACGATTGCCGGCGGCGAAGGCGATGACTCCCTGCTCGGCGGCACCGGTGACGACCGGCTGTACGGCGGCGCGGGTGAGGACCTGATCGACGGCGGTGCGGGTGACGACCGCCTGGGCGGCGGGGACGGCGACGACGATCTGCTCGGTGCGGCCGGCGACGATGTGCTGCTGGGTGCAGCGGGGCACGATCTGCTGGTCGGCCAGGACGGCGACGACCTGCTGCGCGGCGGTGGCGGTGAGGACCAGCTCAGCGGGGATGCCGGCGCGGATCGGTTGTATGGCGAGGAGGGCGCGGATCGCCTGTGGGGCGGCAGCGGTGCCGACCGGCTCGAGGGCGGCGCGGGCAACGATACGCTGCGGGGCGAAGCCGGCGATGACACGCTCGACGGCGGCGCCGGCGACGACTGGCTCGATGGCGGCGAAGGCCTCGACGTGTACCTGCTGCGCCCCGGCGAGGGCCACGACACCATCGCCGACAGCGACGGACAGATGGAGCTGCACTTCCAGGGTGCTGCCGGCAGCGGCACGCTGAACCTGGCGCGCTCGGCCGACGGCCGCACCGTGGCGCTGCAGTTCGCCGACGCCAGCGTCAGCCTGTCGGTGGCGGAGTGCAAGCGGCTGACCGGCATGCGAACGGACGGCGGCGCGGTGGACGCCGCGGCCATCCTGCACCCCGGCAGCGACAGCGAGCGGCTGCTGCTGCCCGGCAGCGACGACACGCTGCACGCGCTGGCCGGCGACGACACCGTCGAGGGCGGCGACGGCAAGGACACGCTGCACGGCGACGAAGGCAACGACCGCTTGTACGGCGAAAACGGCGACGACTCGCTGCACGGGGGCGACGGCAATGACACGCTGCTCGGCGGCACGGGCAACGATGCGCTGAGCGGTGGCGGAGGAGCCGACACCCTCCGCGGCGAGGACGGCGACGATCGCCTGCTCGGCGAGGCGTACGACGACACGCTCCATGGTGGCGCCGGCGACGACACGCTGGAAGGCGGCAGTGGCAGCGACGTGCTCGACGGCGGCGCGGGCAACGACACCATCGTGTTCCGGCGCGGCGACGGCAGCGACAGCCTCGTGGCGCCGGGCGGCTCGAGCGGCGAGCTCGACACGGTGCTGCTGGGCGCCGGTATCGCCAGTGCCGCGGTTGCGCTGCGCAGCTACGGCGGCAACGACCTGCACATCGACATCGGCGGCGATGTGCTCGTGGTGCCGGGCTATTTCAGCAACCCCGCGAACCCGCCCGCGATCGAGCTGCGCTTCGAGGACGAGCCGGGAACCGTGTGGGGCAGCGCGGAGATCCTGAACGCGACGATCCGGCGCGCGCCCACCGACGGCGCCGACACGCTCGAGGGCGGGGGAGGCAACGACACGATCGACGGGCTCGGGGGCGACGACGTGATCCTGGGCGGCGCCGGCGACGACCTGCTGCAGGGCTCGGCCGGCAACGACACGCTGCACGGCGATGCCGGCGCGGATGCGCTGCACGGCGGCGCCGGCGCCGATCTCCTCGTCGGCGGCGCCGGCGCCGATGCCCTGGCCGGCGACACGGGAGACGACGAGCTGCGCGGCGGCGCGGGCCCGGATCGCTACGTCCACGCGCCGGGCGACGGCAGCGACACGATCATCGAGAGCGATGCGTACGCCGCCGGGGGCGACAGCCTCGACGTGCTGCATCTTGCGGGCGGCTATGGCCCCGCCGAGCTGCAGTTCCTGCCGGTTCTGCGCGACCCGACCGCCAGCCTGCCCTACGCGAGCATCGCCGCGCGTTCCATCGAGGTGGTGCTGCAGTTGCCCGGCGGGGGCGAGCGCATCAGGATCGCGGCGCCGGAGGACCGCCTCAACTACTACTCGCGCATCGACGAGTTCCACTTCGGCGACACGGCCGGCTCGGTCGTCACGATGGCGCAGGTCATGGCCGATTTCGGCGCGACGGACAACGGCCACGACGTGTTGCAGGGCGGCGCGGCCGCCGACGAGCTGGACGGACTCGGCGGGAACGACCTGATTTCCGGCGCCGCGGGCAACGACAAGCTGCGGGGTTCCGCCGGCGATGACACGCTGCTGGGGGGGCCGGGAGCCGACACCCTCAGCGGGGGCGCGGGCGACGATTTCCTGCGCGGCGGTGACGACCTGGGCGTCGGTGCCGGCTCGGCAGATCTCTACGTGTGGGGCGCCGGCGCCGGGAGCGACACGGTCTGGGCGCGGCCCGACACGCTGTTCTGGAACCGCGCCAACGACCAGTCGCCATTCCCGGTCGACGAGCTGCAACTGGACGGCGTGGGCTGGTCCGGGCTGTGGGCCGAGCGCGTCGGCAACGACCTGGTCCTGGTAGTGGCCGCGAGCGGCGAGCGGCTCACGGTGCTGGAGTACTTCGCCAGCGGCCACAACCAGGTGCGCATCCGCAACGGTGCCGGCGGGCATTACCTGCAGGCCGACGTGGAGACAAAGATCGCCCAGTCCGTGATCCAGCGCCAGGCCACCACCGCGGACGACCTCATCATCGGGTCGGCGACGGCGGCAGACAGCGTCGATGCGCTCGCCGGCGACGATCGCGTCGAGGGGGGCGGCGGTAACGACCGGCTGCTCGGCAGCGAGGGCAACGACGTGTTGCTGGGACAGGACGGAGACGACGCGCTGGAGGGCGGGGCCGGCAACGACACGCTGGACGGCGGCGCGGACAACGACACGCTGAACGGTGGTACCGGCGACGACGCTTATGTCTTCGGTGCCGGGAGCGGTGGCGATCGCGTCGTCAGCCAGGACGATAGCGCCGATGGTGTCGACGTGATCGCGTTGCAGGAGGGCATCCGCGACGATGACCTGCGCGTCGCGCGCGTCGGCGAGGACCTGGAGATCCTGCTTGCGCCGAGCGGCGACGTGATCACCGTGGTCGGGCATTTCGGGGCCGCCGGCGCGGACAGCGGCTACCCCGTCGACGCGGTGCGTTTTTCCGACGGTTCCCAGTGGACGCGTGCCGCGTTGCAGGACTTCGTCGCGCGTTCTGCCAGTGGCGACTACGTGTTGAACGGAACGGCCGGGCCCGACGAGCTGCGCGGACTGGGCGGCAACGACACGCTCTCGGGCGCGGGAGGCAACGACCGCCTGAGCGGCGGCGCGGGCGACGATGTGCTCGCGGGCGGCCCCGGCGCGGACACGCTGTCCGGCGGCAAGGGCTCCGACGTGTACCGCTTCGCGCGCGGCGACGGCGCCGATGTCATCGACGACACGGCAGCGTCGCCGCACTTCGACGAGCTGCAGCTCGGCACCGGGCTGCAGCCCGGGAACACGGTGGCATGGCGCACCGGCGCCGGCGAGCTGCTGCTGCAGTTCGGGGGCGGCGACAGCGTGCGCGTGCTCGGGGCCTTCGGTGCAGACGGCGACCAGGGCGCGGGCATCGAATCGATAACTTTCGCCGACGGCACCGAGTGGCTGCGCGAGGATCTGCAGGACCTGCCCCTGCAGCCGACGGCCGCGCCGCCCGTGGCCGGCACCGATTCGCTGCTGGCCGTGGAGGGCAAGGCCCTTGCCGTGGCGCCGGGCACGCTGCTCGCCAACGACAGCGATCCCGACGGCGACAGCCTGGCGGTCGTGGGCAGCAGCAGCGGCTTCGGCGGCACGGCCAGCTGGAATGCCGCGAGCGGGCAGATCGTGTTCCAGCCCGACCCCTGGTACGTGGGCGACGCCTGGTTCGACTACGCGCTGGGCGACGGCCAGCACGAGGTGGCGGGGCGCGTCGAGGTGCGCATCGGCATCGATACGAGCGGCAACGCGCGCCTCGGCACCGAGGGGGGCAATGCGCTCGCGGGTTCGCGCAAGGACGACCGGCTCTACGGCCTGGGCGGCAACGACGTGATCACGGCGGATCGCGGCAACGACCGCTTGTCCGGGGGGCGCGGCGCGGACCGGCTCGACGGCGGCTGGGGCAACGACACCTACGTGTTCCACGCCGGTGACGGCGCCGACACCATCGACAACCGCAGCTCGAAGTCGGGCGACCTGGACGTGCTGCGCTTCACCGCGGGCGTCGAGCGCGACGAGCTGTGGTTCCTGCGCGAGGGCAACGACCTGGTGATCGGGCTCGCGGGCAGCGACGATCGCGTGACGGTGGACGAGTGGTATGCGAGCGGTGCGGCGAAGCTCGACCAGTTCCGCGTGAGCGACGCGGTGCTCAACGCCGCCGACGTCGAGCGCCTGGTGCAGGCCATGGCGGCTTTCGACGCCCCGCTCGGCATCGGCGTGGTCCTTGACGAGGCCGTGCGCGCCCAACTGGAACCGGTGCTCGCGGCTGCGTGGCGCCCGGCGTAGAGCATCCGCACGCGGCCGGCATCGACCGGCCGTACGGCCGCCCGCGCGCGCGTGGCCACCGACCCCCGCACGCTCGCCGACGATCGCCCCCGGCCCGGCGGCCCGCTCGCGCGCGGCCACGGGTCGCGCCGCTCCCGGGGCACGGCAGACGAAGCCGCAACCGACGCCCCGCTCAAATGTACTAAACTCTTCGACGGCAGCAGCCGGATCGATCCCGCGCGAGCGACGGCAGGGCGCGCCGGGCGCGAGGCGCTCGAGCGCGAACCGGCGGCGCATACAGGTACGACAACAGGCATGACGGGATCCCAGTGACCGATCTTCCCGGGCGGATTCAGGCGAGGCGCTGCGGACCGCGGGACCGACCGAGGCGATTTGTGAACTGCATCACACCGGAATCGGTCGTCATGGCCTTTAATCGAAGCGGGTTCATGTGCTCGGGGAGCACCGTGATGAAGGGGAGGCTGGCGTGCGTGGCGCGTGACCGCGGCTTCACGCTGGTGGAAATGCTGATGGTGCTCACCGTGGCCGTGGTGCTGCTCACGCTGGGCGCGCCCGCCTTCATCGACACTGTGAGGAACAATCGATTGGTCACCACCATGAATGCCCTGTCCGGGACGCTGGTCAGTGCCAGGGCCGAAGCGGTGGCGCAACGAATGATCGTGACGGTCTGCGGCAGCAGCGACGGGCTCGAGTGCGACGGCGAGTGGGCCCAGGGCTGGATCTCGTTCCTGGACGAGGACGGAGACGAAACGGTGGATGACGACGAGACCGTGCTGCGGCGCGCGGACGCCGTGCCCGGCGCCATCAGCGTCGCCCTGCTCGGAGGAGACGCGACCGTCGGTTACAACAGCCAGGGCTTCGTGGAAACGGGCGCCGCAACCACGTTCCGGGTCTGTGACGATCGTGGCGACGCCCACGGGCGGGCGCTGCTGGTGTCCGCCAGCGGGCGCGTCAGCGTGGCCACCGACACGGATTCCGACGGCATCGTGGACGATGTCGCCGGCAACAACATCGATTGTCCTTGAGGCGCCCGAGATCCATGCGACCCAGTGGCGACAGGCGAACCCGTCAGCGCGGCTTCACGATGGTCGAGGTCATGATCACGGTGTTGATACTCGCGGTCGGCATGCTGGCGATCGCGGGCCTGCAGTTGACCGCGAAGCGCTCGGGCCACCAGGCGTGGCAGCGTTCGCTCGCGATCCTGCTGGCCGACAACATGGTCGAGCGCATCCGCGCCAATCCCGCCGCCGCCGAGGACTACCACACCGGGCTGGGAGACGGCGCGCTGGGCGGCGGGAGCATCGACGAGGAACCGGCGGCGGACTGTGCCGCCGCGGAGTGCTCGGCGCAGGAGATGGCCGAGTGGGATCTCTGGAACTGGGAGCGGCGGCTGGACGGCGCCGCGATCCAGGACGCGGACGACAACGATGCCGGCGGGCTCATCAAGCCGCACGGATGCATCGTCTTCGAGGAAGCGGGCGCGGCGGCGCCCAATACGGGCCGCCTGCGCGTGGTGGTCAGCTGGGAAGCCCTGACGGAGACCTCGGATGCGGTGCCGGAGGGCGAGGCGGCCTGTGGCGCGGCAGCGGCGGGCACGCTCGCCTCGCGCCGCCAGGTCGTGGTCAACACGTATGTCATCGACGAGGGGAGTTGAACCGATGATGCTCCACGGCCGGCGCCACGCGCGCGGCATGACCATGGTCGAGCTGATGGTGGCGATGGTCATGGGGCTGTTCCTGATCAGCGGCGCGGTGGCGCTGCTGATCGCCTCGAAGCGTTCGTATACGGAATCGGAGCGCTATGCGCGCATGGGCGAGAACGGCCGCTTCGCGCTGCAGGTGTTGTCGATGGACCTGCGCCATGCGGGCTTTTTCGGCGAGGCTGCCCCGCCGGGCATCGTGAGGGATGCGGGCCTGGACGACATTCCGGCCGCGGAAGATTGCGACGAGCCCGCCCGCGCGGGCGTCTACGGCGACGCCGCCGCCCCGGACGACAACGGCGTCGGCCTCTTCCTCTTCGTGGCGCGCGCCGACGCCGGCGGCGACGCGATCGGCTGCATCGACGACGCCGTGCCGGGCAGCGACGTGGTGGTGATCAAGTCGGTGCGCCCGCGGCCGCTCTCGGACGGCGTGCGCGACGAACCGAGCGACGACGACGGCACGATCGACGAGCCCGAAGGGCTGGATGACGAAACAACCTACGTGATTTCGAACGCGATCAACGGCGTGCTGTTCGACGGGGCCGACGCCGCGCCGTCGATCATCACCGGCGGCGACGTGCCGGGCGGCAATGCCTGGGAGTACCGCTACCAGGCCTATTACATCCGCGCCGGCGAGGTTCCGCAGCTGAGCCGCAAGGTCATCCGCTGGAACGGTGCCCGCATGGCGGTGGTGACGGAGGACGTGGTCGACGGCATCGAGAACCTGCGCCTGATGATCGGCGAGGACAGCGACGACGACGGTGAAGTGGACCGTTATCGCGATTCGGCGGATCCCGATACCGACTGGGACCGCGTGCAGGCGATGGAGATCCACATGCTGGTGCGCAGCCTGGACCAGACGCCGGGGGCGCCCGACGAGCGCACCTACAACCTGGGCAACGACGCGCTGACGCCGGGCGGGCCGTTCCGGCGCACGGTGGTCAGCGGCGTGGTTTCCGTGCGCAATGCCAAGCTGCTCATCCGGGGGAACATATGAAATCGCGTTCCGGTGTCCGCCAGCAGGGCGTGGCGATGGTGGTCGCGCTGATCCTGCTCACGGTGCTGGCGCTGATCGGCATCTACGGCGCGGCTACCGGTTCCCTGGAACTGCGCATGAGCAGGAACATGCAGGACGCGTACGACTCGTTCCAGTCCGCGGAGGCCGGAGTCGCCGCGGTGGTCGGCCTCGCGCGCCTGGGGCCGGATCCGTTCGTCGGCGTGGACAAGGACGCGCCCCTGGACGGCCTGGACGACGATCCGCTGCTGCAGCTGAACGACGGGCCGGACAGTGTCACCGCCAGCGTCGAGCTGATCCTGCTCGGGGCAGTGTGTCCGCGCTCGGAACTCGCCAGCAGCACGGACCTGATCGTCTGCGACCACTACCGCGTCGAGGCAGAGCACGTCGGCGAGAATGCGCGCGCGACGGTCGACCAGGGCGTCGTCAAATCGGTGATAGGCAATGCCACGTTGTGATTTCGGGAGGTCGGACATGTTGAACGGATGGACCAAAGCCGGCTCGTCGACGGGGCGGCGCCGCGTGTGGCGGCGCGCGGGAGCCGCGGCCGGTCGCGCCCTGGGTTCGCTGTGCGCCCTGCTGGCGTGCAGCAGCGTCGCTGTCGCCGACGACACCGAGATCTTCCGGGCGACCTATGACGGCGAAGCCGCGAACTCGCGGCCCAAGGTGCTGATCGTCTTCGACGACTCGGGCAGTATGGATACCGTGGTCACGGGGTCGAAGCCGGCTTACGACCCGGCCATCACCTACCCGAAAGTGGGCAACGTGGCGAGCGGGCGGCTCTACTGGGCAACCGGCACGGGCGGCACGCCGCCCTCTACAAGCACGGATCAGTGGGTGAGCGAGGTGAAGAATCGTTGCGCCAGTTCCTATGACGCCCTGGGCAAGCAGGGTTTCTACACTGACCGCGCGGCCCGGTGGAACTCGAGCAGTTCGACGTCGTGGCAGGACCTGTCCACTTCCAGCCGTGATCCGCTGCACGTCGATTGCGGTGCGGACGTGACGGATTCGAACACCAACAACGGTGCGGGGACGGGCTCGCCGGGCTCAGGCTACCCGCGCGCGAGCGCGCCGCGGCCCTACGGATCGGTGAAGGACGCGTCGGTGGACGACAACTGGAAAACCTACCGCTTCTATACCGCCAATTACATGAACTGGTATCACAGTACCACGATCACCGATCGTTCGCGGATCGAGATCGCGCAGGATGTGATCACCGATATCGTCGAGGCAAACCCGGCGATCGACTTCGGCCTGGCCGTGTTCAATCGCAACTACAACCTCAGTGGCCCCTACACCGCCAGCTCGAATTACGACGGCGCGCGCATCGTGCGGCGCATCATCGAGAACTCGACCGACACCCAGCGCAGCAACCTGGTGAGCCTGGTCGACAGCCTGCAGCCGCAAGGCTCGACGCCGCTCTGCGAGAGCGTCTACGAGGCCTACCGCTACATCGTGGGCGCCAGTGTCCTCTACGGCAACGAGACCTACAGCAGCGACCCGCCCGCCAAGGACACCGCCGCCGAGAGCGCGGGCAAGTATCTGTCCCCCATGAGCGCCTGCCAGTACATCTACGTCATCGTGATGACGGACGGGGAACCCCAGCTCGACCTGGATGCCAATTCGCGCATCAAGACCCTCACCGGCAAGACGTGCAAGAAGTACAAGGCGGCAGGGATCGGGAGCTATCCGGACGAGGACGAGAACTGCCTGCCGGAGCTGACCGAATACATGTACAACCACGACCTGGACAATGATGCGGACAACGGCGAGCAGAAGGCGATCACCTACACCATCGGCTTCCACTCGGACCAGAAACTGCTGAGTGACGCGGCCACCAAGGGCGGCGGCGTCTACTACACGACGAGCACCGCCGAAGGCCTGGCTGACGCATTCCAGGGCGCGATCACGGGGATACTCTCGACCTCCAGCACGTTCACGGCACCGTCGGTCGCG